>Ga0302319_10000935_pt1 | contig 65788 bp, 63 predicted proteins | sample Bog_T0_2_FD_203319 | JGI IMG/M metagenome (GOLD analysis project Ga0302319, IMG submission 203319) | Peat permafrost microbial communities from Stordalen Mire near Abisko, Sweden - Bog_T0_2 | ecosystem: Environmental > Terrestrial > Soil > Wetlands > Peat | place: Sweden: Abisko, Stordalen Mire...
CGCGCTCCGGCAGATGCTGGACCTCTACGTGTGCCTGCGCCCGGTGCAGTGGTTCACGGGCGTCCCGTCGCCCGTGAAGCGCCCGGAGCTCGTGAACATGGTCATCTTCCGCGAGAACACCGAGGACATCTACGCGGGCATTGAGTTCGCGGCCGGCACACCCGAGGCGCAGAAGGTCCTCGACTTCATCGCCAAGGAATTCCCGAAGTCATTCGACAAAATCCGCTTCGGCACGAAGGCGAAGGCGGAGGCGTTCTGGAACGAGGTCGGGGCCAAGGGTTTCCCGAGCGACGTCCAGGTGGGGGTCGGCATCAAGCCGGTCAGCTACTCCGGGAGCGTCCGGCTGATCCACAGCGCGATCGCCTACGCCGTGAAGAACAACCGCAAGAGCGTCACGCTCGTCCACAAGGGGAACATCATGAAGTTCACCGAGGGCGCGTTCCGCGACTGGGGCTACAAGGTCGCGAAGGACTTCTTCGGCGCGGTGGAGATCGACGGCGGCCCGTGGTGCAAGATCCCCGAGGGAAAGCCCGGCGCAGGGATCGTCATCAAGGACTCGATCGCCGACATCACGCTCCAGCAGGTGCTGACGCGCCCGACGGACTTCGACGTCATAGCGACCCTGAACCTGAACGGCGACTACCTCTCCGACGCGCTTGCGGCGCAGGTCGGCGGCATCGGCATCGCCCCCGGCGGCAACATCAATTACATCACGGGCCACGCCATCTTCGAGGCCACGCACGGCACGGCCCCCAAGTACGCGGGCAAGGACGTCGTGAACCCGGGCTCGGTCGTCCTCTCCGGAGAGATGATGCTGCGCTACATGGGATGGAACGAGGCCGCGGACCTTGTCCTCAAGGGCCTGAACGGTGCCATTGGCGCCAAGCGGGTGACCTACGACTTTGCCCGCCAGATGGAAGGCGCCACCGAGATCAAGTGCTCGGCCTTCGGCGACGCCATCATCGAGAAGATGTAGTTTCCAGGGGCTGCCGCCGGACACCGGCGGCAGCTGCCTCTACTTCTTAATGAAGGAGAGGAGCCAGAGGAAGAGCAGCGCGCCCAGAAAGGCGAAGATCAGCCTGCCCAGGACGCCGAAGGCCGCTATCCCGAGGAGCCCGAAGCAGAAGCCGCCTAGGAACGCGCCGACGATTCCGACGACGATGTTTCCGACGACGCCGAACCCGCTGCCCTTCGTGAGTAGCCCGGCGAACCAGCCTGCGATTGCGCCGATGAGGAGAAATTCGATAAGGCTGCCGATGGTCATGGGGTCGTGGAGGCTGCGTTGGCGGGTGTCTTCGCAGGCTCCTGCTTAACGAACTCCATCTTCGAAGCAACCTCGGCCAGGCGGTCGCGGAGGATCTGGTCCTCCTCCTTCACGGTCTTCTTGTACTGGTCGCCCTCGGTCACCCTCTCCGAGAGCTCGGTGCTGATGACGAAGGTGTAGCCATTGCGGGTGAATATCGCGTTGCCCCGCTTGGCGACGGCCGGCGGCTTCGGGGGGCCGAACACCGGGGGAGTGTCGAACATCGAGCCGCCAGGAAGCAGGATGTACGCGAAGAGCGTCCCGTCCAGGAAGTCGGCGGAGTATCCCGCGCTCTCGACATGCGTGCCGGCGCAGAAGCGCTTGAAGTCGGGCAGGACGTAGGTGCCGAGGAAGTAGATCAGGTAGTCCTTGTTGCCCCGGGTGGAGAGCTCCCACTTGAGCGTGGCGTCCTGCCTGAAGGCCCCGACCGTTATCTGCAGCCCGAAATTGTCGTGGAAGGTGACGACGTTCTCGGTGTCAGATACGCCGCCGCCGAGTTCAGCCAGGACGGGGACCCTGATCTTAAAGACCCCGCTGGGCGACGTGTAAACGCCATCGCTGATGGAACCCTGGAGCGTGCCGGTAGGGTTCTGGGCGAGGGCGGGGATAGCGGCGGCCAGCAAAATCAGCGAAAGGGCTCGGAGCATTTTGAGCATCGAACTTTGGCCCACTCTAGCGTGGTTTCAAGTAGACCTTCGATTTGCCGTGACCAGCTTGATCCAGGTCGCGACGGGTATGGTTTCAGCCCTCACAGTGCTTAAGAATCCATCCGCTTGGAGAAGTTCCCGCCATTGGGCCTCATGGTCCGGAATCTGGTCGCGGATGATGGCCCCGATCTGCTTGCGGCGCTGCTGGAAGCATCGCCTTACGATGGCCTTCTCTCCGGCCGAGAAAATAAACGGCGCAGGCTTCCTGACGAGGTGCATGAGCGCGGAATCGACGTCGGGCCGGGGGTGGAAGCACGCCGGGCTCACCTTGTGGCCGGGGGCCACATCGTAGGCGGCCTGGAGGAAGATGGAGATGGCCCCGAAGTTGCCGCCTCCGGGCGCAGCAGCGTAACGGTCCGCAGCCTCCTTCTGGAGCATGAGGACGAGGCGAGAGGGAAGGTCGCCGGAGAGGACGGCATCCATCCAGGGCGTGGAGATCGCGTAGGGCAGGTTGGCGACGACCTTGGACGCCGCGACCCGGTCCGGTGGCATCCCGGCCAAGGGCAGCTCGACCGCATCGCCCTCGACCAGGTGAAACGTCGTGGGGTAGCGGGTAGAAAGACCCTCCTCAAGGTGCGCGTGGAGCGTGCGATCGAGCTCGACCGCCCATACCTCGGCTCCGGCTTCAAGGAGCGCCTCGGTCAGGGTCCCCAGTCCCGGACCCACCTCGGCCACGGCGTCTCCGGCTGCGACCTGGGCCAACTCGAGCGACTTGCGAACGATGTTTCCGTCGACCAGAAAGTTCTGCCCAAGGAACCTCTTCGGCGAGTGGCCGAGCCTCGCGAGCAGCTCGCGCGTTCCGGTGGGGGTGAGCGCCATCTTGAGCCGCGCTAGGCGGCGCGGAAGGAGGCGATGAGCGCCGAGGGGTCGCCCGATCGCATGAGCGCCTCTCCGACGAGGACGGCGCAGGCGCCGGCCTTGCGGACCCTGGCCGCGTCCTCGGCGGTATTTATGCCGCTCTCACTGACGGCGACGACGCCGCTCGGGAACTTGGCCATCAGTCGCTCCGTCAGACCGAGGTCCGTCTTGAAGATCGCGAGGTCGCGGTTGTTGACCCCGATTGCCTGGGCGCCATGCGCCGCGGCCCGGGCTATCTCGTCCTCGGCGTGCACCTCGAAGAGCGCGTCCAGGCCCGCGGCCTTGGCTGCGGAGTGCAGGGAGCCAATCTCGTCGTCCGTGAGCGCCCGGACAATGATCAGGATTGCGCTGGCACCGGCCTTTCGGGCCTCGAGGACCTGTACCGGGTGGATCATGAAATCCTTGCGCAGGCACGGGATCGCTGGAGCGGGGCCGCGAAGGAGTGCCGTCACGCCGCGCAGGTCGTCAAGGGTGCCCCCGAAGTACTTCAAGTCGGTGAGTATCGACATGGCATCCGCCCCGGCCGTCCGGTACGCGCTCGCCTGGTCGACGGACGAGGCGCCGGTCGCGATCTCGCCCGCGGAAGGGGAGCGGCGCTTGATCTCGGCGATGACGGCCAGCTTGCCGTCCTTGCGCCTCAGGGCGGCGACAAAGGGGCTCGGCGCGGGAAGGGAGGCGTTGAGGTCCAATAGCTCCGACTCGGGCACGGGCCTCACGAGCGGGGCTATTTCCCGGCGCTTCCAATCCATGATTTCGCGGAGCTTGTCTTGCACTCACATCACGAAACATACCCCGGGCGCGAAAACCAGACCAGAATCCTTGTCACCGCCCTCCAAAGCGGCACATCCTTCGGCCAATGAGCGCGATTGAGGAACTGCGGCACACGATTGCGAGGCTGCGCGGGCCGGGCGGTTGCCCCTGGGACCAGGAGCAGACGCACCAGACGCTGACTCGGTGCCTGATCGACGAATGCAGCGAGCTTCTCGACACGATCGACCGCCTCGACCTGCCGCACATGCGGGAGGAGCTGGGCGACGTCCTGATCCAGGTGATATTCCACGCCCAATTGGCCGAGGAGGCCGGACACTTCAACTTCGAGGATGTCGCGCGCGAGGTGAACGAGAAGCTGGTGCGCCGGCACCCGCACGTGTTCGGCGAGGGCCGCCTGGAGACCTCCGAGCAGGTGCTGGTCCAGTGGGAGCAGATCAAGGCTACCGAGAAGAAGGCAGGCCCCGCGAAGTCGGGCCTCTTCAAGGAGCTGCCGCCGCGCCTGCCGTCGCTCATGTTCGCCGAGTCGATCTGGAAGCAGCTGGGAAAGAAGAACCTCACCGGGCTCTCCGGCGTCGACAAGGCGAGGGTGGCGCAGATCGCCGCGTACCTGGATGACGAGTCCCTCGGGCGCATGCTTTTCGAATTGGCCGCGGCCGCCCAGGCGAGGGACATGGATTCCGAGGGGGCGCTACGCAGGCACGCCGAGGGCCTGATGTTCCATGTCGAAGCCCGAGCCCAAGAAAAGCCCGCCACCGCCTGACGACGTCGTCGCGTCCTGGTGGCAGCCTTTCGGGGACCACCTTGCGCTCGAGCGGCGGTGCTCGGCCTACACGGTGCGCAACTACAGGGGCGCCTTCGATGACTTCTACCGGTGGCTGGTGGACTCGAGGCTCTGGGACAAGGGCATCGACAACCTGGGGACGCGCGAGATCCGGGATTTTGTCATCGAGGCGCAGAGGCGCTACGGCAGGCGCACGCTGCACAATCACGTGTCGGCTCTGAGGGCGCTCTGCCGGTTCTGGATCGCCAAGAAGCGCCTGAAACGGAACCCATTCACGGGGGCGCCGCTCCCGAAACTCGAGAAGCGGCTCCCCCAGTTCCTGACCGAGGACCAGGCAAAGGCCCTCCTTGCCAGCCCCCAGAGGCTCCTGGAGAACGGCGCCTGCGACGCCTTCACGGCCTGCCGCGACCGGCTGGCGATGGAGATCCTCTACGGCGCGGGCCTGCGCGTGAGCGAGCTCGTGGGCCTCAACTACGGCGACGTCGAGCTTTCGGACGGCATTGCGCGCGTGACGGGAAAGGGCCGCAAGCAGCGGGTCTGCCCGCTGGGAAGGGTCGCCTGCGCCGTCCTGGTAAAATTCAGGGATGAGTTCGCGAAGGCGACAGGGGCCAGGGATCCGGTACTTGTGAACTCCAGCGGCTCAAGGATGACCGTGCGCGCCGTGCAGCTCATGCTGAAGCGCCACCTGACTCTCGCCGGGCTGCCGCTCGACCTCACGCCGCACAAGCTGCGCCACTCCTTTGCCACGCATCTGCTCAACGCCGGGGCCGACCTGCGCATCGTGCAGGAGCTCCTCGGCCACTCGCAGCTCGTGACGACGCAGGTCTACACCCACGTGGGGATCGCTCGCCTGAAGGACGTGTACAACAAGGCCCACCCGAGGGCCTGACCAAATTTACAGCCCGAGGCGCTTCGTGGCTCCGTTGCCCGATGAGTCGTAGAGCGTCACCTCGACGGATGTCGCGCCCGCTATCTTGGCGGTCGGCAGCTCGAGGATGAAGGTCTCCTCCATGCCGTCCAGGATCCCGTCGGCCGGCTGCTCCACGATGTCGTGCTCGCCGTTGTTGAAGGTGAATTCGGCGCTGTCGAGGATCGACAGAGCATCACGCCCGCGGATCGTGACGACGATCTTGCCGGCGTCGCGCTTGACCGAGGTCTCCTCGATGAGCGGCGGCGTGTGGTCGATGATCATGTCATCCGTCTCAAACTCCACTGAGAGGCGCTCGCCCTCGGGGCGCGGGGCCGCCTGCTTGGCCACGAGCTTTGTGAACCAGGTTCCCTCGGGGAGGTGGAGCGTCTCGAACTGGACGAAGGCCTCGGGGCTGTCGACGGAGAGGTCTGTCCAGTTGGGATCGCCGTCATGGCGGATGGAGAACGTGTAGAGGAGGTTGTCCCCGTCCTGGTCGTTGACCGTCCAGAAGGCGACGCGCGTGCCAGGTGAGGCCACGATCTGGCTTCCGAGGAAACCTGAGCGCCGGTGCTCGCCGTCATGGTCGCTGGCCTGGAGCACCTGTCCCACTGTTGTCACGACCGGAGAAGGCATCTCGGGAGGGACAACGATCGCGAAGTTGGGCGTCAGGAGCCTGAAATCCTGGAGGACCGGCCTGTGGTTTTGGGTGAGGAAATACAGGGAGCCGTGATCGAGCTCCACTGTCGAGGGGGCGCCCGACGGCAGCTCGACCTTGAACTCGGCGTAGCGGCCCGTCGGGACCGCCGCCCGCCAGCCGTCGCTATCGGTCATCGTGGCCCATGCGCTCCAACCGTCCGTCTCCGCCGAGCTGTTCGTGACCCGCACGGAAAGGGATATCTTCGCGGGATCAGCGTCCCGCAGGCGGTTGAACCGGAAGGCGCCCAGGCGGGCCGGCGTTCCGAGGTCGATGCGCTTCGTCTGCGCCGTGCGGGCGCTCGAGGCATTGAAGTCGAGGAAGGCGAAGCCGGGCGCGTTGTTGCGGATGGCGAAGAATTTTCCCTTCGTTCCCGGCACTGCCTGGAGCGCGTTCAGCTGCGAGGAGGTGCTTCCGGAGTAGGTGATCGAGTTGCGTGTCTTCAGGTCGAAGCCGGAGACCTCGCCCATCTCGCCGCCCGAGATGACGATCGTGTCGTCAATCCGGCACATGCGGTAGAAGGCGATGCCGGAGCGTGTCGTCAGGGTCTCCGGGAAACCCTCGGAGGAAAACCACTTCAAGGCGCTCCTGCCGGGGAAGTGCTCCACCTGTGCGCCGGTGTTGAGGATCTCGACCGTATTCTGCTTGGGGTTCGAGCCGGAGGAGACCGGGAGGTTCGGGCCGCCGGGGTTCGGTGTGGGGGCGTTCGCGACCACGGGCACGTTGCTGTCGCCCGTGTTCGTCACCTGGATGCTGGCCTGGACGGGATGGATCTCGCCGCCGGAGTAAACGATGGCAGCGAAATATCCGCCGGCAGGGTCGGGGAGGATGTCGGTCACCTCGGCGTCGCGGTTCTCATCGGCGATGTAGGGCGCGCCGCCCTGCGCCGGGAAAAGGTACACGTTGCCCTTCGGGGCCGAGCCGGCCGCGAGGCGGCCGTCGGAAAGGAGCGCGATGCGGCGCAGGTTGCGGTCCCCAGCCTCGCCGAAGAGCGTCACGCCCCGGCCCTCGAGCGCCTTCGCGTCCGAAATCCTATCGAGTGAGATGCCGGCCGACGCGAGCTTCCCCAGGTCCACCCGGTAGACGCGTCCCGGGTTTCCCGTGGCCACGAGCGCAGTCTTGGAATCGCCCATGATCACGATGTCGAAGATCGAGTCGACCGGCAGGCCCGTCCTCGCCGTCACCTTGCCGCCCTTCACGATGTAGAGCCCGCCATTGGGAGAGGTGCCAGCGAGGATGGCGCCGTCGCCGAACGTCTTGATCGCGTAGACCTGGATGTCGCCAATCTTGACCACGTCCTTGGACGTGAATGTGCCCGCCGCATAGTCGGCGCTCACCTCGAGGATGCGGCCGCCCGGGCCACCGCCCACGAGCCACTTGCCGCCCTGTCCCGGCTCGAGGCACCAGAGGAGCTCGCTCGGGGCCTTGCCGGTCAGGTCCGTCAGGACCGGTCCCCAGATGAGGCGCCCATCCGAGCGCGTGGCGAGGCCATGCAGGTCGCGGCTCGGCACGTCCCGGTAGAAGTCGACGTCCGTCTTCTTGGAGAGCGGATCGGCTTTGAGCTGCGCCGCCGCGGCCATGAGGAGCGCCGCGGAGAGCGAGCACCGGAAGAGTGTGGGGGATGGCATCGGGAGGCGAAAGGGGGTTATTCGACGACGCGGACGGTCTTGTGGAACTCAGTGAATGAGACCTTTCCCTGGAGAACTCGTGTCTCCCAAAGGGGCACAAGGGCGTCCCTTTTCTGGTAGCGCTCGGAATCCGCCTCGGCGGCGATGCGCTCGATAGAGGCGGGGGCCTCGGGGGTGGAGGACGCCTGGTCGAAGAAAAGGGCCGACTTCTCGACGACCGCGACGCAGAGGCCGTCCTCGGGGCGGCTGCTCCTCATGGCCTCGAGGTAGGCGTCGAAGCTGCGCAGCTGCCCTGCACGGAAGGTGTGGCTATGCCCGGTCAGCTCATCCAGGAGGCGGCCGGGTGCGACGATCACCTCGAGCGTCTTGCCGGTCCATGAGGGGTCGACCGGCACGTCCACCGAGGTCGACTCCTCCGAGCCCTGGTAATTTCTCCAGCCGAGCGTCACCTGGAAGGTCTCGCCCCCATGGACCAGGTTGCGCGACACCTGGAACTGTTCCACGGTCACAGCTGGGTTGTCCTCGAGCGGCTCGATCCTGAACTCGACCGATTTCGGCTGCGCCTTCTCAAAGGGGTTCTGCAGCTCCGCGGAGAGGTTGATCAGGAACTCGAACATCCCGTTCTGGAAGCCCTGCTCGCCGGCGTACACGGACTCGTGGGTCACCTGCTGCGTCGGGGAGAAATTCACCGTGCTGACGATCCGGAAGCCCTCCGAGGGGACGCTGTCGTTGGACCCGGTCAGTCCCTCGACGACGCCGGTCAGCATGATCATCGGGGCGACGTGTATGTCGCGGATCACCTGGAAGTGGAGCGTGCGCTGCGCGACGCCCTTCCTCTCCTCGATGACCTTCACGTCGGTCATCTCCGGGCCGGCGCCGAGTGTCCCCGAGATCGCGGAGAGCCGGTCCTGCGTGATCGAGCCGATCACCGGGCCGACGTTCGCCACCTTGAACGACTCAAGCGTCGAGGGGAGGATGGCCACGATCTCCGCCGAGCACATGGGGAACTGCACGTCGCCCAGGCTCAGCATGGGGTGACCGAAGGCGGTGACGCGGTTGCCCTCCACGCGCGAGACCGTGCCCGTCCCGGCGAGCGAGATGTCGCCTGTCGTCAGCGCCACCGAGACCGCGTCGCCGGGCTCAAGCGTGGCGGGCGCTGCGTTCGAGGGAGGCGTCGCCCCCTCGCTGTTGCCGCCGAGCGCCACGACGCTCAGGCCAAGCGACTGGAACTGCGGGGTCATGATCTCGGCGGTCCTTGGCGAGACACCGCCCAGGGCGAACATGGGCGTCATCGCCTGGAATGCCTGGCCGCTGTTGGATTCGGCCAAGGGGGCGGACTCCAGGCTCGGAGCCTGCGACGGCGGGCCCTGCACGACCCTCGAGGACACCTCGGCCATGTCGGCCGCGGGCGTGAATCCCGCGTACCGCACCGTCTCGAAGCGCTGGAGCTGGTAGCTCAGGGCGCCCGCGAACTTGTCGTCGATGTACAGGGGACTTCCGCTCATGCCCGCGACGGCTCCCATGTCCTGGACCCGGGGGTCGGTGAGCTTGCAGAGGATGATCGACTTGCCGGGGCCGAGGACGTTCAGCATGACGCCTGTCACCTCGACCGAGAAGGGCTCGGGCTTCGTGCCCTCGAACACGGTCCAGACCTCGCCGTGCTGGCCGGCCTTCACCTCCGACAGGGGCATCGCCTCGGCGTTGGTCGGCTGCGCGGATGAATGGGGCGCGAGAGCCGCCAGGAGGCAAAGGGTCAGGAAGGTGCGGCCCATCGTGATTAATCCCAGACTATGCCGGGAGGGCTGCTTTTGCGAGGCTTCACAGGCGATGAATGACGGTTTCCATGATCTCGCACGCCCGGTCGATGGCCGCGCCCTCGTGGGCCGTGCTGATGAAGGCGGTCTCATAGGCGCTGGGCGGCATGTAGACCCCGGCCTCGAGGCAGCCGCGGAAGAAGCGTGCAAAGAGCGCGGAGTCGCCCTTGAGCGCCGTCGCGTAGTCGGTCACCGGCGTCGGCGTGAAGAAAAGGCTGAACATGGATCCTGTCTGCGGCACCTGCGCGGCGAGGCCCTTCGTCCTGCATGCCCTTAGGAGCGCGTCCCGCACCTGCTGGCCCTGCTTGTTGAGCGTTGCGTAGGGATCGGTCTCGTCGAGGAGCTCGAGGGCGGCGATGCCGGCCGCCATGGCGAGCGGGTTGCCGCTCAGCGTGCCGGCCTGGTACACCGGACCCAGCGGGGCCAGCTTGTCCATCACGTCCGCGCGCCCCCCGAAGGCGCCCACAGGGAGGCCGCCGCCGATGATCTTACCGAGAGCCGTGAGGTCCGGCACGATGTGCTCGATCTCCTGGACGCCGCCCCGCGCGAGCCTGAAGCCCGTCATGACCTCGTCGAAGATGAGGAGCGCGCCCGCGGCCGAGCAGGCCATGCGGAGATAGGACAGGAATCCCGGCGCCGGGAGGATGAGCCCCACGTTGGCGGGGTAGGGCTCTACGATGACGGCGGCAACCTGGCCGGGGTTCGCGGCGAAGGCCGCCTCGATCGCCGCGCAGTCATTGTACGGGATGACCACGGTCTCGTTGGCGAACGCCGCGGGAATCCCGGCGCTGTCGGGGTGCCCGTGTGTCAGGGCGCCGGAGCCCGCCTTGATGAGGAGCGAGTCGGAGTGGCCGTGGTAGCAGCCCGAGAACTTGATGATCTTGTCGCGGCCCGTGAATCCCCGCGCCAGACGGATGGCCGACATCGTGGCCTCGGTGCCGCTGTTGCACATCCTGACCTTCTGGACCGAGGGCACCATCGCGTGGATGAGCTCAGCCATCCGAACCTCGTAGGGGTTCGGGGTGCCGAAGCTCGTGCCATCCTCGAGCGCGGCCGCGATCGCCTTCTTGATGATCGGGTTGTTGTGGCCGTGGATCGCGGGTCCCCACGTGCAGACGAAGTCGATCAGCTCACGGCCGTCGGCCGTTGTCAGTATGGCCCCCTTGGCCGACTTCGTGAAGAAGGGCGAGCCGCCGACCGAGCGGAAGGCGCGGACGGGAGAATTCACCCCGCCGGGGATAAGCTTGAGCGCGCGCGCGAAGAGTTCTTCGGAGGTGTCCATCAACTCACGTACTTCTGGACGATGGGGATCCTCCGTCCCACGCCGAAGGCGAGGGGAGTGATCTTCAGGCCAGGAGCCGCCTGCTTCCTCTTGTACTCGTTTAGGTCTACCTTTCGAACCACGTCGTTAACGACCGCCTCGGGGAAGCCTTGTGCCACGAGATCCTTCCGCGAGAGGCCCTCCTCGACGTAACCCTTTAGCACGGCGTCAAGGACGTCGTAGGGCGGCAGGCTGTCCTGGTCCGTCTGGCCGGGGCGCAGCTCCGCACTCGGCGGCTTGTCTATGCTCGACTGCGGGATCGGCGGGGTCCTGCCGGCCCTGCGGGCGTCCGCATTTATCCAGTTGGAAAGCGCATAGAGCTGCGTCTTGAAGACGTCGGAGACGACGGCCAGGCCGCCGCACATGTCGCCGTAGAGCGTGCAATAACCGACGGCCAGCTCGCTCTTGTTTCCCGTCGTCAGGAGTATTGCGCCGAACTTGTTCGAGATGGCCATCATGATGACGCCGCGCACGCGCGCCTGGATGTTCTCTTCGGTGACGTCGAGGGGGCGCCCCTTGAACATGTCCTTGAGCGCGGTCTCCGTCGCCTCGACCACGCTTGAGATCGCGATCGTCTCGTAGCGGATGCCGAGGTTCCTGGCGAGGATGCGCGCGTCGTCGCGCGAGTGCTGCGAGGAGATGTCCGAGGGCTGCGAGACGCCGATCACGTTCTCGGGCCCGAGGGCCGCGACCGCGAGCGTGGCGACGAGCGCGGAGTCGATGCCGCCCGAGAGCGCAATCAGGGCCGTCTTGAAGCCGACCTTCCTCGCGTAGTCACGGAGCCCGAGGACCAGGGCGCCGTGGATGTCGGCCATCTCGGCCTGCTCGAAGGTGGGTGCCAGGGTCGCCGAGCTCGCTGGCGCGTTCGTGTCGGCGATCGCGAGGTCGGAGGCGAATGCCGCCATGCCCGTTATGACGCGGCCCGTGGCATCACTCATGAGCGAGCGCCCGTCGAAAATCAGCTCGTCGTTTCCGCCGACCGCGTTCACGTAGGCGACCGGGCAGCCGAGCTCGCGGGCCGCGTCGGTGACGAGCGTCTGGCGCACGCCCGACTTGCCGTGGTTCCACGGGCTCGCCGACAAGTTGACCATGATGTCGCACTTCTGCGCCGCGAGCTGCTTCACCGGGTCGAGGCCGTTGTAGAGGCGCCTCGTGCTGATCATCGGGTGCGTCCATATGTCCTCGCAGATCGTGATGCCGATCCTGACGCCATTGTGGACGATGACGGTCGTCTGGACCGCGGGCTCGAAGTAGCGGTCCTCGTCGAAGACGTCGTAGGTCGGGAGCAGGCACTTGTGCGCGACGGCCGTGATGCGTCCCCTGTGGCAGAACGCGGCCGAGTTGAAGAACTGCCTGCCCGTGCCCGAGGTGTTGGTCGTCACGGTGCCGACCAGCGCCGGTATCTCGCCGATGCCGGCCGCGATCAATTGCATCGACTCCTCCACGTCCGGCACGAAGTGGCGCTTGAAGAGGAGGTCGCGCGGCGGGTAGCCGCAGACCGCCAGCTCGGGGAAGACCACCAGCTCCGCCCCGCGCGACACCAGCTCGCCGTAGGCCTGGAGGATCAGCGTGCGGTTTCCCGCGAGGTCCCCGACGGTGGTGTTGATCTGTGCGAGGCCGAGGCGCATGTAAGTGGATGTAAGGGGTCACGATGGACCCCCATGGGTTTTCTTTCAACATATTCGACAGTCTGCCTGAATTCCGCCGTGCCCGCCTCCAGCCGCCTCATCCTCGCCTCCGCCTCGCCGCGCAGGAGGGAGCTTCTTGCCCAGCTTGGCATCCCCTTCGAGGTCATCGTCTCCGATGTGACCGAGCACGAGGACCCGGACACCGACCCCCGGGTTATGGTGGCCCACAACGCGGCCCTGAAGGCCGACTGGGTGGCCGGAAGGAACCCGGACGCCCTGGTGCTCGGGGCGGACACGACCGTATTCCTGGACGGCAAGGCGATCAACAAGCCGAGGGACCTGGACGAGTCCCGGGCGATGCTGAGGCGACTTTCGGGCCGCGAGCACACGGTCTTCACCGGCCTGGCCGTCCGCAGGATCTCCAGGGGCCTCAAGATTGACGACGGGGTCTCGAGCCTCGTCCAGTTCAAGCCGTTCGGGGACGACGTGATCGAGGCCTACATCAGGGTGGTGAACACCCTGGACAAGGCGGGGGCCTACTCGATCCAGGACAGCACCGACATGATTGTTGCCGGGTATAAAGGCTCGTTCACCAACATCATGGGATTGCCCATGGAACTAACGAAACAAATTTTGACCCAAGGCGTCCTACAGGCTTGAATGTACTTCTTTTCCGTAACTGACGCATGAGTCACGAGCTTACCGCACCCTCACCAACCGCTGCCTTGAAGCGGTTCTCGGTGCGGGCGTTCACGGACCCCGAGGCACGCTCGTCGCTCGTCGGCGTGATGGCGGTCATCCTGGTCCACCTGGTCCTGTTCCTGATCGTTCCCTACCTCTTCAGGACGGATGCCATGAGGCAGGGCCCGCGAAAGATCGCGGCCCCGCGCCAGTTCAACATCGAGATCTCGCCCGACGCGTTCACGAAGCCGGTGCCAAAGCCGCCCCCGCCACCGGCGAACAAGTACATCGAGGCGAATCCCAATGCACCGGACAAGGTGCCCGACAACACGACCAACTTCAGCTCTCAGAACCAGGTCCTGGCCCAGGAAAAGCCGCAGCTGGACCAGCATAACGACAAGCCAAAGCTCGACGGAAAGAAGGACATCCAGTCGAACCAGACCGTGAGCGGCCAGCTGGCCAAGCCCCAGGACTCGGCGCCGCCGGTCCCCAATGTCACGCTTCCCGCAAAGACCCAGGCGTCCCCGAGGCAGGCGAAGGATCCCCTGGCCGGCTTCGAGAAGATGGCCGCGGCCGACGACGGCTTCGGCAGCAACATCGGAAAGAACCCCGACGTGATAAAGCCGGCCGACGAGAAGGTGAAGGGTGTCCAGAGCGCGCAGCAATTCGGCGACGCAGACACATCGCAGCCGGCGATCGATCCGAAGAAGCCGCGCGCGAGGCCCGTCCTGCAAAACCCGCACACAAGGCCGGCGATCTTCGAGGATAACCAATTTGGCACGAGCAACATGGGCGCCGTGGCCTTCAGCGCGAAATGGAGCGCCTACGGTGAGTACCTTCACAAGATGATGGAGGCGATCCAGATACAATGGGACCGCATCCTGATCGACAGCCATACCGAACCCCCGTCTAACACGACGGTCACCGTGAAGTTCACGATGGATACCCACGGCAAGATCTCCGAGATCCTGAACGTGGAGAGCACCTCGAGCGAGCAGGGCAAGCAGAGCTGCATCTCCGCCATCACGCTCACTGCGCCCTATGGCGAGTGGACCCCGGACATGATCGCCGTCCTCGGCGACTCCCAGGAGCTGACCTTCCAGTTCTATTACCAGTGAGCGCGGCCGCCGATGCCTTCTGGGCTGATGTCCCGTTTGGCGAGGGAGTAAAGCGGATCGTGACCGATGCGAACGGCCTGACTGCCCTGGACAAGCCCGAGGGAGTCCTTTCGCATCCGAATGGGCCGAGGGACCAAGACCGCTCGCTCGTCAGGGCGAAATACGACGAGCACGGCGAATACTTCGAGTGGACGGGCGCCGACGGCAACCTCCGCAGGCTCTGGCTCATCAACCGCCTGGATTCCGCGACGTCGGGTCTCATCCTCGTCGCAACGACCGACAAGCTCGCAAGCGAGGTCCGGGCCCAGTTCAAGAAAAGGCAGGTGAGCAAGACCTACCAGGCCCTCGTATTCGGAAAGCCGAGACAAAAGATGGAGACCTGGACGGACCTCCTCGAAGTGAGGAAGCTGGGCGGAAAGATCCGCACGCAGGCGGGTTCCGGCCGGCTCCCCGCGCAGAGCCGCATGGCGCTCGTCAGGGCGGGGGACGGCAACCCGCGCATCTCCCTCATCAGCCTCGAGCCCCAGACCGGCAGGAGCCACCAGCTGCGGGTGCAGTGCGCCAAGAGGGGCATGCCGATCGTCGGCGACCAGACCTATGGCAACTTTGGGGCCAACCGCCTGTTCGCGAAGTCCGCCGGCTCCAAGAGGATGTTCCTGCACTCGATGGAGACGTCGTTCGAGTACACGTTCGCGGGCCGCGAGAACACGTTCTCGGCCAAGGCGCCCTTGCCCCCGGAGTTCGTCCGGCAGGACTGAGGCGACTATTGAGTCCCCTCGAAACCGCTAGCTCCGCGACCAATCCGAGAATTCGAGTTCGACGCTGTCGCCCGCGCCCGCGCCCGCCTTGAATATAAAGAGAAATTGTTTCACACCCTGGGGCATCATGAATAGGTCGCCTTCGTGAAAACTCAGCCATCCCGATATCGAAGCACTGCCGGAGACTGTAAGGCTGTTGAAGCCGCGCGCATCGGAATTCCCCGGCATCAGACCATGTGCATTGCTGCTAACGAGAACCGAGTATTTCATCCGCTGTTCAAGCGTGAACACGCCTGATTCGGGGACGATCTGCCTGAGACTGCGGTCTGAAACGAAGAGAAGTATTTTCCCAAGACTCTGAAGCCTTCTTCCTTCCACGGTCTTTGCGTAATATTCGCCGGCGAGGTTACCATGCGGTGTGGCGAATACCGCTATGTAGAAGTCTTTGAGGTCTCGCTTCGCGGCCACCGTCCAACCCTCGCGTGAGATGCCCGATACAAACTCGTCCAGAGAGCTGTAGTCCGGCCTCCAGTTGTCCTTTAGATCCCGAAAGTCCCTGGCCTGCATGATCGCGTTGCCGGGAACATCGTGACCGAGGTACTGAAATATTATCTGCTCCTTCGGCACAAAGTAATCGACCGTTGGATCGATGCTTAGGTCTAGCCTGGGTGCCGTGACCGTCAGCTTTTCCAATCGAATTGGCTTCTGGAACTCTGCATCGCCGGACGCATCCGAAGCGGCTCCTCGACCCGCGAGAGGAAGAGCGGCGAGAGCGACACAAAGAAGGCTTTTCATGGGCGCTGGGATAGACGTGGGAAGTTAGCACCCGATGTCGGCAAATTCAAATTTTGAAGGCACCCAAGGCCCCTTGATTTAGCACCGCTAAGGCGTGACGACGCTGCCTAGTTCGGAATGGACGGTTGGCCCTGTTTTTGGCAGGATAGTCGACCCTTAACTGCCCCAGACCGACCATGATCCTACCCAAGTCCAACCGCCTTGCCCCCGAACAGATTGCCGAGATAACGGCCATCGTCGGGGAGTTTGGGTGCTCCATCCAGCCGATCGTCGGCGCGGTGCGCACGATCTACGCGATCGTGGGCGACGAGCGCGACGAGCTGATGATCAACCGCCTGGAGGGCCTGTCATTTGTCGAGCGGATCGACCGAATCCAGTCGCCCTTCAAGCTGATGGACAAGCGCTCGGACCTGGCGAGCCACCGGATCCGCATCGGCGGCGTCACGCTTGGCGAGGAGCTTCTCATCATTGCGGGCCAGTGCACGATCGACCCGAAAAACCCGAATTTCTTCCTGGAAACGGCCGCGGCCGTGAAGGAGGCCGGCGCCCATGTCATCCGCGGTGGCGTATGGAAGCCGCGGACGAACCCCTATACCTTCCAGGGGGACAACAAGTCCATGGAGATCCTGATGGAGGCCTCGCGCCAGACGGGCCTTCCCGTCGACACCGAGGTGATGGACGAGGAGCAGCTCGCCATGGCGCTGGACGCGGGCGTGCAGATGCTGCAGGTCGGCGCGCGCAACGCCCTTAACTACTCGCTCCTTCGCTCGATCGGTCGTGCGGTCGCCAAGCGCGACACGATAGTCCTTTTGAAGCGCAGCCTCCACATGGGGTCGCTGAGCGAGTTCATCTCCGCCGCAGAGTACATCGCGGCCTTCGGAAATCCGAACGTCGTCCTGTGCCCCCGGGGAACCTCGCCGGCGCTCGACGGCTACCGCAACCATCCCGACGAGAGCATCACCCCGCTCCTGAAGGAGAAGACCTGGGCCCCCGTGATCGTCGACCCGTCCCACTCCGTGGGCAAGGCGGCCTACGTTCCCGCCTGCTCGCTGGCGGCCGTGGCCTACGGCGCGGACGGCCTTTGCATCGAGGCTCACGTGAGCCCCAGCCAGGGCATCGGCGACGACCCCAAGCAGGCGCTCACCCCCGCGGTTCTCGCCCAGACGATTTCGCAGGCCAAGGAAATCTGGGCGCTGCGGCACAGCCCGGTCGCCAGCGCCTGAGTCTATCTCAAATGAAGAACACGATCGCCCTCGTCTGCGCCCTAGCGCTCTGCGCCCCAGTTTTTGCCGATGTCCCGGCTGTCACCGTGCCCGCGGTCGCCGTCACCCCGACGCCGACCCCCGCTGCTCCCACCAAGGAGTCGATCGATAAGCTCCTAGAGGCGATGAACGTCGAGAACATGGTCACGAGCATCCAGGCACGCGCGAACAACGCCGTTAAGGCAGGCATGCAGAACGCCCTGAGGGGCCAGGTCACGACACCCGAGCAGGAGAAGATCATGGACGACTTGGCGAAGAAGATCAGCACCGACATCGGCACGGAGCTCAGCTGGGCGAACATGAAGCCTCTCTACACGCAGGTTTACAGCGAGACCTTCACGCAGCAGGAGATCGACGGCCTGGTCCAGTTCTACGAGAGCCCCACGGGCAAGGTCTTCGTCTCCAAGGTGCCGCAGGTTATGGACAAGACCATGGCCCTCATGCAGGCACGCATCGGGCCCCTCATGCGCAATCTGCAGAAGTCGATCATGGACTCGGCCAAGGAGATCCGCGCTCTGAAGCCAACGCCGACCCCGGTCACGATGACGCCGGCCACGCCGGCTCCAGTAACGCCGACCATTGCGCCCGCTCCGGTCGCTCCCTCTAAGAGCTAGCACGACCTCCTGACGGCGATGGCTGGTTACTCAGGGACCCCGCTCTGGAAGAAGCTCGGGTACAAGGACGGCACCGTCGCCTTTGTCGATGGTCCGCCGACCGGCTACAAGGCGTTGCTGACACTGCCGGCGGAGGTCCGCGTGAAGTGGCTGGCGAAATACACCGCGGGGACCGAGTTCGTGCATGTCTTCTCTACGTCGGCCGCGGAGCTGAAGGCCAAGCTCAAGTCCTACAGGAAGACAATCGCGCCTAACGGCGTCGTCTGGGTGTCCTGGCCAAAGAAAAGCTCTGGCGTCGAGACGGACATCACGGAGGACGTGATAAGGGACGTCGGCCTTCCGACAGGGCTCGTGGACATCAAGGTGTGCGCTGTCGACGAGACGTGGTCGGGGCTCAAGCTCATGGTCCGGAAGGAACTTCGCTGAGCGGACATGTTGCAGCGCCCGTGAATATACCGCACAGTCCGAGCACCCCCACCATGCGCCTTTTCCTCGCCCTTCTGCTTGTTTCCCTGGTTGCCAGCTGCAAGACCCCGCCGACGCCGGACGAGCTCGGGCGAGTCCGCGTCGTGAACCGGCACGGAGAGCCGATCCCGAACGCCGTTTTGACCCCGGACCCTGAGACACCGCCCACGGTCCCGTACATTTACGACACCGCGGAGCTCCAGGAGCGCGCGTCGGACAAGGACGGCGTCTTCCACATCGACATGGACGACTGCATCTGGAGCTCGGACCAGAACTACCACTTCAGGATACACAGGATCGGTTACGAGGACTCGACGATAACCGTCTCGAAGGACCTCTTCCCTCCGATGCTGAAGGTCGAGCTCAGGGAACTGGGCTCCGACAACCCGAGTCACTGACCGTAGCGGACTGCCCGTGATCCTCGAGGTCGCAAAGCTTGAAGTGAAGGCGGGGATGGGCCCGCAGTTCGAGCGCGATTTCTTCGAGGCATCGCGCATCATAAGAGCAGCCGGGGGATACCTCTCCCACGAGCTCCAGCGCTGCCTGGAAACCCCGAGCCAGTACCTGCTGCTCGTGCGATGGGAGACTCTGGCCGACCACACCGACGGCTTCAGGATGTCACCGGATTACGCCGAGTGGAAGAGGCTTCTGCACCATTACTACGACCCGTTCCCGACCGTGGAGCATTACTCCGCGGTCCTCCAGCAGGCTAGGGCCGCCTCACAATAGGTCGAGCTGTCCCGAGTCCACGGGCTCGATGCTGATCTTCTTCCTGGGCCGCGCCTGGGGCGAGGGCACCGAGACGCTCGAGTCATCCCCCTCTAGGCGGCTGAGGATCGTCTTTGCGCGCTCGATCACCGTCGGCGGGAGCCCGGCGAGCCTCGCCACCTGGATGCCGTAGCTCCTGTCCGCGGCACCGGCGACAACCCGGCGCACGAAGACGATCTCGTCGTTCCACTCCTTCACGGCGACCGAGAAGTTGCGCATGCGGTTCAGGTGCTTCTCCAGCTGGGTCAGCTCCTGGTAGTGCGTTGCGAAGAGCGTCCGCGGGCCCCTGTCGGGATCCCTGTGGAGGTGCTCGACGACCGCCCACGCGATGCTGAGGCCGTCGTAGGTCGATGTGCCCCGACCGATCTCATCGAGGATGATGAGCGAGCGGTCGGTGGCGTTGTTGAGGATGTTGGCGGTCTCGTTCATCTCGACCATGAAGGTCGAGTTGCCCCGTGCGAGGTCGTCGCTGGCCCCGACCCGGGAGAATATCCGGTCCACCATCCCGAGGCGGAAAGACTTGGCGGGCACCCATGATCCCACCTGGGCCATGAGGACGATGAGCGCCACCTGCCGGATGTAGGTGGATTTTCCCGCCATGTTCGGGCCGGTGATGAGCGCGATCTGCGCGTCGTCGCAGGAGAGCGTCGTGTCATTCGGGACGAACGCCCGCGCGCCCCCCGAGGCCTGTTCCCCGGAGCGGAAGCCCTGCTCCACGACGGGGTGGCGCCCGTCGACGATCACGAGGGACTCGCCCTCGTCGATCTCCGGCCGGCAATAGCCCCACTCCCGCGCGAGGGAGGCCCAGCCCGCGAGGACATCGACCTCGGCGAGCGCGTCCGATGCCTGCGCCAGGGGAAGGGACTGCGCCAATACTGCGGCAACCAGGGTCTCCAGGATCTCCTTCTCCCTCGAGAGCGCATTTTCCTCCGCGTGGAGGATCTCGCGCTCCTTCTGGCGAAGGGCGTCCGTGACGTAGCGCTCGCCCCCGACCGTCGTCTGCCGCCTTACGTAGTCCGACGGCACCAGGTGCAGGTTGGCCTTCGTGATCTCTATGTAATACCCAAAATTGTTCGTGAAGCGCACCTTCAGGCTCCTGATGCCCGTGCGCTCCTGCTCGCCGCGCTCAAGGTCGGCGAGCCACGACTTGTTGCCGCTCATGAGCGAGCGCATCCGGTCCAGCTCGGGGTCATAGCCCTCCCTGACGAAGTTTCCCTCGGCGACATCGGCCGGCGGCTCGTCCGCCAGGGACGCGCACAGGAGCTCGCGAAGCTCCGGCAGCTCGTGGATCCGCGCCGCCACGGCGCGCGCCTCGGGGCCGAAGGTGCCCAGGGCCTGGGATATCCTCGGCAGCTGGGTCAGCGTGTCCCTGATCCCGCAGAGCTCGCGCGGGTTGCGCAGGCGGTTCTGGAGCCTGCCCATGATCCTCGGGATGTCCCGGATGCCGGCGAGGAGCTCGCCCAGCTCCGCAAGCTTCGTCGGGTGGAGCATGAGCTCCCCTACGAGGTTGTGGCGGCGGCGCACCTCGGCGAGGTCGAGGCCAGGTGCCGAGAGCCAGCGCTCGAGGAGGCGCGCGCCCGCCGCTGTAGCTGTCCTGTCCATGGCCGACAGGAGCGATCCGTCGCGGCCGCCCCGGATGGATGAGAAGATCTCGAGGTTTCGCAGCGTGGCCGGGTCCAGAAGCAGCGTGCGGGACGTCCTATATTCCTGCAGGCCGCGCAGGTTCTCCGGACGCGCGCACAAGTTGTCGGTCGCGTAGCCGACCAGGGCCCCTGCTGGCCCGAGGGCAGGATGGTCGTTCTCAAGCCCGAACCCCTGGAGATTGAGGACGCCGATCGCCTCGGCGACAGCGCGGGCACCCGAGGCCGTCTCGAAGCGGTACGGGGCCATCTCGGAGACCGAGCGGCCGAGCGCGAAGGTGTGGAGGGCATGGAGGCCGACCTGGTCGTGGGGCGCCGTCTTCCAGCGCTCCATCTCTCCCTCTGCCACCAGGAGCTCGGACGGCTCCAGGGAGGCCAGGACCGGCATCAGGTCCTCGATCTTAAGGGCGGAGGCCACCCTGAACTCGCCCGTCGAAAGCTCGATCCAGGCGCAGTGCAGCCCGCGCTTGTCGAGGGAGAGGGCGCAGAGGTAGCGGTTGCGCGAGGCCTCGAGCTGGCTCGCGGAGAGGGTGGTGCCCGAGCTCAGGATCCTCGTGAGCTTCCGGCGGACGAGCTTGCCCGGCTGGGCCGGCTCGTCCTGGTCGCACACCGCGACCTTCTTTCCCGCGGCAAGGAGCTTGCCGATGTAGCCCTCGGCCGCGTGGTGGGGGAGCCCCGCCATCGGGTGCTCCTGGCGCCTTGTGAGCGTGAGGCCGAGGATGCGCGAGGCCACGACGGCGTCGTCGAAGAAGAGCTCGTAGAAGTCGCCGAGCCTGAAGAGCAGCAGCGTGTCCTTCGGCAGGCCACGCTTCACCTCGAAGTACTGCTGCATCATCGGGGTCAGTTTCGGGGCGTCGGCCATCCCCACCATTCGAACGCCTTGAAATGCAGAATTCAATGTTGGAGCGGCTGCTTTCCTTCGCACCATGGAAACAGCCCGATCCCATGAGTCTTTCGCCCGAAAACACCCCCGTCCCTCTCTTCTTCAGGGACCTCGGAGGGGCAGATGAGCCGCCGATCGTTCTCCTCCACGGGATGCTGGGATCCTCCCGCAACTGGCAGACAGCCGGCCGGGAGCTGGCCGCCACGCGGCACGTCTATGCGCTCGACCTGCGCAACCACGGCCTCTCCCCGCATTCGCCCGACATGAGCTACGAGGCCATGGCGGGCGACGTAGGGGCATGGATGGACGCCCAGGGGATCGCCGAGGCGGAACTGGTCGGCCACAGCATGGGGGGCAAGGTCGCGATGCTGCTCGCGTGCCGCGAGCCCGAGCGGGTGACGAGCCTGGTCGTCGTGGACATAGCGCCCAAGGACTACGTGTGGCCCGCGCACCGCCAGGAATACACGGCCATGAATGCCCTCGATCTGACGACGCTCAAGTCTCGCGCGCAGGCCGAGGCCGAGATGGAGGTGCTCGTCCCGGACTGGGCCATGCGGAAGTTCCTGACGACGAACCTCGAGCGGGAGGCCGACGGGGGATGGCACTGGGTCGTGAATCTCCCCGTCCTGACCGCATCCCTCGACATCCTTGAATCGAACCCGATCAGGGAGGGCCACAGCTATTCCGGGCGGACACTCTTTATCCGCGGCGCCAGGTCGCGCTACATCATGCCGGGCGATGACAGGCTGATCCAGGCGCACTTCCCGAAGGCGCGGATCGAGACGATCGAGTCCGCTGGGCACAATCCCCACATCGAGGCCAGGGAGCTTTTTGTGGCGACCGTGGCCGCGTTCGGCTGATCAGACGTCGGCCTCGACTCGCTCGGCGCTCAGGCGCTTCCAGCGGTCAAGGATACGGCGGTGCATGTCCTCCGGGGAGAGGCCGTAGGCCGCCCTCAGGACCTCGACGCTCGAGCCGTGCTCCACGAATTTGTCGGGCCAGCCGATGCGCTCGATCGCCGTCGGGCAGTCGGCCTCCTGGAGGGCCTCCAGGACGCAGCTGCCAAAGCCGCCCGTGAGCACGTGGTCCTCAAGCGTGACAATCAGGGGCACGACGGCCGCCTGGCTTAGGAGAAGCGTGCGGTCGAGCGGACGCACGAAGCGCGCATTGACGACGCCGACCGAAAGGCCCTCCTCGGCCTGCAGCCTCTCGGCGATCGCCAGGGCCTCCTTCACCATCGGCCCCAGGGCCCAGAGGACGATGTTCGAGCCGTCGCGGAGCACCTCGGCGTGGCCGATCTCAAGCGTCGACGGCTTGTCCTTCACCCTGACGCCCAGGCCCGGTCCGCGCGGGTAGCGGATGAAGGCGGGCGTCCCGAGCTCGATCCCGGTGTGCAGCATGTCGACCAGCTCGTCCTCGTCCTTCGGCTGCATGAGCGTGATGTTCGGCACGCAGCGCAGGTACGAGATGTCGAAGAGGCCATGGTGGGTCGGGCCGTCGTTCGGCGAGAGCCCGGCCCGGTCCATGCAGAAGGTGACCGGCAGGTTCTGGAGCGCCACGTCGTGGATGATCTGGTCGTAGGCGCGCTGCAGGAAGGTGGAGTAGATGGCGCAAACGGGCCTGAGGCCCTTCGTCGCCATGCCGGCCGCGAAGAGGACCGCGTGCTCCTCGGCGATGCCGACATCGAAGAACTGCTTGGGAAGCTCGGCCGCCAGCTTGGTGAGCCCCGTGCCCGCGGGCATGGCTCCCGTGATGCCAACGATGCGGGGATCGGCCTTCGCGAACTTGACCAGGGCATTGCCAAACGCGTCCTGGTACGCCTGCGCCGTGCCGGGCTTCGCCTTCACGCTGTCGCCCGTCACCGGGTCGAAGCCGCCGACACCGTGGAACTTCTCGGGCGAGCTGAGCGCCGCCTCGAGGCCCTTCCCCTTCATCGTGATCACGTGGAGGATGACCGGGACGTCGCACTGCTTGGCAAACTCGAGGTTCTTCTGGAGCTCCTCCAGGTTGTGGCCGTCGATCGGGCCGATGTAGCGCAGGCCGAACTTCTCAAACAGGCTCGAGTTGACGAAGAAGTCCTTCGTCTCGCGCTTCCACTTCATCCAGAGCTGGTTCATCTCGTGGCCGTGGGGCAGCCCGATGAAGAACTTCTCCAGGTCGTGGTGGATGCGGTTGTAGGTCGTGCTCGTGCTGAGACGGTTCAGGTACTTCGCCATCGCGCCGACGTTGCGGGCGATGGACCACTGGTTGTCGTTCAGGACGACGACGAGCCTCTTCGTGGACGAAACCACGTTGTTCAGGGCCTCGAGCGTGATGCCGCAGGTGAAGGCGGCGTCGCCGCAGACGGCGACCACGTGCTCGCTGGTGCCCTTCAGGTCGCGCGCCGTCGCCATGCCGAGGGCGGCGCTCAGCGCCGTGCCCGCGTGCCCCGCTCCAAAGGAGTCATGCTCGCTCTCGGCCCTGTAGAGGAAGCCGCTCGCGCCGCCGGTGTTCCTCAGGTTGCGGAAAAATTCGCCGCCCCGGCCCGTGAGGAGCTTGTGCACGTAGCCCTGGTGGGCGACGTCGAAGACGATGGAGTCCTTCGGGGTCTCGAAGACGCGGTGGAGCGCCACGGAAAGCTCGACGACACCCAGGTTCGGGCCGACATGCCCGCCCCTCTTGGAGGTCACCGAGATAATTTCGTCGCGGATCTCCTGCGCCAGCTGGGGCAGGTCGGATGCCGGCAGCGCCTTGACGTCCTCTGGTCCGCGGATCGCGTCCAGGATGCGGGGCTTCTCGCTGCTCATTGGCCTTCGCGCTCCGTCTCGAATTTGACGAACACGACGCCGTCGCGCTCCTTCTTGAGCTGCTCGATCTTCAACTCGGCCTCCTTCAGGCGCTTCTCGCAGTGGCGAAGGAGCGTGTTGCCCTCCTCGAACTTGGCCAGGAGGTCCGCGAGCGGGACGTCCCCGGACTCCATGGACTCGACGATCGTCTCCAGCTTCGTAAGAGCCGTTTCAAAAGACAGCTTCAAGTCCTTGTTTTCCACAGGTTCCATGATTGCGCCGCACGGGCGGCTTTTCAAACAATCTTTGGGCCGCCAGGGCCCGGGTTGAGCTTAGTGGGAGGGCGTTACCGTGACCGGCACGCTGACCTCGCCGCTTCCGTAACCCTTTAGGAACAAGCTGCCTGTGCCGGGTTTGCCGCCCTCGACCGTGACCGTCGCGGAGAGCTGGCCCTCGGGTACGACAACCTCGGGCATGATGACGCTCTCGGGCACGTCCGTCGTGACATCCAGGAGGAGTCCGCCGGCGGGCGCGGGATGCGTGATCGTGAAGGTGAGGGACTGCTTCTGGCCGGGCGTCAGCGACAGCGACGCGGGCTCGGCCGTCACGTCGCTTGAGTCGACCTTGAATGTCCCGACGTCGGAGTTGCCGGCGGCGCTTGAGAGCGTCACGTGGTACGACTTGCCGGGCGCCATCGCCGGGACGTAGAAGCCGAGCGACGTCGACGACTCGTACACCGTGCGGACGGGCGTGCCGTCGAAGCCGATCAGGTCCTGCGGCGTGAAGCCGCGGCCGAGGACACCGATCCTCGCTCCGACCGGGCCGCGGTTGACCTCAAGCGAGACCACATAGCGGCCGACAACCGCGGCATGCGACAGCTCCGTGTACGCCTGCCTGTTGTCGATGACGCCATTGCCCTCGGTCTGGTAGTTGACGAGGAAGTAGTAGCCGATGCTGTCCTGGCCGACCGGCAGGCGGTAATCGAACTCGTAGATGCCGGGTATCGTGCTGTCCTTCACCATGTCGTGGCTCTCGGCGCCAACAACGATATGCGGTGCAACGCTTTCCGGTACAACAAGCGTCGACTTTGGGGTCACCCGAAGCGTGAAAGTGTAGATGCCGGACGGGTTCGTCGGAAGCGTCGAGGGCGTCAGGTTCGTGAGGCTCATCGTCGAGCATCCGCACAGGAAAACTAGTGCGAGGGCCGCGCAGGAAGCGGGGATGAATTGTCTCGCGACGGAAATTCGTTTGAGGTCCATTTCGATGCTATTAATGAGGGCGGTCGCCACAGAGGAGCAAGCCAAAGGTGAAGCCCAGAAACCGCTCGGGCTCTATGTCCACGTGCCGTTCTGCGCCACCACCTGCGACTTCTGCGCTTTCTACCAGGTTCGTCCGACCGCCGATTCGGTGGAGGGTTTCATAAATTCAATGGCGGAGGAGTCCAGGCTCGTGGACTGGAACAGGCCCCTTTCAACGGTGTTCTGGGGCGGGGGCACCCCGGGCCTTCTTTCGCCGAGGGACCTCACTCGCCTGGCCGAGCTCGTCCATTCCCTTCCCGGCGGCGAGAGGCCGCCGGAGTGGACGGTCGAGCTGGCCCCGTCCTCCGTCACCAAGGACCGCCTCGCCGTCCTTAAGGCGGCCGGCGTGACCCGCGTGTCCCTCGGTGTGCAGAGTTTCAGGCCCGCGCTCCTGGACGCCCTCGGCCGCGCCCACTCGCGCGAGCAGGTCTACCGGGCCTACGAGCTGATCCGCGGGGCCGGATTCCCGAGCGTGAACATCGACCTCATGTTCGCGCTCCCAGGCCAGAGCGCCGCGGAATGGGACGCGGACATCGACGAGGCCGTATCCCTCGCGCCGGACCACATCTCGACCTACTGCCTCACGTTTGAGGAGGACACGGCACTCTGGATCAAGCTCTCAGAGGGAAGGGTGCGACTCGACCCGGAGAATGAGGCACGCATGTACGAGAGGACGTGGGAGCGCCTGGGCGCCGCGGGCTACGCGCAGTACGAGGTCTCGAACTTCTCAAGGCCGGGCCACGCCTGCGTCCACAACCTGAACACGTGGAGGATGGGCGAGTGGGCGGGGCTCGGGCCCTCGGCCGCGTCCCAGCAGGGCAGACTGCGCGGATCCAATGTCGCCAGCCTTCCGGAATGGTCCGCCAACATCACCCGCGGCGAGCGGGTGACCGAGGACCGCACGGAGCTCACGCCCGCGCTCCTCGCGGAGGACGCGCTCGTGTTCGGCCTTCGCATGAACGAGGGCGTCGACATAGGCCGGCTCCAGGCGTCATGCCCGGAGGCCCCGTGGGACAAGGTGGAGGTTTTCCTCGAGCGCCTTGTGGAGGAGGGCCTCGCCACGCGCGATGCGAGCCGCGTCAGGCTGACGGCAAAGGGGCGCCTGCTCGCGGACCAGGTGGGCTCGGAGGTGATGGCGGCGTTTGACCGGGCGCCTGGCGCCCGGCCGGTGATCGCCTGAGAAGACGGCCCTCAGGCCGCCTGCTGCTTGCCGCCCATGTGGGCGAAGAAGGAGTCCCTGCGCGAGCGTGCGATCGCGAGGTCCTTGGTCCCAAGGGAGCGGCGGATGCGCTCCTTGGTGAACGGGGTGGGGTGCACAGTATAGTGCAGGAACCACGTCCCGTGGTTGTTCCAGAGGTGGTGGTTGGGATTGTCCGCAGCGATGCGGATTCCGGAGGTGTCGGCTTGGCTGGTCATGTTGCGTGATTTTATTGGTGGATTTAATCGCGCAGCAGGGCTTGAAAACAAAAAGACCGATCTGGGCATCAGATCGGTCGTCCGTTTTCGGGAGCGTTTCGGTTCGAAGCCTTTCGGCCTCGCACATCCGGGCTTGAACCCGATCCACCGTGGCCGCTCCCGGCCCGGTTGGCAGAACCAGCTTTTTTTAAGGCTGATTCGTTCCTGATGCGTCGCCGATCATGAAAACCGCGGCCCATCCGTCCAGAGTTTTTTTATGATTAGGGCTTGGTTTTTTGCAACTCGTTGGTTACCAATTTGAAATCGTACGCCTCGTGCCCGTCATAAGATGCCCATACCGCGAATCACAGTCGCCGTTATCACCTATAACCGGTCCCGTTTCCTCAAGGAAACGCTGGCCGGCCTGGTGAAGCAGGACTACCCGGCTGCGCTCTGGGAACTCCTCGTGGTCGACAACAACTCGACTGATGACACAGCCGAGGTCGTGGCCTCGTTCATGTCGGCGGCTCCCTTCGCGCGGCGCATCGTGGAGACCCGCCAGGGCCTCGACCACGGGCGCAACCGCGCGATCAGCGAGGCAAAGGGCGAGATCCTTGTCCTCGCCGACGACGACATCCTCATGGCCCCGGACTGGCTCTCGAAGCTCGTGGCCCCCTTCGCCTCTGAGAAGGCGCATACGATCGGCGTCGTGGGTGGCGAGGTGATCCCCGTTTTCCCGGATGGACTGCCGAAGTGGATGGAGGGCGCGCACCGCCCCCTCTCGTTCCGCAGCGACGCGGGCGTGCTTCCCGCGGACCAGTCCCCGATGGGCGCCAACTTTGCCTTTCCGAAATGGGTGTTCGCGAAGCTCGGCACGTTCAGGACCGAGCTCGACCGCCAGGGAACGTCGCTCTTCGGCGGCGGCGACACGGAGATGATACGCCGCGTCCGCGCCTCGGGCCTCGAGGTCTGGTTCGTCCCGGAGGCGAAGGTGTTCCACCAGATGCCCGCGAGCCGGCTCTCGATGGACTACGCGATGCGCCACGCCTTCGACTCGGCGCGCTCGCGCGTCGTCGACGAGGCGGGCATCATCGCCGCCTCGGGCCGTTCGGCCGCGCCGTTCTACCTGAGCCGCGCCGCCGCGAGCGTCCTGAAATTGGTTGGCTACCTGCTCCTGGCCACGGGCTATGCCATCATCTTGCAGCCGGGCAGGGCGCGGCGCACCATGGTGCGCGCGTGGCGCTGCTGCGGCTACCTTTACCAAATCGCTCGCTCCAGCGTCGGTAAGATCTGAGGCTTTCCCGTCCGACCCATGGCATCACCCGCACCGGTATCCGTGTTCATCCTCGCCAAGAACGAGGAGCTGAAGATTGGCCCAGCCCTGGAGAGCGTCGCATGGGCGGCCGAGATCGTCGTCATCGACTCGTTCAGCACGGACAAGACGGTCGCGATCGCGAAGGCGCACGGCGCGCGCGTCGTGCAGCTCGAGTTCAGCAGGTTTGGCGAGCTTCGCCGCGCGGGCGTCGAGAGCACGACGCAGCCCTGGGTGTTCAGCCTGGATTCCGACGAGCGCTGCACGCCGCAGGCGCGCGACGAGATCCTGCGGATCGTGGCCGATCCCGCGTCCGCCGACGCCTACAATGTCCCGAGGCAGAACATCCTCCTCGGCCGGAAGATCCGCCACAGCGGGTGGTACCCCGACTACCGCCAGCCACAGCTTTTCCGCCGGGAGAAGCTGAAGTACTTCGCGGAGGACGAGGTGCACGAGGGCTGGACGCTCGACGGCAGGCTGGGGCACATGACGAACCCGATCATCCAGATTCCCTACCGGACTCTTGCCGAGGCCATCGGCAAGATGAACCGCTACACTTCCCTGGGTGTCCCGAAGCAGGTGCGGGCCGGCGCCTCGTCCAGCTACGCGAAGGCGTTCCTTCGCGCGTCGTGGGCCTTCCTCAAGTGCTATTTCTTCCAGCTCGCGATCCTGGACGGTGGTCCGGGCCTCGTGATCGCAGTCCTGCGCTTCGAGAATTCCTTCTACAAGCACGCCAAGCTGGTCGAGCACCGGCTTCCGCCGGGACCCGTGGCCTAGCTGAGGGCGACGCCGCGGGCCTTGGCGACCCTGATGAGGGCGTCGGCCATGTCGGAGGGCGTGACGGCGACCTCGATGCCGCACTCGATAAAGACGGCTATCTTGGCGGCCGCGGTGTCCTCGGCCCCGCCGACGATCGCGCCGGCGTGGCCCATGCGCCGGCCCGCGGGCGCCGTGGAGCCGGCGATGAAGCCCGCGACGGGCTTCTTGCAGTTCTCGCGGATCCAGCGGGCGGCCTCGACCTCGGCGTTTCCGCCGATCTCGCCGATCATGACGATGCCCACGGTCTCGGGGTCGTCGTTGAACATCTTGATGACGTCTAGGTGGGAGGTCCCGTTGACGGGATCCCCGCCGATTCCGACGCACGTGCTCTGGCCGATGCCGCGGACGGTAAGCTGGTAGACGGCCTCGTAGGTGAGGGTGCCGGAGCGCGAGACGACGCCGACGCGGCCCTTCTTGTGGATGTAGCCGGGGGCGATGCCGATCCTGCAGCCGCCGTTCGAGCCCTCGCCCGTGCCGGGAGTCACGATGCCGGGGCAGTTGGGCCCGAGGAGGCGCGTGTGGCTTCCCGCCATCGCGCGCTTCACCTTCACCATGTCGCGAACCGGGATTCCCTCGGTGATCGCGACCGCAAGGTCGAGGCCCGCATCGGAGCACTCGAGGATCGCATCGGCCGCGAACGGCGGCGGAACGAATATCGCGGAGACCGTGGCGCCCGTCGCCCTGGCGGCGTCAGCGACGGAATTGAAGATCGGGACGCGGTGGGCGCCGTGCTCGAAGAACTGGCCGCCCTTTCCGGGCGTCACGCCGGCGACAACCTTGGTCCCGTAGTCCAGGGATAGCTTTGCGTGCCGGCCGCCGAAGTCGCCGGTGATCCCCTGCACGAGGATCTTGGTTTGTGCCGTGATGAGGATCGACATGAGTGGGTCAGGCCTTGCGCTGGTGGAACATCACTTGGTAGCCGTCGGGAGACGTGATGCCGAAGATGCGGCAGGGCGGAAAGTCCATGGTATCGAACGCGAGCGGGATACCGGCCGCCTTGATCGTCGCGAGGGACGCGTCGAGGTCCTCGACCTCGAGGGCGATGCTCGCGCCGCCGGCTGACGGAGGCTGCGAGTTCGTGACGGCCAGCGCCACGCCGGCGAGGTCGTACTCGACCCACCAGACTCCCGGGGCGAACTCCATGTTCATGAGGTGCTTCAGGCCGAGGAGCTTCTCGTAGAAATCACGTGCCTTGCCGATGTCGGCGACTGTGTGGGAGACGAAGGCGAGTTCCTTAACTTTTATGCTCATAGTCGCAATGGGTTGCCCGCTCAGGCGGCCTTCGGCACCAGCTTCACTATCTTCTGGGCCGCGTCCGCCATCGAGTCGCCGGAGACGATGGTCAGGCCCGAGGAGGCGAGGGTGGCCTTGCCGGCCACCACGTTGTTGCCCTCGAGGCGCACGACGAGGGGCAGCTTCAGGCCGACCTCCTTCACCGCCTCGACGATGCCGGTTGCGATCACGTTGCAGTCCATGATCCCGCCGAAGATGTTGACGAAAATTCCGCCGACATTCGGGTCGCCGAGGATGATCTTGAAGGCCGCGATGACCTGCGCCTTCGATGCGCCGCCGCCGACATCGAGGAAGTTGGCCGGGCTGCCTCCGAAGTGCTTGATGATGTCCATCGTGCTCATCGCGAGTCCCGCGCCGTTGACGAGACACGCGATGTTTCCGTCGAGGGCGATGTAGCTGAGCGAGTGCTTGGAGGCCTCGATCTCCTTCGGGTCCTCCTCGTTCAGGTCGCGCAGCCCGACGATCTCGGGGTGGCGGAAGAGGGCGTTGTCGTCAAAGGACACCTTGGCGTCGAGGGCCAGGACCTCGCCGGTCGGCGTCGTGATGAGCGGGTTCACCTCGACCATCGCGGCGTCGGTCTCCCAATACATGGTGTAGAGCGCCCTGATGAGCTTGGCGGCGTTCTTCGCCTCGGCCCCGGCAAGGCCGAGCTTGCTCGTCAGGTCGCGGACCTGGAAATCAGCAAGGCCGTAGGCCGGGTCGACGATAACCTTGAAGAGCTTTTCCGGCGTCTCGTGGGCGACCTTCTCGATCTCCACCCCGCCCTCGGTCGAGGCGACGATCACGGGCTTCGAGGCCGCGCGGTCCAGCAGGATCGCCAGGTAGTACTCCTTCTTGATGTCGCTCGCCACCGTGAAGTATATCGTCTGCACCTTGCGGCCGGCGGGGCCCGTCTGTGCCGTCACGAGGGTCTGGCCCAGCATGTTCGCGGCGATCTCCTTGGCCTCGGCCTTGGTCTTGCAGAACTTCACGCCGCCCTTGTAGCCGTTCGTGAAGGTTCCCTTGCCGCGGCCGCCCGCGTGGATCTGGGACTTCACCATCGTCGGGCCCTCGGGGAGGGTGGCCAGGGCGTTGATGAACTCCTCAGGGGTCTTCGCTGCCGCCCCCTTGGGGACCGGGACGCCGAAATGCTCGAAGAGGGCCTTGGCCTGATACTCGTGGATGTTCATGTACGCGTCCGTGAGGTTTGGCAGATATACCCGCAGGGAGGCACGCTAAAAAGAAGAGCCGGTCAATCTCCAGAACTCGAAGGGCTCCGAGCCAATGCCCTTCAGCGGCGAGGCATCACGCTTGGCGCCGAGCCCGGAGGCACCTGCCTCCATAAGCCCCGCCACCTCAGTATCCTGCAGGACGGGGCCCGAAACCACGATGTCGGTGCCGGTCGAGAGCGAGCACAGGCGGGAGCACACGTTCACGGTGGTCCCAAAGTAGTCCAGGCGCTCGTTCTGGTTGATCGCGAGGCACGGGCCCTGGTGGATGCTGCACTTCAGGGCGAACGGCGTCCCGGAATCGTCCGCCGCGGCAAGGGCCGCCTGGGCCTTCCTCATGGCCCTGAGGGCCGCGCCGGGATGGGTGAACGAGGCCATGACGGCGTCGCCCATCGTCTTGACGATGCCGCCGCCCTCCTCAGCGACCGCGGCCTTGATCACGTCAAAGTGGTTCAGCACGTGGCCGAAAGCCGGGGCGTCCCCGATCTCGGTGTAGAGCTTCGTGGAGTTCTTGAGGTCGGTGAAGACGATCGTGATGACGCCGACCGAGATCCGCTCGCCCTGGCGCAGGATTTCACGCGAGAAAAGATCGCGGAAGATCTGCCGCGAGGTGACGGCGGCGGCGGTGACGGCCTGGTCTCCCCAGGCGACGCGCTCGATGACCGCCAGGTGGTCGATCGAGTCCGCGTTCTCGACGTTGAGTATCCCGTCGGTTGCCACGACCGGCTCGTCAACGGGCGCCGGGCCGGGCCCGACGTCGATCCTGATGGCCGACTTTCCGTCCCTCTCGATGCGGAAGGCCTGCTGCACCGCGATGCCGGGGCTCCGGACCCGGTAGCGGCCCTCGGGGAAGGACACGGCGACACACAGGAGCTCCCGCGGCTTCAATGACCTCTGCGCGACGATGTGCGGCGTCAACTGGGGGCCGCCCAGGCAGTACTCGACCCGCACCACCTGCCTCAGCGTCGGGTTCGGCACGAAGGTGAGCTCGACCGACTGGTCGAAGTTGACCGAGAAATCTATCCCGCAGGAGTCGCAGTGGTCCTCGCTCGTAATCCCGGAGAGGTCCGACCTGCCCTGCTTCGATCCGCGGCAATGCGGGCAGAGCACCTGCCAGCTGAAGTCGAGCATGCCGGCGCGCGTTGCGTGGAGGAAGAGGTCCAGCGTCGCGCGGCGGTCGGTGCCCCAGGCGTCGGCAAGGGCGTAGGGCCGCATCTTCGAGGCGGCCATGTCATCGGCGGTGGCCACAAACTCGCAGAGGCGCTCGACAAGTTCCTCGGACTGGTGCGCGTCGGAAATAAGCTTGGCGGCTATCGACGCCATCCTCGGCGACATGCCGGAACCCTGGGCTCGCCTCGGGCGCTCGGCGTGGTCCGCCGGTGCCTTGCCCGCCACCTCGTCATATCCGCGGAAAACGCGCTCGAGGGCCGTCCGCATCCGGAAGCCAATCGCGAAGGGGATGACCACGACCCCAAGGGCGCTCGAGGGCATGACACGCATCTCGTAGGTGAGCTTGGTGCCTCCGGAGGGAATCTGCTCGAGGTCGCAGGACTGGACCATGTAGGCCAGGGGGCCCTTGGTGAACCGCCGCTCGACGGCGAAATGCAACGGCTGCAGCCACTCGAATTCACGCTCCTCCCATTCCCCGGCCATTCCCATGTAGACGGAGCGCAGGCGGCGGACTCCCGGCGCCGGCGGATTCTCGCCGGCTACGGGCTTGCGCGTCTGGAAGGCCGGGAAGCCGCAGTCGCGGTTCGAGCGGTCGGTGTCGGACACCAGCGGCCACAGCGCCTCGGGCCTCGACTTGAACTCCCAGGTCCAGCGGTAGTGCTTTTCCCGGAAGGCCACGGAATCACTTCGCGAGGAGCTGCCTCGCGAGGAATGCGGCCTGGAGCGAGGAGATGTCCTTCAGGCCCTTCTGGGCCATGGCGAGAAGCTCGTTCAGCTGCTCGTGGCTGAACGTGGACTCCTCGCCGGTTCCCTGCACCTCCACGAACTGGCCCTTGCCGGTCATGACGACATTGAAGTCCACCTGGGCGTCCTTGTCCTCCACGTAGCAGAGGTCTAGGAGGCCGGCGCCGCCGAAGATGCCGACGCTGACGGCGGCCACTGAATCGATGAGCGGGCTTTCCTTGAGCTTGCCCGCATCCATGAGCTTCTGGACCGCGAGCCTGGCCGCCACGTAGGCGCCGGTGATCGCGGCCGTCCGCGTCCCGCCGTCGGCCTGCAGCACGTCGCAATCGAGCCAGAGCGTGTTCTGGCCCAGCTTGTCCAGGTCGATGGCCGCGCGCAGCGATCGTCCGATCAGGCGCTGGATCTCCACCGTCCTGCCGTCAAGGCGGCCCTTGTTGATGTCGCGGCCCTTCCGCTCGTGGGTCGAGTAGGGGAGCATCGAGTACTCGGCGGTCAGCCAGCCTCCCTTGACGCCCTGCTGCTTCATCCAGGTCGGCACCCCCGGCTCAATGGTCGCCGCGCAGATGACCTGGGTGGACCCGTACCTCACAAGCACGGAACCGGTCGCGTGGGGGGCGAAGTTGGCCTCGAAGGAAATCGGGCGGAGCTGCTCAGGGCTGCGCCCGTCGGCGCGCGTGGGGTTGGACATGAAAGCTATTCGTGGCTCAGCCGGCCCGGCGCGCGTTCCTCGCGCTCCATCGGCTTGAACCGCAGTCGCTTCGCCGGGCTATCCTCGGACATGAAGGCGATCAGGCGGTCGTTGAAATCCTTGGCGGGGTCGTGGCCCATCCGCTTGAGCGCCTGCGTGAGGCAGGCCACCTCGACGAGCCGCGCCATGTCGCGGCCGGGGCGCACGTAGAGCTCGATGTGGGGGACCTTCATGCCAAGCACGACGTAGTGGTTCTCCTCGAGCCCGGTGCGCTCCTCCACCACCTCGGGCGTCCACTCGTGGAGCGAGACCACCATGTCGATGCGCTTCTCGAGGCGAATCGACTTAACGCCGAACATCTCCGCGATGTTGATGATGCCAATGCCGCGGCACTCCATGTAGCCGCGGTTGAGCGCGCGGCTCGAGGCCATGAGCTCGCGCTCGTCCAGAAGCTTGATGATCGTCAAGTCGTCCGCGACCAGCGAGTGGCCGCGCTCGATGAGGGCCAGCGCGCACTCGCTTTTTCCCACGCCGGAGTCTCCGCGCAGCATCACCCCGACGCCCTTCACGTCCAGGGTGGTCGCGTGCTCGATGCCGCTCGGCGCGAACTCGTTATCGATGCAGAGCGTCGCCAGGTTCACGAGGTTCATCGTGATCAGCGGCGTCCTGAAGATCGGCAGGTTCATCTCCGAGGCCACCGCGAGCATCGCGTGGGTCGGGTTGTAATTTCGGGTGAGGACGACGCAGGGGACGCTGCGCTTCGCCATTTCCTTGAAGGTCATGATCTGGTCGCGCTGGCTGCGTGTCTTCAGATAGGTCATCTCGGCTGCGCCGATGACCTGTATCCGCTTGTTGGCAAAGTACTTGAAGAAACCTGTGAGGGCCAGCGCGGGGCGGTTGATGCTGCCCTCGCGGATCAGCCTATGCAGGCCAGCGTCACCCGTGACGAGCTCCAGCTTGAGCTTCTCCTTATACGTCTCGAAAAAGTGGGCGACAGTGATGCCGTGGATGGCCTTCTGCATGGGCTCATTTCAACACACTACGGCTGGGTAACGCACGGAAAAACGGGCCGCGCGGGGCCGGAGCTACAGGTTGAAATCCTCACCCAGGTAGAACTTGCGCGCTCTCTCGTCCCTGATCAGGAACTCGCCCGTGCCCTCGGTGAGGACGCGGCCCTTGTGGATCAGGTACGCGCGGTCGACGATCCTGAGCGTCTCGCGGACATTGTGGTCCGTGACGATGATTCCGATCCCGCGCTTCTTGAGCTGGAGGATGATCCTCTGCACCTCGGCCACGGAGATGGGATCGATCGCCGCGAAGGGCTCGTCCATGAGAAGGAAGTGGGGCTTTGTCACAAGCGCCCGCGCAATCTCCAGCCTGCGCCGTTCGCCGCCGGAGAGGGTGAAGGCCTTCTGCCTAGCGACCTGGCCCAGGCTCAGCTCCTCAATGTGCTCGTTCATCCGGCGCTTCCTCTCGCCGCGCGGGACATGCGTGGCCTCGAGGATTGCCATGATGTTCTCCTCGACGGTCAGCTTCCTGAAGACGGAAGCCTCCTGCGGGAGGTAGCCAATGCCGCGCCGCGCCCTCTGGTGCATCCGCAGCTTGGTCATGTCCTCGCCATTCAGCATGACCTTGCCCTTGGAGGTCGGCACGAGACCCACCACCATGTAGAACGTCGTCGTCTTGCCGGCGCCGTTGGGCCCCAGGAGGCCCACGACCTCGCCGCCATTGATCTTCAGGTCGATGCCATCGACCACGTTGCGATGACCGTAGGTCTTCGCCAGCCCCTCGGCGACGATCGAGGTGGCCTCCATCTTACTGGGGGGCCTTCTCCGACGGGAAACCGAGGTCCTTGATCGCGGGAAGGGTGATGTGCGTGCGCTCGTGGGGATTGCCCTCGATGACGGCGCGGCGCTGGCCCCTGTAGAGCACCATCCTAGGGCCCGTGGCCTTGTAGTGCTCGCTCTCGATGTCCACCTCGGGGTTGTCGGTGAGGACGATCCTGTCCTCGCCCGGGAAGACCTCGGCCCTGCCGCAGGTGGCCACGCGGTCGCCCTGGACGATCTTCACGTTGCCGGTCGCCAGCATGTACTTGAATTTTCCATACTTCCCGAGTGTCGCCGTCTTCTCGCCGACACGCGTCGCGATCACCTTCAGGAAGTCGCAGTTCAGCGTGATGTCGTTGCCCGTCACGACCACGTTGTCATGGCAGGTCGTCGTTGTCTCGGTGTCGGAGCTGACGGACTCAAGCGTGTCGGAATCTATGGTCGTCGTCTGCGGGTCGACGGCGCGCGCGTGGGCCGTGAGGGAGAGGGCCAGCGCCGCCGCGAAAAGGGGTAGGGGTCTCATTTGAGGATGTCCGGGAGCGCCGAGTGGAACACTACATGGGCGTGCTTGGAAATGAGAACTTTTTTCTCGCTGTATACGTAGCTCCACTGCTCCCCGGTGACCTCGACGTCGTCGCGGACGAGGCGGACCGACTTGTCGCCGTGGGCGACCTTCTCGTTGATCATGAACGTCGCCTCGGGGCTCAGGAGGACCGAGTCCACCTTGGGTTCGGCGCCGCCGGAGAAGACCGTCACGTTCATGCCGACGATGTCGATGCGGTCCGCGTTGACCGGGTGCACCTCGTCGCCCCGGATCGTCATCTGGCGGTAGCCCTCCTTCGTGAAGAGCGGCAGGGTCCAGTCCTTCGCGGGCGGCGCGTTCGATAAGTCCTGCGCCCGCTCGGCGAGTCCCGTCGCGAGGAGGCCCGCAGCCGCCAGGAGGGTTCGCCGGAGTTGGTTCACTTGGACTTTGAAAGCTTGGGGACCAGATGGTTCCCGGAGGGCATGCCGTGGGAGTCGAGTATGAGGTCGCAGACCTCCCGCACGGCGCCGTTGCCCGGGAGCCTCCTCGTGACGAAGTCCGCGCACTTGATGGCGATCGGGAGCGCGGTCGGAACCGAGATGCCGATCCCCGCCGCGAGGATGGCGGGTGCGTCGATCACGTCGTCGCCCATGTAGGCGCACTCCGAGAGCGGGATGCCGAGCGTCGCGGCGAGCTCCGTCAGGGCCTCGAGCTTGTCATGGCGGCCCTGGATCACGTGCTCGATCTTGAGCTCCGCGGACCTCATGTCAGTCGTCGGCGACTTGCGCCCGGAGATCCAGGCGACCTGGACCCCGGCCTTCCTGATAAGGATCATGCCGAGGCCGTCCACGATTGAGAACTTCTTCGTCTCCCCGGCGCCCGTGCAAACGGTCACCGACCCGTCGGTCAGGACGCCGTCAACGTCGACTGCCAGGAGCCGGATCTTGGACCAGGCGCGAAGGGATGGGGCCTTCTTCTTCACGACATCCACCCCGTGATCAGCTGGATGACCTTGTCCTTCGACGGCCTGAAGGCGGCCTCGAGCTCGAGGGCGAACGGCACCGGCAGGTCCATGGCCGCGATGCGAAGGGGCGGTGACTTGAGCGGCGTCTTCGCGCCCTCGGTCACCCTCGCCACGACCTCGGCGCCGAAGCCGTGCGTGCGGCGTCCCTCGTGAAGCACGATCAGGCGCCCGGTCTTCTCGACGGAGGCCGTGACACCGGTCAGGTCAAGCGGCGAGAGGCAGCAGAGGTCGAAGACCTCGATGTCCGCATCGTATTCATCGGCCAGGTAGGCGCAGGCGTCGATCGCGACATGCAGGGCCTCCCCGTACGTGACCAGGGTCGCGTAGGAGCCCTGCCTCACGCACTTCGGGTGCCATACCTTGCGGTAGTCGGCCTCCCAGGTGACGGCGTGCTTGCCGCGGCGGTAGAGCCCCTTGTGCTCGAAGAGCATGACGGGGTTGTTCTCCTCGCAGGCGGCGAGGACGGAATTGAAGGCGTCCTGGGGGTTGCTAGGGTAAAGCGCCTTGATGCCGGGCATCGCGAGGAAGAACGACTCGAGCTCCTCGGAGTGGAACGAGCCGAGGCCCACCGCGCCACAGGGCATCCTCAAGACCAGCGGGCACGACGCGCCAGAGCGGAAGTGCATCGTCGCCGCATTGAGCGTGATCTGGGTCGTCGCCTCGGTCGCGAAGTCCGCGAACTGGAACTCCTCGATCGGGCGGTGGCCGTTCACGGCCATGCCGATCGCGTAGCCGGTGCATGAGCTTTCCGCCAGGGGGGCGTTAAAGACGCGCTTGCGGCCGAACTCCTTGAATAGATTCTCGGTCACCTTGAAGGCGCCGCCGTAGGTGGCGATGTCCTGGCCGATGATGATGGACTCGGGCCGCTCGAGGAGGACCTTGCGGAGGCCGGCGTTTATCGCCTGCGCCATCGTCAGGTTTCCAAATCCCTCGGCCTCGGCCTTCCAGCCGAAGGGCGCTGGGACGGGCGCGAAAAGGTCTTCCTCCATGCCAGCTGGGTCGGGGCGCGGGACGGCGATTGCTATCTTGATGCACGCCTCGATGAACTCGCTGAGCTCGGTGTCAATGGCCGCGACCTTCTCCTCGCCGACCTTGTCGACGACGGACTTCCTGAAGGCGGCCAGCGGGTCGGTGGCAAAGAACAGGTCTGACTCGCCCGGCCGAAGGTAGTCGCAGGTGTCATAGGCCGCGTGGCCCCTGAGCCGCAGCGTGTGGGCCTCGACCAGCATCGGCCGCGAGGTCGAGCGGACCTTCTCGATCACAGCCGAGAAAGCCCTCGCGGTGTCCACCGGGTCGCCGCAGTTGATCGCCATGCCCTCCATGCCGTAGCCGGCGGCGCGCTTCCAGAGCTCTGTCCCCGCGGCATACTGCTCCTCGGTCGGCGTCGAGTACGCGTAGCGGTTGTTCTCGATCACGAAGACGATCGGGAGCGAGAGAAGGGAGGCCAGGTTCATCGACTCATGGATGTCTCCTGTGCTTGAGGAGCCGTCGCCGAAGAACGAGAATCCGACCGCTTGGTGGCCGAAGCGCCTCTGGGAATCGGTTGCCCCGAGGACAGGGCCGCACATGGCGCCCAGGTGGCTGATCATCGGCAGCGACCGGTTGGCCGGGTCGCCGTGGTGGATGTTGCCCTCTCGAGCCTTGGTCGGGCTCAGTGCATTGGCAAAGTACTGGTTGAGGTGCTCGCAGAGGTGGCCGCTCCAGATCAGGTGCCCGCCGAAGCCGCGGTGCGTGAAGGACACGACGTCGGTCGCCTTGTCGGCGAGGAGCGCCAGTGGGATGATCATCCACTCGTTGCCCTGGCCGCCGGTCACGGTGCCCTTGATGATGCCCTGGCGGAAGAGGTCCAGGATCCTGTTGTCCGCGTTCCTGGCCAGCTGCATCCAGCCGTATATCTTCAGGAGCGACTCAGTCGGGTTTTTTTCAAGATCCGACCCGCGCAGGTCGCGCGAGGCCAGGATGGCGGGAGCTTTGGGAAATGCCATGGCCGGGGGTTGAAGGTGATCGCGGTCCGCCGGGTGGGCAAGCTCGCCGTCAGGGGCGGCCGGTGCGCTTTGCCACGCCTTAGACCCCGTCGATCTTCTGGATCCGGGCAAGGTGGCGGCCTCCCTCGAAATCCGTGGCAAGCCAGGTCTTCACGATCTTGACCGCCTCCTCGGGCGTGATCGTGCGCTGGCCTATGGAGATGCAGTTGGCGTCGTTGTGGGCGCGGTTCCAGATCGCGACCTGCTCGGTCCAGCACACCCCGCAGCGCACTCCCTTGACCCGGTTGGCCACGATCGCCTCGCCGTTGCCGGAGCCGCCAAGGACGATGCCGCGCTCGTACTCACCGCGAGCGACCGCCAGGGCGACGGGCCTGATGAAGTCGGGATAGTCGCAGGGAGCCTCCGAGTCGGTCCCCATGTCGCGCATGGTGTGACCGTCGGCGAGAAGGGCGGCCTTCAGGAGCTCCTTGTACTTGAAACCGGCATGGTCCGATCCGATGGCTATCGAGAAGGTGCGTGGCATCGAGTGGGGGTTTGGAAGGCCGATCCTTTGCGACCGCTGGGCCGCGGCAAACAAATACTCTTAGGCGCCGATCGTCCTCCAGAACGCCTCCGCGTCCGAAAGGTCCTCGAGGACAGCGTCCGGCTTGTGTCCCGACAGGACCGACGAGGTGGACCCGCCTGTCGCGACCGCCAGGGCCTTGGCGCCAAAGGCGCGCGCGCAAGCGATGTCGTGGGGCGTGTCGCCAACGATCCAGACACGGTCAACCGTGAAGTCATGGCCCGAGTGGTCCCTGGCTCGGCGAAGCGCGTGGGGCCCGAGCTCGTTGCGGACCTCACTGTCGTCGGCAAAGGCACCGATCGGGAAGTAGTCCCAGAGCCCGTGGTAGCCCAGCTTCGTCTGGGCGCCGCGCCTCAGGTTCCCGGTGAGAAGCCCCTGCACGACGCCGGGGCGATCCACGGCCTCGCCAAGAAGCCGCTTCACGCCCGGCAGCACCTTGCCGCCGCTCGACCTCAGGATGCCGGGAAGGAGGCCGATGTAGCCATCGACGTACCGTGCGTGGTTTTCCCTCGTGTCCTCGATCCCATGCAGCGCGAAGATCTGGCGTATGATCCAGGGATCCGTGCGGCCTGCGAAGTCGATCGAGTCGATTGAGCCGCTGACACCGAACACGTCCTTCAGGGCCGTCTGGAGCGCCGACATCCCGGCGCCGCCGGAATGCAGTATGGTGCCATCTATGTCCCACAGTATAAGGGTCTTTTGCATTTAAATGAAACTCCGGAGCCAAACGGCCGTCTAATCCGTATAACTATTGAAGCGGCCTCCCAAAGCATACGAAATTTAGACACCATGAAAGCCACATCTTTTCTCAAGCTCGCAGCCGTCGCATTCTGCGCCGTGCTGCTCGTCAGCTGCGCCACCCCCGAGTCCAGGATAAAGGACAGCCCCGATGTCTTCGCACGGCTCAATCCCGATGAGCAGGCGCTCGTCAAGCAGGGCAAGGTCGCCCCGGGCTTCGACATGGACGCCGTGAAGCTCGCTCTCGGCGACCCCGACCGCGTGACGATCCACACGGACGCCACCGGAACCCACCAGATCTGGCACTATGTGATCTACGAGGATTACCAGGGCGGCATCATCTACGCCGGATACTACCACCGGTACCGCGGCTGGGGCGGCCCCTATTTCTACGCGGGCGGCCCGTACTATGCGGGCTACCCGGCCAGGGTCCACGACCGCACGCGGATCGTATTCACCACGGGCAACACCGTCGCCTCCATCGAGGAGGAGAAGTAATCAGGCGGGCGCGCTTGCGACCTCTGCCGCGCGCCTGATCCTCACGTCGACCTTCAGGGCGCGGGTCTTGCCGCCCCTGTAGGTCCCGCTCACGGGCCTTATGTCCGCGTAGTCGCGGCCCGAGGCGATCTTGACGTACCGCTCGTCCGCCGGCCGGTCATGCGTCGGGTCGTAGGGAGCCCATCCAAAGCCGGGGATGAAGGTCTCGATCCAGGCGTGCGAGGCCTCCTCCTCGTCGTCCTTGCGGTTGGCCTGAACAAAGTAGCCGCTCACGTAGCGGGCCGCGATGCCGGAGCACCGGCACATGCCCAGCGCCACATGCGCGAAATCCTGGCAGACGCCGGTCCGCAGCTTGATCGCGTCCGTCGCCAGGGTGGCGACGCCCGTCGAGCGCGGCTTGTAGGCAAACGTCGTGTAGACGTGCTTACAGATGGCCTTCGTGTCCGACCAGATGTCGGTCCTGCCGGCGGCAAGCGCGTCCTGCGCCTCCTTCCAGACCTCGACCGCGAGCGGGACATAGTGCGAGTCGGACAGGAACTCCGACTTGAGCTCCCTCTCGGCGCCGAGGATCTCCTCGGTCGAGGGGACGACGGGGATCGGGGGGCGCGCGGCATTGGGCGTCGTCTCCACTTCGGAGACGGCCTCGATCATCAGGCTCGTGTGGCCGGTCACCACGTCGAAGTAGTGGACCGTGTTGCCGTAGAAATCCACGTAGTCGCGGATCGTCGTCGTGGGATCAATCTTCAGCTCGAAGCCGCGGCACACCTGGTTTGCGTCGTCGACGGGACGCAGGCGCACCTCGTTGAAGCTGTCATGCGCCTTCCCCACGTAGGTGAAGGTGGTGCGATGAAGGAGTGTCAGAAGCATGGGCTCGCTTTCGAAGTTGTGCCGGTGCGCCATCTACTGCTGCTGCTGGAGCTGCTGCTCCTCCTGCGTTGACTCGGCGAGGTAGAACATCGTCGTCGCGACGACCTCCTCGCTGATCTTCTCGAGCGAGGTCGCGATCTCGACCAGGAACTCGTGCAGGCCGTCCTTCAGGACCTCATCGATCGTGAGCGACTGCAGGTCGGCAAGGAGCCGCTTCGACGCGCGCGCGGCCTCGCTCTTCGGGCGAAGGCTCGTCTCGCCAAGAATCCTGCGAAGGAAGTCGTCGATCTGCGCCACGCAGAAGTGTATCGAGCGCGGGAAGGAGTCGGAGAAGATGAGGAATTCCGCAGCCTTCCAGGGGAGGATCTCGCGGACGTAGAACCGCCTGTAGGCCTCGAGCGCGCTCGCCGAGCGGAGCACCGCCTGCCACTGGGCCGTGTCGAGGGCCCCGCCCACGTCGCCCGTGCTCGGAAGGAGGATGTGGTACTTAACATCGAGGATCCTCGCCGTCTTGTTGGCGCGCTCCACGAACTTGCCGAACTGGATGAACTCCCAGCCCTCGCTCCTTGAGTAGGTGGAGTCGGTGAGGCCCTGGAAAAGGTGCGAGTTGCGCTTGATGTCCTGGAAGAACTCGTAGGGGCCGGCCGCCCACACGTCCTCGGTGTTCTTCGACTTCAGGAAGAGGTAGAGCTCGTTCACCGTCTCCCACATCTCGACCGAGATCTGGTCGCGGATCATCCTCGCGTTCTCGCGGGCCGCGAAGACGCAGGAGAGGATTGAGTTGGAGTTGCGAAGGTCGAAGGCGAAGAACTCCGTCACCGACTGGCTGTTCGCGGACTCATAGTGCTTGGCGAAGAGCTCCTCGTCGCCGGAGCTGGCGAGGATCGAGCCCCAGTGCTCGCGCAGGTGGACGTCGTCGTAGCCGCGGAAATCCAGGATGAACTGGAGGTTCACCTCGAGGAGCCTCGCGATGTTCTCGGCCCGCTCGATGTAGCGGCTCATCCAGTAGAGCGAGTGGGCGACGCGCGACAGCATGACGTTCGCCTGCTGGCGGAGTGCGGGGGGTGTTCTTGCAGGGGGCATCTTAGTTTGTCCGGTTTGTCACTTCACCTCGTCCAGGACCCACGTGTCCTTTGAGCCGCCGCCCTGTGAGCTGTTCACGACGAGCGATCCCTTGCGAAGGGCGACACGCGTCAGGCCGCCCGGGGTCACCACCGTCTTCTTGCCGCAGAGGACGTACGGGCGAAGGTCGATGTGCCGCCCCTCGAGCCTGTCGCCGCACCAGGTGGGCGAGCGCGAGAGGTTGACCGGGTCCTGCGCGATGAAGTTGCGGGGGTTGGCCGCCACCTTGGCGCGGAAGTCGTCGACCTCGGCCTTCGTGGAGGCGGGCCCGATCAGCATGCCGTAGCCGCCGGCCTCGTTGGCCGACTTGATGACCAGCTTCTCCGTGTTCTCGAGGATGAATTTCCTGTCCGCGGGCTCCGAGGCCAGGTAGGTCGGTACGTTCTGAAGGATCGGCTCCTGGTCCAGGTAGTACTTTATGACCTTCGGGATGAAGGCGTAGATCACCTTGTCGTCGGCGACGCCTGTGCCGATCGAGTTGGCGAGGGCCACGTTGCCCGCGCGGTACGCCGCGATGAGTCCCGGGACGCCAAGCATCGAGTCGGCCCTGAACACCGCCGGGTCAAGGAAGTCGTCGTCGATCCTTCGGTAGATGACGTCCACGGGGACGAGGCCCCCGGTCGTCCTCATGAAGACCTTCATGTCCTGGACCACGAGGTCGCGGCCCTCGACGATCGGGATGCCCATCTGGCGGGCGAGGAAGGTGTGCTCGAAGTAGGCGCTGTTGTAGACACCGGGCGTCAGGAGGACGACGTTCGGCTTGTCCGAGCGGTTCGGCGCGATGTGCAGGAGGGACTTCAGCAGCATCTCCGAGTAGCCCTCCACGGGCCGCACGCCGTAGTTCTGGAAGAGATTCGGGAACGCGCGCCTCATCGCGGAGCGGTTTTCAAGCATGTACGAGACACCCGACGGGCAGCGCAGGTTGTCCTCCAGGACCAAGTAGTTGCCGGCCCTGTCTCGGATCAGGTCCGTGCCGCACACATGCACATAGATGTCATGAGGCACCGAGAAGTTCATGAACTCCCGGCGGAAGTGCTTGGCCGAGAGGATCTGGGAGGCCGGGACGACCTTGTCCTTCAGTATCTTCTGCTCGTGGTAGAGGTCGTGAAGGAAGAGGTTTAGCGCCGTGATGCGCTGGATAAGGCCGGCCTCGAGCTTCTTCCACTCCTGTGCGGGTATGATCCTGGGGATCAGGTCGAAGGGAAAGATGCGCTCCGTGCCCTCGGAATCGTTGTAGACGGTGAAGGTGACGCCCCGGCGAAGGAAAGCCAGGTCCACCGCCGCACGGCGCCGGTCAAACTCCGGCAGCGGCAGCGTTCCGAGCCTCTCTACGAGGTTCTTGTAATGGGGACGCACTTCCCCCGGTGCGGCATACATCTCGTCAAAGAAATCGCCGGGTTCATAGGGGTTACTTAAGAGCGACAAAGTGGTGAAAGTTTAGGCCTTCGGGCCCGGTCAGCAAGTTCCTTGCCACCCTAGGCCTTTGCGGCCGCCGGATCAGGGGGCGCCGGCGGGAAATTTGAAGGGTACCTCGACCCGGGAATCGACGATCCGGTCGTCCGGGGCGGTGGCCGGCTGATAGTGCCACTTCTCCACGGTCGACTTGCAGCGCCGGGCGATGTCGTCGTCGGTTGCATGGACGACCGTCACGTCCGTCACGGTCCCAACCCGGGTGACCTCGAAGGAGAGAAGGATGTCGGCCCCCAGCTTGCGCTGGCTGGCGCTCAGCACCGGCGCCGGTCCATCGATCTTCTGCGCAGGGGTCTTCACCTCGGCGGCCGTGAAGACGCGGTCCTTCGAAAGGATCTTGGCCTCGTAGGTGAGCGTCTGGCCCTCCGGGATCTCGACAGACACCTGGGTGGGGTCGTAGCCGGGCAGCGTGAGGACGAACTCCGCCACCTTCGGGGTCAGGTCGTGGAGGGAGAGGGGGGTGGTGCCCAGGAACTCGCCGTCCTTGGCGACCGAGGCGCCGCTCGGGTCGCTCGTCAGTTCAAGGGAGCCGTCCTGGTAGGCCGTCGTGACCGAGGACTTTCCCCCCTTGGTGATCGAGAGCTTCTCGACGTGGTCGCGGCATCCCGGGCGCACGAAAGTGACGAGGTAGTCGCCATGCATCAGGTCCGTGAACGTGGCGGGCGTGTGGCCGGTCTTGACCGGCGTTCCCGTCGGGTCGGATGCGGGGTGGATCGCGAACTCGAGGCTGTCCGGGTTGCTCGACAGGTCGACGCCTCCTAGTGCCGAGAGAAGGGGTATGGAGCCCAGGTCGACCACGCCGCCGCCCTTCACCTCGGCGGTTGTCTCGACAGGGTCGTAGCCAGGCAGGGCGATCGTGATCTTGTGTGTGCCGGGCACGATGTTGGCGGCCTTGACGGGTGAGGGGGTCGGCGGCGCGCCGTCGATCGAGACGGAGGCGCCTGCGGGCACCGTCGTCACGAGGATGGTGCCGGGAAGCTTCGCGAGCCGATCCGCCTCCTGCTGGCGCAGGAGCTCCTGCTTTGCGTTCTCCGCGGCTTTGACCTCGGCCTCCTTGATCGCGACGTCCTCGTCCTTCTTGGCCTCGTCGGCCAAGACCTGCGCCTTCTTGGCCTCCTCGATGCGGCGGGCGTCGTCGATCTTCGCCTGCAGCTCGGCGGCAGCCTGCTGGTCGCGAAGCTTTATGTTCTCAAGGCGCGACTCGACGACGACGGCGATGCCCGCGAAGACGATCGCGGCCGCGACGCCGATCCCGATGTAGAGGCCCATCCGGCTCTTCGGGGGCTCCTGGAAAGGCGCATTTGTCGCACCGAACGGGGCGTTCGTGGCGCCAAAGGGCGCGGCCGTGGGGCCTCCCCTGAAAGGTGCCGTCGTCCCAGGAGGGAAGGGTGTCTTCGATCCGACGGGACCGATGGTCCCAATGGGCTTCAATTTGCCGGGCTCGAAAGGGAGGGCCGTCACCGCAGCCGGGAACTGTGTGTTGCCCGTGGGCGGGGGCGGGGGAGGCATCGCCGCCCCCGATGGCATGGGCATCGGCGGCATCGTGGGCGTGACGAAGCCCGGGTTCGAGAACGACGGCGGCCTGTCGCCTATCCCTGGAATCGGGAACGCGGGCGCCGCGGGAGCTGAGCTCGGGAAAGACGGCGGAGGGGGCAGGCCGGAGCCCGATGGCATCGGCATCGGCGGCATCGTCGGGGTCGGGAAGCCGGGATTCGAGAAGGACGGCGGCTTCGGGGGCGGGCCGGCCATCTTCAGCGGGTTTCCCGTGGGGAACGCCGGCGGGGGCGCACCGGCCGGGGCGTAGGAGGGAGGTGGCGCCGGCGGAGAGTAGGAGGGGGGTGCCGCGGGCGGAACGACCGATGGCGGGCGCATGACCGGTGCCATGGGTGCGGCCACCGGGGGCCGCGGGGCCGCGGGTGATCCGCCCGGGAACGGGGGCGCCGTCACCGACTTCGGCGAGACACCCGGGCGCGCCATCGGCGCCGTGCCGTCGGACTTCTTCTCGATGGAGATGGTCGGTTTCGCCCGTGCGACCGGTGCTGCGCGCTCCGGCGCCCGTGGCGGGGGCGCCTCGGGTTCCGGCTCCGGCTCGGGCTCGTCCTCCATCGGCGGAAGGGGGGCCTCCTCCACAGGCTCACCCTCGGCCTCAACCCAGTCGGAGTACCAGGCTTCGCGCGAGGCGACCTTGGCGCCGACAAGGCCCAGAAGACCCGCCGACGTCGCGGAGAACCCTGCCACGGGAGCGCTCTCGGCAAAGCTAAGCCCGAGTCCCGCCGCGAGCTTGGTCATGTCGGGCTCCCACGCGGTCGTGCCCGCGGCAGCCGCGACTTCCTTCAGGAACCACGACTGGCGGCCCGTGAGGCCGAGGCACGCGAGCTTGGGCGGCGTCGCGGTCGGCGGCAGCGAGGCCAGGGCGTCCTTGACGCTTGCGGCGATGATGGCGCCGATCTTCGGGCCCGGGTCCGTGAAATCGTAGCCCTCGTTGAAGAAGAGTCGCGCGCCGGCGCCGCGGAACTTGAGCTTAAGGACGGTCTGAACCGCCTGGTAGACGTTCTCCATCCCCGCCGAGCACTTGGCCGAGCCCTCTGCGCCCTTCGCCGTCACGAGGACAAGGTTCGATCCCTCGCTGCCGATGTCCCAGAGGGCCACGGCGCCGTCCCCGCCGTCGAGCTTGATCGAGCGGATGATGGCGCCGATGCCCGGCAGGCCGGCGGGCTTCACGTCCTCGGGGTCGACGTTCAGGTCCATGAGGCCCTTCGAGACCTCCTCGAGCGAGGGCAGCGGCGAGAACGCCATGACCCACTTGTCCATCCCGTCCGAGGTCACCTTCTCGCCCGCGGCCGCGCCGCAGACCGAGTACGCCAGCGGGATCGAGGGATCCGACTGCTTGCCGAAGGCGATCGCCTTCAGGGATTCGTCCGTGCGGTCGAGCATCGCCTCCGTGTCGGTCGAGACGTACCACTGCGTCGATGCCGGCCACACGGCGGCGATCGCCTGGAGGCCGTCCGTCTTCCTGTCCGGCGCTATGGAATCAAGGAGCGCCTCGAGCGAGGTCTTGTTCTCAAGGACGCACTCGCCGCCCGCCTGGATGACGCCGCCCGAGGCGCGCACCGCGTGGAGCGAGTATTGGGTCAGTTCGAGGTAGACCTTGGATTCTTCGGCCTTGGGCATGTTCGACGATCAGTACGGTGTCATCGCTCGCCTCAGGACTTCGCAAAATTCTTCATCCGCTCCTGGAGCTGGCGGCTGCGCTCCTCGAACATGACTTCCTTAGCCGCGAAGGACGCGAGCTGTGACTCAAGCTTCGTACGCTGCTCGGCGTGCTGGGCCTCGGCCCTCATGAGGGAGTCTATGCCGGCCTGGAGCTTCGTGCGGTCGGCCTCGACCGCGATCTCCTTCTTGCGCACCTCGGCCTCGCGGATCTTCACTCCACCCTCGATCTCGCCGCGGATCGTGGCGAGCTTCACCCTGAGCTCGGCGAGCGACTGGGCCTCGGCCCTTAGCTTCTCGCGCGTCTCCGCGGATTCCCTCTTCTCCGCCTCAAGTGCCGCACGCTCGCTCGCGAGCGCGGATTTCTCGGCGGCAATTTCCCTTTCGCTCCGGGCGCTCGGGGACTCGACGACGACCGCGGGCTCGGCCTTTCCGACCTCGGACTTCAGCTTCGCGAGCTTCGCCTCGAGCGCGGCGCACTCCTTCTCGAGGGCCGCGACCTTTTTCTGCGCGTCCGCCTGGAGGGCCCTGTTGATGGCCGACGCGGCCTTCGAAGCCGCGGCCGACGCCGTTATCTCGGACTCGAGGTTGAGCCGGTCCTTCTCGAGCTTCGCGGCGAGGATTGTCGCGTTCGCTTCCTTGCGCTCGAGTTCTGCTTCCCGTTCAGCCGGGGTCATGAAAGCCCCTCCCCGCCAGCTTGGGCACCGGCTGGGCCGGATGCGCCGCACCCGCGGATCACGTTGATCCGCGCGGAAGTTCTGTCAGATGGGTAAGTAGCCGGCAATTTGTGTGCCCGGATACAAGCCCCGGGATGGCGGCGATAGATTTCATATTCCCCGCATCCGTGTCAAATAGCATGGATTGCGGTCTTTGCTACCGCCAGTCCCGCCTCCTTGACAGCCTCGCTCATGGTCGGGTGGGCGTGGATCGTGCGGCCCAGGTCCTCGGCGCTGCCGCCGTATTCCATGTGGGTCACGACCTCGGAGATGAGCTCGCCCGCGCCCCTGCCGAGGATTTGCGCCCCCAGGATCTTGTCCGTCTTCGCATCGGCGATGATCTTGACGAACCCGTCTGTCGAGTCGTTGGCGATCGCGCGCCCGTTCGCGGCAAAATTGAACTTCCCGACGTTGATGGAGAACCCCTTGGCCTTCGCGGCATCCTCGCCCAACCCTATCGAGGCGACCTCCGGGTCCGTGTAGACGATAGCGGGGACCAGGTCCCAGTTCACGTGGCCCGCCTTGCCGGCGATCCATTCCGCCACGGCGATCCCGTCCTCCTCGGCCTTGTGCGCCAGCATCGGGCCCGCGACCACGTCGCCGATGGCCCAGATCCCGGCCGTCGTCGTCTTCAGGTGGCCGTCCACTTTTACACGTTTTTTGTCGTCCAGGGCGACGCCCGCCTTGTCCAGGCCGAGGGCGTCCGTGTACGGGCGGCGCCCGACCGCAACCAGGACCTTTTCCGCCGGGAACTCCAGGACCTTGCCGTCCTTCTCCGCCGTGAGCGTGGACTTGCCGTCCGCCGTCTTCAGGCCCGTGACCTTGGCGCCCGTCTCGATCTTCAGTCCCTGCTTCTGCAGCATGCGCGTGAAGTTGCGCACGATGTCGTCGTCGTAGGTCGCGATCACCTTCGGCAGGAACTCGACGACCGTGACGTCGCTGCCGAGCCGGGCCCAGACGGAGCCGAGCTCTAGCCCGATCGCGCCGCCGCCTACGACGACGAGCGTCTTCGGTACCGCGGCGAAGGCGATCGCCTGGTCGCTCGAGACCACCGTCGTACCGTCAAACTTCATGAACGGCAGCTCCACGGGGGCGGAGCCGGTCGCGATGACAAAATTCTTCCCGGTGACCGTCGTCGTGCCCGATGCGCCCTTGACGTCGAGCGACGTCGGCGAGGTGAAGGTGGCCTCGCCCGTCAGGACGGTGACCTTCCTCGCCTTGGCCAGCGCGGCGACACCGCCGACCAGCCTCGTCACGACGGCATCCTTCCTGGCTAGAAGCACGGCGATGTCCGTCTCCACCGACCCGATCTTTATGCCATGGTCGGCCGCGTGGTGCTTCGCGAAGACCAGCTGCTCGGAGGAGTAGAGGAGGGCCTTGCTCGGGATGCAGCCGACGTTGAGGCACGTGCCCCCGAGGGTCGCGCGCTTCTCGATGAGCGCGACCTTGAGGCCGAGCTGCGACGCCCTGAAGGCGCACACATAGCCGCCCGGGCCGGCGCCGATGACAACGACGTCAAACGATTCCATGGGGGTTGGGGTCAGAGACCGAGGAGGAGGCGCGCAGGATCCTCGATGCCCTGCTTCACCTTGACGAGGAACGTGACGGCCTCGCGGCCGTCGACGAGGCGGTGGTCGTAGGTGAGGGCGATGTACATCATCGGGCGGATGACGACCTGGCCGTTGACGGCGATCGGGCGCTCGTTGATCGCGTGCATCCCGAGGATGGCGCTCTGCGGCGGGTTGATGATCGGCGTCGACAGCAGCGAGCCGAACGTCCCGCCGTTCGTGATCGTGAAGACGCCGCCCTCGAGGTCGGCGAGCGTGATCTTGCCCTCGCGCGCCTTGCCGGCCGCGTCGGTGATCGCCTTCTCCACGGCGGCCATGCCGAGCGTGTCGCAGTCGTGGATCACGGGGACCATGAGGCCCTTCTCGGTCGAGACCGCGACGCCGATGTCGTAGAAGTGATTCTGCACGAGAGTGTCGCCCTCGATCTGCGAGTTGATGGACGGGACCGCCTTGAGCGCATGGACGACGGCCTTCACGAAGAACGACATGAAGCCGAGCTTCAGGCCGTTCTTCTTCACGAACTCGTCCTGGTGCTTCGAGCGGAGGGCCATGACGGCCGACATGTCGACCTCGTTGAAGGTCGTCAGCAGCGCGGCGGAGTGCTGAGCCGAGACGAGCCTCTCCGCGATCTTCTGGCGGAGCGGCGTCATCTTCTTGCGCATCTGCCGTCCCGCGGGCAGGGCTGCCGGGGTCGGCGCGGGTTTCGGGGCCGGTGTCGGCGAAGGCGCAGCGGCGGGAGCCGCCGCCGCGGAAATCATGTCGCCCTTCGTCACGCGGCCACCCTTGCCGGTGCCGGCGACGTCGGCGGGATCGACGCCCGTCTCGCCCGCCATGCGGCGGACCGCAGGGGACTGCTCGGTTGACGCGGCCTTGGCGGCCGGTGCGGCGGCCTCCACCTTGGGGGCGGCAGAGACGGAAGGCGCTGCGCCCGCGGCGCCGGCCTCGATCGACGCGACGGTCTGGCCGATCTTGACCTCGGTGCCGGCCTCCACCTTCAGCGTGATGGTGCCCGCGGCCTCGGCCGTGCCCTCGGACGTGATCTTGTCCGTCTCCAGCTCAAAGAGCGGCTGGTCCTTCTTCACGGTGTCGCCGTTCTTCACGTGCCATTTGGCGAGAATTCCCGTGCTGATGGACTCGCCCATGGGCGGTATTTTGACGTCGATGGCCATGATTAGAGGGTAAAGGCGTCCTCGAGGAGCCCGGCGAGCTCGATCTTGTGGAGCGCAAGCGATCCGACGGCGGGCGAGGCGGAGGCGTCGCGGCCGGCATAGAGCGGGATCTTCCCGAAGATGTCGCCGATCTGGGAATAGATCCAGGACCAGGCACCCATGTTCTGGGACTCCTCCTGGCACCAGACCAGCCGGGCCTCGGGCATGCGATTCGCGATCTCGGACAGCCTATCCTTGTGGAGGGGATACAGCTGCTCGACGCGCACGATGGCGGCGTCCTTGATGCCCTTCTTGTCGCGGTAGTCGCAGAGGTCGTAGTACACCTTGCCCGAGCAGAGGATGACTCGGCTGGGTGCCTGCACCGCCGGGTCGTCCAGGATCTCCTGGAAGCCGCCGCTCGAGAACTCGGTGAGCTTGGAGACGGCGAGCGGGTGGCGCAGGAGCGACTTCGGCGACATGACGATCAGCGGCTTCCTGAAGTCGCGCTTCACCTGGCGGCGCAGGAGATGGAAGTACTGGGCCGGCGTCGTGACGTTCACGACCTGGATGTCGTCCTCGGCGCTCGCCTGCAGGAAGCGCTCGAGCCTGGCGGAGGAGTGCTCGGGGCCCTGGCCCTCGTAGCCGTGCGGCAGGAGGAGCACGATGCCGCTCGAGCGCTGCCACTTGGACTCGCCGCTCACGATGAACTGGTCGATCACGACCTGCGCGCCGTTCGCGAAGTCGCCGAACTGGGCCTCCCAGAGGCACAGCATGTCCGGGTAGTCGAGCGAGTAGCCGTAGTCGAAGGCGAGGACAGCGGCCTCGGAGAGCAGGGAATTGTAGACGCAGAACCGGGCCTGCTTCGGGTCGAGGTTCTTGAGGGGCGTGTACTTCTCGCCGGAGTCGATGTCCGCAAGGACGGCATGGCGGTGGCTGAAGGTGCCGCGCTCGCAGTCCTGGCCGCTCAGGCGCACCGGCGTCCCCTCGACAAGGAGGGAGCCGAAGGCGAGGGCCTCGCCGAAGCCCCAGTCGACGGAGCCGCCGTCCTTGTGTGCCTGGGCCCTGGCATCCAGGAGGCGCTTGATCTTCGGGTTCACCTTGAAGGTTTCGGGCACGGTCGTCAGGCCCCTCACGAGCCGGTCGATCTCCTCGGATGGGATCGCGGTCTGAACCGGGGTGTGGTGGTACTCCGGCTGGAACTGGGCGTTCGACCCCTTGAACGGGTCGACGGGCTTGGACGAGCGCTTCGCGGCCTTGGAGGCCTCGCGTGCCTTCGCCTTGCCAAGGTTCTCCTCCAGGGCGGCCGAGTACTCGGCCTTGATCTCGTCGCCCTCTCCGGCGGTGATCGTCTTCTCGTTCACCAGGTTCTCGGTGTAGATGGCGGAGACCAGTGGGTGGGCCGCGATCTTGCGGTAGAGCATCGGCTGCGTGAAGGTCGGCTCGTCCGTCTCGTTGTGGCCGTGTTTCCTGAAGCAGTACATGTCGATGAAGACGTCGCGCTTCCAGCGCACGCGGAAGTCCAGCGCCAGCTGCGAGACCATGCACACGGCCTCCGGGTCGTCGCCGTTCACGTGGAAGATCGGGGCCTCGATCATCTTCGCGACGTCGGTGCAGTAGCGCGTCGAGCGCGCGTCCTTCGGGTCGGTCGTGAAGCCGATCTGGTTGTTGATGACGAAGTGCACCGTGCCGCCGGTCCTGTAGCCGGGCAGCTGCGAGAAGTTGAGCGTTTCCGCAACGACGCCCTGGCCCGCGACGGCGGCGTCGCCGTGTATCAGGAGCGCAAGCACGCGGCGGCGCTCCTCGGTGTCGCCGCGGATCCTCTGGCGGGCGCGGGCCTTGCCCTCGACCACCGGGTTTACGATCTCGAGGTGGGAGGGATTCGCGGCGAGCCTGACCTCGACCTTCTTGCCGGAGGTCGTGGTGAGGATGGACTCGTAGCCCAGGTGGTACTTCACGTCGCCGTCGCCGCCGACCGTGTCGGGGATGTAGTTCTCGGAGAACTGCTCGAAGAGCAGGTCGAAGGACTTCCTCATGACGCTGCAGAGGACGTTCAGGCGGCCGCGGTGGGCCATGCCCATCACGATCTCCTCGACGCCGGCGTCGGGGCAGTGGTCGATCACGGCGTCGAGCGCCGCGATGATAGTCTCGCCGCCCTCGAGGGAGAAGCGCTTCTGGCCGACATACTTCGTGTGGAGGAACTTCTCGAAGAGCTCCGCCTTGTGGACGCGGCGCAGGATCCTGACCTTCTGCGCGTGGTTGAAGGCGGGCTGGAGCCTCGTCGACTCGATCCTCTCCTGGAGCCAGAGGCGGCAGTCCTGGTCCTGGATGTGGGCGTACTCCACGCCGACGTGCCCGCAGTAGGTGGTCTTCAGCGACTCGATCACGTCGCGCAGCTTCATCTGGCCGCCGCCCAGGTAGGTGCCGACGTCGAAGGCGGTGTCCAGGTCCGCGTCGGAGAGCTGGAACTGGCTCAGCTCAAGCTTCGGGAGCGGACCCGGGGCCGCGCTCAGCGGGTCAAGGTGGGCCTGGAGGTGGCCGATCGCGCGGTAGGCCGCGATCAAATAGTGGACGTGCGACTGCTTGAGGCTGTCGATGATCGGGGCCTGCTGGACCTGGCCCTCGAGGGCCTCGCCGATCGTTCCGTTTGCCGAGCCTAGCGAGAAGCCCTGGAAGAAGGCGCGCCAGGTCGGGTCCACGCCGTCTGGATTGTCCATCCAGAGCTTGTACATGGACTCGATGACGTCTGCGTTTGCACGAATGGGTAGTGTCGTTGAATTCATCAGTGTTGCCGGTGCAGGACGCGCCGGCAGAAGAAGGGTTTGTCCATTACTTTGCATGCGGCAGGGCATTAACTCAAGCCCGGGGGGACTTCCCGGGCCCTAATTGCAATCTCACTTCACAAACGCGAAGGATGCATTAGGGTGCTTTATCAACAGGCCATGGAAGAGCGCATCAAGGAATCCCTTAACTCCCTAATGGACGGCATTAAGCGTGCCGATGGAGGCGTCATTTCCGCCCGCATGGCAGAGCTCGACGCCTACCTTGAGCAGGGCCGCGGCAAGCTTCATCCGCAGCTTGTCCACTTCCTGGAGCGCAGGAGCTACCCGAAGGCCCTGATGTTCCTCGGCGGGGAGTCGGACATCCCGGTCGGGGTGTGCGGCGGCAGGGCCTAAGCCGTGGCTGACAAGCTCTCAACGGATGGAGCCGGAAGCCTTGCCCAGAACCCCTTTGCGGCGCTCAACCTGACGGGGCTGAAAGAGGCGCCGGCGGGCCCTCCCAAGCAGGCCCCGAAGCCCGAGGCTCCGGCCAGGAACCGCGGCCGGGTCGACATCACGCGCGAGAAGGGTGGGCGGGGCGGCAAGACAGTCACGGTCGTTGATGGCTTCACCGGCATCGGCCTCCCGGAAAAGGAGCAGCTTGCGAAGAGGATCCGCGGCGCCTGCGGCTGCGGGGGCACCGTGAAGGAGGGCCGCATCGAGATCCAGGGCGACCAGCGGGAGACCGTGGCGCGCATCCTTTCCGAGGCCGGCTTCCGGCCGGTATTCGCCGGGGGCTAGGCAGCGAGGCCCGCCGCGAGTGCCAGGGCACTCTTCGCGCGGTTCAGGATGTAGAGATGGTAGCCCGGTGCGCCGTGCGCCAGGAGGTCGCGGATCTGCCCGAGCGCCCAGTCGATGCCGACCGCCTCGACGACATCGGGGACGTCGCCCGCGGCCTCGAGCCTGCGTATGAGGGTCGACGGAAGCGACGTGCCGCACATGGACGTGAAGCGCTGGATCTGTTTGAGCGAGAGGACGGGCATGATGCCGGGGACAACCGGGACCGTGATCCCCGCCTTCAGGCAGCGCTCCACGAAGCGGTAATAGGCGTCGTTGTCGAAGAAGAGCTGCGTCGTCACGAAGTCGGCTCCGGCGCCCACCTTGCGCTTGAGGTTCTCGAGGTCCACCTCGGGGGAGGGCGCCTCGGGGTGCTTCTCGGGATAGCCGCCGACACCGAGGCAGAAGTCCGCGTGGCGCTCCTTCAGGAGCGTGACAAGTTCATTGCCGTAGCGAAGGCCGCCCTCGGGCACGGGGAATTCCGTGGCGCCCTTCGGCGGGTCGCCGCGCAGCGTCATGATGTTCCTGAACCCGTCGGCATAGATCCGGTCGGCGATCTCGTTCAGCTCGTCGCGCGTGTGCCCGACGCAGGTCAGGTGGGGCATCACGGTGTAACCGTACTCGGACTTGAGAAGATTGCTCACCTGGGCCGTCCTCTGGCGCGTGCTTCCGCCCGCGCCGTACGTCACCGATGCGAAATCGGGCGCCATGGACTTCAGCGCGGACGCGGTCTTTAGCAGGGCCTCGACACCGGCATCATCCTTCGGCGGAAAAAACTCTATGGATCGCAGCGGACGGTGCTGGGAAAAGAGTTCGGAGAGGGGTCTATCGGCCTGCATTACGCATCAACGTATGCGTAAATGTTGATATGTGTAAAGTAGTTTTGAAGGGCAATTTCCTAGCGGGGATCCGTGAATATTATCCCGTGCAGGCCGTTCCACAGCAAGGTTCCGCCCGCATCGAAGGCGTCGTTGTGGCCCGCTCCCTGGAGCCTAATCTGCACGACCTGGGATTTTGCCGCGGCCACCAGCTGATCGGCCATCGACGGTGGCACGATCGTGTCCGCCGACCCATGTGCGATCAGGATGGGGCAGGTGATGCCCGGCATCTTCGAGAGATTGTCGAAGCGCGACCTAAGGATGAGGGTCGAGGGTAGCCATGCGGCGACCGTGTGGGCCATCGCGGTGATCGACGTGAATGCGCTGACGGTCGCGAGCGACACGACTTTGCGGCGCGCCGCGAGATCTATGGCTACGGCGCCACCCATCGACCATCCGCACGACACGATCCGCTCCTTGTCCGTTCCCGGAAGCGACGACACGTAGTCGTATTCCGCGTCGGCCGTCGCGTAGCAGCCGGCCTCCGAGGCCGTCCCGCCGCTCATCCCGTAGCCCGGGTAGTCCGCCATGATCACATTGGCGCCCTGGAGGCGAAGGCGGTAGAACACCTCCAGCATGCCCGCGGCGCAGGCGCCGTTCCCGTAGAAGAAGATAACCGTGGGACGCCGGGGTGAGTCCTGCTCGGCGGTCCCGCTCGAGGTGAGGGCCTTCCCATAGACTGCCTGGATCCTGGTCCCATCCGCAGTCGCCAGGGGGACGAGCTCATAGTCGGAACGGGGCGGTATGACGGAAGTCGGCCGGCCCTGCAGGGCCGTGCCGGGAAAGACCAGCCTGTCCTCGACTGAGTCGCAGCCCGCGAGGCAGAGGAGCAGGCAAAGGGCGGCGCCGAGGAATGTCGTCCTGCGTCTCATCGGGGTCACGTTGTTGTGGGACCCGATTGCGCCGTACTACTTGGCCTTGTCGGCCTGGAACAGCTCGTCGGACTTCTGAGGAAGGCTCGTGTAGACGTAGTCGTCGACCTGGAACGAGCGCTTCGTCATGAGGTCGTTGACGACCGCATGCGGGTCGGAGCTTGAGACCACCGCGAACACCGGTCCCGCGGGCGTCGTGTCGTACTCGGGCGTGATGGGCTTCGTGTCCAGCTTGCCGTCGGCGCCGGGCTTGAGCGCATCGGTGTCGGCGACCGGGGCCTTCAGCTTCTTCACCTCGGGCTTGCGGCCGAGGGAGATGGTCACCGTGCGCCCGTCGAACGTCGTGAGCGTGTAGGTCTTGGCGAAGGCCGATGCGGCCGACGCCGCGGGGTCGTCCTTGACCAGCGTGTCCGAGAACTTGAGGTCGGTCAGGGTCGTGAGCGTCGAGGCCACCTTGTCCGCGATCACCTTCTGGCCCGCGGGGCCGCCCGTCGCGGTCCATGCCCCGTCCTTCTTGGTCCGTGAGAGTTCCACCGCGCCGTCCGCGGGCGGCAGGGAGACCTTCGCGATGTCGTCGGGCTTGAGCCCCACGAGGCCCGTGTCCGCCCACATCTTCGGATCGGTCTCCAGCCACACGTGCGTGCCCGAGAAGAAGGCCTTCTGCTCGTCGCCGAAGCGGATGAACTTGCCGTTGCCGGCGTCGGGGGTCTTGCCGAGCGTGACGCTCCAGATCTCCTTGCCCGAGGCGTCTGTGAGCGCGATCCGCGAGTCCTTGAACTCGAGGCGCGAGATGCGGTCGGGGTTGTCGGTCACGAACCGCTCGACCTTCGCCTCGTTGAGGTCCTGGACGAGCTGCGAGATCTTGTGGAAGTCGGCCGGCATCCCGTAGTAGCTCGTGACGCGCCACGTCCCGTCGGCACCCTTCTTCACCTCGACCTTCTTTCCCTGGTCGGAGACCGTGAGGCCCGAGGCCTGCGAGACGATGTCGGCCGAGAGCAGCGAGGAGCCGACCCTGGGGTCGGCGACCGGCGCCGCCTCGGGCCTGTTCTTCAGGAAGGCGAGAACCGAGAGGGCCGCCAGTATGGCGACAATGACGGCAAGCGTTCGCAGTTTCATCGATTAGGCGCGCGTGCGACGGCGCGAGAACCAGAGGCCGAACAGCAGCACGGCGAGCGGGGTCGCGAGGAGGTTGATGACGAGGAGGCGGTTGCCGAGGGAGTCTATCCCCTCGCGAAGCGAGAGGCGTATCGCGCGGCGCTCGCCGCGCATCTCGGCCGCCTGCTTCTGGAATTCGTCGATGGCCTTCTGCGCCTCGGGGGAGGCGAGGAGCTTGCCGCTGTCGCCCTTCTTGCCCTGGAGGTCGGCGAGCTTGGCCTGGATGTCGTTGATGCGCGTCTCAAGCGCGGCCAGCTTCTCCTTGTACTTCTCCGCGGCGGTGGCCTCCATCTGCTTCACGACCGTGAACGGCCGCGCGGAGATGCCCTTGCCGCGGATGGAGATGAGGTCGCGCGAGCCCGCGAGGAAGTCGAGGGAGTTGGCGGCGAAGGCCAGGTTGTCGTTGATCGGCTCGGCCGCCGTCTGGCCCATGTAGTCGAACTTGCGGACACTGTAGTCGTCGAAGAGCCAGTCCGTGTCGGCGACGATGATGAGGAGCGAGGTGGACCTCGACTCCGTGAGCGCCACGGGAGCGTCCTTGCCGGTAACCTTGGCGTCGCTCTTGGGGGCGCCCGCGGGGAACGCCGACTTGAACTTGCCGGTCACGATAGCGGCGATCGTCCTCTTGCCGCTGGCCGTCACCTGGCGGGCCACGTCCTCGGGCTGCGAGAACTGCAGCGTCGCGGCCGCGATCTCGCCGGACTTGGCCGAGGTCTCGACCAGAGGCGTGAAGGTGAGGTCGGTGCCGGGCTTGAGCGACACGCTTCCCGGCTCGATGAAGAGCGCGGTGGAGAGCTGGGCCGTCGGGAGCGCCTTCGAGTTGAAGGCGTCCTGGTTCAGGCTGACCCAGACCGGGTAGCGAAGGTGCGACTGGTCGGGGAGCTCGACCTCCTCGGCGTTCTCAAGGTCGCCGACGACCTTCTGCGCGTCAAAGGCGATGCCCCAGCCGCCGAGGAGGACGGGCAGGTCGCTCGAGACGTTGGGCTGCGGGCCTCCGAACATGGCCTGCTGGCCGCCTTGGCGCTTGAAGTAGAGGGAGGACGGGTCGACCGCGAGGAAGACGGGCTTGCCCTCGAGGAGGAACTGGTCGATCGAAAACTGCAGCGTCGGCGTCAGGTTCTCCGGGTGGACGATCGCGAGGACGTCGAGCCCGGCGGGCAGCTGCGTCGCCGCGGCGTCGACCGGGACGATCGTGTAGGTGTCGGACCACTCGCCAACCACGAACTGCCCCTCGGTGCCCTGCTGGCCCATCATGGGCATGCCGGGCGAGCCCTGGAGCGGGAGGCTCGTGATGAGCCCCAGCTTCTTCTTGTCGGTCTGCCCCACCGTGTAGATGAGCTCCGAGACGTCGTACTCGAGGAACTGCTCCCGCTGGGGTGTGAGCGCCGCGATCACCTTCTGCTGGTCGGCCTGGGTGGCGACGAGGCCGAAGTAGAACTGCGTGCCGCCCTGCATGGTCTGCGGCTGGATGCCGGCCGCGGTCGCCTTCTCCTCCTCGGGCGTGTCGGGCTCCGGGTCGATGACGTTGAGGTGTATCTTGCCTCCCGAGGCGCGCACGTACTGGCGCAGCATCTCGCGGACCCGCTCGGCGTAGTTCTTGTACTGCACGAACTGCCCCGTGGCGTTGCTCGAGTAGTAGAGGTCGAAGGTCGTGGGCTCGCCGATCTTCGAGATCAGGGCCTTCGTCCCCGGAGAGAGCGTGAAGATCTTCTCCGCCGTCGCGTCGTAGCGGACGGGCACGGTGGTCGCCAGGTAGTTGACGAGGACGAGCCCCACCAGGAGGAGGATGACTGCGATGAGCTTGCTTCCGGATTTCATGGCGTCGGTGTCAGCGCTCCAGGGCGACGACGTTCAGGAAGAGGGTGAAGGCCATCAGCGAGAGGAAGAAGACCACGTCCTTTGCGTCGACGATGCCGCGCATCATCGGGTTGAAGTGGGTGACGAAGCTGAAGTTCGAGACGGCGTCGGCGGTGCCGACGTTCAGGAAGCCCTCAAGGAAGCTCGTGAAGCCGCTGTAGCCGAGGAAGACGAGGACCGTGCAGGCGGCCAGGCTGATGACGAAGCTCACCACCTGGTTCTTCGTGAGGGCGGAGGTCAGCGAGCAGACGCCCAGGTAGCCGCCCGCCATCAGGATCGCGCCAAAGTAGCTCGTGGCTACGATGCCCCAGTCGGGGCTGCCGAGGTAGCCGATCGTGATCGCCATCGGGAAGCTGAGCAGCACCGCGACGGCGAGGAACGCCCAGCCCGCGAGGAACTTCCCTATCACGGCCTCGAGCGTCGTCACGGGCAGCGTGAAGAGGAGCTCGGAGGTGCCCGAGCGCTTCTCCTCGGACCAGAGGCGCATGCCGACCGCGGGGACGAGGAAGAGGAAGAGCCAGGGGAAGGGGCCGAAGTAGTCGTCCAGGTCCGCGCGGCCGTGGTCGAAGAACCCGCCGAACCTCGAGAATGCGAGCGCCACCGACATGACGAGGAAAGCGATCAGGAAGACGTACGCGACCGGGGTCCGGAAATAGCCCGCGAACTCCCGCTTGAATATGGGTCGTACCTGGGTCATGAGGCGCTCCTTGTCAGGCTGCGGAAGATCTCGTCCATCCTGGCGCCGGGCTTGCGGGCCAGGAGAGCGGCCGGCGTCTCGTCGGCGACGATCCTGCCCTCGGAGATGATGACGACCCTCGTGCAGATGGCCTCGACCTCCTCGAGGATGTGGGTGGAGAGGATGACGGCCTTCTCGACCGCCATGCTGCGGATGAGGGTCCTCACCTCGTTCTTCTGGTTCGGGTCTAGCCCATCCGTCGGCTCGTCAAGGATCAGGACCGGCGGGTCATGGAGCAGCGCCTGGGCGAAGCCGACCCGCTGCTTGTAGCCCTTGGAGAGCGTCTCGATCGTCTGGTGGCGGACGGAGGCCAGGTGGGTGAGCGCGATCGCGCGGTCGACCTGAAAGCGCAGGACCTTGGGCTCCCGGAAGCCCCGGACCTCGGCGATGAAGCCCAGGAACTCCGCGACCGTCATCTCGGGGTAGGCCGGGGCGCTCTCCGGCAGGTAGCCGAGCTTGCGCTTCACGGCCACGGGGTCCTCGAGTACGTCGATCCCGTCGACCGAGGCCGTGCCGGAATCGGGCCTCACGAAGCCCGTTATCATCTTCATGGTCGTTGACTTGCCGGCGCCGTTGGGCCCGAGGAAGCCCAGGATCTCGCCGCGCTTGACCGTGAAGCTCACGCCGTCGACCGCGCGCTTTGAGCCGTAGGTTTTTACGAGGCCTTTGACATCAATCATTTGGGAAGGGACGGGGGGTTGGCGGGACCTGAGGTTCCGTGAGAAAGGAAATGTAGCGGTTAGTTCCCGCGACCTTTCAAGACGAAAAATTTCAGGCGACGGCCACTTCCCCGCGCTCGTTCTCCGTCTTTAGCCTCAGCTGGCCGCAGGCCGCCGCGATGTCATGGCCCTTCTCCCTCCTGAGCGTGACCGAAACCCCCGCGCGCTCCAGCACCTTGGCGAACGTCAGCTGGCGCTTCACGTCCGGCCTCTTCCAGGGGAGGCCCTCCACCGTGTTGTACGGGATCAGGTTCACGTGCGCATGGAGGTCGAGTGCTATGTCCCGCAGGCGCTTGGCCTGGTCCAGCGAGTCGTTCACGTCGTCGATCAGGATGAACTCGAGCGTCACCATCCTGCCGTGGCGCTCCGTGAACGTCTTGACCGCGGGCAGCAGCTTCGCGAGCGGGAACGCCTTGTTGACCGGCATGATCTTCGTCCTCACCTCGTCCGTCGCCCCGTGAAGCGAGATCGCAAGGCGGAAGCCCAGGGGCTCGTCCGCGAGCCTTAGGATCTTCGGCACGAGCCCGCTCGTGGAGACCGTGATCCTGCGGGCCCCGAATCCCAGGCCCCACTCGGCGTTCACGATCGTCAACGCGCGGATCAGGTTGTCATAGTTGGCGAGCGGCTCGCCCATCCCCATGACGACGATGTTGTCGAAGGAGGCGAGCTCGGCCCTGGCCCTCGGCGTTCGCTCGTCCTCGGCGTAGCACACCTGCAGGAGCTGCGCCACGATCTCGCCCGCGTTCATGTCGCGCTTGAGCCCGGCGAGCCCCGAGGCGCAGAAGACGCACGCCATCGCGCAGCCGACCTGCGTAGAGATGCAGATCGTCTTCCTGGAGTGGTCGATGCCGACGCCGTCCTGTGGCACGCGGATGATGACCGTCTCGATGAGCGATCGGTCGCCAAGTTCGAGCAGCAGCTTGTCCGTCACGTCGGCCGAGTGCTTGTTCAGCACGAGCGACGCCGGCATGAGCGTGAACGTCGAGTCCAGCCACGCGCGCAGCTCCTTCGGCAGGTTCGTCATGTCGTCCCAGGTCCGCGCGCGCTTCTTGTAGACCCAGTCAAGGACCTGGCGTGCGCGGAACGGCTTCTCGCCGTATTCGGCGAGGCTCGCGGAGAGGGACTCCAGCGTCTCCCCGGTCAGGGGGCGCCTCTCGGGCTCGTACTTCATCCCGAGGGCCTTGTCGCGCGGTTGAGCGCGCTCACGATGGCCTTGATGGAGGCGAGCTCGATGTTGGTGTCGATGCCGGCGCCGAAGTAGGTGTCGCCTCGGCCCGTCTTCACCTGGATGTAGCTGACGGCCTTCGCCTCCGCGCCTGCGCCCAGCGAGTGCTCGGAGTAGCTGACGACGTCGAACTTCGGGAGCTCGGTCGCCTTCAGCGCGTTCACGAAGGCGTCGATCGGGCCGTTGCCGCTGCCGGAGAGCGAGTGGGCCCTGCCGTCGATGACCAGGCGCGCCTCGCACTTCACGCTCGAGTCGCGCTCGGTCGTCTTGAAGTGCTCCAGGGACACCGGCGCCGTGCGGCCGAGGTATTCCCTCGTGAAGGCGTCGCTGATGTCCTGCGAGGTCAGCTCCGTGCCCTTCGCGTCGGCGAGCGTGTTCACGATCTTGCCGATCTCCTTGTGCATCGCCTTCGGCAGCTGGTAGCCGAACTCCTGCTCCAGCACGTAGGCGACGCCGCCCTTTCCGGACTGCGAGTTGATGCGGATGATCGCCCTGTAGCTGCGGCCGATGTCGGCCGGGTCGATCGGGATGTAGAGTACGTCCCAGGGCTTCCCGGGCCTCTGGTGGGGGAGGGACTTCTTGATCGCGTCCTGGTGCGAGCCGCTGAACGCCGTGAAGACGAGCTCGCCCGCGTAGGGCTGCCTCGGGGGCACCTCGAGCCGCGTGCAGCGCTCGTAGGTGTCGCGGACGGAGTTCAGGTCGCTGAAGTCCAGCCCCGGCGGGATACCGTGCGTGTAGAGGTTGAGCGCCACGGTCACGATGTCCAGGTTGCCGGTCCGCTCCCCGTTGCCGAAGAGGGTCCCCTCGACGCGGTCGGCGCCGGCCAGGAGCGCCAGCTCCGTCGCGGCGACACCCGTGCCTCGGTCATTGTGCGTGTGCAGCGAGACGATGGTCGAGGAGCGCCTCGAGAGGTGCGTGCACATCCACTCGATCTGGTCGGCGTGGACGTTCGGCGTCGCATACTCGACCGTCGCGGGGAGGTTCAGGATGATCTTGTTCTGCGGCGTCGGGCCCCAGGCGTCCGTGACGGCCTCGCAGATCTGCAGCGCGAACTCGAGCTCGGTGCTCGTGAAGCTCTCCGGCGAGTACTCGAGCCTGAGATTCGTGCCCGATGCGACCAGTGCCTTGCTGTCCTTTTTCAGCTGCAGGACGGCGCGCACCGGTATCTGCACGATCTCCTCCTTCGGCAGGTTGAACACGTACTCCCTCTGGCGGGGCGAGGTTGAGTTGTAGAGGTGGAAGATGACGTTCTTGGCACCCTGGACCGACTCCAGCGAGCGGGTGATCAGGTCCTCGCGGCACTGGCAGAGGATCTGGATCGCGACGTCGTCTGGGATCCGCTTCTCGTCGATCAGGCGGCGGGTGAAGTCGAACTCGATCTGGGATGCGGAGGGGAAGCCGACCTCGATCTCCTTGAAGCCGATCCGCACCAGCATGTCGAAGAACTCGATCTTCTCGTCCACGCTCATCGGCTGGGCGAGGGCCTGGTTGCCGTCGCGGAGGTCGACGCTGCACCAGATGGGGGCGTGGGTGAGGGTCCTGTCGGGCCACTGGCGCCTGGCCATGGGGACGGGAGGGAAGGGGGCGTACTTGATGACGGGGTCTGACTGCATGGAAGGGAAGATGTTGAGATTGGCAGGTTTCCGGCGGGTATACAACGCCGTCTCGGCCAGGCTGGCCGCGGCGAAAAAGGGGATTCAGGCTACGCACGACCCGCCGCTATGCGGCGTCCTCTAAAGGTCGTGCGCGGAGGTAAGTCGAAGGGCCTGAAAGGCGGGTGCCATCTACGGGTTGAATGTCCCTTTTGGGGGCTCCGATGTCAAGAATCGGGGCAGGGGGTAACCGGGCCCGGGCAAGCGGCGTCTTGCAGACTGTGTACGATGATGCCTCCATAACTATATGCCTGACGACGAGCCGTTTGATCTGGCTGGTTGCCTTGAGCGCGTGCGCAAGCGCGATCAGCTGGCTGCGCGGGAGCTCGTCGAGCACCTGCACCCGCTCGTTATCCGCATCGTGCGCTCGCACCTGCCCCGGCGGGTGCTCGAGGAAGACCTTGCGCAGGACGTATTTCTAAAAATGTTCACCCGCATCGACCAGTACAAGGGGGAGGTCCCGTTCACCCACTGGGTGTCCCGGATCGCGGTGACGACCTGCATCGACCAGCTCCGCGCCCAGAAGCGCCGGCCGGAGATGAGGATGGCCGACCTCTCGGAGACCGAGGCCGAGGTGCTCGGCAACGTGATCACGAACGAGAACGACGTGGCTCCCGACGACGCCCTCGAGGCGCGCGAGCTCGTGCACAAGCTCCTCGACCAGCTCAAGCCCGAGGACCGGATGGTGATCCAGTATCTGGATCTGGAGCAGAAGAGTCTGGCCGAGATCAGCCAGATGACCGGCTGGAACCAAACCCTCATCAAGGTGCGCGCCTTCCGGGCCAGACGGAAGTTGCAACGCTTTTACCGTGAGCTTACCGACAAGGAGTCCAAATGAGCGCCGACGACAAGTCATGGCAGAAGCTCGTGGCCGCAGCCCGAAAGGCCCCGCCCATTGTTGCCGACGAGTCGGCCCCCTACGGGTTCTCGACCCGCGTGGCGGCGCTCGCCTTCGCCCAGCAGCCGCAGGGGCAGTCGGCCTTCGCGCGCCTCTCGCTCAAGGCCGCGGCGTTCGCCTGCGTCCTGGCCCTCGGCGCCGTCGCCGCCAACTACACCGCCATCAAGGGCGCATTCTCCGAAGAGCCCGCCACCGCGGGCGGCGATGACCCGATCGCCGAGGTCGTCGACCTCGGCTCCTGACCATGGCAAAAACCTGGCAAGTCGTCCTGGCGACCATCGCGATCTTCATCGGCGGCCTCGTGACCGGCGCCGCGATGGCGTTTGGCGTGGTCCACTGGCTCGCGGTACACCGCCCGTTTATCGCCGCCCAGTTCGTCAACCGCGCGCAGGTGCAGCAGTTTGGCCCGCAGCTCATGAAGAGCTTCGAGAACAAGCTCGACCTTACCGACGATCAGCGCGCCCAGATCGAGCCCATCGTGCGCCGCACGGCGGCCCAGCTCAGCCGCGACCGCCACGAGGTGCAGCTCACGACCGCGCTCGCCATCGAGAAGATGCAGGACGAGATCTCGGCGGTCCTGACCCCCGACCAGCGCACCAAATTCGACGCCCTGATCGCGAAGCAGCGCGAGCGCCTCCAGCAGTTCCGCAAGAGCAAGATGCAGGATTTGCAGGGCTTTGGTGGCCACCCGCCGGCCCCTGAGGAATCGAAATAGGTGTTGCGCGACGCTTTGGGCGGGGCATGTTCCGCCTCGGCCAGGCGCCATGCATGGGCAGGCGCGCGAACCCCGCCAGGGCCGGAAGGCAGCAACGGTACCGACGTCCTACCAGTGCCGTGGAGTGCCTGGCCACTTCC
>Ga0302319_10000939_pt1 | contig 65555 bp, 45 predicted proteins | sample Bog_T0_2_FD_203319 | JGI IMG/M metagenome (GOLD analysis project Ga0302319, IMG submission 203319) | Peat permafrost microbial communities from Stordalen Mire near Abisko, Sweden - Bog_T0_2 | ecosystem: Environmental > Terrestrial > Soil > Wetlands > Peat | place: Sweden: Abisko, Stordalen Mire...
GCCTGGTAAAGGCTGAGCGCAAGGCGCGCATCGGCCGCAACCCGCAGACCGGCGCGGCCATCAAGATCAAGGCCAAGACCGTGGTGAAGTTCCGCGTAGCCAAGGCTGCCAAGGACGTTATCGCACCGACCAAGAAGTAAGCATTCCGGACTGGGAACGAGAAGGGAAGAGCCGATGGCTCTTCCCTTCTTTGTTGTGCGGGATGATTCGACGTGCAGAAATATGCGCGCCTATGGCAATGCCGGGACATCGGATGGAGTATGGCTACGACAGCGAGAACTGCGAAACCTCTTGACCCTGATTCCTGTGCCGCTGTCGGCGCGCCTATTCGCACGCTGCTGCGACTTGAAGGGCTGGCGGCGGCTGCGTTTGCCGCGGTGCTCTACGCACACACAGGAGCGAGCTGGTGGCTGTTTGCGGCGTTGTGGCTTGTCCCCGATCTGAGCATGCTGGGTTACCTGGTGAGCCCCGGCGTAGGTGCGCGGATCTACAACGCGATCCACAGCTACGTAACGCCGGGAACGCTTGCGGTGTGCGCACTGCTGCTGAAGAGCCCGGCGGTGATGCCGTACGCGCTGATCTGGGCGAACCACATTGGTGTGGACCGGTTGCTGGGGTATGGACTCAAGTATCCAGGAGGCTTTGGCTGGACGCACCTTGGCAGGATGGGAAAGCGCGTCGAAGTTACTTCTGCGAGTTAGCGGTTTGCTTGAGTCCTGGCATGAATGCACGAACTATAAGCGAGACCCCAAACGTGACCGCAATGGCGCGCATCATGAGCTGCGTGTCGTAAGTCCACGACAGGAATGCAATGGTGATGAAGACGCCGATTGGATTAATCTCCGAAAGAACCGCCTGCAGCCAGTGCGGCTTGTTGCCGGAGGGTCGAAGTGTGGTGCGCAGGCGCGGGATGAGACGCGGCACGGCGAGCATATAGGCGCGATACGAGTCGCCGAACTGGGCAGTCAGGAAGGCTTCTTCTCCTCGGATGAGCGAGAAAAGAAATAGCGGTGCAGCAATCAGCACAAAGACTGCACCGGTTGCCGGCATGATGAGCGCGAGAGCGGCGAACATGCAGCCGATGCCGAGATAGAGTGGGTTGCGCACGTAGCGGAATGGCCCGTCGGCTGTGAGGGTGCTGGCTTGCATCTGAGCGTCGAGCACCACGCCATGTCCAAGCCAGGCCGCTCCCCAGATGCGGATAACCGCGCCGAGTGCGGCCACAAGAGCACCCCAGACGATGATGACTGGCGTGGCGACGGTGAAGCTGAGCAGGCCCGTGCGGCTAAGCTCAAGCGCCAGCCATTCGAGAAGCAGGATGCGGCTGCCAAGCCCCAAGTACTGGATCCACGGGGTCCAAAAGCCGAGCACGATGATCACCAGGTTGATGACCATGCGGTAACGAAATAGAAGTGCGCTTGCCTTCATCGATCAGACCCCAAAGCCGGAGTGTAGCATCCGGCTTTGGCAGCGAATTACGCATGCGAAAGGAAGAGAGGTCGGCGTCATTCCGAACGCAGGGCTTGCATGGGATCGACTGAAGCGGCGCGGCGCGCGGGCATGAGTGCGGCGATGAGACCGCAGATCGCGAGCAGCGTGCAGACCGAAAAAATCGTCATGGGATCGTGTTCGCCGACGCCAAACAGAAATGTTTTCAGGATGCGCGTAGCGAACCATGATGCAATGAGGCCGGAGACGACGCCAAGACCGAGCAGAAGAGCTGCCTTCTTCAGTACCAGCAACAACACATCGCTGCGCTGCGCGCCAAGCGCCATGCGGATGCCGACTTCACGCGTGCGGCGGCTCACGGAGTAAGCCATCAAGCCGTAGAGGCCGACCAATGCGAGCAGCAGCGCAATCGCTGCGAAGGCGGTGAGAAGCGAGACTTGGAATCTGCGGCGGGCACTCGCGGTGGAGACCAGGTCGCCCATGGTGTGAACATCTGTTATAGCAAGATTCGAGTCGGTGGACTTCAAAGTCCTACGAATTTCATTGGCAACGGTTGCGGGCGGTATCGATGAACGAACAGCAATGAAAGCTTCGCCAAAGTCGTAACTCGGAAAATACAACTGCGGCTGCGGATCTTCTTCGAGGCCAGTATGCCGCACGTCGGCAACGACGCCCACAATGGTATGCCAATCCGGGTGCTTGTTGTCTCCGGTGACCCGACCTCCGACGGGATTGCGATTAACATAATAGGTTTTCACGAATTTCTGGTTCACGATGGCGGGCCGGGCTGCGCTCGACGCCTCTTCATCTGTGAAGTCGCGGCCCGCGATGAACGGAGTATTCATCGCGGCAAAATACTGAGGTGTAACTGTCCGGGCTTCGGTTGTCTGATAATCCTGATTCGCGAATCCATCGATATAAATTGTGGAGAGACTCTCAGTATTGCTGAGAGGCAAGTTGCTTACTGCTCCAGCCGAATTTATCCCGGCAATTGCGCGAATTTGTCTCATGAGTTGTTTGAAATGTGCTGCGCGATCTGCCTGTGGCTGGAGATACCGGTCACCCAGTGAGACATTCATGCTCAAAGTGGATTGCGAGAACCCCGTATCAACGGTCACCACATTGATGTAACTGCGGATCAGTAACCCCGCGCCTGCCAATAACACAACGACCATAGCTGTTTGCGCCACGATGAGAATCCCTTGCAGGCTACTGTGCGTGGCTCCTTTTCCTGTAACTTCATGGGTCCGGAGAGAATCCGTAAGGTCCATGCGCGAGACTACGACTGCCGGAAACACTCCGCTGAGTGCGCTGGTAAGGACGGACACTGTCAAAGCGACGAGCAGGACGCGCACATCGAGCGTCGATTCATTGAGCCTTGGAATATTTCCCGGATCGAGGTGCGGCAAAAGCTGGAGGAAAAGGAAAGTGAGGACGACGCCGACGACGCCGCCTGCGCAGGCAATCAGCAAAGACTCGGTAAGCATCTGACGGATGAGGCGACCGCGGCCGGCGCCCAGAGCCGACCGCACGCCGAGCTCCCGATTGCGGCCTGTGGCGCGAGCGAGCAGCAAATTTGCTGTATTCCCACACGCGATTAGAAGCACCAGCACAACGGTGGCGATCAGCAGTTCCATCATCGGTCGCACGGGCCCGACGGAGAGGGCGGTGAAGCTCTCGAGGAGCGCGCCCCAATCGCCCATCTCGCTTGGATAGAGGCGGTCAAAGCGAGCCATCATGGTGCTCATCTCCGCCTGCGCTTGCGTAATGGAGACGCCGGGGCGCAAACGCGCAACAGCTACGTTGTCTCCAATGTCACGGGTCTCCTTTTGCTTGGGGGTCAGGGCAAGTGGAACCCAGATTTTTGTGGACTGGATATGCGTGTCGCCATAGGGAAGGTCCGTCTTGAACGGATACTCGAATTCGGGTGGCATTACGCCGACGATTTGATAATTGATGCCATTGAGCTGGACGGCATGCTTGAGTACATCGGCATTTCCTCCGAACATCGACATCCATAGGGAATGACTAATGACGGCGACCCTGGGATGCCCGAGCTGATTGTCCTCGGGCCCGATTGCGCGGCCAAGTTCCGGCGCGGACTGCAGGGTGGAAAAGAAATACTCGTCGACGCGAGCGCCGCCGATTGACTGCGCGGAACCTTGCGCATCCAGACTGAATCTAGCTTGCTCGTAGGCAGTCACGCCGGCAAACGAATTGCTTTCGCGCCTGATGTCGTAGAGGTTGCCGTAGGCGGGACAGATCACTTCGTTGGGAATCTTGAGCCTTGAGCTGGGCGTGAAGAGATACACCAGGCGGCTTGCATCACCATATGGTAATGAACGAATCAGGACTGCATTTACAAGGCTGAAGATGGCGGTGCATGCGCCGATGCCGAGGGCGAGCGTCAACACGGCGGTGACAGTGAAGCCGGGACTGCGTCGCAGATTGCGCAAGCCGTAGTGCGTATCCTGGATTAAGCCTTCTAGCCACTGCAGAGTGTGGCGTTCTCGCATCGCCTGATGAGTTTGCCCTGCGCCACCGAGGCGGATGAGTGCGTAGCGACGGGCTTCCTGCGGGCTAAGCCCGTTGCGAATTCCATCGTCGGTGTGCAGAGAGATGTGGCTCTCGAGTTCGGCTGCGAATTCGGCGTCGGAACTGCCCGATCGAAGAAGGCCGCGGAGACGAAGGGCGAGGGCTCTCAGCTTGTGCATTGCATCTTCTCCTATTCGGTGCGCAGGGCCTGCATGGGATCGATGGATGCGGCGCGGCGCGCGGGCAGCCACGCTGCAATCGCGGCGAGAGAGCAAAGGAACACCGCGGCCGCAGCGACGATGAGCGATTCTCCACCGCCATCGCCCATGAGCTTTGATCCTGCGCCCATTGCCGAGTTGGTGAACGAGACTGAGGCAGCGAGGCGCGACAGGGCGAACGCAAGCAGGTCCCCTGCGAGTATTCCCCCCGCTGCAAGCGAGAGTCCCTGGCGCACCACCATGCGCAGCACGTGGCCGGGCTGCGCGCCAAGGGCCATGCGGACGCCGATCTCCTGCGTGCGCTGCGCCACCCAGTAGGCCATTACGCTATACAAACCGACCGCAGCAAGAAGGACGGCGATGCTGCCCAGCACCGCCATGAGGCTGGCTGCAACTTTTTGCGGATAGAGCGAGGCTCCTATGAATTCCTTCAATGGGACAGCGTCGAACACTGTGACGTTGGGATCGAGACCATGGGTCTGCGCCCGAAGCGTATTCAGCACATTGTCTGGACTGTCTTGTGAGCGAACGTAGAAGGCCAGCGCCATGTCGGTGCGATAGATCTGACGGAAGGGCACATAGAAATAGGGCAGGTTGGAATCGCTTAGGTAATGGTACTTCGAGTCTTTTGCAACGCCCACGATACGGAACTCTACGCCCCAGCCATGTACCTTTTGCCCGATAGGATCGCGGTCAGCAAAGAAGTGGCGGACGAAGGCCTGGTTGACGATCATCACAAAGGGCGCTTTGTCTGACTCGTCATCCTGCTCGGTGAAGTTGCGACCCTCGACGATGGGGATGTGCATCAGTGGCAGATAACCGGGCGAGATGACGTTGCGGAAGATGTTCATGTTTTCGTTGGGGCGCGGCGCGTAGCCTTCGATCTTCAACTCCTCCCACCAACTGGGCTCGAACCCAAGAGGTACGCCGTCAGAGTATGCGACATCGGTTACGCCGGGAGCGGCTTGCATCTTCTCTGCGAGACGGCGGCAAAAGTCTTCGCGTTGCTGCAGGTTGTAGCCGCTGGTGTTGAGATAGAACTGGCCGAGCATCACATGATTTGGATCGAAGCCGGGGTCGATGCGCATGGTGGTCTGAAAGGCACGCGTGAAGAGACCAGCGCCCACGAGCGCCACAAGAGCCAGTGCTACTTCCGATCCGACGAGGATGGACCGGAGCCGGTTGCGGTGGCTGGCTGCGCCGCTGCGTCCGCCTTCATTTGCACGGCCGGCAAGATTGATGCGGCCCACTTGCAGCGCAGGGGCAAGGCCTGCGGCCAACGCCGCGAAAACGCACAGTCCGACCGTGAAGGCAAGAACCGCAAGGTTGGGCCGGGTATCCATCGCGACCAATTGCACCATGGGTCCGGGTGGCATCAGGTACCGCAGAGAACGACTCATCAAGGGGGTGGCGGCGACGCCAAGCGCGGCTCCGGCGCACGTAAGCATCAGGCTTTCCGTCAGCACCTGGCGGGCTATTCGAAGACGGCTTGCGCCAAGTGCCAGGCGTGCGCTGAATTCTTTTTCACGCACGGTGGCGCGCGCCAGTTGCAGGTTTGCCACATTGGCGCAAACGATGAGCAGGACAAGGATGCAGACGCCGGTGAGGATGCGCAGCGGGCCGATGAGCAGGCCTTGCGGACCATGCGGCGACTTCCAGTGGGGCATCAATGTGGCACTCATGCCTTCACTTACGTCGGCATTTGCAACGGACATGCGGGCGGCCAGCGCACGCAGCTCGTCGAGTGCTTGATTTGAGGTGACACCAGGTTTGAGGCGCGCGAAGCCGAGCATGTTCCTGTTGTGCCGGTCGCGCAACATGCGCACATTCACGCCATTCAGCACGGGCTGCTGCATGTACGGAATCCAGAGGTCAAACGCGGTGACGGGCATGGATCCGTGAAACGCCGGCGGCGCGACACCGACAATGGTGAGCTGGTGCTGATTGATGCGGATGGTCTTTCCGGCGATGTTGAGGTCGGCGCCGAAATGCGATCGCCAATAGCGGTCGCTGATGACGACGATGGGAAACGAGCCCGGCGTATCGCCGTATTCAGAGGGAAGAAATACGCGGCCCAGCACCGGCGTAACTCCAAGAACAGCGAAGAAGTTGCCGGAGACAAGTTCGCCCCACACGCGCTCGGCGTGGTCCTGGTTGCCGACGCTGAAGGCCGCAGGCCTGGTGACGGCTACTCCATCAAGCAGCTTGAGGTGATCGCGGAAGTCAATGTAATCGGGATACGAGGTGGGCACCATGCCGCCGCTGGGCGTGACCGATTCCAATGTGACCAGGCGGCTGGGATCAGCGACTCCACCGAGGGGCTGCAGCAGTACCGCATGAATCCATGTGAAGGCTGTGGCGCTTACGCCGATGCCGATGGCCAGCGTAAGGACCGCAACCGCGGTGTAGGCGCGATTGCGAAGCAGCATGCGGAAGCCGAAGCGAACATCCTGAAGGATCGATTCGAGCCATGGGAGTGTTCGGCGATCGCGGTGCAATTGACGGGTTTGTTCTACGCCGCCGAGTTGGATCAACGCCTGGCGTCGGGCTTCGGCAGGAGTGAGACCCGCGCGAATGCCGTCTTCCGTGTGGAGGGCAATGTGGGAGTCTAGTTCGGCGGCAATGTCGTCGTTGCGGCGAACGCCGAAGAGTCCCAGGAGGCGAAGGGTGAGGGCTCGCAGTTTGCGCATGGCGGCTCCTTATGCCTCTTCAGCCGGGGTAAGAAAGCGGGCGAGTATGGCGGTGGTCTGGTTCCACTCCGCAGCGGTCTTCTTCAACTGGCGCCGTCCGGCCTTGGTGAGCTCGTAAAACTTGGCCTTGCGGTTATTTTCAGATGTGCCCCAGGAAGAGGTGATGAAGCCTTCCTGTTCGAGCTTGAGGAGCGCGGGGTAGAGTGTGCCGTAGTTCAACTGAAGCAGGTCGCCACTGGTCTGCTCGATGCGGCGCGCCAGGCCGTAGCCGTGTTGCGAGCCCATGGATTCAAGGGTGCGCAATACCATGAGCGCGAGCGTTCCCTGCCAGACATCGGTTTTATCGCCCATTCCGTTCTCCTTCGACTTCTATTGCCAACCAATAGGGGGACTGTATAACAACTTCTATGGGAAAGCAATACGAAAGATTTTGTGCGCCGGTTTCAACAAATTTGCGGTGGGCATGGGGTGTGGTAGGCTGGCGCGTAGATTCCCTTTTGAATTTGAGCGCGGAGGCCTTCCATAATGCTTCGAATTTGTGCAGTTTTCACACTGGTAGCGGCGAGTTGGCCGCTTGCTGCGCAGGACTCTTCGTCGGCTGCGAACCTCAAGGCCGCAGCGGAGCAGCAATTGCCTGCGCTGACAAAAACCTACATACATCTGCACGAGAATCCGGAGCTCTCAAAGCATGAAGTGCAGACCGCTGCATTTGTGGCCGGGGAGTTACGGAAGCTGGGCTATGCGGTGACGGAGCACGTGGGCAAATACGAGGACGGTGCGCAGGCGGAGGGGGTTGTTGCGGTAATGGAAAACGGCGCTGGGCCTCGGTTGCTGATCCGAACCGACATGGACGCATTGCCGGTGGAGGAGAAGACTGGCCTGGAATACGCAAGCCATGTGACAACCACCAATGCACAGGGTCAGGCTGTGGGCGTGATGCACGCATGCGGACACGACCTGCACATGACGGTTCTGCTGGGGACGGCGAAGGAGATGGCCGCACGCAAGAGCGAATGGCACGGGACGCTGATGCTGATTGGGCAACCTGCTGAAGAGGTGATACAGGGCGCGGCGGCGATGATGGCCGATCACTTGTACGAGCGGTTTGGCAGGCCGGACTTTGTGCTCTCGGAGCACGACGACCCGGCGCATGCGGCAGGCGCGATTGCCGTGAAGGGCGGGCCGCTGCTTGCCAGTGCAACAACAATGAACATGACGATTCGAGGAATTGGCGGTCACGGTTCCGCTCCGCAAGCGGGGAAAGATCCAATTGTGCTGGCGGCGGAGTTTGTGCTGGTGGCGCAGACAATTGTAAGCCGGCAGATCGATCCGCAGCAGCCCGCTGTGTTGACTGTGGGGACGATTCACGGAGGGACGAAGAACAACATCATCCCTGACGAGGTAACTCTGGGATTGACACTCCGGACGTTCTCGCCCGCGCTGCGCGATCAGATTGTTGCCGATGTGCGCCGCACTGCCAATGGACTCGCGGAGGCATATGGTATCCCCGCAGACCGGATGCCTACCGTGACGCTGGGCGAAAGCACGCCCGCCACATTCAACGATGCGGCACTTGCGGACCGGCTGCACGCGGTTGCGGTTCGCGTGCTGGGCGCGGACAGCGTAGATGGCGGCGACCCGGTGATGGGATCGGAAGACGTGGGGCTGTTTTCTCTTGAAGGAAAGATTCCGGCGGTGATGTTCCGCCTGGGCGCGTCCGATACCGTGAAGCTGGAAGAGAGCAAGAAGTTGGGCGTGCCGCTGCCTGGGCTGCATTCGGCGCTGTTTGCGCCTGTTTATGCGCCGGCGATCACCACCGGGGTGACGGCGATGACCGCGATGGCGCTGGACTTGCTTCATTGACCACGAGCGGTGGTTAGACGCCTTCGGCCCACGCGCCGAGAAAGAAGGAGCCAGTACTTATTTCGCCGGATCGACCAGCGCTCCGTAAACTGCGTTTCGGCTTTCGAATTCAAGATTCGGGCTGGCGGGGCCAAGCATGCGCTGAATCATACCGATGAAGATGACATCGTTCGTTGGGTCAACCCAGAACCATGTTCCCGCTGCGCCGTCCCAGAAGAAAGTCCCTTTGCCTTCGGGCAGATTTGCTTCCGGCGGATCAAACACCACTGCGCAGTTGTAACCGTAGCCGAAGCCCGGCCGCATGACCATTTGGCCGATGCCGAACTGGCCCGTGAGCAACTCCGCGGGCACGTGGTTGGTGGTCATCAGCTTCACCGACGCCGGGGCAAGAATCCGCTTGCCATCGAGTTCGCCTTCGTTCAGCATCATCTGCGCAAAGCGGTAGTAGTCTTCCGCGGTCGACACCATGCCTCCGCCACCTGAGGGCAACGCAGGCTGCGCGGCGTAGGCTGTTGAGCGGCCAGATGGGCCTGCGCCGACAAGCTGCAATTCGCCGTTGGGGCCGGTGGTATAGACAGCGGAGAAGCGGCCTCGTTTTTCTTCAGGGACGAAGAAGCCGGCGTCCTTCATGCCGAGCGGCGTGAATATGTTGTCGCGCATGAAATCGGGAAGCGACTGGCCGGAGAGCTTCTCCACGATGTAGCCCTCGATATCCATGGACATTGAATACGTCCAGCCCTTGCCGGGCTGATAGAGGAGCGGGAGTTTTGCCATTTTGTCGATGAACTCCTGCAGGTTGGCGGAGTTCAACGGCTGAACGTCGCGGTACATCTTGTCGACCGGCGTATTGCCGAAGTAGCCATACGTGAAGCCAGCAGTGTGGCTCATCAATTCGCGCATGGTGGGCGCGTGAACGGGATCCACCAGAATCGGCTTTCCATCCGCATCCACACCGTTGTAGACCTTCAGGTGCGCAAATTCCGGAATGTATTTCGAGATGGGGTCCGACGGCACCCACTTGCCTTGCTCATACAGAATCATCATGGCGACGCCGGTCACGGGCTTGGTCATGGAGTAGTCGCGAAAGATGACGTCCTTTGTCATCGGCGCACCGGCGGCCATATCGCGCTGCCCGTAGGTGCGGTAATCCACAACCTTGCCATGGCGGGCCAGGATGGTGACAATGCCGGCAATCTGCTTCTCATCTACGGACTTCTGCATCAGCGCGTGAAGGCGCTCGAGGCGCTCCGATGAGAAGCCGACCGACTCTGGCTTGTGCACCGTGAGGTCGAGAACATGCTGGGCCACTCGCGGAGGCGCGGCTGACTGCGCGTGCACAGGCCAAAGGCTCGAATGCAGGATGATGGCGGCGAGGACGGCCAGGGCGTAATGTGCGGATTTGTGGGTTCTCATGCAGTTCCCTCTCTGTGTGAATTGCTGATAGGCATGGCGGTGCGAAACTCCCTTTATAGCACTCGAATTCAGTTCCTGGCGCGGCGCTCGAATAGGTGCGTTGCTAACGCCGAGTTGTAGCATGAATTGACGCTTGCCAGGAGGACGTATGGCGACCAGTTTCAACGTGAGCCGGGGCCAGACGATTGCGCTGTGGTCTGCACTCGTGTTGTATGGGGCTGGCCGCATTGTTCAGCAATACCCTGACAAAATTGGCGTGCTCACTATTGTCGTGCTGCAGGTTTTAGCCCCGGCGGTTTTTGCATTGGTCCATGGGAGCGTCCTCTATCGCGTGCGAGGCGTGCTGGCATTCTCCGGCTGCTGCATGGGGATTGGCGGGATATGCGAATGCTTGAGCCTGGGCACAGGATTTCCTTTCGGACACTACTACTTCACGGATTTGATGGGGCCAAAGATTCTCGAAGTTCCCGTGTTGTTGGTGCTGGCGTATTTGGGAATCGGCTATTGCTCGTGGGTGCTGGGAGTTGTTCTTCTTGGGTACCGAACGAGGGCTCTGTCGACGGCGGGTGTTTTTGTGCTGGCCCTGGTTGCGAGTACTGTGATGACGGCGTGGGACCTGTCGATGGATGCGATCTGGTCAACTCTCGACCGGGCATGGATATGGCGGGATGGAGGAATGTTCTTTGGCGTTCCGCTGAGCAACTTCGCCGGCTGGTTCTTCACCGCCTTCTTGTTCTATTTAGCATTTGCCATCTACTGCAGAATGAATCCGCCCTCAACGCTCCCAGCAGGGCGTGGGATTTGGAGGGTCGCCGTTCTGTTCTACGGAGTTTGTGCTCTTGGGAATTTGCTTGTAATCCGCCCGGGGCTGTTTCCGGACAGGGCTTTCGACACCACGGGAAGGCTATGGATGACGAAAGACATCCTGGTGGCCTCTGTTCTGGTTTCGCTGCTGGTGATGACGCCGCTGGCTCTGCTGGCTTGGTTGCGGTTGAATACACAAGAGGCGAAAGAGCGAGCTGATCCACCTGCTACTGCTGCTCAATAAATGATCTTGAGCGAGAACTGAATCTGGCGCGATGTGCCCGCGGTCTTGCTGATTTCGCCGAAGCCGGAGCCGTTGATTATGTTAGCCGGCAGACCCATGTTGACAATGTTGAAGAGGTTGAAGAATTCGGAGCGGAATTGAAGGTCCATGCGCTCCGCTCCGCTCTTGCGGCGACCAAAAGGCGTACTCTTGATGAGGGCGAAATCGTAATCGTAGTACGCCGGACCGCGGAAAGTATTGCGGCCTAGCGTGCCGAAGCGGCCCAGCTGCGGCACGGGTGCGTTGGGTTCGTAATCCGGAATCGAGAAGAACTCGCCATTGAGGTTCTGGCCCTTTACGTCTCCCTGGCCAAAATAATCCTCGCGTTTCTTGCGGGAGGTTGAGAGGTGAGGCTTCCCGATTTGATCGGGGCGGTCTACGCCATTTGATCCGGCCCCGGTTTGCTGCTTACCCGAATAGACCGTAAAAGGGGATCCCGAACTGATGCTGGATATCGAGAGTAACTCCCAGCCGGCGGTAGCTTTCTTCGATACGGCGTGCAGGAATTCCACGCTATCGAGGTGTAGATCCTGCGCCAGGCTAAGTCCGAACGAGTTAGTTACATCGAAGGCAGACGGGCCCTTTTCCGGGCGCGTGTCATAGGGGTTCTGAGAGAAGCCCGAGGCTACTGCTCCCGTGGAACCGGTGCCACCAATCACTTGACTCGTGCCGTCAATTGACTTACCCCAGGTATAACTTGCCTGGATGCCGGGACCGCCGTGGCCCACGGTTCCAGAGAGCGAAGTTTGCAGCGCATGATAGGTGGAATGGGCGTCGGCGACGATAACGTTTTCGACACCGAAGCCCCCAATGACATTGCCTGAGCTGTCGAACTGCGTATGCGGTGCAAATGCGGGTGTTGCACCGGGATAGGCATTCGGGAAGCTATAACGCGGAAGCTTGACTCCGGCGGTACCAACATAACCTGCATCGGCGGTGAGGTTACCGAGTTTGCGCTCAAGACCGGCGGTCCATGTGTAGAGCGTGCCATTGCCGAAGGAGCGATCGATGCCGCTGAGGTTGAGGGCGCTCACTACGTGGCTCGGAGTGAGTGCGGCCATGTCTTTCTCGTAACGGTCAACATCCATCACGGTGTTGGCCGGGATGGCCTTGGTGCCATTTGCCAGGATATCGGCACCTGAGGGTGTGTAGGCCGTGGGAACTTGCGCCGGAGTTATTTGGAACACGCCATAGTTAATCGGCGCGTTCGACGCCGAAAGCAAGCGGGGGTAGACCGCGAACGGAGTAGATCCTGTTAGGAAGTTATCCTGCCAGATATTCGGGGGGATGATGGTAACCGCTCCGCCGGCGTGGGCGGATAACTTACTGCTAACTTGCCATGCTGCCTGAACTCGCGGACCCCAGCCATTCCACTGTTCCTTGTATCCAGGCTGCGGGTTGACCACAAACTGCTGCACGCCGTTGATTGTGTCGAAGCCGGATGTGCGGTGGGCCCGCTCGGTGATGGGCCCATAGTGCTCCCAGCGAACGCCATAGTCCAACGTGAACCGGGGAGTGAACTTCCAGGTGTCCTGAAGGTACAAGTTGATGTTATTGCGACTAATGGCCGCCGGGCCCATATGTTGGCCGCTGGAAACTTGCGGCGGCGCAACCGCGATGGTGTAGGCGAATGGGCTGCCGGTAAGAAAACCGGAGAGCGTGTCAGGCAGCAGACCGTTCTGCGGCACATCGTGGGTGCCCGAGGCCGAATGAATGGTTTGGGTTCCGGCGTAGTAGGCCGCGCCGCCGCCGAAGTCGTATTCGCCGTTGGGGCTGATGCCGAAATACGTGGTGTCGCGATTCACGCGAATCTCAGCGCCCGCCTTCCACGCGTGGGTTCCCGTAGTGAAGGCGATGTTCTGGCGACCCTGGAAGAGATTGCCGTATGCCTGCATCACCGAACCAGCGGCGGAGTTGAAAGCTTCAAAGAGTCCGTCATTGAATTTGACCGCGGGATCTGTGAGGTCGGAGGTGGGAAAGCCCGGTGTGGAGCGCGTGATGCTGATGGAGGACTCGAGCGTGAGGCGCGGGGAGACAGCACGGGTGTAGGTTCCGATGACATTGCGCTGCCGGTCGATGTACTGAACTCCAAACGCGGGGTCGATGGCCGTTTGGTCTGGATTGGTGGTGGGACCGGAGAGATTGTCGAGGTTGAAGCGGGCAAAGAACTGATCCTTCGCGGAGAAGTTGTGATCGAGGCGGAGCGAGAACTGATTCGCGTCGGTAGCAACCTTTGAAGCGGTTGCATAGGTGTTCTCGCCGAATGGACCGGTCGGGTCGTTGGGCAGCGGGTAACGCGCCAAGACCGAAGCGATGAGTGGATTTACGGGTACGTACAGGGTGTCCGTGCTGGTTGCGTTTGTAGTCTTGTCAACATAGGTGACGGCGTCGCAGACGTATCCGCTGTGCTGACAGCTCGTGTTATCGGGGCGCTGGTCTGCAGAAGGTAGCGGCATCACCTGCGTAGTTCCAAGGACCTGGCGAAAACCCTGGTATTGAGTGAAGTAGAAGGTCCGCTTGCGGCCATCATAGATGTGCGGCAGATAGACCGGACCGCCGTTGGTGAAGCCGAATTCATTGCGGCGAAATGGAGGAATGCGGCCCGGATACGCGGGCGTAGCGTGGTCAAAGTAGTTGCGCGCATCGAATGCGGAGTTGCGGACAAACTCGAAGAACGACCCGTGAAAGCCGCTGGCCCCGGAGCGGGTAATAATGTTGGTAAAGCCGGCCGCGCCGCGCCCGATGTTTGCGGGCATCCAGCCAGAGCTCGAATCGATTCGCTCCACTGCGTCCACATTGAAGTTGGGGAACGTGGAACCGCCCATCTCGGGATCGCTGATGTCGGCGCCATCCATGGCAAAGGTAGCTTCCACTCCGCGCTGGCCGTTGATGGCGAATTGCGCAGTGAAGTTGGTGGCTCCATTGGCGTCGGTCATGGTGCCTGCGGCAAGCAGAAGGAGGGTGCCGAAGTCGCGGCCGTTGAGGGGAAGTTCGCTGACTGCCTCGCTGGAGAGCTCCTCTCCGCCTGTGGCGGCCTGGCCGGTAAGGGGAGCCATGCTGAGTTCGCCGCGACTGGACAGGGTAAGCGCAACTGCAGGCGAGGCAGCGCTCACGTCGATTGACTGAGCTAACTCGATCTTGCGGTCGTGGGTCTCGAGGGTCAGGTGATACTTGCCGGCTGGAAGAGTTGCGACGCGGAAATGACCGTCTGTAGTGGTGGTTGCGTCGAGCGAGACGCCGTTGCCGCTGAGGTGAATCTTGGCATCGAGAATGGGAGCGCCCGCAGCATCGCGGAGCACGCCCTGCCAGCCGGTTTGCGTGGGGGCCTGCGCCCAGAGCGTGACGGCGGAGAGAAGGACTGCGATGAGGATCAGGGGCTGCAAGCCCTTTCCGTTGCCTTTTGGCGTGAAAGCGGCCGGCGCGAAACAGAATTGATTGTTCAAGTGAATAAGCCTTTGGAAATGAAGGCGGAGGAGTCCGTCCGATTGTGAGCACAGAGAAAATGAGCCCAGTACGTATCAATAATTATAGTGGTCCGCTTCATCCGCTGAGCTGAGGAACTGGCGTGTTGAAGGTACCCACGGGACTGGGGATGTGGGTGGGGAAACCTCTACACTAACAACAGCGTATGGCTGATTTACACGCAAGCACGGATACAATTGCCGCGATCTCAACGCCGCCGGGACGGGGCGGGATTGGCATTGTGCGGCTCAGCGGGCCCGAGTCTGCCTCCATCGCCGCACAGTTGGTAAGGTTGCGTCAGCCACTGGAACATGCTCGAGCTCGCCTGGCGGATGTGTTGGAGGGTTCGTTGAGCGAAGCGGCGTTGGTGGCCGGGGCTCGGATCGACGAGGCCCTGGTGACGTGGTTTCAGGCGCCAAACTCATACACTGCAGAAGATGTGGTGGAGATTGCTGCGCATGGCTCCCCGGTGGTGCTGGAGCTGCTGATGCGGCGGGCACTCGAACTGGGAGCGCGGCTGGCCGAGCCGGGCGAGTTTACGCAGCGCGCGTTTCTCTCCGGGCGGCTGGACCTGACCCAGGCGGAGGCGGTGCGCGACCTGATTGAAGCGCAGACCCTGACCCAGGCGCGACAGGCTGCCAGCCAGTTGGGCGGAGCACTGAGCCGGCGCGTTGCTCCTGCCAAGCAGGAGTTGGTGGAGTTGATTGCCCTGCTCGAGGCAGGGATTGATTTCGGCGAAGACGACGTGGATGTAACTCCGGCGTCGGAGATTGCGCGCCGGATTGCGGAGCTGACACCGGAGTTGGAAGCTCTGGAGGCTTCGTATGGGCGCGGACGCATTGTGCATGATGGGCTGACACTGGCGATTGTGGGGCGACCGAATGCTGGCAAGAGCTCGCTGTTTAACCGCCTGGTGGAACGGGAGCGCGCGATTGTGACCGCAACGCCGGGAACCACCCGGGATACGGTTACGGAGCGGATTTCGTTGGACGGAATTCCCCTGGAACTGGTGGACACGGCTGGCCTGCGCGAGGGGAGCGAAGAGGCCGAAAGGCTCGGCATCGCCCGCAGCCGCGAGGCGCTGGCCGATGCAGGCTTGGTGCTTGTTGTGCTGGATGGAACGCAGCCGCTGAATGAGGAAGAACGGCGGCTGTTGGAAGCCGTGCAAGGACGGCCCGCAGTGGTGGTTTTGAATAAGTGCGATCTGGTGAATGGGATTACAGAGCATGAATTTGCGGGTCTCGACACTGTGCGCACTTCGGCGCTCACCGGCGAGGGAATCCCTGCGCTGCGGGTACGAATTCTTTCTCTGGCGACTGGTGGCGCGGCCGAGGAGCCGGGAATGCTGACTAGCCTTCGCCACCATCGAGCAATATTGTCCACACTGGAGGCATTGCGTGACGCTGCGCAGGCAAATGCCAACGCGATTCCGCACGAAATGATCCTGCTGGACCTCTATCGCGCGCTCTGGGCGCTGGACTCCCTGACCGGCCAGACGACTTCCGACGATATCCTCAATCTGATCTTTTCGACATTTTGCATCGGAAAATAGACTCAGCACCCTATAGGGTTCAACACCGAACGCTTGACTTCCCCATGAGCGGTTCATGTACAGACTCTTCGCGAATGCGGTCAGAGTGATCCCTCTCCCAGCTTTCGTGCAAGCTTTTCTGCGAAAACCGCTTCAATGACCTACCATCTCAGGCCGCTTTATAAATCCCCATATAATGCCGGTATGTCCCCGGCGATCCACCCCATGTACCGATTTGGCGAGTATGAGGTTGACACTCGCGCGCGTACGCTAAAACGGGGGAATACGGCCGTCATCCTGAGCCGGCGATCTTTCGATCTGCTGCTCTATTTCGTGCAGAATTCTGGCAGAGTCCTGAGCAAGGATGAGTTGCTCAAGAACATTTGGCCGGACACGTTCGTGGATGAAAACTCATTGGCCAAGAGCATCTCCGTGCTGCGCAAAGCGCTGGACGAAAGCCCGCTGGAGAGCAACCTGGTGGTGACAGTTCCTGGGCGGGGCTATCAATTTGCGGGTGCGGTTGAGCTTTCCGGACCAGCGGCGGTCATTGAATATGAGGAGCCGTTGACGCGAGACGTGGGGCTATCGCCGTCCGGCAGCGCAGCCGCGGTCGGCGTTGTAGTTCAGCAGCGCACCATTACAACGCGGGTGGACGAGGAACAGTTTGGGCGGCGGCGCGCTTTGCCGATCGGTTGGTTCGCGCTTGGCACAGGAGTCCTGGCGTTTGCGACGCTGGTGGGGATAGGCGGCTACCTGCTTTGGCGGCATTTCCATCCCAAGGTCCTATCCGCTTCAGTGGTGCTGGCGGAGTTCGCCAACAGCACCGGGGACAAAGATTTCGACTACGCGCTGAACCGTGCCTTCCAGATTGAACTGGAGCAATCACCATTTCTGGAGATTCTGCCTCGCGCCGCTGTGCAGGAAACGTTGGAGCAGATGCAGCATCAGGCGAATGAAGCGCTGACGACCCAACTGGCACGCGAAGTTTGCGAACGCAATAACGGGCAGGCCGTGCTGGAGGGATCGATCTCAAACTTCGACGGCAAATACCTGCTGCTGGTGAATGCGACGAGCTGCGTAAGCGGCAAGAGCCTGGCGGGATACAAGCAACTTGTGTCAGCAAAGAGCGATGTGCTGCCGGCTCTGGATGCGGCGGCGCAGCGAATGCGCAAGCAACTCGGTGAGTCTTCGGCGTCGCTGGAACGATTTCAGACGCCGATTGAGCAGGCGACCACCAGTTCTCTCGATGCGTTGCGAGCGTATACGCAGGCGTTGGAGAGCGGGGATAGGGGCGACTTTGCATCGGAACAGGCGCTGTTCAAGCGCGCGATTGCCCTTGATCCGAACTTCGCTTCGGCCTACAGAGGCCTGAGCGTGAGTTATCACAGCCGGCAGGATCTGGTTCAGGCAACGTCGACGATTCAGAAGGCTTATGCTCTCCGCGGCGGAACGACCGAGCGGGAACGGCTGAACATCGAGATCGCCTACAACTCGTACGGAACCTGGGACTGGGAAGCGGCAGTGGCCAGCATGCGTTTGTACAACCAGATTTATCCGAATGATGCTGCAAACTGGGTTGGGCTGTCGTTAATGTATTCGGCGTTGGGTGAGTATGCGCAGGCGATTGATGCCGGGGAACACGCGCTTCGCATAGCGCCTCACTCCGGCAGGGGCGCGGAGGTTCTGGCTCGGGCCTACGTGCGGGCCAACCGCTTTGCGGATGCCAAGAAGATGGCCGAGACGGCGCTGGCCGATGGCAAAGACCGCTGGGGGATGCATCGGCTTCTTTTTCAAATTGCGTACGTGGAGCGGGACACGGCGCGCATGAAGACAGAAAGCGAATGGGGCTACACGCATGGATTGATGGGTCAGGCGCTGGCGGAAGTGGGGTTTGTGGCGGCGAGCGAAGGGAAGGTGCACGAAGCGATGGATGATTTTACCCGCGCCCGCGAGGAAGGCATTCGCAGCGGCGACGCCGATTTTGCCGATGACGCCACGATGTTCCTGGCCGGAATTCTGGAGCAATACGGATTTCCAAGCGAGGCGTCGTCGACCCTGAGGCAGATGGGGAGCGATGCGTACGACCCGGGCACGACGGCATTATTCAAGGCGGAGCTGGGCGACCTGGGCCCCGCACAGCGTGTGATTGCTCAAAATGCCCTCAGCCATACCACCAAGACGCTCAGCGTCTATTTCGATCGGCCAATGCTGCAGGCTCTGCTGGATTTGAAGACCCGTAAGTCGGCGGAAGCGGTGAAGGAGCTGGAGCCCTCGCAAAAGTACCAGATGCGAGATTACGGTGTGCCGATTTTGCGGGCGCGGGCGGAGACCGACGCCGGAATGTTTGACAAGGCTGCCGACGATTACCGGCTCGTCCTGGCGAATCCTGGACTTGACCCGGTTTGGCCCGGCCATACGCTTACTCACCTCTACCTGGCGCGGGTTCTGGTGAGGCAAAACAAGCTGGACGAGGCAAGGGCTGAATACCGCGCGCTGCTGGAAATCTGGAAAGATGCAGACCCGCAGGTTCCTCTCGTGCTTCAGGCAAAAGAGGAGTACGCGAAATTACAGGCGCACTAGATTTCACTTAAGTTATTTAGTTTCTGTCGCATGACAAACCAATCATTTTTTTCAGGACTGGTCAGAACTGGTCACTTGCCTCTCTTTCGGTGATACCCGACACTCGGGCCAATCAGAAGCGAGGACAGGATGATTCGACTTACTGAATGGCTCCGGCGCCGTGCCAGTTCCCGTCGCACAGAGACCTCCGTGCGGGGTACCGGCCATACGGTCCGGACCGTGGAAACGGTGGAGTTCCAGGAAAGAACCTTCCTGATCGGGCAACAACAAATTGGAGAATTTAAAACCTGCCCGCTTTGCGGCAGCAAGCTGAGTTCCAACGCGGACGATGCGGTGCGCCCTCAGCTTCACGAGTGACTTTTTGATTTCGAAAACAGGAACTGCCGGGGCAATAGCGAATTACCCGTCTGGCAGGCTCCGGCGACAAAAACCCCGGAAGGCTCGACTTCCCGGCCTTCTGAAGCGACAACTTTTACCAGGTTCAGCAGTGCGGCTCAAAGCAATCCAGGAGATGACGATGATGATGTGCCAGAAATTTTCTTCCCTCACCGTGTCAGGGTCCGTGCGGCGGCTCCTGCTCACTCTCATAGCGGCGTTTCTCGCCACGGCTTTGCAGGGTCAAAGCCCGGCTGTCCCAGCCAGCGGTCGCGCTCAGGCTCCCGGCCAGGCATCCAAAAGCCGCGAGCACTTCGCGCCCAGCCTGCCGTTGTTCTTTGAGAAGAATGACGGGCAGTTTGACGGCCGCGCTGGCTTCCTGGCCCGCATGCCCAACGCCACGCTCTATTTGACCGGAGCAGACGCAGTCCTGGTGCACTCAGCAAAGGCAACAGATGGGGCGTCGGCAATTCGCATGCACTGGGCGGGCGCAGGCCCCGCGAAGGCTCCAGAAGGCGAGGCCGAAATGGCCGGCAAGAGTAACTACTTCATTGGCAACGACCAGTCGCGCTGGCACACGGGCGTCGAAAACTTTCAGCGCGTCCAGCAAAAGGACCTCTATCCTGGCGTTGATCTTGTCTACTACGGCAATCAGCAGCAACTGGAGTACGATCTGACGGTTCATCCCGGCGCAAGCCCCGGCGCCATCCGGCTTGCAATTGAGGGAGCAAAGAGCGTGGCCCTCGACAAGGCAACCGGCGATCTAGTCCTGGTGGATGCCGTCGGAAGCCCGCTGCGCTTGCTCAAGCCTGTCGTTTACCAGCTTGGCGAAAGCCAGCAGAAGTCCTCAATCTCCGGCAACTACGCTCTTTCGGCGCAGAATACCGTCTCCTTCGTTCTGGGCGACTACGATCACTCCCGCCCGCTGGTGATCGACCCCGAAGTTGTGTATTCCACCATGTTTGGCGGCACCACGCTGCAGACAGCCAACGAAGGCACCACGCCAAACAACCTGTATACCGGCATGACGGTCGATTCGAATGGAGACGTCTATCTCAGCGGTGTCACCTCCACTATCAACCTGCCGGCAACCGCGGGCGCATTTCAGTCCGGCTGCAATCTCTATGACAGCGGCGTGCTCTGCTCCAACTTCTTCGTGGCCAAGTTCGATCCCACGCAGTCCGGTCCCGCATCGCTGATCTATGCCACCTATATTGGTGGAAACGCACAGGACCTTGTCAGCCAGAATGATGGCGTCAAGTACAACATCGCGGTGGATTCGCAGTTCGATGCATACATCGTGGGCAAGGTCAGCCAGGGCATCTATGGCAGCGGTTATCCCACCACATCGAATGCGTATGTTCCAACCTGTACGGTTGCCGTCACAGGGCCAACCTGCTCCGGCGTACTCACCAAACTGAATCCAACCGGCAACGCGCTTCTCTACTCCACCTGGCTCGCGGACTCGTACAGTCTTGCCAACCCGGCTATGGTCAGCGTTGACAGCAACCAGGTCGCCTATGTTGCCGGCACGGGCGGTTCTGGACCCGAGTCGTTCCTCGCTGCCTATCCCACCAGCGGCAGCGCCACCGGCTCCATCAGCTATTCCGTCGGCCTCCCCTTCGCGGTCATGGCCCTCACCGTCGATCCATCCGGCAATGCCTATGTGGGAGGAGAATACTTCCAGGGAACTGAAAACGGAGCAACCGGCTACCAGTTGATCAATTTCAACGGCGCGGTCCCCACCCTCGGAGCAGGTGACTTCCCCGGCGTCTTTGTCAAATACAACTCCTCCGGCCAAAACGTCTATGCAACGTTCTTCGGCGATGGCTCTTTCAACGGCGCCAACGCCGTTTGGGGGGTAGCCGCCGACCCGGACGGAATTGCCTATGTGACGGGCGACGACGCGAACGTGGTTCAGGTGAACGGCCTGCCCTCGGGAGTCGGAACTACGTTCGGCGCCTATGTGGCTGAGGTCGACACTACCCAAACCGGACCCGCTTCCCTCCTTTACTCAACCTACATTTACGCGGGCGACTTCAATAATGAGACATGGGCGGTGGCCAGCAACGGCGCAGGCCAGTTCGCATTTTCAGGCATTTCCAACGGTATCACCAGCTATCCGGTAACCAACCCTCTCAGTCAGCCTGTCGCGCTTCCTACTTCAAGCCCCTCCAATCCGCAATTTATAGGGATGATCGATCCATCGAAGTCCGGGCAGCAGGCTCTTATCTTCCTGTCCTTCGTCGATGGCGTGGACGAAGCCCTCACCCTGTTTCTCGCCCCCGGCAGCAATGAAGGTGGTAGTGGCGGCACCTTGACCCTCCCGGCGACAAATCCAAAGCCCGACGTTCAGGTTGTTTCCGGCCCGGCCAATTTCAACCTGTATGTAGCCGGATACGGTCTTGCGGGTTACGTCGCAAACCCATTCCTCACCGGTCCGTCGCTTGCGTCGTATTCCACCTCTCTCGCTGCGAACCAGACCATTGCGCCCTTCTTCTACAAGATCGCGCTGGGGCCAATCGATTGCCTCACCGTATCTCCCTACTCGCTCGCATTCCCCACCCAGGAGATCGGCACAACCAGCCCTCCCCTCAGCTTCACCGTAACCAACACCTGCACCTACCTGGTGAACGTTGCCAGCATCACGCCCAGTCCCACATTCAACGAGAGCGACAACTGCACTCCCTCTTTGCCTGCGGGAAACGTCTGCACCGTCCAGGTGACATTTGAACCAACGGTAGCCAGCGCAACCGCAGTCAGCGGCCTGGTTTCGGTCAATGTCACAGGAGCAAATGCGCCACTCGCAGTAGCTGTGTCCGGCACGGGTGTCAGTGCCACCACGGCAACCGGCTGGCTCTCTCCGCAGAACATCGCATTCTCGCCTGAGCCCAACGGAGGAGTCAGCGCTCCCGTCACCGTTACCTACACAAACACCGGATCAGTGGCGCTGGGCAACGGAGTCACCAGCATGATCGTATTGAGTCAAGCCGCATCGGATCCATTTGTGATTGTGAACAACGGCTGCGGCAAATCGCTTGCTGTGGGAGCAAACTGCCAGTTCCAGGTGGAATTCGCACCAACCACCACAACAGCCGCATACACCCCGAGCAACAACTACTCGAAGCCTCTCTATGCTGAAGGGCAAAGTCCCATCCTCACCATGACCCTAACCGGCACCGGCGGCGTGGTACTCACACCTGCCACTCTCGTCTCACCCACGCCGGGACTGAGCACAATCCTCGGCACCAGCAACGTCACATTCCAGTGGACCACCATCCCCGGGGCCACCGACTATCAGCTGAACCTCAGCGCCATTGTTGCGGGCGGCCACGACCTCTTCTTATACAAAGGCACCGCCACCTCGGCCACCGCAGTCGCCCTGCCTGCAAACGACTCAACCGTCTACGCCACGCTCTATACAAAAATCGATGGAGTCTGGGTCTCTAACAAGTACCAGTACACCGAGAGCGGTACGCCCACCCCAGCCACGCTCACATCTCCCACGCCGGGACTAAGCACCATTCTGGGCGCCAGCAACGTGCAATTCCAGTGGACCACGGGGGGCAAAGTCACAGACTACCAACTCAACCTCAGCGCGGTTGCTGCAGGCGCCAGCGACCTGTTCTTGTACAAAGGCACTGCCACGACCGCAACTGCGGCCGCCCTGCCCGCGAACGCCGCAGAGGTTTACGCAAGGCTCTATTCAAAGATCAACGGAGCGTGGCAGTTCAACGATTACGTCTACACCGAGAGCGGTACGCCCACCCCGGCCGCGCTCACCAGTCCGACGCCGGGGTTAGGCACCACTCTCGGCACTACCGACGTAGCCTTCCAGTGGACCGCGGGAGTTGATGTTGCCGACTACCAGCTCAACCTCAGCGCGGTTACACCCGGTGGCAGCGACCTTTACACCTACAAAGGCACTGCCCGGACCACGACCGCGACCGCGCTGCCAGCAAACGGCGCGGAGATTTACGCACGGCTCTATTCAAAGATCAACGGAACGTGGCAGTACAACGACTACGTTTATACCGAAGGCGGCACACCCACGCCGGCCACGCTTACCTCACCCACACCGGGACTCGGCACCGTACTCGGCACCAGCAGCGTAACCTTCCAATGGACCGCGGGGATTGCCGTCGCCGACTACCAGCTCAATCTGAGCGCCATTGCACCTGGTAACAGCGAGCTGTTTTTGTACAAGGGCACGGCCGTCACCGCAACCGCACCCACCTTGCCCGCAAATGGGGTCACAATCTACGCAAGGCTCTACTCAAAGATCAACGGCGCCTGGCGATACAACGACTACGTCTACACCGAGCAGTAGCGCGTTCGAGGATGCAAAACATGAAACCCTTTGTCCCATTCATCGCGCAGTTTCATTGCGCGATGAGTGGGAAGCAAGATAGGGCTGCTCCAATGGTTTTGCGCGCCAGGAGGTGAACACCGGGTGTTTGCGATTTCGTGGACGGAGCCTTTGCCGACAGGAGTCATGAGCGCGGTCGTCACGCAAGCCACGTATTCGGAGATTGACAGGGAACCCCACACGCAAAACAGGCCCGTCCGCGCTCGACAGCGGGTTCATTTCTCGCTGGTCAGGCTGCGGATGATCTCCACTTCGCGCTTGCGGTAAGGGGTGCCGTCGGGATGGAAGACATCGTGCTGCCAGACAGCGGGCTGCTCGGTCACATATGGCCGCTGCCACGAGTCCCATGGAATCCAGGTCTGGCTCTTGCCTGCCACCAGGCCCCAGTTAATGGCGCCGACATGGTACTGATGCGCGATGGGAAGGATGGTGTCAAAGGTACTGCCGATGTTGCGGGCCATGTATTCCGTACAGATGATGGGCCGATGATACTGCTGCAGCAGCTTCACGCTGCGTTCGAAATCTTCAGGCCAGCCGTAGTTGTGAAAGCTGATGACATCCGACTGCTCAATCTGAATGCGCGCCAGTGGCGGCATGGTCTCGAGCGAGGTCCAATCGCCGTGCCACAGGCCGCTGGTGAGTGGCTGAGTGGGATGAGCGGTCCGCGCCCATGCGTAGATCTGCGGCAAGAGGCCGATGATGATGGTGTTTTTGTTTTTTGGGTCGCCCTTGGCGTAGGAGTCATCGTTGCCGTTGTCCGGTTCGTTCCATAGATCCCAAGCAAGGATGCGGGGATCGTTGGCAAACGCGCCCAGCAGGCCTTTGACGTATGCCTCGAGGTGCGGATACTGCGCGCGATCATTAAGGACAGCCGTTCCCGGGTCCTGCACCCATCCTGAGTTGTGGACGCCGGGAATGGGCGGGTGCTGCGGGCCAAGCTTCGGATTCGGGTCCCAGCATGAGTCGAAGAGGACAAAGACGGGCCGGATGTGATGACGCGCGGCAATGGTAAGGAAAGCATCGATGCGTTGCTGGAAACCTTTCGGGTCCTGCTGCCAGAGTTGGCTGTGCAGGAACACGCGCATCGTATTCATCCCGATGCCCTCCGCCCAGCCCAGTTCACGATCAATCGTGGTGGGATCGAATGAATCGGCCTGCCACATTTCAAGCTGGTTGATGGCGGTGGAAGGCAGAAAATCTGCACCGACCGGCCAGGGCTGCTGTGCGTACCACGCGTTCGCCTGCGCTTCGGTCCAGCGTTCTTGCGAGTGTAAAGCTGGAAGTGAAGCCAGCAGTGCGAGGGCTATCAGAAGGTGGCGAGATTTTACAAAGCTGAGACGCATGGGACTCCTTGAATTCATAAGAACAGACATTTTACTTGGATGACGCCAAGGCCGTTGCGCGGTCGCGTTCAGCGGCAGCGTCGGCTGAACGGCCTTGGCGATCGTAGGCGATGGCGAGCTGGACATGGGGGTCGGCAAACGTTGGATCGGCGGCGATGGATTCCTGATAGCGGGCGACGGCGTCGGCAATTTGTCCACGGAGAAGTAACTGGTTGCCGGCATTGAGGGCGAAGGCGGCCTTCTGCCGGCTGACGGCGCTGCGGGCGAGGTCCGCGCCCTGACGGCGATATTCGGCTGCCTGTGCGCGCAGATCCTTTGCCTGTGCGCGAAGCTGTTCGGCTTTCGGCTGGTCGCCGGCGGCTTCGGCAGAATCTGCAGCGGCCATGGCAGCGCCTGCCTGGTCAGCGAGAACACCGGCCAAGGTGACGCGCGGTCCCGGTTGGCCGGGCAGTAGTGGGACAGCTTTCTCGAGAGCTTCCCTGGCTTCATCAAGCCGAGAATCCTGCTTGAGAGTGCTACCCAGGATTGCCCAGGCATCTCCATTTTCAGGGCGAAGCGCTACGGCCTTCTTCAACTCAGACACTGCCTCGTCGAGCTTGCCGACCTGCATATATAGGATGCCGAGGGTGTAGGGCGGATCCTGGAGGGTGGGATCCATCTGACCGGCGCGCGTGAGTTCGGCAATGGCGTCGTCGACGCGGTCTTTGAATTTGTAAGCCATGCCCAGGTCGTAGTGGAGCTGAGGGTCGTTGGGATCGAGCGCGAGGGCGGCCTGAAAGTCCTGAATTGCCTCATCGAACGCGGAGAGTTGCACGTGCGCGACACCCTGGTCCTTGAGAATATTTGCGTCGTTGGGAGACAGGGCGAGAGCCTGCTGAAAAATGCCAAGCGCGGCCTTCGCTTTTCCAGTCAGGGTGAGTGCGAGAGCCAGGTTGGTGAGAGCACTTACGTTTTTGGAATCGCGCTCAACCGCTTTCTGAAACCAGGGAATGGCCTCCTGCTGGCGGCCCTGGCGTTGCAAAGCCATGGCTAGCTCGTTTTGAGTGCCGGGAAGTGCGGGATCGAGAGTGACGGCCTGTTCGAGATGCGGGGTGGCGGCTTCGTCCTGGCCCGCAGCTTCAAGCGAGCGGCCGTACTCCATCTGTGCGAGGCCGTTTTTGGGATCAGCGGTGCCGGCTGCCTGCAAGCTTGCAAGTGAAGCGTCAAGCTGATGCAGTTGGCGCTGGACAATCCCAAGGTGAATGCGAGCGGGCACAAAGGCGCCGTCAACTGTGAGGGCGTGCTGGAACTCACTTTGCGCCTCCGTCCACTTGGATTGCTGCGCATAAAGCGATCCGATGGAGTCCAAGATGTCGGCGCGGTCGCCGCTTCGCTCAATGACAACGCGGAACATTTCGATTGCTTCTGACTGATTTCCTGCGGCGGCGAGGGCGCGCGCGTAGGCTTCACAGAATGCGCCGTCGACCGGCTGTTGGCCGGCCTGCAGCGAGATTTGGTAGGCCGCGTTGAAGTGCGGGATGGCGTTAGCCGGCTGATCGGCCTTGGCGAAGGCCAACCCCAGATTCGTTTCGAAGCCCGGGTCTCCAGGTTTGAGCTTGAGCGCGGTCTGAAGTTCGGGAATTGCATCTTCCGGCTTGCCTAGCTCGACCAGAACCGTCCCGAGTGCTTCATGACCTTCAGGGATTTGCGGGGCAAAATGTGCGGCTGCCGCAAATTGGAGTCGGGCCTGCTCCAGATTGCCGGCCTGAAGAGCTGCGAATCCTGCATGGAATGCTGTGTCGGCCTGCTTGAGCTGGTCCGGTTCTTTCGGAAGAGCATTCTGGGAATTCGACGGAAGTGCCAACGACACCAGAAGTCCAAACAGGAGAACAGCTCGAAGGCCGCGAGAAAGGTGCATGGTCTATTTTCCCGCAGCGGGGCTGGGCGTGGCCTGGGGCCTGACGTTGTTCTGGATGTCCACGACTAACTGGAACTCGCGGTTGGCTTCAGCCACCTGCCCGGTTGCCTTGTAGGCCTGGGCGAGCAGGTTGTGGGTGATGTAATTCGATGGGTCCATTTTGACGGCGTGGTCGAGGTAGTGGAGAGCTTGAATGGGCTGGTTCAACTTGAGAAACGTCTCGCCAAGCAGGATGTACGGGGCTGTTGCCCCTGGCTCCAGCAGGACGGCTCGGTTCAAGGCCTGCTGCGCGTCGGCATAGCGGCCGGCGCGAACATAAGCGTCACCTAACCGGTCATACATGAGGCCGTTGAGCGGGTCGATTTTGCGCTCCGCTTCGAGCTCTTGAATCGCGCCTGCGGAGTCGCCCTTGGCCAGCGCTACTTCTCCCAGGAGCTGGTGCGCAAGAGGCAGGGATGGATTGATCTCCAGCGCCTTGCGTGTTTCCACTGCGGCCTCGGCGACAAATTCGCGACGCAGGAACAGGCGGCCGGCCAGGAGATACGCTTCCGCGGAATCCGACTCGAAGCCGTACTGCGCGGCGAAGGCGTGGCGGGCATCGTCGTATCGCTTCACGTCGGCATAACAGAGGCCGAGAACATACTGCGGATCGATATTGGCGCGTTCGACGGCGGTGTGGGCTTTTTCAAGCAGCGGCAGCGCTTCATTCGACCGGCCCATGCGGAAGAGGCTCACGCCGTGCATTTCGATGGATTGGCTATCGTTGGGATCCTGTGTGGTGGCGCGTGTGAAGGCTTCGATGGCTTGAGGAAACTGTTCTTTCTGGTAGAAGATCATGCCGCGCAGGCGCTCGACACCGGACGGCTCCGGGGATTGAGCGGCCAGTTGATCGAGTTGCGCCATTGCCTTGTCGAGGCGTCCGCGGGCGGCGAGGTTCTGAGCGGCTTCAAAGGGGGTCGGGGTCGGCTCTGGCGCATCGGCAACAGGAGGTGCGGGAGTTTGAGGTGTCTGGGCCCCTGTGGCCAAAGAAACAAGTGCCAGGAGAATTGCGGTTATGAATGTGCGGTACATGGTAAAGACCTATTCTGCAGTTTAAATCCCTGTAACGTGTTGTTGTCCGGCCTGCATAAAAGGCGCAGAAGCCACGGCCGCGCCAGGTTGAATCAAAAGAAAAGAGGGGAGCCGAAGCTCCCCTCGAGGTTTATTGCGGCTCCTCACACGGAATTAGAACTGAACGTGGAGGGAAAACTCGAGCTGACGTGGTCCGCAATCGGCACCCTGTCCGCAGCCGCCACCCTCGCCACCGATTTGGCCACCAGTCTCGATGCTTCCACCGGGAAGGCCTGCCGTAATGTGGTTGAAGGCGTTGAACGCGTCCATGCGGAACTTCGTAACCACGTTCTCCCAGAGGGTGAACTGTTTCGTAAGTGCCATGTCGGTTGAGAAGAACCTCGGGCCACGGTAGGTGTTGATACCGGAGTTGCCGAAGTTGTCGGGGCCGGGGTTAACGAAGGTGCCGTCTCCCAGGGAATGCGGGGTTTGCCCCGTGCAGTTAAACATGCAACGCGAGTGACTCTGTGGGTCGTACGAAGTCACTTTCGTTGACATCTTATGCGTTTGGCTCGGGTCGCCCGGCCCTCCGTCGACGTTGTCGCCGCTTTCGTTATAGCCGAGGGTGTACGGCAAGCCACCTGACCATTGCGACACGTCGCTGATCTGCCAGCCGCCGACGAGCAGGTCGGTGGCATGGTTGACGTCGGGCATATACATCTTCCCCTTGCCGAATGGCAGATCGTAGCTGCCGTACAAGGTGAGTTGCTGGTCGCGGACGTTGCTGTCGCGGCCATGAGTGATTGAGTGACTCCAGGTATAGAAGCCGGATTCCTCATCGAACGCGCTCGCCCATTCATAGTTCGCGTTCATTGTGAGCCCGTTCTTCATGGTTTGCGCAAGGGTGATCTGCAGAGCGTCGAACTCAGTGTTCTGGTCGTCGCCACGGTAGGCAATACTGTTTTCCCATCCGCACATGCCGGGTTTGATATAGGGTTCATTCGGCGTAGTGTAGTTCGGATCGTGGCAAGCAGGGAGGGTAGCAGCGTAGTAACGCTGCAACGGGAATCCGTTTGCGCCGCCGGTAGAGGTGGGAGAGGTGTCAATGGTTCCACCAGCCACGCTGTGATCAAAGTGCAGGGACTGGCCGTTGACTGTCTCGGAACCCGGCACGTTTACGCCCGCTTCGTTAGGGTTGGTGCCGTTACTGTCGCCGTCACCCAATGTATGGGTTCCCTTGTTGCCGACATAGGCTGCGGTCAACGAGAGAGTCGGCGTAAGTGCGCGCTGAATGCTGAGATTCCACGCATCGATGGTGGTCAGGTGGAGCGGGTTCGGGCGCGAACTGGAGCTGACAGCACTTCCCGGGTTGGGCAGCAGACCGTTTGCAGGAACCGAAATCGGAGCGTACGGCGTGGGGCCAGCAGACAGGTTGAATGCCTCGCCTACGTTGGTGGGCGCATTGAGCTGTTGGTTGGCCAGCACAGGGATGTTCTGGGTGATGGTGTGCCCGAAGATTGAACCGAAGACGCCGGTGTCAAAGCTCCGTCCATAGCCCACGCGAACCACGGTCTTAGGATCGTATTGGTAGGTGATGCCAAGACGCGGCGAGAACTGCTTCCACTTGTCCACAGACCATCCGAGGTTGGAGCCAATGCCGCCGATGCCGGCCACGTGCAGGTAGCCATCGGTGATGTTGAGGAGTGAGCCGTTGCCCGGACCATTGGTCGACTCTGGGAAGTAGAGGTCCCAGCGAAGGCCAAGGTTGAAGGTCAGCGACTTGGTGGCTCGCCAAGTGTCCTGCGCATAGAAGAACGTGCGCTTCTGGAATTCCTTGGCGTTGGTTGAGGTGGAGACGTAGCGGTTGAAGCTGGTTACGTCGCCCATCACGAAGGAGGCAAAACCTAGACCACCCTGAGGTTGCGGCTTGCCGCTTGCATCGTTGGGGATGGCGGGCCAGGACTCCGGACCGGTGTTGAAGTTAAGTAGACCGGCGCGGTCGTTATCAGACGGCACGCGCAGGTTACGCCCGTAGCGCAGATCTGCACCGACCTTGAACGTGTGGTTCCCGACGATCCGTGTCCAGTTGTTGACAATCTGGAACTGATCTTCGCGCTCAGTGAGGGGGCAGTTGCAGCGATTGATGTTCAGACCATCGCCATATACCGTGCCGTTAGTGCCGCCGCTGCCGCCGGGAACGTTGGTAATATTGAAGCCTGGCGCGCCGGAAGTGATATTGCCGCCGATGTTGATGCCCGGGATGCCCAGTGTGTCTGCGAATTCTGTGCCCTGGTCATGTTTGGTATCGATGACGTTGTAGCGGTAGTAGCCCAGGCGGAAGTCGGTGAGCAGCTTGGGGCTGATAGCGATGTCCATGCCCGAGGCCAGGCTGTCGTTGGCTCCATTCGAGTTGCCGCCATAGTTGCCGATGCCGAATCCTGGACCACCGGCTGCGCCAAACATGACCGCGCCGGAGAGGGTGTCATAGAAACGGGAGAAGCGCTCAAAGGCGTGCATTTTCTCGTTGATGGTGTAGTCCACACGCTCTGTGTACTGGTTGCTGTTGAACAGACCCGTGCCGCTCTGCTTGTAGTTCTGGTCCAAACCATCTTCGCTACCCGTAAGGCCCTGACCCAAGCCGATACCAGCGGTGTTGGGCGCAAGGAGCTTCAGTAGCGCGATCGCCTGAGGCGAGATCAGCGAGGCGGGTACTACGTTCTTCGGATACGGAAGCTGAGTTTGCCCAGGGCCGGCAAGGGGAACGCCGGCTGCCGCGGCTTGTGCGGCGGTGGTGGGGTAGAGCGTTCCTGCGAGGCCGAACTGGGTCAGGTATTCGCTGAAGTCGGCTCCAGGGATTCCGCTGGGGCTTTCATTTCCCAACGCAGTTTGTGTCAGCAAATTGGTGGGCAACGTGTCGGTTGCCGAGGTGCCAACCTTCTGGCGCTGCCCTTCGTAGTTGAAGAAGAAGAAGGCTTTGTCCCTCAGAATGGGTCCGCCGACGGAAGCACCCATGCGGTTCTTAAGTCCTGGGGGCAATCCTTGCGGGTTGGTCAGGCTGGCTTTCCCGGGCGTTACGCTGTAGGGGTCGCGCGCGTAGTTGGCGTTACCGGTGCGGAAGTCATACAGGCTGCCGTGGAAGTGGTTGGTGCCGGAACGGGTTTGCGCGGTAACAACCGCGGAGACAGCTTTGCCCAACTCTGCGTCAAAGTTCTGGGTGGTGATCTTGGTTTCAGTAACCGCATCCATCGCGGGGTTAATGACGATGATGCCAAGAATCGGATCTTCGTTGTCGGTTCCGTCCAGCTCAAAGGCGGTTCCACCAAATGCCTGGCCGTCCACCTGAATCTGCTTGGAGCCTTGCGGGTTTTCATCGGCAGCATGAGACCAGCCGAGAAGCTGTGCGCCGGGAAGCAGAAGCTGCAGGTTGGTGAAGTTTTGGTCGCCCACAGGCAGCGATGCAACTTGTTGCTCGTCGAATACGGTGGAGACGTCAGTGCTCTCCGTCTTCAACTGAGGCTGTGTGTCGGCATTCACCTCGACGGTTTCAGATGAACCGCCGACCTGAAGCGCCGGATCAATGCGGGGGGCGGTATCAGCTTCGACCGAAACGCCCTTCGTCTCAAAGCTCTTGAACCCCTTGGCGGTGACCTTGATGTCGTATACGTCGGGGATGAGGTGAGGGACGGTGTAGTCGCCGGAAGCGTTGGAAGTGACGGATACGACTGTGCCCTTGGCCTCGTCCGTGACCGTGACCGTGGCTCCCGGAACGATGGCTCCTGTCGAATCGGCCACAGTGCCGAAAATCGATCCGTAGATCGATTGCGCAGACGCAGGCACTGAAAGTAGGAGGCTCGCGCAGGCGAAAAATGCCAGCACGAGTGCTGTACGAAGGATCTTGTTCATGCGGTCTCCTGAAAGGTGTGTCTGTTTTATGTGTGAACTTGTGGTGTACCCACCTGCCCGGCAAGTTAGATCTTGCCCGTCGGCACGAAAGGCTCACCTTGCCACGTTGGCACGGTGAGCTAAGAACCGGTGTTGCATCTCCCAAGTGAAGCGCCGAACGGGGAGCAAAAAGGGCGAACTCCGGAGCAATCGAAACCATACTCAACATCATCAACGTCTGTCAACGGCGAAATTCGAAAAAAATCAGGGCTTCGGCGTAAATAGGATATGTCAATACATGGAAACCTTTACATTTTCCGACCGATTCCTATCCATTCCGGCTAACCTTGCCGATTTTTGCCACTAACTGACTTAACTAAAGGGATTTACTAGATTCCAGGGTCGGCTCGCAGCGTCAATTCTGCACCCTTGTTTTGAATGCTGATACGTATTGTTACCGTATGATCGAGCTATTCGATGGCGACTGTTTACCTATAAATGTCATTACATTGTCGCGGGCGGATGATTGCGCTGCCGACCGTTGTCATCGCTGCACCTGACTGTAGAGGAAGTGTACGACCACGTCCCTAAGGGGGAGGTCCATCTCCACCAAAGGGTTGATTTATCTGATGCGATTCAATTTGCAAGCAGGAACTGGCTCACCGGATTGAGCGGCGAATTCTCCACCCAAAGACTAAAATTGAAGCCGTTCCGGTGCCTATTTTGGAGGTGAGCCAGAGAGAAGGATGAGAACGACCGGTGAAGTTTTTCGGCATGACATTCTCGGCGCGGCCTCCAGGCGTCAAACTGAATGGAACGCTTGAAACGGAGCGCTGGGTCTTGGGGGTCGTCAAAGATCTGCCAAACGGGCCCTTTGCCGGAAGTCGGCGACTGGCTGGGATTGGCCTTCAAAATGGCAAAGTAACGGGTCCCCGAGAAGTTTGGCTTCTCAGTCTTTGGATTTCGCAGAGGTAAAGAGATCGGTCTTCAGGATCTTGCCACCCTCCTGGACGACATAAAGCCGATTCACGTCGAGGTCCTTGAGTGTGTCGACGACGCCGGAGGGCCAGCGAATCTCAAGCAAATCAACCTTCTTCGCCTCGCCCAAGCCGAAATGGATGCGGAGATCGTTGGCAGAATAGTAGCTGTTGCACGATCGAACCTCATCAATCTGTGCCAAGGGCGCTCCTGGTTTGGCATTCAGCAACGGAGAGCCGGTTTGGGCTACGGCTTTTATGCGGGCGCCTATGCCGCTCCGATTCGACTTGACGCCGACCAATCGGATCTTGATCCAGCTTCGTTTCAAGGTTGAATCGCAGCGCAGTAGCTGTGGCGGGGCGTTGACACAGTTGACGATAGCATCGAGATTGCCATCGTTGTCGAAGTCGCCGACAGCGAATCCGCGTGCCGGCACATTCGCCACGATCCCGGGTCCGCCGGTGAGGCTCACGTCCTCAAACTGGCCGTTTCGGAGGTTGCGATAGAGATACTTGCGCTCCGCATAGGCCGCGTCCACCTGCGTTCCGTCCACTTCCGGATAAACGTGGCCATTGGCGACAAGAATGTCGAGCCAGCCGTCGTTATCGAAGTCAATGAAGCTAATGCCCCAGCCCAGCAGGCGGGTATTCACGCCCAATCCTGCCTGATACGTCCGGTCGTCGAATGAACCGTCGCCCAGGTTCATATAGAGCGAGTCGGTGTCGCCTGCGAAGTTGGTTTTCACAATGTCGAAGAGACCGTCGCGGTTGTAGTCGCCAACAGAGACGCCCATGCCAGCCTGGGGCTTTCCATCGGGCGAATAGGCCACGCCCGCTTCAATGGCCTGGTCGCGGAACGTGCCGTCTTTCTGGTTAACGTAATATGTGGCGGAAGTTGAGTCGTTTGCGACGTAGATGTTCGGCCAGCCGGTATTGTCGAGGTCGGCGGCGGCGCAGCTCAACGCATAGGTGCCAAGCGTTCCGCCCATTCCGGCCTTGTCGGTCACATCGGTAAACGTGCCGTCGCCATTGTTGCGGTAGAGGAGATTTTTGCCACCTTCAAGACCCGGCGGGCCGCAGGCCACCTGGATCCCTTTGTATGTGCAGTTGGCGTCCTCCGGCAGCGGCGCGGTTTTTACGTCGAAATCGATGTAATTCCCGACGAACAGGTCGAGATGACCGTCCTTGTCGTAATCCAGGAAAGTACAGCCGGAGTTCCAGCGCAGGCGAGATTGCAGCAGGCCGGCCTCTTTGGTGACCTCCGCAAAAGTGCCGTTGCCGTTGTTGCGGAACAAGGCGTTCTGGCCGTAGTAGCTGACGAAAAGGTCGTTCCAGCCATCATTGTTGTAGTCGCCCACGCAGCATGCCTGGCCCCAACCAGATCGAGCAAGCCCGGCTTTCAGGGTTACATCCGTGAACGTCCCGTCGCGATTGTTCTTGAAGAGGTGGCAGACAGGCTCCTGGCCCTTCGGGAAGCCCTCAAAGCGCCATCCATTCACCAGAAAAATGTCGACCCAATCGTCTTGATCGTAGTCAAAAAATGCAGCGCCACAGCCTGTAGTTTCAAGCAGATACTTGTTCCGGTGCTCGCCACCGAACACTGTTTTTACGGTGAGGCCTGCTTGTTTGGCGACGTCGGTGAACTGGATTCCCAGCGGCGTGCCGGTAACCGGCGAAGCCAAGCCCTTGGGCGCCGATCGGGCAGGCGCCTCATATGTTGGACGGGAGTTTGCGGGAGCTTGTTGCTGACCAGGCTGGAGACTAAATGCCGGCTGCGCAAGACGCAGAACTTCTTCAAGAGGCAGAACCAGAGCGGTTTTCGAAAGCGACTTGAGAATCGTGCGACGGGTGAAAGGCAAATCCGGGATCTCCGCTGCGCTCAGGCGCCGATGTCAGCGCCGCCAGCCTGAAAAGCGAGTATACCCGGCGAAACGAGCTGATCGCTTTCCCGACGGTCGAGCGGGGCGTTGTCGAGACTAACTAGCCTGCGAGCTGTTCGAGAAGCGCGTCGAAGTCCTCGAGACGAGCATATTCGATGATGACTCGGCCGCGACCGTTCTTATCTTCGATCTGGACTTTAAGGCCCAGGGCGCTTTGAAGCCGGGTCTGCACTTCGCGCACGTTCGGATCAAGGGGGGGGACCGGCTTTGCTTCTTTCTTAGCAGCCTTTTCAGGGTGCAGGAGCCCTTGAACGTAGACCTCAGTTTGGCGAACAGAAAGCGAACGCTCCACGATTTTCTGAGCAGCTTTTTCCATCTCTTCAGCGTGTTCGAAGGCTAGGAGCGTGCGGGCGTGCCCAAAGCTGAGCTCACCGGACTCGACGCGAGCCTGCACGGTTGATGGTAACTTTAACAAACGAAGTAAGTTAGCTACAGATGCTCGATCCTTGCCGGTGCGATGGGCCATCTGTTCCTGAGTCATGTGAAATTCGCGGGAAAGCCGCTCGAAGGCCCGTGCTTGCTCCATGGGGTTTAGGTCTGCACGCTGTAGATTCTCGACGATGGTGATTTCCATCGCCTGCTCGTCAGAAACCTGGCGGAGGATTGCGGGGATCGTCGCCTTGCCCGCGAGCTGTGAAGCACGCCAGCGGCGTTCCCCTGCGATCAACTGGAAACGGCCATTGGGCAAGGGGCGCACCAGGATCGGTTGGACCACCCCGTTCGAAGCGATGGAGGCAGCCAATTCCGCAAGCTGCGTTTCATTCACCTGTGTGCGAGTCTGGAAAGGGTTGCGATCAATCTGGTCAAGGGCGATCTCACGGGGTTTGCCACCCTCAGCTTCAGCAGCCTGCGGCTGCACCCGGGGGAGAAGCGAATCGAGGCCCTTGCCGAGGGCGCGTCGTTTGGGATCAATGGCAGCGGTAGTCATGATTTTTCGAGTCCTTGATGCCGGCAAGTTCGCCGGGTTTGCGTATCTGCGAAGAAATAGTTGCACCGGTGTTTGCCGGAGCGGTGAACAATGCGATTGCCTAGGCGTAAGGCCAGAATCGAACTGGAGCCTTGGGATTGATGGCTTCGGCCGCTTTTGCTTGTTTGCGCGCTGCACCACGCGGGCTTTCAATTTGATTGCGAGCCAGAAACTCTCCGGCCAGCTCAAAATAAGCGTCAGCTCCCCGCGACCTCGGATCGTAGATTGCTACGGGCTTCCCATGGCTCGGTGCCTCTGCGAGACGAACATTACGCGGAATGACCGTGACATACAGCCGCTCCCGGAAGTATTCACGCAAAGTAACCGTCACCTGCTGAGCGAGATTGGTCCGGTCATCATACATAGTGAGCAGAACGCCTTCGATGGTGACATCGGGGTTGTAGGATGCACGGACGCGTTCCAGGTTCGAAATGAGCTCCGAAACGCCTTCGAGGGCGAAATATTCAGCCTGCATGGGAACAATGAGGCTTTCAGCGGCCACTAAGACATTCAAAGTGAGCAGATCGAGCGCGGGCGGGCAATCGAGAATGATCAGGTCGAAGCGATCCTGGATGGGCTGGAGGGCTTGGCGGAGCCGGAGAGCGCGGTCTGTTGCCCCTGCCAATTCGACATTTGCGCCCGTCAGATTCTTCGAACCGGGCAGCAGCCAAAGCCGTTCGACTTCAGTAGGAAGGATCACCTGGGAGGCAGGAGGATCGCCCATCAGGACGTCGTAGATGGAATTGCGGTTGTCGTCACGCTGAAAACCGAGACCCGAGGAAGCATTTGCCTGCGGATCGCAGTCCACGAGCAGAACTGTGAGCCCCTCGAGCGCAAGGCAGGCCGCGAGATTGATTGCGGTCGTAGTTTTGCCAACACCGCCCTTTTGGTTCACAATTCCAATGATTCGTCCCATGGAAATCAAGAGTAAAGGTTTGAGGGGTTTGGGGATAGCGAGAGCCTCTGTGGAGAACAGGTCTGCGCTGTGGAAAGCGGACTGGAGGGCGGCGGCCGGAATGAGTGGAAGCGACTGAGGGTGAAGGAGTTCTGGCCGCTGCCGCTCACCTCTGAATTCATGGGCGGAAAAGGCCTGTGCGGTGGAAAACTCGCTACGTAAAGGTGCACAGTTTTGCCTTGTTTGGGCGACGAATCCAGCTCTGCTTCACGTATTGCAACGGAATGTTCCACGTGGAACATTCACAGTCCTACACCCGCGAACGAATTGTTCCACGTGGAACAATTTGAAAGGCATCGTCAGATGCTCGGCTACTAAGGATATTCAATTGCGAGCTTCTTCGCCAATATGAGAACACCGTGCTCGGTCCCGTTCATCGGGTAGACTGCGGCCTCGCAAAAAGCCATGGCAATGCGTGGTTTCAGCTGGTTCCACTCCACCTCAGTTGTCATCAGGGCAAGCCAGCCGCCTGGGTCGACAAGGTGAGATGCAGATTGCACCGCTTCCGGCATCTTGTCCACGGCACGGAGCGTCACGCAATCAAAGCGCTTCTGCAGCAGCTCGGCGCGCGCGGAATGGACCGTCGTGGATATCTGCAGAGTCCGGACCGCCTCCTGAAGGAAAGCCGCCTTCTTGCCTTGCGACTCCGCGAGAGTGACGGCGATTTCGGGATGACAAAGGGCAATTGGAATCCCGGGGAATCCAGCGCCAGAACCGAAATCTAGTAGCGTCTCGACCCCTGCAGGCAATTGACGGGCACAGATGATCGATTCAACGAAATGGCGCGAAAGAATGCCAGCCTGGTCCCGAACGGCTGTAAGGTTCAATCGCGCGTTCCAGCGTACGAGCAGTGCCAGGTACAGTTCCAGCAGACCTATGAGCTTCGCGTCAGCCGGCGGCTCACCGGCTTCGCCCAGTAGTCCATTCAGTTGCTCTGCCATGGAGTCCTCAGCCATTTTGCACAACGGAGCTTTCAGTGTTCCTGGATTCGAATTCCTGGGCCGCGCTGAGGAACGCCGCAAAGATGGAGCGTGAGAAGGCGCTCTGGGTGTAAGTTCTCTCCGGATGCCACTGCACTCCCACGACGAAATGATCCGCGGAGTCGAGCTCAACTCCTTCAACGACGCCATCGGCAGGAGAAACCGCTACAACCCGCAAATTGTCCCCAGGTGTTCTTATGGCCTGATGGTGGCTGGAATTCACCTTCGCCTCGGCGGGTTCGTCCTTTTCAAGCAACGAGGCCAACCTGGACCCTTGCGCGACCTCAACAGGATGGGCTTCCGCAACCGCTCTGCCCGGGCTGTGATCCACAGGCGTTTGCAGGTGCTGGATCAGCGACCCGTTACGCCACACATTCAGCGATTGAACGCCGGCGCAGATGGCGAGAACGGGCTTGCGGAAGTTGAATGCATCCTGAAGCAGCAATTCGTCCATGACGCTACGGTCGGGATCTGAGTCGCCACATTCGGGAATACGTTCCTGGCTATACATTTTGGGGTCGACGTCAAACAAGCTGCCCGGAAGCAATATTCCCTGAACGCCAGCCAGCAACTCCTCCACTCGGTCCTTCGACTCGCTTAGCGGGATGAGAACCGGCACGGCTCCAGCTGATCGCAAAGCAGAGATATATTGGGGAAGCGTCCGTTGGTTGTAATCCTGGTCGCTGCTGGTGGGCTCGGGAATGGCGATATGGATCGGCATGAAGACAGACTCAGTGTAAAGCCGCCGGGCCACAGTCAGAAATAAGATATCCGAATCGACACGAGGCGCTACGCGGGAGGTCAACATTTCTTCGCTTTATCTTCGCCATACTTCTGGATAACTGCCTAGACCCGAGCAGGCGCAGTCTCTGCCAGCTCCTCCTTCGAGTTCTCCCGCAGCGCATCAATCGCGTTCCTAATTTTCAACGTCAGCTCGTCGGTCTGACGCACGGTCATTCCGGTGGTATCAATGGGCTCACCCGCAGACAAGGTGAGGTTGACGGGATAGAAATGGCGCGTATGAATGGGCAGCAGGTCGTAGACACCACTAAGCGCGATCGGAACAACCGGCACCTGGGCGCGAATGGCCAAATAAGCCGCACCGGAGAGGAAAGGCTGAAGCTGGCCGTTCGGTGTCCGCGCGCCTTCCGGAAACACGAATAGCGGCATGCCAGAGCGTAGAGCTTTCACTCCGACGCCGAGGCTGGAAAGCGTGGCGCGCGGGTTGACGGTATCGATCGGAATCTGACCAGATCGATCTAAGTACCATCCTATGAAAGCGATAGGCCACAATTCCTTTTTTGCGAGAATGCGAAATTGGAAAGGCAGCGACGCAAACACTACCGGCGTATCCATATAGGACGTGTGGTTGGAAGCATAGACGGCCACTGGACACTTACCAAGGTTTTCCGCCCCTCTGACGTTGAGCGACGAGCCAGAGCCCCATACCAGCCCCTTCGCCCAGACACGCGCGAACCGCTGCTGGATGCGGCCTGACTTGTCGAAAAGGGAAACCAGGAGCGACAAGGAGCCGCACACAATCGTAATCACAGCCAGGATCGGGATTTGAATGAGATTTGTGCGCCAGCAGTAGTGCCAGGGCAGAGGATTTGGCCGCCGATTCACGCTTTGTCCCCCGCTTCGCCTGGCGCGTCCGCAGCCACCAGCAATGTCCGTGCTTCACCCACCAGGTAGACAGAGCCGGAAACGACGACCTGCGCGCAATGCGGCTGGTGCTGCCGGGCAAGTTGAAGCGCGTGCGGCACTGATTCAGCAGCTATGGCCGAAGTGCCGGTGGACCTTGCGGCGGCCAGCAACTCATCCAGAGCGGCAGCGCGAGCCGTGTGCATCGGTGCAATGATGACGGTTTCAAATAGCGGAAAGAGAATCTGCGCCATTTCCGCTACCGGCTTGTCTCGCAGGCAACTGAAGACGAGCGCCCGGGGAATCTCCTGATCCAACCCGCCCCGGAGCCCGGCACGGAGAGCCCACGCGCCTGCGGGATTGTGAGCTACGTCAAGGATCCATTCCACTCCGTCCCGCTGGATGCGCTCAAGGCGGGCCGGCCAGCGGGTGGTATGAATCCCTTCGGCAAGGGACGCAGGTGTCACGGGAAAGCCGTGACTCGTCGCCAGCTCAACCGCCGCGGCAATTGCCAACGCGATGTTGCGATGTTGATGGGCGCCAGAGAGCGGCGAATCGACACGGACCGCGGAATCCAGCGCCTGCACAAAATATGGTGCACCCGGGGCCAAGCCAGAGGGAGGCATAAAAGCCGTCGCGCTCACTCCATTCACACCGAGCGCTGTGGCCACCTCACCGAGAGCCTGGTTAGCATCTGGATGTTGCGGAAGCGTGACCAAGGTTCCATTCCGGCGCAGAATCCCGGCCTTTTCGCGGGTGATCGCAGAAATGGTCGATCCCAGCCACTCCGTGTGGTCGAGTGAAATATCGGTAATCACGGAGACCAGAGGCTCGACAATATTGGTCGCATCCAGACGCCCACCCATGCCCACTTCCAGAACGGCGATGTCGACCTTCGCTTCAGCAAAACAGAGCAGCGCCTGCGCCGTCAGAATCTCAAAAAAGCTGGGGAGCTGCGGAAGGCGTCCATCCAGAACAAGTTTTTGTGCGGCATCGTGAACGAGAAAGTAGAGAGATGCAAACCGTTCGTCGTCGATCTCCACGCGGTCCAGGCGGATGCGTTCATTCACACGGGCGAGGTGCGGCGAGGTATAGAGGCCAGTGCGTAGTCCCGATGCGGTAAGGATGGAAGCCAGTGTCGCAGCGGTGGAGCCTTTTCCGTTAGTCCCCGCGATCAATACGGACGGGAAGCGGCGATGCGGGTCGCCGAGAGCGGAAAGCAGGATACGAATCTCGTCGAGCGAGAATTTGCGCCGGGGCTGGCCAGAGCTCTGGTAGAGTTCGGGGACCATGGCGTTGAGTTGTTCGACGGCAGCGACGTAAGACATGGAAACTTCAGTATAGAAGAACAAGGGTAAGGCGTTTGCTGCGAGCGATAAACAGCCCACAGTCCTTGTCGCGTCTACTTCCTGAGCAGCAACTGCAAGGCCTCGCGCGCGCTTTGCAGGCAAACGCGCGCCTCGTCTTCCGACACTAGGCCCTGGTGCACTGCCTTCTTACCCACATCGTTTACCTGGTTGGCAACGCGGGGAAAATCGGCATCGATGCCTGTAAGCAGCAGGTTGTTGTTCACTTCGTGCAGTAAATTACCAAGCGTCGCGACGTTGCGATATCGCGAACGTACCTGGCGGCTAAGCACGGCCGGCAGTTTCTGCCGCACAGCCTCTTCCAGCACGGAGCGGCACATGACCGCGCAGGCCGTGAACAGGCCAAAGAAATAGCAGCGAGTGGCCTCATCCAGATAACGATCGGCCTCCTCTGAGCTGGGCGCCGCCACCACACACTCCCGCAATTGCGTAGCGCGCACCACGGCAGGCTCCACCAATTCCAGAAGCTCCAGCGCAAATGCAGCCCGCAGCAGGTCGTTCTGCTGCGCATCCAGCGCGCGCTGAATCTCCTGCCACGCCGGCGTGAATGCCTCGTCCCCAACCTGGTTCAACCGGGTAAGAGACGTGAGCCGGAGCCGCGCGTGCTGGATAAAACCCTGCCGCATCTCGTGAGCCAGCATCCGCCATTCAGCCACAAAACCGGCAGGATCCCGCAGATACCGATTCCAAAGCTCCTCGTACACCACGGTGGGCAACACGTCCCGCAACTGCGCAAAGCGGCTGGTTCTCGCCAACTCCGATATCGTTTCGCAAAATCCCCGCCCAGGCGCACCTTCCTCAATCATTTGCAGGAGCTGAGCTTCCAGCAGGCCAATGTCGATTGTCGCCGCCACGCAAATCTCCTTCATTCCAGCTTAAAAAAATCGAGGGTATTTTATGCAGGGAAACGTGAAATGATTCTTCACCTTATGCTGGAATGGGAAACAGACGACGCACTCGCCGAGGATGGGAATGAAATGAACCAAAGTGCGCCCGCTGTGAATCACAAGGACCTTCCAAGTGCTTGCCCGCAGCGAGGATGGACGCAGTTTTCACATACGGCATCGACTTTGCACAGGCCTTTCAAGGCAACCTGTGGGAGTGGTGGGAAAACAGGGCCACCTCTCCATCAATCCAGTCTTGATTTGCAACAATCCTGAATTGCACAGCCGCGTTTTAGAAAACCGCGCAGGATGCCAACTTGCTGGCCTATAAACAGTTTGTTTCGATTTCCACTTTTCCTGCGTGAACTACGGGTATTACTGTCTTTTTCTAATTAATAACTACTAATTTCCTAACAGCCCGTCGCCACCTGTGCCACAGCTCGAACAGCAGATTTTATGCCGGTCAGCAGCAATCCAACTCACAATCAGGAGCCGCGCAGAGATTCGGCGCAAGAATCCAGAGAAGCGGCCCTGTTTTCCACGCACACCGCCGTGCGCAGATGAATACAATCAAGGAGTAGAAAAGACAGCCACTTCCGCCAGACGGGTTTGTGTTGTAGAGTGTGGCCAGTGCCGGAAATTGGCTTCAGAGCAAAGGTGAGTCTATGCCGATGGAAACCGTAGTGGACAAGCCGGCCTTGCAGGGGGCAGCGATGGAGATAACCGTAAGCCGCCAGGATTTGGTGAAAGAGCTAACCTCCACGCAGAGCGTTGTGGAGCGCAAAACCACCATCCCGATTTTGTCGAATTTTCTCATCGAAGCGGAAGGCGACCGGCTGTACATCACCGCAACCGACCTGGATCAGGCCATTCGCACCAGCGTCGATGTGAAGGTCAAAAAGCCAGGCTCGTGCACCATTCCCGCACGCAAGCTTTACGACTACATCAAGCTTTTGCCCGATGGCGACATTTCCATCAAGCTGCTTGAGAACCACTGGGTGCAGATCCGTTCCGGCCGCTCCAACACCAAGATGGTCGGCATGGCGCGCGCCAACTATCCCCAGGTTCCCGAGTTTCCTGCCGTCACGGCCACCAGCATCTCCACCACGGCTTTGAAGACCCTGATCGCGCGCACCATCTTCGCAATTTCAAACGAAGAATCGCGCTACACGCTCAACGGCGCTCTGCTGGTCATCAAAGCGGAGTCGCTGGCCATGGTGGCTACCGACGGACACCGACTCTCCTTCGTCGAGAAGCCGAATGAGTCGCTCGAAGGCATCAGCGGCGAAAAGCGTGTGCTCATTCCGCGCAAGGCCCTGCAGGAACTGCAACAACTGCTGAGCAACACCGAAGCTGAAAAAGTAGAATTTGCCGATGACGAGCACACCCTGTTCTTCCGGGTGGGCCATCGCACGCTGAGCACCCGCAAGCTCTCCGGCCAGTTCCCCAACTTTGAGGCTGTCATGCCGCGCGACAATACAAAGTTCGCCGTGGTGCGGTCCAGTGAGCTCTACTCGGCCATTCAGCGCGTGGCGCAGTTTGCCGATGAGCGCTCAGGCGCCATCAAGCTCCGGCTTGAAGGCAACGAACTCCGCATCAGCTCCAGCTCAACGGAGTCCGGCGAGAGCGAAGACACCATCGATACACCCTACGCCAGCGACCCCATCATGGTCGGCTTCAACTCCGGCTATATTCTTGACTTCCTCAAGGCCCTGGGCAACGAGGGCGAGGTGCGGCTTGAGTTCAAGGACTCGCAGTCGGCGGGCCAGATGCGCCCCGAGGATCCGGACGCCGAGTTCAAGTACCGGTATGTGCTGATGCCGATGCGAATCTGAGAAGCAGAGAACAGGAAATGGCAAACGGCCCGGCAGCGATGTCGGGCCGTTTGCTTTTGCCATTCGCATCCTGTCGCGTCGCGGCTGTAGAATTTGCCCGACCCTTATGCTCACCCAATTCCGCTTCGCTACCGTCGCCCTTGCCGCCCTCTCGGTAAACCTTTTCTCGCAAGCGCAGCAATCCCCGCAAGCGCCCGCCGTAATTACCGTAGATGCTGCGCACCCCGGCGCAGCCATCTCTCCGCAGATGTTCGGCATTTTCTTTGAGGACATCAACTTTGGTGCAGACGGCGGTCTCTATCCCGAGCTGGTCAAAAATCGGTCCTTTGAGTTCAGCCAGCCACTTGCCGGTTGGAAAGAGGAGCTGGCCATCAGCAAAGGTGGCCTTGGCAGTCCTAAAGGAGAAATTGCCGTACGCACGGACCAGCCGCTGAATGCGAGCAATCCCCACTACCTTCGCGTACGCGACTACGACCCTGGCTTCGGGATCACCAACGCGGGTTTTCGCGGCATGGGCGTCAAAGCTGGCGCGGACTATCGCTTCTCAGCCTGGGTACGCAGCAGCGGGCCCAAATCCATACGCGCCTCGGTCGTCGATGCGGATGGGCACGAGATCGGCACCGGAAAGCTCGAGGGCTTTAATGGAACCTGGAAGCGTTACGAGACCGTGATCCACGTCAGTACCACCGCCGCACATGCACACCTGACTCTCTTCTTCGATGCCCATGGCACTCTCGACATCGACATGGTTTCGCTCTACCCAGTCGACACATGGAACCATCGCGCAAACGGCCTCCGTCCCGACCTGGTTCAGTTGCTGGCCGACCTCCATCCCGGCTTCTTGCGCTTTCCCGGTGGCTGCATCGTAGAAGGGCGCCAGCTCGCTACGCGGTACCGCTGGAAGAAGACCGTCGGCGACATTGCAGAGCGGCAGACCATCATCAATCGCTGGAACGATGAGTTCGACCATCGCCCCACGCCCGACTATTTCCAATCCTTCGGCTTGGGCTTCTATGAGTATTTTCAACTGGCGGAAGATATCGGCGCGCGGCCGTTGCCCATTCTCAACTGCGGCATGGCCTGCCAGTTCAACTCGAATGAGACCGCTGCGCTTAGCGACCTGCATGAGTACATCCAGGACGCGCTGGACCTGATCGAATTCGCGAACGGCCCGGTGACTTCCCCGTGGGGAAAGATGCGCGCGCAAATGGGTCACCCCGAGCCATTCCACCTTGCCATGCTGGGCGTGGGCAATGAGCAGTGGGGCCCGCATTACCTCGAGCGGTATAAACTGTTCGCCGCTGCATTGAAGGCGAGCCACCCGGAGATTCAGCTGGTAGTGGCGGCCGGCCCATCGCCCAACGGCGAGACGTTCGATGACTTGTGGGCCAACTGGCACACACTCCACGCCGACATTGTGGATGAGCACTACTACATGAGCCCCGAGTGGTTCCTCAAGAACAGCAACCGTTACGACCAATACGACCGCTCCGGACCCAAAGTGTTTGCGGGTGAATATGCCGCCCAAACAACAGGCGCGGCACGGCCCGACAATCGCAATAACTGGCAGGCGGCGCTTGCTGAAGCGGCATTCATGACGGGTCTCGAACGGAATGGCGATGTGGTGCGGATGGCCAGCTACGCACCTCTGCTGGCTCACGTGGACGCATGGCAGTGGACGCCGGACCTCATCTGGTTTGACAACCTGCACAGCTATGGCACGGCGAACTATTACGTGCAGCAAATCTTTTCGCGCAACGTCGGCACCCGCGTGCTCTCTGTGTCTCCTCAGGCCGACAGCGGCCTCTATAGCGTGGCTTCACTCGACGAGCGTACGCATGAGTTGGTCGTCACCTGCGTCAACACCACGGCGCAGGTGCGTGCTGCTGCGATCAAGCTCGACGGAGTAGCCTTGGCGGGAACGGCGCAGGTGACCACGCTGGAAAGTGCCGACCTGAAAGCAGAGAACAGCTTCGATCACCCAACAGCAGTCGCGCCTGCCACCTCTACGATCGATGTGAAGGCGGCAGACATTTCTGTGCAGCTGCCCGCGCAGTCGGTCACGGTCTATCGGATCCCGCTGAAGTGAAGCTTTTCGTGCTCTCTTTTTAGATGGAATACAACTCTGAAGCAGAGGGTCGATAGTCGCCGATCTTGTCGTCGGGCGAAAAGGTGCGCACGCAGTCTCGTCCGTCATTCTTGGCGCGGTAGAGGGCAAAGTCGGCCTGCCTGAATAATTCATGTGCGCTCGTGTCCGCACATCCGCTGGTGCTGGTTATGCCCCAGCTTGCCGTCACCTGCACGGATGCGCCGAATAGCATTTGCCTCTTCTCACGCAGAGCCTGGCATAGCTGTTCTACGGTGATTTGTGCCGCGGCCAGCGTGGTGTGCGGAAGCAGAATCAGAAACTCTTCTCCGCCAATCCGGGCAAGCACATCTGTATCGCGAAGACGGCCGCGCAGGAATTCCGCTACCGCAATCAGTGCAGCGTCACCGGCAGCGTGCCCATAGGCGTCGTTCAGTTGTTTGAAGTGGTCAAGATCCAACAGGACCACCGAAAAATCTTCCCGGTAGCGCCGATAGTGGGCCAGCTCTCGATCAAGCGCCGGCGCCAATCCCCTGCGGTTATATACATTCGTGAGCTCATCCACTACGATCTGCTGCTGCAGCTCCGATTCAAGCCGGGAATTCATCATCCAGATAACAGCCAATGGCAACATCGAAACGTTGACGATGTAAGCGACAGCGCTGGCGTAGACCAGTGATGGGAAGGTTGAATCGGGAAGCATGTGCATCCCAAAAGCCACCCACGCGCGCACAAACTCCAGCAGTGCAAAGGGGATAAGGAAGATGCTCATCAACACACGCGGGGCGCGGGTTGAACGCTCTCTGCCTGTCAGCAGGATCGCTGGAGTAATCGAGCATTCCACCGCGATCATCAGGTCGCCAAGTGAATCGCTCCACACTGCGTTGGGGTTGCCGCTCAGGAACACAAAAATCGGGAGGGACAACAGCAAAACACCGCCGGATACCCAAATCGCCGGCTTCGCGCGCCGTTCAAAATAAACAAAGGCCACATTCAACAGCGCATAAGAAAGCGGAAATGTCATCGGCTCAACCGCGTGCCGGATGAGATTCGGCAAGTGCCCGGGAACGAGATCGATGATCGCCCCGGCGCAATTAGCCAGGAAACTGTACAGGATCCAGCGACGGGTGGAGTTACTCCACTGCTGCAACGCCAGAATGCCAAACACCAGCGTGAAGCACAGGAGTTGGATGTCCTCGATGAGAATCAAGGTATTAATCGAGATTCCCATTTAAGCTCTCCGACCCTGCTGAAATCCTAGCCTAGTCAATCCTGAAAAACCACTCTGGGCCGTATCCATACGGACGACGCGCAACGAAGTTGGGTTGACAGCTCCGTCCAGGAACCAGCCGTGCCGAAGATTAAGCTCGAAAAGCGCACCATAACCCTATGAGTACTTCTGAACAGTGCTACAACCCAAGTCAATCAGGGACGTTGGAAGGCCAAAATGTCAGGAATGTGACCAGTCAGAAAATAAATACCCCACCCCCCTCCCCCCGAAAACTACCTCATTTCCGGGTACGCGGCGTGCGTGGATTTACGGGTAACACCTTATTATCTAAGGACATCCAGAGAAACAGGGAAAGGAGAACCGTTACCGAAGTGGCAAACAAATACCCCTAAAATCGACGCTTTTCGGCACAAAATCGGGGCTTTTTGGTCATTTTCAAGCTGAAATAGGCCAAAATCGTGTACCAATTTTGGCCCTTGCAATGCCAATCCAGGCCTTCAACGTTGCTTCGCAACCAAAAGCGACCTGCTCCGTTACCAGCTAAGCGTGACGGTGATAGTCTTCCAGCCTTCGCCGGGCGGGAAATGAATATTCAAAGTGATCGGCTCATCTGCGTTCTGGGGCGCTGTGTCGATCATCGATATTCCTGCGAATCTCGTCTGCGAACCAGCCTCTCCATCAATCTGCGCGGAGAATTTTGGAACAAATGCGCGCCGCCTGATGAGGTCGGCCATATAGTAGGTTCCTGGCGCACCCTCGACTTTCAAAACGAGCTCGTGTTGTCCGCGCCTCTCGAGAACAACCCGGGACTGGCGGGTTTCCTCTCCCGGCAAAGTCGGCGAACGAAGGGTAAAGAGCTTTTCCCTCCACGCCGTTCCCTCTTCGGAGAACTCTGGATCTACCTGAAGATCCTGCTCGGGAATCCGAATGCCGTGATCCGGGGGAAGATTCCAGAGCTTATCTACCCACAACGGCCCGAAGCTTGCTCCATCTTGATCGCTCCGCAGCTTCCAACCGGCACATGAATCCTGATCAAGAGAAACCTCGACGTTGCCGGCTTTGCGACCGAAGTAGAGCGCGCATTTCTCGCCGCCGAGTTGCAGGCCTTTAATCTTGGCATGATCCCACGACACCGGCAAATGCGGATTCACCGTGATCGTCTTCGTCTGGGCATCAATCGAAACCCCAAACAGCCCGCGCAGCGTTGGCGTAATCACCATCGCGCTCGACCAAAGTTGATGGCTCGTGCTTCTTCCAAACGGCACAAAAAAATCGCCGCTCAGTAACTCAGTGTCGGCCCCAAGATCCTGCGCGCGCGTCAGGTTGGCGTTCTCCATCAGCATCTGATATCCGGCCAGCGGCTGGTTCGCACGATACTCCGCCAGTGCCGCCCAGCCAGTGAACAGCGGCCACACCGAGCCCTGGTGATAACTCATGCCGTCATAGATCTTCTCGTCGCTTGAGACATCGCGCAGACCCCAATCGGTGTTCAGCGTATGCGCAGCAAACTGCTTCAGACATCCTTCAGGATGCGCAAGCACCGATGACCCGCTCCACCACGCAAGAGCCGGATACACAGTGCTGGTGCGGTCTTGCGAGCCATCGGCATTACGGCTGAATGCATAGCACGACTTTGCCGGATCGTAATACTCAGCTTCGATGGTTTTCGCGATAGCATCGGCACGCTTCTTTGCCGCAGCGGATTTATCGGAGTCCTTCAGTACATCTTCAATTCCGGCCATCGCAGCCGATGCTTGCTGATCCAGCAGCGCGAGATAGATCTCCTGATGCGGCATGGCGCCTGGCCAGCTCTCCACCCAACCTGTCCCCTGCGAGTTGTCATAGATGCCATCGTGATCCGTGTCATGCGCGGGGTCGACCTCAAATGCCCAAGCCTTCTCAATCGCGTCGCGATTCGCCGTGAGGAAGCCGACGTCACCGCTAGCCTTCACATAGTCTGCGACGGCGAGTAGGAACAGCGGCGTAGAGTCAGCCGCAGCGTACATGTAAGGGAATGCCTTCCAGTCCATGGCCGCGGCGGTCTGCGAGTACTCATGCATGATCTTGCCGTCAGCCCGTTGACGATGAATCAGGAACTCAAGCTCGGACTTGGAGAGCGCGAAATCGCCATACCCGTCCACAGCGTAGAGCGTGTACAGAGCATCACGGCCGAAGAACCATCCAAAGCCGGGTCGCGCCGAATCGGCGGACGCGTAGTAGCCCGCAACCAGCGCGGTCTCGTCGGTGCCTTGTACGCGCGTGCGTAGCTGCTCAATGGAAACTTCAGCCCATTGGAAGGCCTCATTCAGCGCCTTGTCCGGCGTCTCGATAGTTGTGGAGTGCGCGAGCATGTCATCGTAAGCTTTCGCGTGAGCGGCGTAAGACGCAGCGATTCCTGCATTGAGTTCCGCGAGCGTCGCGCCCAGAGCAGCGCTAGTGGCCGCCGCAGGCGTAGTTCCCACAGCCATCAGCAGCGGAAACATCCGGCCATGATCGCGCGCGGGATCGATATGCAGGTTGAACTCCACAGGGTGCACCTGCGGCCGCTCCTGATACGGAGCGAGAATGCCGGGCGTCGCGCCGGGAATAGCAACAGCGCCGGCCAGATCTGGATAGTCGGAATGCAACACGTAATACCCATTGGCAGTGCCGGAGTCTGCAACCCACTCAGCCCCGGGCACGCCCTCGTTCCGCTCCGGCCACATCCACTTCAGCTCCGGCGTGAAGCGCAAGGTGAAGTCCGTAGGATGGAGGCAGTCGAATTGAAAGAGCACGATGGGCCCGGTCTTTGCGCCGGGTTCCACCGGCCCAGCACCGACAGCACTCGGCGAAAACATGACCTGTCTCACAGTGAACCCGATGTGCGAATAGGTGATCACAGTGCGATCGGGATGCACCTCAATCTCGGCTGCCTGCTGGTTCACGTCGATGGGGACAGAGTAGCCCGCGATGCGCGCTTCGATAGTCAGGTGCGAAAGCAGCTTTACCGGGAGCACCCACGCCTCGAATGTACCGTCCTGCTGGCCCAGAATCACGCCGCGTTCACCCGCAACAGTGAGCGGCTTTTGGCTTTCTGTGTGGGCGCGAAGAACCGGGCCACTCGAATCGAATGCGATTTCGGGAATGGAGTTGAAGGTCTGAGCGTAGATTGCGGAAGGTACAGCAAGGAGCACGACTGCGGTCATGCGGAAAACATTCAGCATCGTATTGTCCTTTGAGTTTTACTCAAGGGCAACAGTCTATGCCATTCACCGCAGAGGCGGCTGAATCGATTGCAAATGACTTACTTTGTGGTATCTCCGCAAGCGCTCGCGGATGTCTCAGCAAGCTCCGGCGCCTTCATGAAATCGAGCGCGCGCACGAGCCACTGCTTGAGGTCGCGCCGATGCACAACGGCATCGAGGAAGCCCTTCTCAAGAAGCAACTCCGCACGCTGAAATCCCTCGGGTAGCTTTTGCCGAATTGTCTGCTCGATTACACGTGGGCCGGCGAAGCCGATCAGCGCGCCGGGCTCGGCAATATTCAAATCGCCAAGCATGGCAAAGCTAGCGGTCACGCCGCCGTAAGTGGGATCGGTAAGAACGCAGATGTAGGGCACCTTCGCGTCGTCCAACTGGCCTAGGGCACTGGAGACTTTCGCCATCTGCATCAGGCTTACTATGCCTTCCATCATGCGTGCACCACCCGATGCGGTAACGACGATCAGCGGCTTGCGATCGAGACGCGCACGGTCGACGGCACGCGCAATCGTTTCCCCAACAACGGCGCCCATGGACCCGCCAATAAAGCCATATTCCATCGCGCTGACTACGACTGAATGGTGACCGAGTTGCCCCACTGCGTTCAGCACCGCATCGCTGAGCCCTGTTTGTTCCTGGGCCTTTTGCAAACGCTGCTTGTAGGGCCTGACGTCACTGAAGTTGAGCGGATCTGTCGAACGAAGCCCGGTGTCCACGAGCTCATAACCTGGCTCGAGCAGCAGATCGATGCGTTGCTGCGCGCCAATCTTAAAGTGATGCTGGCACTTGGGGCAGACGTAGAGGTTGGATTCCAATTCCGCCTTGTAGAGGACGGCCCGGCATCCCAGGCACTTGGTCCACAAGCCTTCAGTGCGAACATTCTTGCCGCCAGGGTCCGATGGACCGTTGCCGCCAGGATCGGATTCGTAGTCGCCGCTTTCACGCTTGAACCAGGACATGCAATCTCTCTCTCGGGTTGGCTGTTCGCCGCGTGCTTCCCAAAACGTGCTCTCAGTATTCTATGCCGCGCTGGGCCAGAATGCCTTTCTGATAAGCATGTTTGACCTCGCGCATCTCGGTAACCGTATCCGCCAACTCCACAAGCAGAGGATGCGCGTTGCGACCTGTAAGAATCACATGCACCATCTCTGGCCGGTCGCGCAAAGCGTCTGCAACCATTGCCGGATCCAGCATCCCATAGCCGATTGCGTAATTGATTTCATCCAGCACAACCATGTCCCACTCACCGGAGTAGATGGCCTCGCGCGCCTCTGCCCATGCAGCTTCCACGAGACGAACGTCTTCAGGATCCGTTTCCGCGCCACCCACCTTCACAAAACCGCGGCCCATCTGCTTCATCACAAAATCGGAACCGAAGGCCTTCACCGCATCCAGTTCCCCGTAGTGCCAGGAACCCTTGATGAATTGGAGCATCAGCACCTTCATGCCGCAGCCCACTGCGCGCAAGGCCGTGCCCATGGCAGCCGTGGTTTTGCCCTTGCCAGGGCCGGTGTTGATCAGCAGCAGGCCTTTACGCGTATCAGTCATCGCAGATTACAGACTACAGGCTTTCCATGCTCGCTTTCTTTATCTGTCACTCGCTCAATGCCCGCCATGGTAAGGGTGGCCGCTGAGAATCGTAAATGCCCGGTAGAGCTGTTCAGCTGCGACGAGCCGGGCGAGCGAATGAGCCATTGTCATCGGTCCAAGGGAGAGCAGAAGCTGCGCCTTGGCTTTGGATTCTTCCGACCAGCCATCGGCAGGGCCCACGGCGAAGACGATGTGCTGGGTCCCATCGTCACGGCGTGCACCCAGCCATGCGGCGAAAGTCTCAGAGGTCATCTGCTTGCCACGGCTATCGAACAAGACCAGGACCGCCTTGGTGCGCCCCTGCTTTCGCAGTAGCCAATCGAACAGCGCATCTTCTGTTCGGAATGCTTCACTGGCGCATTGAGCCCACGGCGCGCACCGTTCAAGATACGTTTTTGTGGGTGTATCCAGGGCATCCCGGGGGGACGGCCGAGCCCCAATATAAGCGAGCGCAAGGTGCATGGGGGCAGAATACGCGAAGGAGGCCGAAACCGGAGAATGGATTGGGAAGGATTCCCCAAAAATAAGATCAGCTGCCCATTTTTGGAATACTCGCACAACTTTCTCCGCAATTTCATATTCGCGGCATCCGCACATAGAGCAGAGAATGTACACAACCCTTTTATTATCAATAACCAACAAATAATTTAGCCCGATAACGCGGATTGGCACGCGTCATGCAACGTTCATTTGGGCAGGTCGACCCAGCAATTCCAGGGATATCTATTTTTGATATCGCGCGATCCGCGGGGACGGAGCCAAGCCTCCTTTCTTCTTCATAACGCTTTTAACACCTGTTGAATTACTTGCGGATCGGGTTCACCCCAATACCGACGCGCTGATGCACACTAAATGGAATCGAGAAGATCAGGCTTAATCTTGATTTCACTAAAACCTTCTGGAGGAGTTTTGATGCGATTTCCACGGTTGCAAACTGCAGTCCTAGGGCTGGGTCTTCTGGCCGTAACCTTCATGTCCTTGAACACGACAGCCCCCGCTGCCTACTGCCAATCCAACATCTCTGGTGATGTTGTCGGTACGGTTACCGACTCATTGGGTGCATCGGTCCCGGGCGCAAAGGTCACGGTCACCAGTTTGGATAATGGCCAAGCCAAAACCGTCGCATCTGACTCTGTTGGAAATTACCGGGTTCCTCTGCTTGCTCCCGGAAAATACAAGGTGTCTGTCGCCGCCTCCGGGTTCGACACGTCCACCGCAGACATTACGGTCTCTGCGGGCGTAACTGCTCAGGTTTCCATCAAGCTGACTATCGGTCAGACTTCGACCACGGTCGAAGTTACCGGTGCCGCCACTTCACTCCTCCATGTGGACGATGCACAGATCTCAACATCCTTTGATCTGGAGCAGATTCAGAGCCTGCCCAACCCCGGGAACGATTTGACCTTCGTAGCGCAGACGGCTCCTGGCGCGGTCATGAACACGCAGGGTGGCTATGGCAACTTCTCCACAAATGGTTTGCCTGGCACCTCGAATGTGTTCACCGTCAACGGCGGGTATGAGGGCGATCCGTATCTCAACCTGAACAACTCCGGCGCCACAAACCTGCTGCTCGGAAATAACGATGTGGACACGGTTACCGTAACCACCAACAGCTTCGACGCAGCCTTCGGCGGCTTGGGCGGCGCGCAGGTCAACGAGATTTCCCGTTCCGGCGCCAACAAGTGGCACGGCAATGCGGTGTACTGGTGGAATGGCCGCGCGATGAACGCCAACGACTATATAAACAAGCAGGCACAACTGCTCGCCGGATTGGCGAACAAGCCGAACTTCGACAACGCCAACCAATGGGCGGCGGCCGTTGGCGGACCACTCAAGAGAGATAAGATTTTCGGATTCATCGACTACGAAGGAATTCGCGTCATCATCCCCGTCCGGGGAACCGTCACCGCTCCAAGTCCTGCCTTTCAGGCCGCCATTCTAGGGCCCGGTGGTGCGGTTCCTTCCGCTACTATCGCTGCGAACCGTGCTGCCCACGCTGCCCACCCGCATGGCATGCGTGCAAAGCCATACGATGTGAATAACCCGCTGACCCCCTACGGCAACCTGGCTGATAACGGACTGTCTTCGGAAGCACCGCTCTATAAGAACATCTTCAACTACTACAACACTTCAAAAGGGTTCAGCGCAGGCGGAGTAGATCCTGCGGATCCTGCTTCGTGGGTTTACCCCGCGGAGACAACCAACTTCGGACGTGAATGGTTGATCAACGATCGCGTGGACGTCAACCTTTCCGGCAACGATCACTTGTTTATCCACTCCAAGGTAGATCATGGCGTGCAGCCGACCGCGACCAGCTTGATCAGCCCGGACTTTGACGCGGAGAGCCCTCAGCCCTCATACGAAGGCCAGTTGAGCGAAACGCACACGTTCTCTCCCACCATCACCAACCAGTTCCTCTTTGCAGCTAGCTACTACCGGGCCATCTTTACCAACACCAGCGCTCAAAAAGTCCAAGCCTCTGTTCCATTCACCCTGATTCCTGAAGCTTACGCAACCAGTGGCGACTGGGATATTTACGGCAACTTCCTCGGAAACATCGACTACGCCCTACCACAGGGACGCAACGTGACCGGCTATCAATTCGGCGATGACGTGAGTGTCACCCGCGGCCAGCACAATATCAAGCTCGGCTTTACCATGCGCCGCGACGATATTACGGACTACACCTCCAGCGAACATAACTATGTGAACAACGGCGCCGAACAAATCATCCTGGATCCGGGCAGCTTCGCCGCGGGCTACGGCGATGAATGGGTGGAGCGCTTCCCGATCCGCCTCTCCGAGCCGGTAGCGCTCTACGTGATGGGTGCATACGTTCAGGACCAGTGGAAACCGATGCCCGGACTTACCATCACTGGTGGATTGCGCCTTGAGCACAATTCAAACCCGACCTGCATCACCAACTGCGTCAGCAACCTGGCCCAGGATTTTGCCAACCTGCCCACGACATCGAACACGCCCTACAACACGCTGATCGAATCGGGGCGGAAGCGCGCCTTCAACTCACAGGAGAACGTTGCTTACGAGCCGCGCCTCGGAATCGCCTATCTCCCCGGGGGGCCAGGCTCCAAGACCACGATCCGCGCCGGCTTCGGTATGTTCGCCGATTATTTCCCTGCACAGATCATGGGTGATCTTCTGGCCAATACTCCCAATGTGGACCGGTTCACGATCTTGGGATATGCATTTGGTGGCTCCACGCCTCTCGACCCAACCATGGCAGGAAGCGGCCACGCGATCGCGGTTACTTCCAACGCGGCATTGCAGCAGCTTTTCCCAACCGGTGGCAGCTACACCTCGATCAGAGCGGCAACCGGCACCTTCAGCCGCCCGACCATTTCGGCAGTTGCACACAAGATCTTCCTCCCGAGCTACGAAGAGTACAGTCTTGCTGTGGAACACGAGGTCTTCAAGAACACCGTGATCTCGGCGACCTACGTTGGGAACCATGGCTATCATGAGCCGGTTCCAGTGCTTCCTAATGCCTATTCGCTAGGAGGCAACGCAAGCCTTCCCTCGGGGAGAACCAATAACTCCTTCAATCAGGTCACGCAGTATTACAGCGGGGCAAGCTCGAACTACAACGGCCTTATTGTGACCGCCACCAGCCGCATGAAGTGGCAGACGATGCAGTTGAACTACGCTCACGGGCACGCGCTTGATGAAGTATCCAACGGCGGCTTCGATGCGTTCGGCGTGAACCCCAGCGGACAGATCAACCCCCAGAACCTCAAGCAAAACTACGGCAACGCGGACTATGACGTGCACCACTACATCAGTGGCAACTATGCCATCACAGTCCCGTACTGGCACGGTCCGCGCGTCGTGGCGGCCGACTGGGAAGTTTCCGGCACTGCCTTCCACAACTCCGGGTATCCCTTCTCAGTGGAAGACGCCTCCGGCGATATTGTCTATGGCAATGCCGCATTGGCAATGCAGCTTGACAACAACTTCGACCACAAGTGTGGAGGCGGCGCGCACACGTTGACTCCATGCGACTTTGCCTCGCACTTCACCACCTCCACAGACTTCGGCCAGCAGAGTCGGAACCAGCTTTACGGGCCGTCCTACACCGACTTCGATCTTGATGTTGCGAAGGGATTCAAGATCCCCCATTCGGATAGGGCTAGCCTCAAGATTGGCGCGCAGTTCTTCAACGCGTTCAACCATGCCAACTTCCAGATTCCGCTGGCTGACGTAAACGATGGCGGTTCGAACGGCCTCATCTACACCATGGCAAACACGCCTACCTCGATTCTGGGCGCGTTCCTTGGCGGCGATGCATCGCCCCGTCTGATCCAGTTCAAGGGCACGTTCGTTTTCTAAATCAACTCAACAGCACCAAAGAGGAAGGGGGTTCGCCGCGGCGAACCCCCTTCCTCTTTGCATTAAACGAAAAGCACAGAATCAAATTAGCGATCGAATTGGCAAAACTTACGCGAACCCTCAGACCGCACTATTTCTCAACGGCGACTTTCCTTGTGGATCTTGGCTTGGCGACGGCCTTCTTCGCAGCGGACTTCGCAACCGCTCTAACAGCCTTCTTGGCGGCGGGAGCCTTTGCTTTGGCGGAAGATTTGCTTCGCGCTGCAAGCGTTTTGGCGGCCAACTCAGCCTTCAGCTCCACGTCGAACTCGGAAGGGGTGAGCGGACGCGCGGATTTGCGAAGCCTCTCAATGTCATAGAAAGAGCGGCGTTCGGCCAGGAAGACGTGCACCACGAAATCAACATAATCCAGCAGGATCCAATTGCCAGGACGCCTGCCTTCCACCGAGTTGGGCATCACGCCAAACTCTTTCTTCAGGCGGTGCTCGATTTCGTCTGCGATGGCGACGCACTGCCGATCATTGGTGGCCGACGTGACGAGGAAGAAGTCAGACAAGCCTGCGTCAATCGAGTCGAGCTCAAGGATGCGTATGTCTTCGCCTTTCTTGTCTTCACAGGCTTGTATTGCGGCCTGAACGAGAATGCGGGTCTGCGTTTTTGTCGATGTCATTCGGTAGAGAAGCTCTCCAACCCCCATCGTAGACCCTTGCCCGGACACCGGCAAGTTTGGACCAGCGGCAAGTTACGCCCTCCGGTAAAGGCGGTGGGAGTGAATGTAGTCAAAGACTGCCAAGGGCAGCAGAGCGCGTCCAATTGGCGACGTCGAAGGTCCCGCTTGCACCTGGTCTCGAATCTGGGAGGCACTGACATCGAAATACAATCCCGGAAGCAGGTAAAGTGGCGCGCAGTCTCCATTCGGGCCATGCACCCGGTAGGTCTGCATTTCGAGATCGGCGGAGGGAAAGCCAGCGGCCCCGGGCTCAATCGACAAGCCTTCGGGTAGGGCCTCCCGCAAGCCTGAAATCCAATGTTCAGGCTTTTGCCCGGGCCTTGACGCGACGATCAGCGAGGCGATGAATGGAATTTCGGACGACCGATGCCAACGGCGTAACCCGAAAAACGAATCGGCGCCCATTAAGCAAAAGAGTGACCCGTCCGGCGGCATCTTCGCGCGGAGTTCTGCAAGCGTGTCGACAGTAAAGTTCGGCTTCCCGAGAGGCTTTGGTTCATCTGCGAGTGAGAGCTCGAATCCGGGTTCCCCCGCAATGGCCAGCCTCGTCATCGCCAGGCGGTCCTCAAAGCTGGCGGTTGACCCTTGCGGTTTCAGGGGCTGAGAACCCACCGGCGCAAACAGGACCGCGTCAAGTGCCAGCGCCGCGCGGGCAGCGCGGGCAACGGCCAGATGGCCCAAATGAGGCGGGTCAAAGCTTCCGCCAAAAAACGCGACACGGCGGCCGGTCGGACTGGAACCTGGCTCCATCTGCTTATCGTATCGCGCACCTCACCGCAAAGCTCTCTGGTAGCATCAGATTCACTGACATGCGGTATCTCATTTCACTACTGGCCCTGGCAGGCGTTATCGTTTCCTCCCTCGCCTTGCGCGTCCACTACGACACCGGAACCGAGCCCTGCTCGATCAACGAGAAGTGGGACTGTGGCATCGTGAACCACAGCCCATTTGCGGAGATTGCTCATGTTCCAGTGGCAGCCATCGGCATTGTCGGCTACCTGGCGATAGCCATCATGTCATTCATGCGCCGGCGCGCATGGCTCCTCGTCTCCGCACTCGTTGGAATGGGATTCGCTCTCTATCTGACCAATATCGAACGAACCGTCCTCGAAGTTTGGTGCCTCTACTGCGTTATTTCGCAAGGCATTATTGCGGCGACAACGCTGCTCAGCCTCGGATGGCTGGCTGCACATGCATGGGCAAAGCGGCGCGCACGGAGCATGGGATAGGGATTTTGCCGGCGCCGGTAGTGCAATCAGCCCACGCTGATAAAATTGAACTGCAAACATGTTCAAAGAACGCTATGCACGCTGGATGTACGAGTGGGAGACGCGGTTAACCACGCGCGATGAAAACCGCGTGGTCCGTCCGTTGGAGTGGGGATTTGAGTGGATCGAGCCGTTTCTTGAATCACATGGCTTCAGCGCGGCGATCCCAGGACCCGAGGTGATCCGCGACCCGGCAGCCGCCGAAGCAGCCATGGTCCGCATCAACCAACTCCTCATTCGTCACAGCGATACTTTCTTCAGCTATGAGCGGCCTTCCGATTTTCGTCTTGAGGATAGGCATCCGCAACTTTATCCGACGAATGTGCGACCTGAGACTCTGGCCAAGGAAGCGGCAATCCGCCAGCAAGCTACGGATGGAAAGCTCGCGACCGCGCAATTCCTGCGCTTTACTTCGCCCGAACGCACGCCATATCCCGAGAACGACCAGGTGAACGCGCGCTGGTATCCCGCCCCGGCCCACAAAGATCCGAAGCGCCCGAAGCAGGCGATCATCGTACTCCCACAGTGGAATTCCGACGGATTCAGCCATAACTCGCTGTGCACCATCTTCAATCGGATGGGCATCTCGGCTTTGCGCCTCTCCATGCCCTATCACGACATTCGACGGCCTGCGGAACTCGAGCGATCTGACTACTCGGTCAGCGCCAACATCGGGCGCACGCTCTCAGCCTGCCGGCAGGCGGTTGTGGACATTCGTTGCTGCCTTGACTGGCTTGAGGAGCAGGGTTACGAGCACTTCGGTGTGCTCGGGACTAGCCTGGGGTCGTGCTACGCATACCTAGCCAGCACCCATGACCCCCGCATCCGCGTAAATGCATTCAACCACGCGTCGACTGCGTTTGGCGATGTGGCATGGGCAGGACAGAGTACCCGCCACGTGAAGCAGGCGCTTGAAGAGGCTGGACTCACCCAGGATCGTGTCCGCGCATTGTGGGCAGCGGCTAGCCCCTGTTACTACTACCCGAAGTTTGCGGGCAAGGATGCTGCTGGAGCCGGCAAGAAGGTGCTCCTGGTTTATGCGAATTACGACCTCACTTTCCCGAAGGAGTATTCGCTGCAAGTGGTGGAGGCCTTCCGGCATTACGGCCTCGACTTTGAGCCGCGTGTGCTGCCATGCGGCCACTACACTACCGGTGAAACACCCTACAAATTTATTGACGGCTGGTATATGGGCTGGTTCATCTATCGGGCCTATAAGGCTCTGCGGGAAGAGAAGGAAGCAGGGCTCAGTGTGACTACCCCACAGCCAGGCTCAGTGGAAGAAGAGCCAGTCTCGAGCTAGCGAATCGCAGTCAGATTCAACGTCAGCAATTTTGTTGGGTCCAGATAAGCTCCCTGCCAGCGAACCGCCCAGTGTAAGTGGAGCCCGGTTACGCAGCCAGTGTCTCCGCTTAACCCCAACTGTTCACCTCTTGCAACATCCCGGCCTTTCCTTGCGTCTCACCGCGGATGGGCGGCAAGCCACTTCGTTGCGCGCCGCTGCACATCGGCCAGCTCGTCTGCGGTAATGTGAGCGCCGCTCATCTGGCGATATGCGGCATACTTCTCCTGGTTGGATCCCTCGATCCGTGCGGCAAGGTCGAACCAGTAGTAAGCATCGGCATAACTTTGAGGAACACCCTGGCCCATCGAGTAAAGCACGCCAAGGGTCGCCTGCGCCCCGCTATCTCCCTGCTCGGCGGCTTTGCGATACCATTCCGCCGCCTGTGCCATGTCGTGTGGCACGCCTCTTCCGTCACGGTAAAGTGCGGCCAGGCGCAACTGCCCCGTCAATGAGCCTTGCTCTGCGGCCTTGCGGTACCAGCCTGCAGCCACTTTGTAGTATTCAGCCAGCTGTTGCGGATCCTGAGTAGCCTTAATGCCGGCGGTGCAACTGTCGTCACCCATCTGCACCTGTGCCGGCGCGTCTCCGCCGTTGGCTTTGGCGAGCGGCGCCAAAGCCATGTCTGTGGTTTTCGGGCCTTCGGTCTGCGCGAGAGCCGAAGTAAGCAACGATAGAAACAGGATGGCGAGCAGAAACGATTTTGAGTACTTCCTCATAAGGTCCTCGACCGGCTGGGAGATGATTGGTGATTCCAGTTTAATCGGATCGGAGAAATCGATGACGTGCGAGAGACCGCAAGACGGCGCAAGGCTGTTTCATGTTCCCGAAAACAGCCCTCAGCCTCCGGCTTTGGTCTGGGAATGCAAGCCCGAAAAGGCTAGAATTGTTCTATGACTGATCGCATCTCTCTCACCCTCGCCCAAGCCGACCCCGAAGTGGCCGCCGCTCTCGACCAGGAAACTCTCCGCCAGCACGAGGGGCTGGAGATGATTGCCAGTGAAAACTTTGTCTCCGAGGCCGTTCTTGAAGCTGCCGGCTCTATCTTCACCAACAAATACGCTGAGGGCTACCCCGGTCGGCGTTACTATGGCGGCTGCGAATATGCCGATGTGGTGGAGAACCTTGCCCGTGATCGCGCCAAACAAATCTTCGACGCTGAATACGCAAACGTGCAGCCCCACTCCGGCTCACAGGCCAACGCGTCTGCATACATGGCCGTTCTCAAGCCCGGCGACACCATCCTTGGCCTGGATTTGGCCCATGGCGGCCACCTGACCCACGGCCACAAAATGAGCTTCAGCGGCAAGCTCTATCGCACCACCTTCTACCACGTCAGTAAAGACACAGAGCTCATCGACTACGACGAAATGGAAGCTGTCGCCGAGCGCGAAAAGCCCAAGGTACTCATCGGCGGCGGCAGTGCGTATCCGCGCCTCTGGGATTTCGCCCGCATGCGACAGATTGCCGACAAGGTAGGCGCGACGTATGTCTTCGACATGGCCCATATTGCGGGTCTTGTCGCTGGCGGCGTCCATCCCTCGCCAGTTCCCCACGCGCACATCACTACCACCACCACTCATAAAACCCTGCGAGGCCCGCGTGCCGGCCTGATCCTTGCCGGCAAGGATTACCAGGTGGGAGAAAAGCCTGAGCAGACCATTGGCAAAGAGATCGACAAGGCCGTCTTCCCCGGCCAGCAGGGCGGCCCGCTCATGCACATTGTGGCAGCCAAGGCAGTCGCCTTTGCTGAGGCGCTGCGACCGGAGTTCAAGACCTACGCAGCACAGATAGTGATCAACGCCAAGGTGCTGGCCGCAAGCCTGCACGAAGCCGGCTTCCGCATTATCTCCGGCGGTACCGACAACCACCTGATGCTCGTCGATACATTCCAGAAAGGCATTCTCGGCTCGGAGGCAGAACTCGCGCTCGGCAAGGCCGGCATCACGGTCAACAAGAACTCCATTCCCTATGACACTAATCCCCCGCTCAAGCCGTCGGGCATTCGCGTCGGCACGCCCGCACTCACCACACGCGGCATGAAAGAGCCGGAGATGCGCCAGATTGCAGTGTGGATCACCAGGGCTCTGGATCAGCGCAGTGATGATGCGGCTCTTGAACGGATTCGCGGCGAAGTGGCCGAATTGGCTAACCAGTTCCCGTTGTATGCGTGGCGTCGAGCCTCTGCAGCAGTTGCGGTTTAAGTGCAGGCTGATCGAACTCCCGCGCAACTCCATAGCATGTTGCACCTATCGACATTGCCTTCTGCGATGGGTGGCTCTTGGATTCGGACGACATAATCATCTATGACGATCCCGACCACGTTGGATGGTGTCTTGCCTACAACGTCCGATTAGGCACGTTCGTCCACGTTGAATATCTGGGAACATAATCCACACCATGAAGCATGAGCAGATACGATAATGGGGACAGTAAAAGGTCTGCCCCCATTTCGCATTGTGAGTCTCGTTTCAACGCAAAATACGCATTCCTTGGTTGGGTTCCAATCGAAGGATCCACTTCAATACTTTTCACCGCGTACCTCGTTGCAGTTATTGATCCGCTCGAGTCCATACAAATCGAGCTATAGCCAATTAGTCACAGTGAAAGGTAACACTCAGCTTGTGTGGATTAGAAAATATCAGGATGAGTAAATACCGTGCTTGATCGCTTGCATGTGCATTTCTGAGTTATGCTTAACTTATGGCTATCGAATCAATTCTTGCCCAAATAGATGCGGAGATTGCAAGGCTGACGCAGGTACGGACGCTCCTCGCCAGCACAGGAAAGGCCCCTGCCAAGGCGGAGCGCAAGGCGAAGAAAGCTCCCGCCAAGACCAAGAGCAAATCCAAGAAGACGCGCGTATTAAGTCCTGAAGCCCGCAAGCGAATTGCTGACGCACAGCGGAAGCGCTGGGCTGCGCACAAGGCCAAGTCCTAAACTCGGCACCATCGTCTTTTCATTTCGCCCGCAACGTAGCGTGACCGCGCCCGTCAACTCATTTGTCGGTTTGCCCAAGTGCTTCTGATCCGCTACGACAATTACCCAGTGTTCTTGTTCTCTCGAATTTGCAAGCCGGCAGGCATAACGCCGGAACTTACCAGGTCTCAACTGCAAGTACATTCGGAGGTCCTGGATGACCTTCGATCACCTGTGTCTCAATCACGGCTTCCATGTTCATCTGCTCCCAATGTGGGGGTACCTTAGCCAACAGAGATTGAAGGTAGACGGGGTTGTAAAGAATCTCACCGGCGGCTTCAGTGCCTTCCTCTGAGATGCCGGCCGCAATAATTACAGGTTGCCCGGTAATGTTGTCGTGAATGCGGGCCACGATCGCGTAATCGCGCGACAGCCGCTCGTATGGCAGATCCCATGCGGTGGCCCAGGTGGTCTGCTTTGGGCTCTTCCGATCGACAATCAGGGCAACGCCATCCTTCGACTCAAATCCGAACCGGAGTTTCTGTGTCACACGCAATGTCCAGATATTGTCGAAAGCACCGATTAAAACAACAGGACCTTCGCGAAGCTGGGCGAAGGTCGCATCGGAAGCAGGAACAACTCGGAACGACTTATGGCGAGTCTCTAAAGCGGCCGCCGTTTGTGTAAGAGTAACGACGTCTGCCAATGCGAAAAGCCCAGACTTATGAAGTCGGAAATAGAGTGGCTCAGGCTTGGAATTCGCGGTGGGCATCTCCAGCGAATTGATTGACCCTGCATCCAGGCTTTTAGCCGGTTCGCCAAGGCAATACGTGGCAGTATCCGAGCCCGCTGTAATAGGTGCCCAGAAGCGATCAAGATCCGTGGGAGGTTGGAAGTCGTGCAGCAACCCCCCGCCCTTCGAACTCGCTGCGCTTCCTCCTCCGATCAAGCCGACGGCCAGTCCGCCAATTAGACAAACCAAGCAGGCGGCCACAGCAAGCGCAGCCAGAAGTACCATCCGCCTCCTCGAGAAACCCTGTATTGCTGAGAGAGCGGGTGTGACCGGAAGAACGTGAGGTGATACCTCGTAGGGCACCGCAAGCGACGGCAGTTCGGGCTCGGCGAGCGGCGCAGGCGCATGGAAGACTGGCACGTAGGAGCCGATTGGGAGCTCGATAACAAGCTCTCCATCATGGGCAGAGTCGTAATAATACTGGACTAGCCGCTTGCGCACTTCCCCTGCGGTAATGCGAACCACTGGATCGGCGTTCGCGTCGTAGGTGGGGGAGCGGTTGAAGACGTCGATGCCTATGCTGCGTTCTTTCAGCTCGGAAGCATTACCCTGGAGGGTTTGTTCTACGGTGTGGGCGAGCAGGGCGGGGTAGCGTTTGCTGTTGGAAAAGAGCGGATGCACGAGGAGGCGCTCGAGCTGGCGGCGAACGGCGTTAGGGTCCACTGCTGAGTTTTGTTGTCCGAAATCCTGGATGGTTTTGGAGCCGACGGCCATGCGAAATCCTTCCGCATTGCGTATCATACGTCCCTGACTTGCTCTTGTCCATACCGTATTGAATCGCAATAAACCGCATGGGAATAGCGAGTTAGCGGCGAACGACGCTGTTAGTACCCGATGGAACCTGCCGGACCGGAGGGGTCGCCCGTATATTTGGTTCCGGTCCAGAAGATGCACCTACGGCTGGTCCCTGTGAAGTGGAGCGATCCGGTTCACAGGCATGTCAGGCGGTGTGTTTTCTTGTGATTGCGGCTCCTCGCCCCTTCGGTTAACCAGACCTGGACATCATCCAGGCAGGAGTAACCGGGGGGCGCTTTTTTTGCTTATAAGGTGAGGTCGCCTCCCCCTCGAGGGTGAATTTCCGGCGTATCTTCGGCCCGCAGAGTTAGCCAAGGGGCACGAACCTACCCACCCGTGGTTGAGAAACCCTTCGTAACTTTCCAAACAATTGGAACTCGCTCCGATATCAGTTTGTGAGCAAGGTTGCGCTTTTGCGCAAAATTACCCTCGATGAGCCGAGAATGGGATTAATTCGACGTTTTGCGGCTGCCGTCTATGCGATTACTCTATCTGTTTCAATAGCTTGCGGCGCGTGCAATGCAAAAGAAAAGGAGCTGCAACGATGCTTTCACTTATTCGGGAAAAGATGCGGATGGATCTGGAGGGCCAGTTAAGGCCCTTCAGGGCAGCGCGAAGGGCGCACCGGCCGACGGAGGGGTGGCTGCGGGCGATGCGCCTGGCAACGGGGACGCCGGTGCGCCAGATTGCCGCGTACATGAGATTCAGCGAGAAGATGGTCTACCAACTGGAGCGGTCGGAGCAGATAGAAACGATCTCGCTGGGCCGGCTGGGAGAGATGGCGCGGGCGCTGGAATGCGACCTTGTATATGGGATTGTCCCGTGGCAGCAGTCGCTGGTGGACCGGGCGATGGCGATGGTGGAGAAGGAGGTTTGGCGGAAAAGATACGAGAAGGTGGGATTGAAAAGGTAGGGAACAGGGAACAGGGGATAGGGAACAGGGACTAGGGACTTAGGGACTGGGTGACACGTTGAAAGAGGCGTCCTAGGGCTTTGAATATCCAGCGGACGAGAAGGAGGGCGGCGACCAAGAGCAGGACGACGATGGAGGCGGCCACGTAGGGGTTCCAGGTGGCGAGCCAGGTGAGGAAGACGGCGAACACGTCTTCCGACAGGCTGAGGCCGATGTTGGAGAAGGGTTCGGGCGAGGGGGTTACGGCGGCGCGGGCTGCCGTTTTTCCCCCGTGGGCGGCCATCGCGATGGCTCCGCCGGCGAGCGTGGCGGCTAGCTGCTCGAGGGGAGAGAGGCCGGCGGTGGCCTGAAAGGCAAGGAGCGCGGCGATGGGGACGCGAATAAAGGTGTGTAGGGCGTTCCAGATGAGGTCAAAAACGGGCACTTTGTCGGCGAAGAACTCGAGGGCGAAGAGGGCGCAGGCTGCGCCGATGACCCACCAGTTGGCGAGGAGATGGAGCCCGGGCGGGAGGGTGAGCAGGCTGGTATGCGCCAGCAGGCCAAGGGTGCCCACGGTGGCGTAGACGTTGAGCCCGGCGGCGAAGCTGATGGCTACGAGCAGAGCCGCTAGTTCTTCTCCGGTGAACTGCATGGGGACAGTATATGGGGCGGTGAGGCCGGAGGTCGAAAGGTGAACAAAGGGCGTTTTCGAGGAGTAACGCGCGGCACGAAGGCGTTCCGGGATTCCAGGTTTCAAAGTCTAGACCCGGGGGCACAGATCAACTACTGAGCGGTTAAGATGTGGGCCATCTGGCCCATTTGTGGGAGTGACCGCGAAGGTCACGAACAAAGCCTACAATCGGAGGTATACACTGCGACACGCAGCAGAAATGGGGCTTAGATCTAATACTGTTCACTTAGCGAGATTTGTGGCATTCTGTATGAGTCAAGGACAGGAGGCCACGATTGGCGCGTACGGTTGCGGAACTTCCTCCGGGTACGAGGATCACGGACTACATCAGTCTTGGCG
>Ga0302319_10000940_pt1 | contig 65545 bp, 47 predicted proteins | sample Bog_T0_2_FD_203319 | JGI IMG/M metagenome (GOLD analysis project Ga0302319, IMG submission 203319) | Peat permafrost microbial communities from Stordalen Mire near Abisko, Sweden - Bog_T0_2 | ecosystem: Environmental > Terrestrial > Soil > Wetlands > Peat | place: Sweden: Abisko, Stordalen Mire...
ACTCAGCACCGACACCTCGGCGCTACCCAGCGCGCTGACCGCCGCCGTCGACAAGGCCTTCACATCCGCCGAACTCAGCACCGACACCTGCCCGGTGCTCAGCATGCCGGCTTCCGCCGAACTCAGCCCGGCCAGTGCCGCGCTGCTCAGCGCGCTCATCGCGCCGGTACCGAGATAGGTGATGTTGGTGCCGAACGCCGCCAGCTGCGCCGAACTCAGCCCGGGCACCTGCGCCGAACCCAGCGCCGACACATCGGCACTGCCCAGCGCGCTGATCACCGCCGTGGACAGGCTGTCAATCTGTGCGGACGTCCAGCTAGATATGGAAGTCGTCATGAAACCCTATTCCCCGGATTTGGTGCAGCGCTCATGGCGACTTTTTCGGCCGGGGCACAAAATGCAAGGAACAGGTAAAGGAATCGTAACCACCCAGGTATCGGCAGCTGGGTCAAGACAAGGTGGAGGCTGGATCCTGGCCGGTTTGGCGGCTTGGATAAGTTTGGCCCGGGTTGCCGCTACGCCGCCAATCGGAAGCCTTGCATGGGCCTCGGCCGGGGTCCGCCCACCGAGCGGCCGAATGGGACTGCTCGGCGTTGCAGTACTCAATCCACCGTCGCAGACTAGTACGTACCTCGCCGCCGGTCTTGCGAGCTGATCAACCTATACGCGAAGCGCTGGGGCATCGAATGCCGGTTCCGGAATAGCAAGGATATCCGGTTCGGCATGGACATGAGCGAAGTGCACATCAGCCCCCTGCCCGCGCGACCGATTGTGGCTGATCAACGCCTTCGCGGTGGCGCTCCAGACGCTGCCCGGCACAGCCGGAGAAGCGCTCGGGTTCGACCGGCTGCTCAAATCCAATACCACCAGGCGACGCACCCAACTCGCTGCCGCGGCAAGGCAGCATGCCCTAGCAACTCATCCCAACCATGCCGGAACACCGACTTCTGCCGCTGGTCAAAAAATTCGCCGGATTGCTGAAGGAACACCCGGCGTTCATCAAGATGTTCAGTGCTATTTAAAAATGAGGGGATTCCTGCTGTTCTGTACAGCAGCTAATGAAGGCACGGATTTGATGTGCATGAATTCCGCCGCCCCCGGAAGCGCATGCCCGGGGGAGACGGGCATGGTGCGGGGAACGGCCGCCTCACGGCATGAAGCCGTGAGGGTATGGCGCGGCGAGGTTCGGACGTTCAGCTGAACAGGCCCGTTGCCAGCTGGCTGGTGCCGATGCCCTGGAGGGTCACGGCATGGGCGGCGGAGAGATGCAGGACGGCGTTGCCGCTGGCATCTGCCGTCGCCCCCGCAATGACCGTGTTCAGCGCGGCCGATCCCGGCGCCTCGCCAGCCACCTGCAGATGGTCGGTGCCGATGCGGAAACCGGCAACGATGTCGTTGGCGATATCGGCCGGGGTCAGGTCGAAGGTGGTGGCACCGGCGGCATAGGCGGACGGGCATCCGCTCTGCATGAAGTTGTTGCCGGCGCCAGCATACATCGTCGTGGCGCCGGTGCCGGCGAACAGGTAATCGGCGGCGGCGGCGCCGATCAGCGTGGTGACGCCCGAGCCGCCGAACAGGAGGTTCATGCCGCTGCCCCCCTGGATGGTGACGTTGCCAGCGCCCTGTTCGAAGATCAGCTGATCGGCGTTGCCGCCCGGCGCGGTGACGGTGGTGGCGGTGGCGTCGTTGCGGATAAATATCTGGTTGAGGTCGAGCAGGTTGCCATCGGACAGGCGCGGGGCGATGGCGAAGTTGAGCGCGTATTGGCTGGACTGGAAGTAGGCGGCGTTGCCATATCCCTGCTGGTTGGCGGACAGCCAGCCGAATGCCTGAATCGCCTGGGTCGAGCCGGTATAGGTGATCTCGGTCGCCAGCGCCGCCCGCGCGATCGGCACATAGCTCCCGGTGGTCGAGGAGTACCAGGTGCTGCCGGGGCTCATTCCATTCGTGTTACTGGGATCGGCGGTATAGGCCACGGTGGCCGCCGCGACCTGCGACCAGCTGGTGTAGGGTGTCCCGGTCTGCGCGTTGTAGACGCACAGACGGTAATCGGCACCGTCGAACGGGTTCAGGCCGTTCGCGCCATTGAGGAAGCGGCCGGCGGTCCAGTTGGTCGCCCAGGCCAGCAATTGGCTGGCGCCGGCGATGCCGGCACCGGCGGCCAGGCCCAGGCTGGTCACCAGGTAGTCTTCCATCCACGGTGCGACGGCGGAGTCGGAGGTAATTCCGTACCCCGTGAACCAGCCGTAGACAGCACCCTGGTTGGCCGTCTGGGTCTGGTTCAGCAGGTACTGGATGTTGTTGGTCAACATCTGGGTGAAATAGGCTTTCTCGGCCGAGCCGGTCGGATTGACGGTGGCGGCCTCCACCAGTTCGCGCAGGCTCCATGCCTCGGCCCGCACCTCGGGGGTGGTGCCGACAACCAGCCCCTGACCGTTCCCGCGCGCGGACGGCCACGTGTACAGCTCGTCGAAGCTGGCCTGGGCGTTCAGCTGGTCGAGATAGGTTTGGTTCCCGGTGGCGAGATAGGCATAGTAGCCCAGGTCGGGCTGGTGGGCTTCGTCGAGCTTCCAGCCACTCTGCACCACGTCGTAGGGCTGCGGATAGCCGGTGGACTGGTCGTATGCCTGCGTGAAAGCCGTGGTGCCATTAGCGCCGGCGCGGCCGTCAAACCACAGGGTGGGATTGCTGGTGACCGTGAGATAGCTGCCGGTCGTGGGGTCGAACAGGTGCCAGGGGACGCTGCCGGCCGCATTGGCCTGGGCCAGGGCAAAACTGGCGGCATCGGCGTTCTGGGTCAGCAGCCAGTCCACGTCCCAACTCGGCATCGGGCCGATATCGTCCCGGCCACCGACACCGGGCATGTTTTTCTGGATGTCGCCAGACCCGAGGATGGCGTAAGCGTCCCCGGTCGTGCCGGAGGCGCCGGTGCCGGCGGCCATGGCCGCGGTATTGGCGGTGACGGTGGAGGTCCGCACGCTGAGGGAGGTATCGTAGTTCCACACCAGGCCGGTGGCTTCCAGGGCGGCAACGTCGTGCTGAACGTTCACGCCCGGGGCACCGTTGCTCCACACCACCTGGTCCCAGGTCTGGTACTGGTACTGGGTAATGCCGGTCTGGCTCAGCACGGCCTGGCCGTTCTGGCTGATGGTGACATCGTAGTTGAGCGTGCTGCCGGTCGCGGTCATGGCCAGGTCGTTGGCGAACTGCACGTCGGTGCAGGTCGTGCCGTCGGCATACAGGCTGACATTGAAGACAAGCCGCATCGACGAGGTGACCGGCGTGGAGAAGCGCAACTCGGTGACCTGCGGCCCTTGCAGCCAGTACGAGACGGTGCCCGCCTGCAGCGCCTGCTGCAGCAGGGTGGCGGCGTCGAAGCTGAACGGCGTGGTGCTGCCATCGGCGTTGTTGAAGTTGAGGTCGACCGTGAAATCGTAGTTGCTGTCGGTGAGTTGCGAGATATCGACGGCCGGCGCCGTGGACGGAGCGGCAAGCGAGAGCATGACGTTGCCGGAGGTGCCGGCGGCGAGCGCCGGTTGCAGCAGGGTGAGCACGGCGGTCTGCACCGAGCCATCGGCGTAGGTGGTCTTCACGTCCATCTGCACGGCGACGGCCTGGCCGTTAATGGTGGCAACGAGGCCGTTGCCGCTGGGCACCTGGCCCTGGGAGAAGTCCTGGCCGAAGGTGAATTCGCGCGCCGCCAGCGCGGTGGCGGTGGGATTCTGCAGCACCAGACCCACCACCTGGCCAGTAGTGGTGGGTTGCAGCACGGTGGGCGCGATCAGGGTGCTGGCATCGTCATTGATGATGACGCCGGCCGCGCTGGCGGTGGTGATGGAAGCGCCGGCGGACGGGGAAGCGAGGGTAACGGTGAAGCTCCGGTTGGACTGATAGGTGGTGTTGCCGGCAACGTTGACGGTGATGGTCTGCGTGGTCACGCCGGCGGCGAAGCTGACGGTGCCGCTCGGCAGCACGCCACCGACGAAATCGGCGGCGACGGCAGGACTGCTGCCACTGCAGGTCACCTTCCAGGCGGCCGAGGCGGCAATGCTGGTGTTGCCGCCGCGGGTGACGGTGAAGGTGAACGGCGTCGTCGCGCCGGTATTGCCCTCGTTCTTGGATGCACTGGCTGCCGCGATCGCGAGGGTGGCCGACGGCGCCGGCAGGATGGTGCCGACGGCGCTGGCGGTGGTGATGGAAGCGCCGGTGGAGGGCGAGGCGAGGGCGACGGTGAAGCTCTGGCTGGATTGCAGGACGCTGTTAGCGGCGACGTTGATGGTGATGGTCTGCGTGGTCACGCCGGCGGCGAAGCTGACGGTGCCGCTGGGCAGCACGCCACCGACGAAATCGGCAGCAACGGCGGGGACGCTGCCACTGCCGGTGACCGTCCAGGTGGCCGAGGCGGCGATGGCGGTGTTGCCGCCGCGGGTGACGGTGAAGGTGAACGGCGTGCTGGCGGACGTGCCGTCGGCTTTCGACGCACTGGCTGCGGCAATCGCGAGGGTGGCCGACTGCGTCGGAAAAATGGTGCCCACGGCGCTGGCAGTGGTGATGGAAGCGCCGGTGGACGGGGAAGCGAGGGCGACAGTGAAGCCCTGGCTGGCAAGAGTGACGCTGTTGGCGGCGACGTTGACGGTGATGGTCTGCGTGGTCACGCCGGCGGCGAAGCTGACGGTGCCGCTGGGCAGCACACCACCGACGAAATCGGCGGCGACGGCGGGGACGCTGCCACTGCCGGTGACCTTCCAGGTGGCCGAGGCGGCGATGGCGGTGTTGCCGCCGCGGGTGACAGTGAAGGTGAACGGCGTGCTGCCGGACGTGCCATCGGCCTTCGAGGCACTGGCCGCGGCGATCGCGAGGGTGGCCGACGGCGCCGGCAGGATGGTGCCGCTGGCGCTGGCGGTGGTGATGGAAGCGCCGGTGGACGGGGAAGTAAGGGCAACGGTGAAGCCCTGGCTGGATTTCAGGACGCTGTTGGCGGCAACGTTGACGGTGATGGTCTGCGTGGTCACGCCGGCGGCGAAGCTGACGGTGCCGCTGGGCAACACGCCACCGACGAAGTCGGCGGCGACGGCGGGGCTGCTGCCACTGCCGGTAACCTTCCAGGCGGCCGAGGCGGCGATGGCGGTGTTACCGCCGCGGGTGACGGTGAAAGTGAACGGCGTGCTGCCGGACGTGCCATCGGCCTTCGACGCACTGGTCGCGGCAATCGCGAGGGTGGCCGACGGCGCCGGCAGGATGGTGCCGCTGGCGCTGGCGGTGGTGATGGAAGCGCCGGTGGACGGGGAAGCGAGGGCAACGGTGAAGCCCTGGCTGGATTTCAGGACGCTGTTGGCGGCGACGTTGATGGTGATGGTCTGCGTGGTCACGCCGGCGGCGAAGCTGACGGTGCCGCTGGGCAACACACCGCCGACGAAATCGGCGGCGATGGCGGGGCTGCTGCCACTGCCGGTGACCGTCCAGGCGGCCGAGGCGGCAATGCTGGTGTTGCCGCCGCGGGTGACGGTGAAGGTGAACGGCGTGCTGCCGGACGTGCCATCGGCCTTCGACGCGCTGGCGGCGGCGATCGCGAGGGTGGCCGGCGGCGCCGCAAAGGCGGTGGCGCCGGCGATGTTGTAGGTTCCGTCGGGGAACTGGATGCTGGCGACGCCGCCTTCGATTATAATTGTATGCCCAGTTCCTTGGGTGTCGCCGACCAGAATGTATCCATTGGGCTGAGTCTGGATGGTGAATTCGCTCTCCGTACCCCAGGTAATATTGACGATGTCCTGGCCGGTGCCGACGATGATGACGAAGGCAGGATCGGCCGCGGTAACGGTCCAAGTGGTTGGGCTAGACATGAGAGGCAATTCCTACAGCGAAAGGGAATCTCGGGAGTCTCAAAATCCGCTACAGCTCGTAACAGACCGCGAATCGTGATGGCGCCATTGGGCGGCCGTTTCGTTCCGAGTGGTTGTGTTCAGGTGCGATGACGGCATGCGATCGCTCGCGACCATGCCAGGACGCTGCTTGTCCTAATTGCGCGCGCGGTTTCCCGACCATCTGTTGGCGCCGGGATGGCGCTCAGGGCGCGGCATCGTCCTCGCGCCTGCTGTCCGCGCGTCGCCACGAGAACGGCGGCAAGGCACAGCCAGGGCCGTGCCCCTCGATTGAGCCTGGCAGCGGATGGGCATCGGGCCGACCGAAAGCGGGTGGGCGGGCCCGAGCGCAGATTATCACCGGTATGGGCGCTCCTCAGGCCGCGTCGCACCGCCGCGGCCGAATACGGCGATCCCGGCGCGGCAATAACGGTGGTCGATGAGGCGTGATGCATGGCGTTGTCAGTCCAGATCGTCCTGCAATCGACAGTCAGCAGGCAATGAACATTAAACTGGAAGCCCCAGATATATCATCTCCTATATTGTCATGAAATGTAGATGACAGGCCAACAGTTCATGGCCGTTTATATTTCTATAATCAATCACAGAAAAGTTTCCACCAATGACGCTATAATACCATATTTTTATTATGTGCGTCTTAAATATAAGACGCACAGCCCGGGCCAGCGGCGTGATTTTTTAGACGAAACAAGATGGCCGTAAGGCCGGACCATCGTGGGAATGCCTCCGAATCGTAAAAGACAACGATCGGTTAGCGAAATCGTTAGCGAGAGGCAATCCTTCGACCCGCCTTGCTCCCCCGGGACGGGCAGTCCGGGGCCGGCATAGTGCTTACGGGTCAGGATCACCTGGTGTCGGCCTGCGATGGTGTGGCTGAAAAGAATTGACTTGATGACGGGCCTGCGGGACGGTTGGTGGCTTACACATGATAATGTGAACCGGCCGCTGGCCCGATCCGCCGGGGCGATCACAGACATCCATGGGCAAAAAGCCAAAGCCTGGTGCCACTAGGCCCGGCGGCGACCCACGCCCCTGGATCATCGCCGCTCCTGGCGCGGTGCTCGCCCCAGGGCTACAGGAAAAGTCAACCGGATTCAGATGGACGTGCAACGCATGGCGAAGGGGATCGAACCATACCGCTGAGCAAGACATTCGTTCTCTCGGCGCGCCGCTCACGAATCCCATCCTTCCCGAATCCACCACGATCCGATTCGGTGGCGCCAGGAACAAAGCAGGTTTTCAAACGCGACGGCTCTGAGGTAAGGCCATTCTTGCGAAATTGTCCGCAGAAGTTAATTTGATACGGCGAGCCGGGCCAGGCCAACGAAAGCACAACATGACCTTGTCGATCTCAGATATCCTGCGGGCCGCACGGGCGCGGCAACGGCCCGTGGTCTGCCTGCTCATCCCGGTGTCCGCCGCAATGGAGTTCAGACCGGTCCAGCGTAGCCGGGTACTGTGGTTGCGCAACCGGGCGCGTCGTGCAGTCAACTGGATGCGCTTCGCCAGCGGCCTCGGGATGGATTTCCACTTCACCTCGTACGAAGACCACCACAGCACCAACCGCGGCGACATCGCGATCCGGCTGGCCAGTTGCGAACTGCTGCGCGAGGCGTTCGGCACGGCCATCGAAATCATCGAGATCGGCTGGGACGAGGTGACCGGCCTGGACGCCGATGCGATCAATGCCCATGCCGACCTCTTCGTGATCGGTGGCGGCGGATACTACTTCCTGGACCGTGCCGGCCGGCTGAGTCAGCGCATCCCACGCGACCTCGCGGTGCTGCGGCGGCTTACCTGCCCCGTCATCTCGTTGTGCCCCGGCGTGAACCGGCTGCTGCCCGACCGCAAGGGCGACCCGATAACGGTTGATCCGCTCGCCCGCGCCCAGTTCGCCGAGTTGCTGCATCTGATGCAACTGTCATCGGTTCGCGATGAGCTGAGCCGCCAGGTGCTGGACCTCGTTGTGCCGGGCCGAACCGTGGCGCTGGCGGACCCCGCGCTGTTCCTGCGCCCGGCCACTCCCCCGCCACCGCGGCAGGCGGACGGCATACTGCATGTCGGCCTGAACATCGCCTTTCATGACACGCGGCCGAACCAGGAAATGCCGCAGCGGCTGCGGCTGGTCGTGGAGGTCGCGCAGGCAATGGCGCGGCGCTGGCCCTGCCGGTTCCACTACTTCGTGCACTCCGAGGCCGAGCGGCTGATCCCCAGCCTGCTGCGCCATCTCGGCGTTCGGGTGACGGTGGTGGACGCCCCGTCCTCCGCCATGGTGACGGCCTATGCCGGGCTCGATCTGCACATCTGCCAGATGCTGCATTCCAGCATTCTTTGCCTCAACGCGGGTGTGCCGGCGATCAATCTCAGCTACGACGTTAAGAATGCGGGATTTCTCGATATGATGGGGCTGCATGGGTTCTGCCTGCCCGGGCCGGAAACCGGACGCGATGAGCTGCTGGCGGCGGTCGAGCAGGTCCTTGCCCGGCGGCCCTCGCTGGTGAGCACAATCGCCGCCCGCAAGATTGCACTGAAGCGGGATATGGATGCGTATCTCGCCGACGCGGTCGGCCTGGTGCAGGCGCGCATCGCCGCGGCCTGATACAAGGTCCTCCGCGCCGTCGATGCCTGCACCGGCACCGACAGGGCCAGGATCGGCCGCTGTCTGCGATCAGGCGATGGACGGCATGCGTTCTGTCATCTTCCGTCCTGTCACCTTCATGTCACGCCATGGGATGGTGACGTTCTGCTTGCCTCGCATCGCGGCTTGCTGCGATACCCGCCGCCATGATCGATGCCGCGCCTCCGCTGGATGCTTTTTCCGACAGGCAAGGCGCATGTGCCGATATGCTGGTGTGCGGTATGCTGGTGTGCGTCCCGGCCCATCCCGACGGCATGGCCTGACCGGCGATGCCACTGGCAGGTCCCAGGCTGCCGGCGCGGGTCGGCCTGCTTCGTCGCCCGCGCGGCGAACGGATGGATGGCCGGGCGTGACCCGCTCCGGCACCTGAATGTCGGTTCTGCGCGACATCTTCTCCGGCACCCTCTGGGTCATCGCCGCACGCTGGCTGATCCGTGGCATCGGCCTGATCAGCACCATCTTTCTCGCCCGCCTGCTCACGCCCGCCGATTTCGGCGTGGTGGCGATGGCAACGCTGGCCATCGGCCTGCTGCAGGTTTTCGGCGACACCGGGATGGTGATGTTCATCATCCGCCACCCCGATCCGCAGCGCCGCCACTTCGATACCGTCTGGACACTGCGGATCATCGTCGGCCTCGTCATCGCGCTTGCCATGCTGCTGGTGGCGCCATGGGCCGCCGGGTTCTTCCACGAGCCCAGGATCACCGCGGTCATCCGCATCCTGGCATTGCAGCCGCTGCTGATGGGGCTGGAAAACCCCGGCATCATCTGGTTCCGCAAGAACATGGTGTTCAGCAAGGATTTCGAGTTCCTGGTGCTCAACAAGATCGTCTCGTTCGTGCTGACGATCGGGTTGGCGCTGACGCTGCGCAACTACTGGGCGCTGGTCATCGGCATCCTGATCGGCAGCGTCACCTCGACGTTGCAGTCCTTCCGCATGCATCCGTACCGGCCCCGCCTCGACCTGTCGGAAGTGCGTGCCATGTGGGCATTCTCGTTCTGGATACTGGCGCAGAACGTGCTGGGGTTCCTGAACGGACGGGTGGATGAACTCATCGTCGGCCGCATCAAGTCAACCACCATGATGGGCTACTATAATATCGCGGCCGATGTCGCCTCCTCGCCGGTGCAGGAGATCATCCTGCCGCTCAGCCGGGTGTTGTTTCCCGGCATCGCCCAATTGGCACACCAGAAGGAAGCGCTGGCCGCGACCTTCGAAAAGGTGGTGGCCAGCGTCGTCATCGTCGTGCTGTCCGTCAGCATCGGCATCGCCCTGGTCGCCGCCGACTTCGTCGCGGTGTTCCTGGGGGATCGATGGCTGCCGATAATTCCGCTGGTGCGCATCCTCGCGGTCGCGACCGGCATCCTCGCCCTCGGACAGCCGTTCCTCATCCTGCTCAACGTCACCGACAGGTCGCGCACGGCAGCGACCCTGAGCCTGGTCCGGCAAATGCTGCTGATGGCTGCCATGGTACCGGCGGCAATCTACGCCGATCTGCAGGCGGTGGCGCTGGCACGCGCCGGTGCGACGCTTGCCGTCCTCGCGTTGACCCTGGCCGTCACTTCCGGGCTGGTGCGGATGAACCTGTGGAACCTGCTCCGGCCCGTCCTCGCCGCCGTGGCGATGTGTGGCGGGGTCATGCTGGTACAGGCCCTTTCGCCCGACCTGCCGTGGTTGCGGCTGGTCCTCGGCGTCGCCACGGGGGCGATGACCTATGGCGGAACGCTGTTGGTGCTCTGGCTTGTCGCCGGTCGCCCTGCCGGGGTGGAAAGCGACATGCTGGCGGCGCTGACAACCCGGCTGACGGGGCTGTGCCGGCAGCCGAGATAAGGTGCAGGCTTCGCCACAACAGCCGAACAAAACGATCGCCCGCCTGGAAGCGCCGGAATGCCGTTTCCAGGATCATCCACCTGTACCACTCCAACCCGGCCTGCCAGCGACTCGGGCGCCGCGGTTTGGACTCTACTGACGCTGCCACGCCAATTCGGCAGTGCTCATCCACAGGACGGGAAAACTGTCCACAGGACTCTACTGACGCGGGCTTGGACTCTACCGACGCGACTCGGGGTTATCCACTGGACTCTGCTGACGAATCTAATAGTAGCTTCAATTAGCCTTCAAATAGCCTGCGTCAGTAGAGTCCCACTTGCATTCGATGAAACGACACCGCCAATGTATGGCCATGGGTGAATTACACAGGCTGATCCTGCGCCACGGTGTCGATGGTGCTCGGGCGATGGCCACGAGCAAGGCCGAGCGCTACGCCATCGACGCGGCCGCCGCCGTCCTTTCCGATGAGGAAAACCGGCTGGGCATTACCCATGCCGGCTTTGCCATGACGTCGCTTCCTCACAAACGTATTGAGGACCCTTTCTGGCGGCGCGAAGGATACCGGACGACGTTGCTCGTCGAATCAGGCCGCAACCGCCACGGAGACATGGTCGGCGTGCCCTATGGCTCGATCGCCCGCCTGATCCTGCTCTACCTGCAAACCGAGGCAATCCGTACCAATTGCCCGGATGTGGAACTCGGCCGGTCCATGAACTCCTGGATGGGCCGCATGTCGCTGTCAACCGGCGGACGAACCTACCAGTTGGTGACCGAACAGGCGCGGCGGATCTCGGCCTGCCGCCTGACCTTCTTCACCGAACGCGACAACGGCGCCGAGGCCCGGCACAACGGCGCCTTCGTGCAGGATGCCATCTCGCTTGCCGGCATTTCCGACGAAAATCAGCCGTCGCTATGGCAGGACAGGATCAGACTGGACGAAGGATTCTGGCGATCACTGCGTGACCATCCCGTGCCAGTACGTGAGGAAGCGATCAAGGCAATCGGCACCCGCAGCCTGGCCATCGACGTCTATATCTGGCTTGCCTACCGCCTGCACTCCCTGCCCAAACCGGTGCCGGTAAGCTGGGCCGCCATACACGGCCAGTTCGGCGCCGGCTTCCGCCTGGTAAGGCAGATCAAACCCACCTTCCTGGAAGCGCTTAACCTTGCACTGGCGGTGTATCCGGAAGCCCGGGTCGAGGCGGACAAGGATGGCTTGGTACTGCACCCGTCCGCACCAGCCGTTCCCAAGAGCGAAGCGCGCCGTCTGGGCATCAGCTGAAAAACAGGGTTTGGACTCTACCGACGGCAGGAAAACCCCCGGACATGCCCTGCCCGGGGCCTCATCCCAGCCTTATCCGGGGCGTCAGTAGAGTCCCAACAGGACAGCAAACCAGACGCCGAAGCCGCAGAAAGCCACCCTGCACGAGGCTTGCACAAACGGCATGTCCGGCCGCTGCGGGACGTGACGCATCCCAGGGTATGAGCTGGCAGACATCGCGGCCCCCAACGACAAAGCTTCACACATCGGTCACGCTGCCCGACCGCGAAAACGGCACGCCTCGACGGCAGGGATAAACACTGCCACAGAGGGTTCCGACCGGCATCCGAAGGGGACCGGCAGGCGCCCTCAGGAGACCGTGACCCGAGCATGACGCGACAGGATATCCGGTCCGGCACGGCTACCGGCTGCTGCCCGCAACAGCCAGCAGACATAGGTTTTCCTGCGTGACCCGCCCCGCGACCCGTATCGTGCTGTCGGAAGCCGGCGACCTGGATGCCCTCGGCAAGCGGTGGCGACAGCTTGAGGCCGAAGCGAACGCTTCTTTCTTCCAAAGTTGGACCTGGGTCGGATGCCTCGCTGACCAGCGCTTTCCGACCCCCGTTCTGCTGGAAGCACGGTGCGGCGAGACCACCGTGGGCCTGGCGTTGCTCAACCGCTCCGGCCCGTTCTGGGAACGCGAAAGACTGTGGCTGGGCGAAAGCGGGATGGCGCAACTGGACGGCATTTTCATTGAGCACAACGGCCCGGTTGTCGCCCGCGGCCATGAGGACGTGCTGGCGGCCTGCTTGCATGCCCTGCTGCACCAACCGATTCTGCCACGGCAACGATGCGGGGCGCGGCGCCTGCTGATAAGCGGAGTCGATGAAACCCAGATGCAGATCGCGCGCGGTGTTGGCCGTGTCCGGGTGCGGCAGAGCCAGGCTGCCCCTTTTCTCGACTTTACCCGCATCGGCACGGACGCGACGGCGTTCCTCGACAGTCTCAGCGCCAACACACGATACCAGTTGCGGCGCTCAGCCCGGCGTTATGGCGCGGCCGGTCCGGTCAGGGTCCGGCGCGCCGGCTCGGTGACCGAGGCGCTGGCCTTCCTGGATGCGCTGGTGCGCCTGCACCAGATTACCTGGGCCGCCCGCGGCAGGCCGGGCGCTTTCGCCAACCCGGTCATCCTTCGCTTCCACCGGGCCCTGATCGAGCGCGGCGTGCCGCGTGGCGAGGTGGACCTGCTGGCAATCACCGCCGGCGAGCAGGAAATCGGGTATCTCTACAATTTTCGTTTCCAGAACCGCGTTCTGGCCTATCAGTCCGGTTTCGATTACGCTGTAGCAGATTTGCATCAGAAGCCAGGACTGACCAGCCATCATGCCGCGATCGAAGCGTACCGGGCCGAGGGGATGAGTTCCTACGACTTCCTGGCCGGCGACAACCGGTACAAGTTGAACCTGACCAATGCCGTAAGTACTCTGCACTGGCTCGAGATCATGCCGCGCTGGTCGGTGCGGGCGCTGATCGCAGCCCGCCGCATCGGAGCGCCGTGATCGCACCCGGTCATTGCGCCCTCCCTGTGTGCGAGGTCGCGTCATCGGTTGTTAGGATATGTGCCGGAAGATCAGGGGGCGTTCATCCACGGGACCGACGGTTTCACATGCTCCGAGGTCTCGCAATGGCAACCATGGCACGCTGATGCGGCGATCTTCCAAGTCCATCGGCCGGCCGCCCCGCCTGATCGTCGTGGTGGACACCGAGCACGAGTTCGACTGGTCGGCATCGTTCGACCGCACAAAGTCCGGCGTCGGACATATGTGTTACCTCAATCGCGTGCAGTCGTTATGCGAGCGCTGGCACATCAGGCCGGTCTACGTGATCGACTATCCGGTCGCCTCGCAGGATTCCGCCCTGGCGGTGCTGCGCCCGCTGTTGCAGCAGGACCGCGCAATGGTGGGGGCACATCTGCACCCGTGGGTGTCACCCCCCTTTGAGGAAGAACTCAATTCACACAACAGCTTTCCGGGCAACCTGCCACCCGCCCTGGAGCGGGCCAAGCTCAGCGGGCTGTGTGAGCGGATCGTAGCGGGGCTGGGCGAACAGCCGCGGATCTACAAGGCCGGACGCTATGGCATCGGCAGCGACAGCTTCGCCATTCTTGAGGAACTCGGCTTCGCCGTCGATCTCAGCCCGTCTCCGCCGTTCGACTACCGCGCGGCTGGTGGCCCTGATTTTTCCCACCGCGGCCTCGCGCCGGAATGGGTAGGGCCGCACCGCAGTGTGTTGTCCATCCCCGGTACCGGGGCCTTGATCGGTTGGATCCCAAGCGTGCGGCTTTATCGCCTCGCCACCGATGCCCGGCTGGCGCGGCTACGTCTGCCGGCCATCTTCGCCCGGCTCGGCATCCTGGAACGGATGAGGCTGTCCCCGGAGGGGCAAAGCGCTGCGGACATGCAGCGCCTGGTGCGCTGGCTGCAGGGCCGTGGACAGGATCTGTTCGTGTTGAGCCTGCACTCCCCGTCGGTTGAACCCGGCCACACCTCCTATGTTCGCAGCGAGAGCGATCTTGCCAATTTTCTGGCCGCGCTGGAGGGGTTCCTGCATTTCTTCATGACAACGTTCGGCGGGGTGGCGACCGACCCGCTCGCCGTGCGGGCGGAACTGATGGCACGGCACGGCGCTTGAGCCTTGGCGTGACTTGAAGTTCCCCCGATCGACCTGCAATAAAGCGCCCATGGATCAGACCCCCCTTGTTTCGGTCGTCATCCCTGCCTGGAATGCCGAGAGGTTCCTTCCTGCAACACTCGATTCCGTGGTTTCCCAGGACTATACGCCGCTCGAGGTGGTCGTTGTCGACGACGGCAGCCAGGATGGTACGGCCGCGATAGTGGAACGCTACGGTGCATCGCACCCGGTGCGACTCGTTCGCCTGCCGGCCTCCGGCGGGGCCTCCCATGCCCGCAATGTCGGCATCGCGGCGGCGCGTGGCGAAATCGTCGCTTTCCAGGACGCCGACGACGAGTGGCTGCCGGGCAAGCTGCGCAAGCAGGTTGCCCTGCTGACCGCCGACCAGCGTCTTGTTTTTGTGGCATGTGGTTGTCGCCTGATCTCCCCCACCGGCCAGGATATCGGCCCGTGCTATGAAGGTCAGATTCCGCTGACGGGCGGGCGCGCCTGGCCCGCGCTGATGGCCCGCAACACAATCCACACGTCCTGCGTCATGGCCTGGCGCCATGCGCTGCTGGCCGAAGGCGGCTTCAACCCCACCCTGCGCGTCGCCGAAGACCAGGATCTGTGGATCCGGCTGGCGATGCGGGGGCATCTCGGCTACCTCGACGAGCATCTGGTGCATGTCCACATCCGCCCGGACAGCCTGTCGAGCCGGGGCCATCTCGACCAGATCGATGTGGCGCTGCCGATGATCGAGCGCCATCTGGCCGCCCGGCGCGGCGAGCTGTCGGCGGCCGAGCGCCGCTGGATCATCGGCGAGCGGCATGGCCGGATCGGCCGCGAGGCTTACCGGCGAGGCGCCTACCGGACAGGGCTCGGGCTGATCGCAAGCGCAATCACACATGGCGACCGCCCGCTCGGGAATCTGATCTACGTCGCCACCACATTGCCGCCGGTGATGTGGTTGCGCCAGCGCCTGGCGTCAGCGCGAAGCTGAGTCGGGGGCGGCCTGGATTTCGATCGTCCATGATCCGCTGCGCCCGTCCAGGCGGTCGGTGGCCAACACGGTCCATTGTCCGGTCCGGTCGTTCAGCGCCGTCGGCAACTGCCAGACAGCGGCACCATTCCGCACCGCGACGTTGCCGCCATAGGTGGCGACGGCCTGGCCCGCCGGATCGAGCACGTCGATGTGCATGACATGGGTTTCCGCCGGCGTCGGCCCGGCCAGGCCGATATGCAGTTCCGCCGTTTCCCCGGCACGGATGCGCACGGGTCCGGTCAGCGCCGGGGCCGGCAACGGTGCCGGCGCGAGTGTCAGCAGGGTCGGGGTCACCGGATCGAGGGCAAGAGAGAGACGGTCGGTGCGGACCGCCGGGCCGGGATAGCGCGTGTCGTGCACATGGCTCGGCCGTGCCAGTGTGAGTACCACCTCATTTGCTGCTGTGGCCAGTTGGGTTTGCAGGTCGCGCTGCAGGCCAAGGATCGTCACCTCGCCGTTGCGGAAGACACGGATCTCCACGTCATCCACCGCTGTGCCGTCGGGCCGGGTCAGCGTGAAGCCCGCGTCCAGCCCGGCCCGCCGCAGCGGCCCGGCCAGGCTCGCGCGGGTGAAGCCGGCGACGAGCTGCACCGGCTGGCCGGCCAGCAACGGCGGTGCCGTCCGTCGTCCGTGAGCATCGAACAGGCCGGGCGTCGTGTCCGCCACGACCACGCCGCCGCGCGCGGCGAAGCCGGCGATTTCCGCCGCTTCGGCCGGTGACAACGCGATTGCATGCGGCAGCACGAGCAGCCGCAGCCCGTCCCGGCGCAGCGCGCCGGCCTCCACCATGCCGGAGGAAAGCCAGGCCGGCTGCAGGCCCTGGTGCACCAGCACCTGCGCCGCGTCACGCATCGCGGCCCGCCAGGCATTGTCCTGCCCGGATTCGATGCTGGAGCCGCGCCTGGCCCAGCTCCGCCACTCGGTGGCGCGGTCGAGCAGCCAGCGCATCCGGAAGCTCGCTTGCGAGTAGAGGATTGCCACCGGATCGCGTACGGGGGCCGCGGCGATGAGCTGGGCGCCCAGGCCGCCGCGCAGTTCGGCGAAGGGGGCGGCCATTGCCTCTCCGCGCGGTCCCGGCGTGCCGTCGGGGCGGACGAAGTCGCCGGCCGAATCCCACAGGATCAGCCCACGTGTGCCGCGCAGCAGCGCACGCCATATCTCGTGCAGCCCCTGCGTGTCGCTGCGAAACGAGGTGGTCAGCAGGATCAGATCGGGGTTGAGCGCGTGCGCGAGTTCCAGGCTGTTGGCGTCATCATAGACCTCCATCACATCCACCGCCGGCGCCAGCAGGCCGTAGTCATAGCCGCCCCAGCCGGGGACCTGGGTACCTTCCAGCCCGGCCCGCGCGGTCGGGTCGGCGGCATGCAGCGCCGCGGTGCCGGTGCGCACCGCCGTGGCAAAGGCGATATCCATCCAGGCCTTGAAATCCCCCCAGGCCGAGAAATTCCGGTCGTTGCGTGCCAGCGCCGCGTCGGTCGTGATCGGCACCACCGCATCCCAGTCGGCGAACTGGGTGTTCCATTGCCGGTTCAGCCGCTCCAGCGTACCGTACTGCAGGCGCAGCCAGTCCCGCATGCCGGCGAGCGAGGGGGGCGAGAAGTCGTAATCCCAGGCGGAAGCCAGGTTGGCGATGCCGGTTTCGTCGCCGAGATTGTAGAAAAGCGGCCGGTACGGCCCGTGCAGCCGCACATGCGCCTGCAACCGCGCCGCAATCCGCTCCCACCACGCCGGATCCGACAGGCTTGGCTGGCGCAGGAAGACGGTTGGATCGGACGGGTTGCGGCGATATGCCGCCCTGACCTGATCGAACAGCCAGTTCATCGGCCGGTCGGCAGTCCAGCGGTGATAGGTGGCATAGAAGTCGGTGGCGATGTTCTCCACGTACCAGCGGCCGTTGGTTCTCAGCAGCGGGTCGACCAAGGCGGCGAAGGCGGCCGGCGTCAGCGGCGACCGGTTGGCCGGAACAACCCCCGCGGTGACGCCCAGGCGACGCAGGGCGGCATGTGCCGCCGCTGCCTGGCCTTGCCACATGATGATCTGGTAGTCCCACCACCCCTGGTCTGGAATGGGGACCACGAACCCGGTGCCTGCTTCCCGGTCCGCCCCGCCGAGCGACAGCCGTGCCCGCAACTGGTTGCATACGGATACCGCGCGGGAGGGATCGAACGGCACCACGACAGTGGTGCCGCCGGCCAGGGAAACCGGGATGTCGCGCCGTTCAACGAGGCGGCCGAAATTGTCGGTCCAGTCCAGATGCAGCACACCGGCACCGCTTGCCGCGCTGTCGAGGTGATAGACCAGCTCCACCGGCTGGTCGCGCGCCAGCACGGGCGCCGGCAGCACCAGCGTATCGGCATGGGCCATGCCGCCGGCTGCCGCCCCGGCCGCGAGCGCCGCGGCGAGGCAAATGGCTGCCGGTCGGATCATGCGTTCCCCCTCGCAAGGTTGCGCACGCTGTTTTAGAATGATCCCTGCATCCGGGGATATGTGCGTGGGCAGTTTCTTCTTCGTTGGCAAACAGCACGGCGTGGCGCATGACAACATCGTTGAAATCAGCCGCCGGCAGTTCCAGGCCGCAGGGTTCGCCAAGCCGCATACTTTCGAGTACGCAGACTTCCTGATCGACTACTACGCGAAGATCGACAGCGCAACCGCAGACTACCTTGACCTGGATGGCGGCGATTTTGCTTTCTCGGTGGGGACGTTCATCTATCGTGGCCGGATCGGCGCGGCAGCGCTGGCGTTGTTCGTCCGTGAACCCGACCCGGCCACGGCGATCGCCGATACCCACGGGCATTTTGTCATCGTCCTGCGCCGCGGCGGCGAGGTGACGCTGTGGCGGGATCCCGCCGCGTCCTTCGAACTCTACCATCATCCCGATCTGCGCTGCGTCAGCACGTCGTTTCTGGCGCTGGCCCGCACGGCGGCGAGCCGCACCCTGAACCTTCAGGAGATGTACGAGTACGTCTTCCACGGCGTCACCCTTGGTACGGAGACGCTGCTTGCCGAAGTGCGCCGCCTCGATATCGGCGAGCGCATGCGCCTGAGCCCACGGCCAGCCATCCTGCACCAGCCGGTCGAGCTGTGCCCGCCGGAGCGGGACGCGCCGGTGGGCGAACTGGTAGAGGCAAACCTCGAGGAACTGTTGGCTTATACGAAGGAACTGGTCGGCATATTCGGCGACAACATCCGGCACGCTTTGTCCGGCGGCTATGACAGCCGGCTGCTGCTGGCGCTGTTCCGGCACAGCGGCATCACCCCTCACCTCTTCGTCTATGGCAGCGAGCACGACCCGGACGTACAGATCGCGCGCCGCATCACCACGGGTGAAGGGATCAGCTTGAGCCATGTGGACAAGGCGAAGCTGCGTGTCGTCACCCCGGACAGCTTTCCTGCCATCGTCGCCGATACCTTCGACCGCGATGAGGGGGCGCCCTCGTTCGGCATCTTCCATTCCGGCGCCGAGCACTGCGCCCGCCGGCTCCGGCGCGAAGGCGGGGCGCTGCACGTGAATGGCGGCGGCGGGGAGGTTTTCCGCAACTTTTTCAACCTGCTGGACCGCCCGCTGTCGTCGCGTGGCTTCGTCTGGACCTTCTACAGCCAGTTCGATCCCGCCGATACGACCGACCGCTTCGATGTGCGGGCCTATACCGACGCCGTGGCCGGGAAGGTGAACCGCCTGCTCGGGGTGACGCAGGAGCCATTGTCGCGTCGGCAGGTCGAGAGTCTCTACCCGTATCTGCGCTGCCGTTCGTGGTTCGCGCCCGAGAACAGCATCAACAACCGTTATGGCCATTCGGTGCTGCCGTTCTTCGATCACCGGATTGTCACCAGGGCCTTGCAGGTGCCGATTCGCCATAAGCATTTCGGCGGTTTTGAGAGCGCGCTGATCCGCCGTGCCGATCCGGCGCTGGCGGCCTATGCCTCGGTCTATGGGCACAGTTTTTCCCGGCCGGCGCCGTTGCGGGCGCGGGGGCGGGCCATGCTGGACTATCTGCGGCCGGTGGCGCTGCGGCGCCACACGTTCCGGGTCAAGGCCCACCTGGGCGGGCGGCCGGTGCGGCCGGCGCTGCTGGAACCCGCCTGCCTTCAGCAGGTTCTGCCGCGCGGACTGGCCCGCCTTTCACGCTATTTCAATCCCGACCGGATGGTATCGGAGCTTCAGTTCGCGCGGCTTTGCACGCTCGAGTATCTGCTCGAGCGGCTGGGAGTGGACGACCCGTCGTAGGGGAGGTCATTATGGCGAGCCTGGATCTGGCGGTGCCTGGGGGAAGAGCGACATGGGTGTTTGTCATGCAGATGAGCCTGCTGCCACGGAAGGACGCGGGTGCAGGGGCTTGGCTTCCGGGCCGACCGTGTTTGGTATTTTCCCGCAGTCTGGATCGTTTTTGATTCCTGATTTTGTGAACTTTTTCTATAAAATTGTGGACGTTGTAGCATTCCGGGTAATCGGATGATCGACAACTTCACCATTCTGGTCAGCACAATCGTTATTATTTATATCCTGTTGCAGGCAATCAGGTTGAACCGGACGATGCCGTGGTTTCCGCGCGTGTCGCCCCCCCCTCCGGGGCAGAAACGCACGCCGTCATTCCCGGCCGGGCCATCACGGGGCAGAGAGCGGCGGGCCGGGGAATAGGCGGGTGCGCGACCTTTACATCGCAATGATCTACGCTGCGGTCCTCGTTCTTGGCTTTGGCGCGCCATTCGTGTTCAGCCTCGGCTACATCTGGGTCGATATGTTCACGCCCCAGAACGTGAGCTATTACCTGTCCAGCATCCCGGTCGCCCTCATCATGGGAGGTGCAGCGTTCGCCAGCTATTTTCTGTTTGATCGGAAATCCCCTCCGGGGTTGAGCGCGATCACCCTGCTGACCCTCGCCATGGCGGCCTGGGTGACGCTGACAGCGACATGGGCAGTCGCGCCGGATGCGGCCTGGACGACGTGGGATTGGGCGTTCAAGACGATCGTCTTCTCCGCTTTCATTCCTTATGTATTTCGCACACGCGTGCAGATTGAGGCATTTCTGCAGGTCTATATGTTTTCTGCGTTCATCTACATCGCTCCGGCCGGCATCAAGACGGCTCTCGGCGGCGGGGGATACGGCCTTCAGCAAAGCGTAGTTGGAGGAAACTCGGGGCTGGCCGAAAGTAGTACGCTGGCGGGGGTGGCTATCAATTTCATTCCTTTGATGTTGGTATTTTTGAATCATTCGGTTATTATAAGATTGTCTGCTAGGAAAATAGGTTACATCGGATACATAATACTATGCTCTCTGGCGGCGGTTGGCACTTTTTCTCGCACTGGTTTGATCTGTTTTACCATATTGGCGGCAAGCTTCTGGATTCAAACACGCCGGAAAGTGCTTGTGGCTGTGGTGTTGCTCATCACCGCCCTTGCCGGTTTCTATCTGGTTTCGGATAAATGGACAGAGCGGATGGCCACGATCCAGACGTTCCAGCAGGAAAATTCTGCGCTGGGTCGTATTCTTGTCTGGCAATGGACCATCGACTTCGTCAAGGAGCATCCTTTAGGTGGTGGGTTCAGCGCATATGTCACGGACCGGATCGAACTGCCCTCCGCCAATCCAGACCTCCCCGGGGTGGTGATTTTCGGCAAGGCGTACCATAGCATCTGGTTCGAGGTGCTCGGGGAACACGGTTTCCCGGGCATTGCGATCTTTCTGGGGACGATCCTGTGCAGCCTGTTGGTGTTACGCCGAACCATCATGCTGACGCGCGGTGTGGCGGAGTTGGAATGGTGCTATGATCTGGCCAAGGCATTGATCACGAGCCTGCTTGTCATGTTAGCCTGTGGCACCTTCCAGGGCATCGCCTTCCAGCCGTATATCTGGTACCTGTTCGCGGCGGCGAACTGCCTGCGCCAATACGTCCGCCGGGTACAGCAAGTTCGTCCCGCAGAGCGGAGCATGGCACAGCCGCTTCCGTTATCCGTTTCAACTCGCGGCACCGGCTCACGCTGAGGTGGCCCCCGTTTCCCGGACAGTTTGGCGGCCTGGATAAGCTTGGCCCGGGTTGCCGCTACGCCGCCAGTCTTGGCCCATGCGTCTGAACGGAACAGTGTAACTATCATAAGGATGGATTGGCGGTCTGCCGATTGCACATGTCTGGGGAAGCGGCGACGTCGCCTCGGCAGATGGCATCCACTTCGTGGCGCCAAGCAGCGCCATCCATGCGGGGCCGAATCCGAAATACTTCGGTGCCGGACGCGGCATCACCTACTACAACTTGGTCTCCGACCAGTTCACCAGCCTGAACGCCGTCGTCGTGCCCGGCACCCTGCGCGACAGTCTGCTCATCCTCGGACTGCCGCTCGAGCAGGAAACCGACCTCGAACCTGTCGAGATCATGACCGATACCGCCGCCTACGCAGACACGGTGTTCGGGTTGGTCTGGCTGCGGGGATATCAATTCAGCCCTCGGCTCGCTGACATCGGCGACGCCCGCTTCTGGCGCATCGACAAGACTGCCGATTACGGCGCGCTGAATGGCCTGGCACGTCACCGCATCGACATCGAACTCATCAAGCGAAACCGGGAGGATCTGCTGCGGCTGGCGGGATCGTTCAAACTCGGCCGCATCGTGAAGACGCTGCCCCTGCCCGGCTACGTCGACAGTGAGGAAACCCGGAGGAGAATTCTCACCCAGCTCAACCGCCAGGAGTTCAGGCACCGTCTTGCCCGCCGTGTCTGCTACGGTGACCGCGGCGAAATCAGGAAGGCCCACCGTCAGGAACAGGAAAAGCAACTCGGCGCTCTTGGTCTGACCCTCAATGCCATCGCGCTGTGGAATGCCACCTACATTCAGGCAGCGATCGATCAACTCGCCCGAGAAGGATGGGATATCAGCCAATCCGATGTCGCCAGGGTCTCGCCGCTTGGCTTCAAGCACATCAACTTCCTCGGCCGATACGCTTTCAATCTGCCGCAAGCCGACGCCAACGGCGCCCTCCGCCCACTCCGGAAACCTAATTCCGAATAGGACTTTTGCCAAGCCTTATGACAGTACACCGTCTCGTTCAGACGCACAGGCCAAATACCAGAAGAGCCGGGCCGAGGAACGGCTCGACAAGGTAGTGCGGCTCGCCGACCAGCTCGGGTTGAACAAAGCATCTGGGCGCTGACGGGTTCAAGCCACCCGAAGCTTGATTATGAAACCCTGACGCACGTCTCATTTGCAGCTATGTTCTTTGCTTAGGTCTCTCGTGTATTTACGTACACTACTGTGGCATTGGCCTTTCCAAATGGACTCCAAGCGGAGATTCCGTGAATGAAGACCTCATACTTCTTCGGCGTTAATCTGAAGTTGGGTCTCTTTAATTCTCGATAACGGTGCGCAAACCATGTTAAGGTCATCCATCCGATAAAACTTGTAATCCAGCCCGACGAATTGCTCCTTAATCGCCTCGATTCCGCTTATCCAGTGCTCGACCCAGGCCCAGGGCTGGAAAGTTTCGATCATTTGCCGACCGCCGCGCAGAACGTCGACCTCCATGCCTTCGACATCGACTTTCAGCAGATCGATCCGGGGCAACTGTAGCGCATCGATAGTGGTGATGGTGACGGCTTCCCTCTCGCCGCCGGTCGATTGCCTGACCAAGCTGACCACGCCGAAATCCTGCGCAACACCATAGTCGATCGCCGCAAGGCTCAGCACGGATGGCGCGGCGCCAAGCCCCATCTGATGGACGTGGAGATTGAGCAGGTCATTGAGCGCCGCCGTTCCGCACAGGGCATAGAACAGCGGTCGCTGAATCTCGAAGGCATGGACAGTGCCGCCTTTTGCCTTCACGGTCTGCGCTACCGGAACGCAGACCAGTCCGATGTTGGCGCCCGCATCGATGGTGACGCTATGTTCGGGCAGATTCAGCGCGAGCGCGAGGATGTTGTTTAACTCATGCTGGATGTGGGGATGGCCTGTTTTGACCAGGCTTTCGGCCTGGAATGCGCAGTGACGGTTAACGATAAAACGGCCATAGACGGATTCCAAGACCGTAAAATTATTGACCTGGTACATGGTCTGGACCCAATCCGATTGCGGGCGCTTGGCCTTGCCCTGATTGATGATGTCACGGATACACCGGGCGCAATCCCGTGGACCCGACCTCGCCAGATAGGGATTACGCCAGGTCGATGAAAGACACGTTGACATCGAGACCGTCCAGAACCTGGGGGGAGAACAAAGCCGGCACGCCACCGCGCCCCCAGTCATCCGCGGTTCCCTTGGTCTTGCCTGCCCGGCTTGTCGGATTGACCAGCCAGGGTACCCCATCGGATTTTAGACGGTCTCAACCGTGCTATCCTGCCCGTTCCATGGCGTGACCCCGGATGGGGAGCACGCCTCACTCCCGCCTGTTGCGGCTCCGCAGCTTGGAGACGATGCCACGGTCGTCGGTCATGTCCTCGTCCTGGACCTCGAAGCCGACCCCGCGCAGCGCCCGCAACAGCAGCAGGCGCACCGTGGTCTTCTGCCGCACCGCCTCCATCCGCACCGCCTGCTGCACGTAGTCGGGCAGCCGGACGGTGAAGCTCGGCTCCTCGCTGCGCAGCTTGCGAGCCGGCGGCTCCGGTGCGGAAACCGGCACCACCTTCACCATGCCGCTGCCGGTGCTGCGCTCGATGAAGTCGCGGCTTTCCAGGCTGCTGGCGAAGGCACGGCGGCGCGCCAGCTCGGCCGGATCGGTCACTGGCAGGGCAGGACCGGGCAGGTCGCTCAGGTCAACGTCGCCCAGTGCGGCCCGCCCCCTGCCCTTTTCCGCGCTCATGCCACCGCCTCCGCGGCCAGCACGGTGGCCAGGCCGCCTGGCAGCAGGCCCACGATCTCCTCGAAGATGGCGATCACGTTGCGGGCGGCGTTGCCGGCGCGCTCGTCCAAATTCGGCGCCAGCCCGGTGAAGGTCATTTCCTTGAACGCGGTGCGTTCCATGAACTCGGTGCGCAGCACGGGAATGCCGAGCTTCTCGTACTGGCGCCTGGCATGCTCCTGGGCGCGGGTGCGCAGCGCCGGGCTGGTGCGGGTGAACAGCACCGCCTTGGGGATCTCGCGCCGGCCGAGCCGTTCCACCTCGCGGATCATCTGCCAGGTCTCGACGCCGCAGCGAACGTCGGGCTCGGAAAGCTGGGACGGGATGATGACGAAATCGGAGAAGCCGATGGCGACCATCATGTCGGGCGTGGCGGCGCCCATCAGGTCAACCACCACCACCTCGCAACGGGCGGAAAGACCGGCGATGAGGTCGGAGACGCGGGCATCCTGGGTCGGCACGGCGACCTCGACCCGCGCGAAGGCGGGGCTGCGGGCGACGAAGCGGCCGAGCGGGCGGTTGGGGTCGAGGTCAAGGGCGGCGACCGACCGGCCGCGATGGGCGAACTCGGCGATCAGCACCTCGGCGGTGGTGGTCTTGCCGGATCCGCCCTTGGTCTGTGCCAGCGTGATGATGGCCATGCCGTGCTCCCCTCCGCCGGGTGCCGGCATGCCGCCGGCACGCCATCGTGCCGTTATGTCGGGGCAACGGCAAGACGGAATTACGTCTTTTCATCATGTCGGCGCTACGTCCTTCCATCGTATCGGCGTTTCGTCGCAACGACATAACGGCACTCCGTCATGAAGTCTTTCCATCATGCCATCATGCCAGCATATTATGCCCGCACAAGCCAGAAGCTGACTTGCACCCCTTGGAATCAGTCGTCGTCCTCCTCCCCGGCCGCCGCTGACGCCCGCACCGGCATCAGGTCGTGCGATTCCAGCAGCCCGTACAGCGTCGGCCGGCTGACCCCCATCAGCTTCGCCGTCGCGCTCAGCCGGTTGTTGCTGTGCGACAGCGCCCGCTGCAGCACCTCCCGCTCCGCCCGCAGTCGCGCCCCCCGCAGATCGAAATCCGGCGCCTCTCCCTGCGGCGACACCAGTTCCAGGTCGGGCGCGTCGATTAGCCGCCCGTCCGCCATGACCACCGCCCGCTTCACCCGGTTCTCCAGCTCGCGCACATTGCCCGGCCAGGAATGCGCGCCGATCGCCGCCACCGCCGCCTCGGTGAAGCCGCGCAGCGAGCGGTTCAGCTCCCGGTTGAACCGACTGAGGAAGAACCGGGCCAGCAGTATGGCGTCGCCCGGGCGCTCGCGCAGCGGCGGAATGCGCACGCTCACCGCGTTCAGCCGGTAGAACAGGTCGCCACGGAAGTTGCCGCGTTCCACCCGCTCCTCGATCGCCACGTTGGTCGCCGACACCACCCGCACATCCACCGGTATGAGCGTCCGCCCGCCGACCCGCTCGACGGTCTGCTCCTGCAGGAAGCGCAGCAGTTTCACCTGCAGGGGCAGCGGCAGGTCGCCGATCTCGTCCAGGAACAGCGTGCCGTGATGGGCGCTCTCGATCTTGCCGATGCTTTGCTTCACCGCGCCGGTGAAGGCGCCCCGCTCGTGGCCGAACAGCTCACTCTCCAGCAGCGTCTCGGGAATGGCGCCGCAGTTGATCGCCACGAAGGGCTGGCTCGCGCGCGGGCTCAGCTCGTGCACCGCCCGCGCCAGCAGCTCCTTGCCGGTGCCGCTTTCACCCAGCAGCAGCACCGTCACATTGGTCGGCGCCACCCGCTCGATGGTGCGGTTCACCTTCAGCATGGCGTCGCTGCCGGTGACGATACGCTGCAACGGCGTCGGCACGCTGGCCTGCGCCAGTTCACGGTTCTCCTGCTCCAGCTCGTACAGGCGCAATGCCCGCGCCACCACCGTGCGCAGCACCTCGATCTCGATCGGCTTCTCGCAGAAATCATAGGCGCCGCTGGCCACCGCCCGCAGCGCATAGCTGCGGTCGCCATGGCTGGTCGCCACGATCACCTTCAACTCCGGCGCCAGCCGGCCAATCTCCTCCAGCGTGGCGAATCCTTCCGACACCCCGTCCGGATCGGGCGGCAGGCCCAGATCCATGATGGCCAGGCGCGGCTGATCGCGCTGCACCACCGACAGTGCCTGCTGGCGGCTGTGCGCAAACAGGGTGTCGTAGGCCGGGAAGGCCCAGCGGTACTGGTTGCACAGCCCGACATCGTCTTCGATAATCAATAACTTTGGCTTGGCCACGGCATATCCTCGTTCCGCCCTGTTCCATACGCTACGCTGTCTTGCCCGGGCTTGTCGCGGGCATCCTTGCCGCCGCCGGCAGGGTGGCCGCGCCTTCGGCCAGCGGCAACAGCAGCCGCATCGTGGTACCTTCCCCGGGCCGGCTGAGCACGATCAGGTCGCCGCCCGCCTCGCGCAGCAATTCGCGGGCCTGGAAGGCGCCGATGCCGCTGCCTTCCCGCTTGGAGGTGCGGAACGGCTGGAACAACTCGTCGCGCACGAATTCCGGCGTCATGCCTGGGCCGCGGTCGATGATGTCCACCACCACCTGGCGCCGGTCGTGGCTCAGCATTATGCGCAGCGGCGCGGCCGGGCCGGCGGCTTCCACCGCGTTGTCCAGCAGATGCGTTATCACCGTATCGAAGGCGCCCGGATCCATCGTCACTTCGCCGGGCGGCGCATCGGCCTGCAGATCAACCCTGGCACCGCGCAAACGCCGGCAGGTCGCGGCGATCGCTTCTATCCGGCCGAACGGTTCCACCCGGCGGTCGTGCCCGGGCCCGGCCATTTCGTCCCCCATGCCGCTTTGGGGATCCTGCAGCCGGCGCAGCAGGGCGCTGATCTTGCGTACCGAGGCGCGCACCGTCTCCAGCATGTCGCGCTGGAATTCGGGGTTGTCGATGTAGTGCTCGGCATTGGCCAGCAGCAGGGAAAGCTGGCTCGACACGTTTTTGATGTCGTGCGCGACGAAGGCGAAGCGCTTGCCGAAGTCGCGCAACTGGCGCGCCTCCATCAACGCTTCCAGGGCGCGCTGTTCGGCCAGGTAGGTGGCCACCTCGCCCGCCACCGTGCGCAGCAGGGCGAACACTTCGCCGTCGAGCGCGAAGGGCGCCCGCGGCGGCGCCACCAGCACGAAGCCGGCCGGCCCGAAGCCGGTGCCCGGCAGCGGCACCGCCAGCCAGATATCGGGCAGGATATCGGTCGGCGGATGCATGAGCATGGCGAGGTCGGGCACCGCGATTTCTTCGCCGGTCCCGAATCCCCGCAGCAGCGGATGGTCGGGCGGGACGGGCAGGGCGACCGCCGGCATGTTCCACGACCCCGCCCAATGGAACGACCCGCCATTCGCGTTCTGGACGGAGCCGCCCCCCGACTCGCGCCCCGGCTGGCGCAGGAACAACACGCCGGCCGGGCTGTCCACCACCTGCGCCACCGTGCGGATCACCCTGGCATGCAGCGGTGCTCCGCTGCCCGCGCCGGCCAGCGTCTCGATGCAGCGCAGCCATTCGCGGCGGTAGTCGTAGCGCTCGGCGAAGAACGGATCGACCAGGGCGGCGCGGATATGCGACCGTCCGGCACCCGAGGTCAGCAGCACCGCCACGGCGATCACGCCGGCGCAGACCAGCCCCACCTCGGCCACCGCCCCCCAGCGGCTGCCGAACGAGCGCACCACCTCGCCCACCCCGGCAAGCGCCAGCAGCAGCATGCCGCTGGCCACCAGGCTGGCGCTGTGGAAGGCGACGGTGCGCGAGATCACCAGTGTCGGCGTTTCCTGGGAGCGCACCGCGGCCAGCCCCAGCAGCGGCACCACCAGCACATTCACCAGTGCCCGCCCGTCCGCCAGCAGCGGCGAGACCTGGCGGAACAGCACGGCGTCGGTGCACATCAAAATATCGTACACGGCCAGCGCACCCAGGCCGATGCAGGCCAGGTTGACGTTCCAGCGCGCCTCTTCGGGCGCGTTGCGCAGCAGGTTTTCCAGCAGCAGCACCTGGCAGATGGCCAGCACCAGCCGGGCCGCCACCCCGGCCGAGATCAGCGAGAACGTGCCGCCGATCCCGCCGAGACCGACCAGCAGGGCGCCGCCCACCATCAGCGCGATCAGCACGCCCATCACGGCGAAGGCCCGGCCCGGCCCGGCCCGGCCCGGGACGAAGCGGCGGTACAGGTGCAGGGTAACCGCATACCACGCCCCCAGCCGTACCAGGTCGAGCAGGCCGGCGAGGCCGGCGAACGGATTTACCGCCGGGGACCCGACCGTCGCGGCTCCCCACAGCACGGTCAGCAGGCAGGCGACCAGCAGGGGGATGCGGGACGGGTTTGACCGGGTCCGCAGCAGAACGAAAACCGCGAGCGCCGCATAGGCCGCCGCGCAGAGGCCGTAGAAGGTACCGGACATGGCTGATCCATCGGCTGCCGCCCTTGCCGGGCGGCCTGGTGAGGACGTGTCGGGTCCGGCAGGCGCCGGTCGGGCCGATCATGCCACGGCCGCGGCCCGAAACGCACGGACCCCAAAGCGGAGCGGCCATCTGCGCCTCCCTTGCAGGTCCCGCCGCGCCCCGAGCCGGTGGTGCCACCAGGTCCGGCGAGGGCAACAAACAAGGCACCGTCGCCGGGATCGCCGCTGGCGATCGAGATGCCGGCCGGAGCGCAAGGCCGCCATGGCGAGGGGCGGATCGGCACAAGCAGCCAGATACGTTGTCAACAAAATTCTCTGCGGCTACTAAAGTGTTGACCGCCCCGGCCGGAATTGCGATAAAACGGCCGCAGAACGAGTGTGCCCATGTGAGGTCCTCCCATGTGAGGTCCTGATGTGACCGCCATCCGTCGTGATCCCAAACGGCACCGGAACCTACCGGCAACGAATCAGGAGACGCAGCCATGGCCACCAGGACCTGGATCGGATCAGGAACCTCGCCCTGGAGCATCGCTTCCAACTGGAACGCCGTGACCGTACCAACGAGCACCGATCGGGCGAGCCCCGATCTGGCGCTGTTCAACGCCGGCAGCATCGGCACGGCGGTCATCAATGCAACCACTTCCATATATGGGCTGGTGCTGAACAATTCCCGCAGCAACGTCTCCATCACGTCCGGCACTCTGACCGTCGCGAGCCTGCTTCAGGCTGCCGGTACGATCACGATCGGCACAACCGGCGCACAGAATTCGGCCGCAACATTCTCCCTTGTCTACGGTATCAGCACCTCGGTTCTGGCGGGCGTCACCAACAACGGCGCCGCCACGATCGCCTTCGCCAACCGCGGCGGCGGCACGGCGCTGGACACTTTCCAGTGGACGGGCTCCAGCAACCGCGCCGGCCATTTGCTGGGCAGCGCCCACCAGGTCGCGAGGCTGGATAATTTCTTCAACTATGACCGGTTGGCGATCGCCTATGCCGGGACATTCGTCTCCGACACTCTCACTTTCAACGCCGCCACCGACATGCTGAGCGTCAGCGTCGTGACGACCGGCACGGGCGGCGGCACTTACGTCAGCTCCGTACATCTTACCCACACGGCCGACCCCGGCGGCCCGGACTATGTCCTTGGCGACTTCACCGCCACCCATTCCGGCGGCTACGTCACCATCGCGAGCGCCTACCCCTGCTTCCTGCGCGGCACCCGCATCGCCACGCTGCGTGGCGATGTCGCGGTCGAGGATCTGCAAATCGGCGACCTGGTGGTCACCGCCACCGCCGGCGCGCTGCCCATCAAGTGGATCGGCACCCGCGGCTTCATCACCGGGCTGGTCCATGAGCACCACCGCGCCGCCCTGCTGCCCGTCCGCATCGCCGCCGGCGCGCTCGGCGCGGCCAGCCCGGCGCGCGACCTCTGCGTTTCGCCCGAGCACATGATGTGCCTCGACGGCGTGCTGATCCCGGCCGAAAAGCTGCTGAACGGCACCACCATCACCCGTGCCGCGGATATCAAGGTGGTGGAATATTTCCACATCGAACTCAGCCGTCATGCGGTGCTCTACGCCGAGGGCGCGCCGGCCGAGAGCTTCCTCGATACCGGCAACCGCAACATGTTCGCCAACGTGCTGAGCTATCTCGAGTTCGGCCACGACGCGGCCTCGCTGCCGGCCAGCCCGCCGCCCGCCTGCCTGCCCATCCTCACCGAGGGCGAGGCGCTGGCCGCCATTCGCGCCCGCCTTGCCGGGCGTGCGGCCGGGATCGGCCTGGCCATCACCGAGGATGACGGCCTGTACCTGCATGTGGATGGCCGCGCCGTCCGTCCCGCGTCGCGTGAGGGTGACATGGTGCGCTTCGCGGTGCCGGCCGGCGCCCGCCAGCTGCGCCTTGTCTCGCGCAGCGTCGTCCCCGCCGATCTCGACCCGGCCAACGGAGACCGCCGCAGCCTTGGCATCTGCTTCAGCGCCATGTCGCTGCACGACGGCAGCTTCACGCTTGAACTGGCGCCGGACTATGCGGGCTTCACCACCGGCTTCCACCCCGCCGAGGACCGGCATCGCTGGACCAACGGCGATGCAGTGCTGCCGGAGGGCCTGGCCGCCGCCATGCCGAACGGCTTCACCCTTGCGCTGAAACTGGTCAGCACCGGCCGGCGCTACCCGGCACCCCCCCTCGCCGAAGTGATCCCCTGCCCCAACGTCACCCATCCGGCGGAGCGCCTGTCGGCCTGATCCCGGCCCGGAGCAACATCGGCCGGACCGGCGACCGCCTGCCGATAAAGCTGCTCGCGAAAACAAGGCGCCAAAGCACGCCGACCGTTTACGCTCCGGGTGAAAGCGCTTTGGCGTTCCGGTATACAGCCACGGGGATGCGCAACGCGGACGGCTCGTCTACAAACCAGCTGTCCGCGCATTGCTGCCCGGGCGGCTGAGCGGAAGGCGCAGATCGTTCATGTGCGGGCTGGCGGGTATCTTCGGTAATGACGAGGCCGGCGTCGATGCCGGCCTGCTGCGGCGCATGACCGCGGCCCTCAGCCACCGCGGCCCCGACGGCGACGGTTTCCACACCGAGCCAGGGATCGGGCTGGGCCATCGCCGCCTCGCCATCGTCGACATCGCCGGCGGCCACCAGCCGATGTACAATGAGGATTCCTCGGTCGTCATCGTCTTCAACGGCCAGATCTACAACTTCCAGGAATTATGGCCGGAGCTCCAGGCGCTCGGCCACGTTTTCCGCAGCGACCACTCCGACACCGAGGTGATCCTGCACGCCTGGGAGAGCTGGGGGCCGGACTGCCTGCAACGCTTCAACGGCATGTTCGCCCTGGCGATCTGGGACCGCAACCGGCAATGCCTGTTCCTGGCCCGCGACCGGCTGGGCAAGAAGCCGCTGTACTACGCCACCGACACCGCCGGCCGTTTCGTGTTCGCCTCGGAACTATGCGCGCTCGCCCGCGACGAAGCGCTGCCCCGGCGCATCGACCCGGCGGCGGTGGACGATTTCTTCGCCTACGGCTACGTGCCCGACCCGCACTCGATCTTTCAGGGCATCCGCAAGCTGCCGCCGGCGCATTATCTGCGGCTCACGCGCGATCCCGTTACCGGCCATCAGGCGCCCGCGCAGCCGGTGCGCTACTGGCGCCCGCCCGCCGTCGCCTGCCCGGCGCGGATCGAGGCGGCGGCCAGCGCGCTCATCGACCGGCTGCGGACGGCGACAAGCCACCGGTTGATCGCCGACGTTCCGCTTGGCGCCTTCCTGTCGGGCGGGGTCGATTCCAGCGCCGTGGTGGCGCTCGCCGCCAGGCTGCGCGACACCCCGCTCGACACCTTCACCATCGGCTTCGAGGGCAGCGAGGACGAAACTCCCTATGCCGCCATGGTGTCGCGCCGCTACGGCACCACGCAGCACAATGAGCGCGCCGCCGCGGTGGACATGATCGACGCCGCCCGGCTGCAGGGGCGGATCTTCGGCGAGCCATTCGGCGACAGCTCGGCGGTGCCCACCCACAGCGTCTGCGCGCTCGCCCGCCGCCATGCCACCGTGGCGCTGTCCGGCGATGGCGGCGACGAGGTGTTCGCCGGCTATCGCCGCTACCGCTGGCACCGCCTGGTCGAGGCGGCGCGCGCCGTGCTGCCGGCGCCGGCGCGCCGCCGGGTGATCGGCGGGCTGGCGCGGCTCTATCCCAAGCTCGACCGCGCCCCGCGCTGGCTGCGCGCCAAATACACGCTCACCGAACTCAGCCTCGACTCCGCCGTCGGCTATTATCGCACCGTCGCCCGGGTGCATGACGACCGCCGCCTCGCCCTGTTCTCGCCGGCGCTGCGCGCCCGGCTGGACGGCCACGACCCGGCCGCGCGCGTTGCCGCGCTGATGCGGGAGAGCGGCTCGGACGAGCCGCTGCGGCAGGCGCAGTATGTGGATATGCAGACCTGGCTGCCCGGCATGATGCTGGTGAAGGTGGACCGCGCCAGCATGGCCAACTCGCTGGAGGTGCGCTCGCCCTTCCTGGACCATGAGCTTGTGGCCTGGGGGCTCAGCCTGCCGGCGGCGCTGAAGCTGGGGGGAGGGGAGGGGAAGCGGGTGCTCAAGCGGGCGCTGGAACCCTATCTGCCGCGCGAGGTGCTGTACCGCCCCAAACAGGGCTTTGCCGCCTCGCTGGCCGGGGTGTTCCGTCGCGGGGCGGAACGGGTGCGCCCGCGTCTGCTTGGCGCGACGATGGCGGATTCGGGCCTGTTCGACCTCGCCGCCATCTCGCGCCTGCTGGACGAGCACGAGTCCGGCCGCCTCGACCACAGCGCCGCGTTGTGGCTGCTGCTGGTGTTCGAGGGTTTCCTGGCCGGGGAGGGCGCGCCTTGACGCGGCCGCGCCGCTCTCTCTCCCGGGTCCGCTGATGCCGCCGTTATTGCTGCACGTCTTCCCGACCTTCGCGGTCGGCGGTGCGCAGATGCGCTTCGCCGCACTCGCCAACCATTTCGGCCCGGCCTGGCGCCACACCGTTATCGCCATGGACGGCAACACCGCCTGCCGCGAGCGGCTGCGTCCCGATCTGGATCTGCGCTTCCCGGCGGTGGAGATACGCAAAGGCGACACGCTCGCCAACGTGCGCCACTTCCGCCGCGTGCTGACCGGGCTGCGCCCCGACGTGCTGGTCACCTACAACTGGGGCTCGATCGAGTGGGCCATGGCCAATGCCCTGGTCGGGCGGCGGCACGTCCATATCGAGGACGGGTTCGGGCCGGAGGAACGCTCGCGGCAATTGCCACGGCGGGTGTGGACGCGCCGCCTGGCCCTGCGGCGCGCCACCGTGGTGCTGCCTTCCCGCACGCTGGAGCGGATCGCGCTGGATGTCTGGCGGCTGCCGCCAGGGCGGGTGCGCTACCTTCCCAACGGCATCGACCTGGCCCGCTTCGCCGCCGCCCCGTCCGGCCCGGCACCTTGGTCACAGGCGCCGTGGCCGGCGGCGCCGGGGGCAGGGCAGGGGCCGGTGATCGGCACCGTCGCGGCTCTCCGCCCCGAAAAGAACCTTGCCCGTCTGCTCCAGGCTTTTTCTCTCCTGCGGCAGCAGGTTCCCGCCCGTCTTGTTATCGTCGGGGACGGGCCGGAGCGGGCCGGGCTGGAGGCGCTGGCCGGCGAGCTGGGGGTGGCCGGCTGGGTGCATTTTGCCGGCCACATGGCCGAGCCGCAGGCTGCTTACCGGCATTTCGACGTGTTCGCCCTGTCCTCGGACACCGAGCAGATGCCGCTTTCGGTGCTGGAGGCGATGGCCGCGGGGCTGGCGGTTGCCGCCACCGACGTGGGCGACGTGGCGGCGATGCTGGCGGCGGAAAACCGGCCCTTCGTGACGCCGCTCGAAGCCGGCGCGCTGGCCGGCGCGTTGCGCCCGCTGGTGGAGGCGCCGGATCTGCGGCATGCGGTGGGAGCGGCCAATCGTGCCCGGGCCACGCAGGAATACGCCCAGGAGAAGATGTTCCGCGCCTATGCCGACCTCCTGGGGGCGGCCGCCTGATCGTTGCGAGACCGTCTAAAATATGGGGGCGCCATGTCGAACAAACAAAGAACTCCCCTGTCTTTCAGCGGGGCTGCCTTCAAGATCGCCTGGGGTACCCCCACATTTGAGATGGTCTCATCGTGGAAGCTGGAACGGTGCAGTTCCGCGAAGGTGCTTTCGTAGGCGCCACGAAGGGTTGGTTTGGCGATGCTGCGGGCGCGCTGCGCATCCAGTTCATCCCGCAGCGTCATTGCATCTTCCTCGCCTTTCTGGACCACCGCCCAACACGGTATGGGCAGTCGCCCCCCCGCACGGCGAAACGGACCGCCAGAGCGAACCGGTTGCCGGTGCGGCGGGTTCGCCACCACACCGGCAACCAGCGGAATCGGTATTCGGACAGGATTCAGTGGTTCTGGTCACTACCTTCGTAATCGTAGAAAGGCATGGCAATCAACATCTTCCTGGTTGCGCCCGGCATCATCGCCTGGTTGCCCTCAAGCTTCACGTGACTCAATGGCACGGCCACGAGCTTGGTGGCGAGCGCGCCAAGGTCGGCAACAGCCAGGATCACCGTCGGTTCGACGGCGTGGTCCTTCACCAGGATTTCCACGATGGTGCCGAGCGGCTGGCCCTGGTCGTCCAGCACTTTCATGCCGATCAGCATGCTTGTGCGCATGCTGTGATCCGCCAGCACCAGCTTGGGCGCCTGCGGAGAGGTCTGCGCCATGGCGAGGGGCGCAGCGAACGCAATTCCCAGAACGGCGGCGGTGGCGAGCACGGTGAGCTTTTTCATTTCATTTTTCCTGCATGAGGTCGTTCTTCGGTCACGAGCGATGTCTCAGAGGTCCCTGTCGCCCGGCACTCCCCCCCGGGCACGGCGATAAATTTGCAGCAAACCGCGCGCTGCAGAAGTGCCATCTGATTATCGTTTGAATGACCGCCCGGCATCGTCAGGAAGCAGGAGACCGTCTAAAATGCAGGGGTGCCCGGCCGAACAGACAAAGAACTGTCCTGTCTTTCAACGAGGCTGCCTTCAAGATCGCCTGGGGTACCCCTCCCCATATTTTGGGCGGTCTCTGTCGGCCCCGGCGGCAAGCTGTTGGCCCGGTCGGAGCAATGCACCGCCGTCGTGCAACCCTGTGCGCACTGACGAGCGTTACGTTATCCGTCCCGTCACCCGCCGGAACAGTTCGATCTGTCCGCGGCTGGTTTCCTCCCAGCCGAACCGCTCGGCATAGGCGCGCGTGGCCGCCCGCCCGGGCGGGTCGTCGCGCAGCGACCGCACCGCGGCGGCAATGCCCTCCGGCGTGTTCGCCGCCACGATCAGCCCGGCCGCGCGCGTCTGCACTACCTCGGGATTGCCGGGGATGTCGCTTGCCACCACCGGCGTGCCGCAGGCCATCGACTCCAGCAGCACATTCGCCCAGCCCTCCCGGCTGGAGGCGAGGACAGACAGGTCTGCGGCAGAATAGTAATGTGCCAGACGCATATGCGGCTGTGCTCCCACCAGCTTTACCCGCCCGGCCAGCCCGGGTTGTTCGGCCAGCGCGGTCAGCCGCGCCCGCTCCGGTCCCTTGCCGACGATCAGAAGATCAAATTCCGGCAGCAGGCGCAGGGCCGCAATGGTCAGGTGGTGCCGTTTGCGCTCGATCAGCGCGCCCACCGAAATCAGCGTCGGCCGCACGATCCCCAGGGCTGCCCGCGCGGCGTCCCGGTCCAGCGGGCGGAAAGCCGACAGATCCACCCCGTTGCGCAGCACCGTCACGGCTTCCGGCGCCGCCCCCAGACGCAGCAGCGCCTCCTTCAGCCCGGCGCTGACGGCGATCAGCGCATCCGCCCGGGCGATGGCGCCCTGGATCAGCCGGCGCGGGATGGCATGGTCGGGCAGTTGGGTCACGTCCGAGCCGCGGGCGGTGATCACCACTTTCAGGCCGAACTCGGCCCCCAGCCGGACCGCCGCCACCCCATCGGGATAGAGATAGTGAGCGTCAATGGCGTCGAACCGCAGCCCGGCATCGATCAGGCGCCGCAGCGCCCGCCGGCTCGCCTGGTGCAGCAGGAAAGGGGCCACTGACATGCCTATCCAGGGGATCACCGGGTAGCGCGGGTGATGGATGCTCAGCCCATGCCGGGTCTCGAGCGCCGGCACCCGGGCGAAGCTGGACCAGCGCCTGAACACGGCCGTCCCGCCCGGCAGGAAAGGGACCCTTGGAAAGAAAGGAACTGGCGCCAGCACGGTGCTCTCCGCCGCGCCGGTCGCGACCAGGTGGCGCAACCGGTTCTCGACGAAGACTCCGTGGTTCGGCTGTTCCCGGTTGGGGAACAGGGTGGTGAAGGTCAGCAGCCGGAGCGGCGGCATCGCCGAAATCACATTATTTCTTCGGTCCGCCGAGGTCCTCCAGCAGCTTGCGGGCCGCCGGCTTGTCGTCGAACTCGGTCTTGGCATTGACCAGCTGGGTCAGCACATCGACCGCCTGCTCCTTCTGGCCGACCGCGTTCAGCGCGACCGCCAGATGGTAGAAAATGGCCGGGTCGTTGGGCAATTGCCTGACCGCCTGGCTCAACAGCAGCAGCCCCATCTTCGGATCACCCTGGTTGGTCAGTATCCAGCCCAGCGTGTCGGCCGATTGCGGGCCGGGAGCGAGAGTGTAGCCCTTCTGGGCCGTCGCCCGCGCCCGCGGATCGTTGCGGCTTTGGTAGATCCAGGCCAGGTTGTTCAGGGCGACCGGGTCGTTCGGCCGCAGCGCCAGCACGGCCAGCAGGTTCTTCTCCGCCTCGGCGGTACGGTGGGCCGACAGGTCAAGCGAGGCCAGTGCCTGGATGACATCCACGTCGTTGGGCTGGCGGGCGATCCAGTCCTTCAGCACGCGCTGCGCGTCGGCTTGCCGGCCGGCGCTGGCCAGCGCAGAGGCGGTCGCCACCACCAGCGTGCTGGAGGGGCTGGCCGCCAACTCCGCCTGGAAGGCCGCCGCGGCGTCGGCATAGCGCTGGACCGACAGGTACAGCTGGCCTTTCAGCAGCCGGGCGAACGGCAGGTTGGTTTCTTCCTTGGCCAGCGCGTCGGCGGTGGCCAGTGCCGTCTCCAGGTTGCCGGTGCGCAGGTCGACCGCCACATAGGCCTGTAGCAGTGCCGGATTGCCGGGCGCCACTTCCAGCCCCTTGCGCAGCACCGCCTTGGCCTCGCCGGCGTTGCCGGCCCGCACCAGCATCTCGACCAGCTGGCGCCGCGCATCGATGTCCCCCGGATTGGCGGTCAGCAGCTGGCGATAGGTGTCCTGCGCCTCGCGGTCCATGCCCAGTGATTGCTGCAACCGCGCCCGCGTGTTCAGCACGGCGGGCAGGGCCGCCTGTTCCTTCGGGATCTCCCCGAGCAGGTCGTAGCCCTTGCGCGGCTCACCGGTGTTGGCCAGCAGGTCGGCGAGCGCCACCGTCAGGCCGGCATTGCCCGGTGCCGCCTGGCGGGCCGCCTGCATGAGTGCCACCAGGTGTTCCGGCTGCTTCTGCGCAATCAGGATGCCGGAGATGGCCGACAGCGCCGCGGCGTTCGCCGGGTCCTTTTCGAGCACCGCCTCCAGCAGTTTCTCGGCATCGGCGCCGTGGCCCTGCAGGGTCAGGACCCTGGCCAGGTTCAACCGCGCCACCGTGGCATTGGGATTGGTGGCCAGGACCCCCTCGAAAGCGGCCCGCGCCCCGTCGAGATCAAGCTGGCCCATACGCACCAGCCCCTGCAGGTTGCCGATCTTCACCGGGTCGTTGCCAGGCTTCTGGCGCAGCTTCTCCAGTTCGGCCGCGGCCTCGTTCACGTCACCCGCCGCCAGCGATGCCACCACCAGACGCTCGCCGGTATCGGCCTTGTCGGGAGCCAGTTCGACCGAGCGGGACAGGTCGCGCTCCGCCCCGCCGGCATCGCCGACGCCCATGCGGACGGCGGCGATCCGCGCCAGCACCTCCGGGTTGTTGCTGGCCAATGCGGCCGCCTTGTCCAGCGTCTGCAGCGCGAGTGCGGTCTGACCGGTCTGGACATAGGCGCTGCCGAGCAGTTCCAGCAGCTCGACATCGGCCACGCCGGCATTCACCCCGCGGTTCAACGCCTCGATCATCTGTTGCGGCCGCTTGGCGCGGGCGTCGATGCGGGCAAGCAGCTTGTAGCCGGCGGCGTCCTGCGGCACCCGGGCCACGTATCTGGTCGCCGCATCCGCGGCCTGCTCGAGCTGGCCGAGATTGACCTTCACCAGCGCCAGGAAATAGTCGCCGCGGGGAAAGCGCGAGATGATCGGTGCGATCTTCTGCAGCGCGCCATCCGCCCCCTGCCAGTCGTTGGCGCGGACCAGCAGCACGGCCTGGAAGTAGTTGCCCAGCGGATTGCGAGCATCCGCCTTCAGCACGGCGTTGACGTCTTCCAGGGCCTTCTGGTCCTGGTTCATGACGATCAGGGTGTTGGCGCGTTCCAGTCGGATGTTGGCCGCATCCGGCGCGACCGCGATCGCCGCGGTGAAGGCGGCAACCGCCGCGCCATGGTTGCCGCGGGCGCGTTGCAGCTCGCCCTTCAGCACCAGGGCGTCGACCGAGCGGGGATTGACCTCCAGCGCCCGATCAACCTTCCGTTCGGCGGTGGCGGCGTCGTTGCCCGTCAGCGCGATACGGGCGGCGGCGAGCGGCGCCTCGACAGTCTGCGGCGCCAGCCGCTCGGCCTCGGCGACATCGGTTTGCGCCTCCTGCGTCTCCTTCAGGCCCAGATGTGCCAGCGCCCGGCTGACCAGCAGGTGGCCGGCCTCCTCCGGCGGGAGGCCCTCGACGGGGAATTCCTTCAGCACGTCCTTGTAGCGGGCCTGGGCCAGGTACGCGCGCGCCAGCAGGGGCACCACCGCCTGGTTGTTCCAGCCAGCCGACTGGGCGAGCCTCAGCTCCTTCTCGGCGGCCACCGCGTCGCCAAGCTGCAGATGCACCACGCCGAGCCGGTAATGCGCCTCGGCGCTCGCGGGATTGTCGCGGACCGCCGTGCGCAGCTCGAGCTGAGCAGTGCGCAGATCGCCGCGTGCCATGGCGGCACGCGCGAGGCCCAGCTGGTCATGCGAACGGCGCCAGTACCAGGCGCCGCCGGCGGCCGCGGCGCCGACCAGCAAAATCGCCAGGACAACCAGAAGGTATTTTTTCTTCATGTTCCACCACTGCCTGGAGCAACCCGCCATGCGGCGGCGCAGGCATACAGCTTTCAAACATTCCTGCCGAGACGCTTTGTTGCCGGCCCGTTCGGTGGAAGCCGTTCGGTGCGCTGCAAGCGGGCAAGCGGGTCAGCGTGCGCCCTTCTGGAACAGCACGACCCAAACCGTCGAGAACAGGATCAGCAGTGCCAGGAATAGGTTGCGGTGCTTAACATAGTACAAATCATAGGACAGCTTGACACGGGCATCCTCGACCGAAGCCCCATAGGGATAGCTGACCTGGGCCCAGCCGGTCAGTCCGGGCTTCACCCAGGCGCGCTCGCGGTACAGCGGTACCGTGCCGGCCAGCTGGTCGACGAAATGCGGGCGTTCGGGACGGGGTCCGATGAAGCTCATCTGGCCGCGCAGCACGTTGAACAGCTGCGGCAACTCGTCGATGCGGAGGAGGCGGATGGACGCGCCGACGCGGGTGACGCGGGGGTCGCGGGCGGTCGCCCAGACCGGGCCGCGGGCCTCGGCGTCCACCCGCATGCTGCGGAACTTGAGCAAGATGAACGGGCGGCCGTGCAGCCCGACGCGCTCCTGCCGGTAAAGCACCGGACCGGGGCTGTCGAGCTTGATGAGCAGCGCGGTGACGACCATCAGCGGCAGGGTGAACAGCAGCAGCAGCAGGCTGAGCAGGATGTCGCCGGTGCGGGTGAGGGCCGCATCCAGCCGGTGGCGTGACCGCCCGTGGACCCGCGGCCTGCCGGCCGCGCCGGCGCGGTCGATGTCGATGCGGCCCAGGCGGCTCTCCCAGAACTCGGCATCGCCGTAGAGGTGGCAGCCCCTCCAGGCCCGCATCTGCTCCGGCGCGAGGAGGTTCCGTGCCGAATCCGTGACGATGATGCCCCAGACTTTCCGGCTCCTGAGCAGCCGCCGGGTGAGGTTGGTTGCCTCGCCGACGGGCAGCACCGAGATCACCTGGAAGGCACCGATGCGGAACGCCCGCAGCGCCGCGGCCAATCGCTCGGCGGCGGCGTCGCCCGGATCGGCGCAGACCACCAGCACGCGGCGGACGAACAGGTTGGCACGGATGGCATGGCTGAAGGCCAGCCGGACGGCGAGAACGAACAGCGTCCAGCCGGTCAGCGCCGCCAGCGGCGGCAGCATGCCGGTGTCGGCGATGTGGATGCCGACCGCTGGGCCGACGACCCCGACAGCCGGCAGGGCGACGATCCAGCCGAGAGCGGTTCCGGCCAGCAGGCGCCTTGTCCCGGCATAGATGTCGGAGCTGTACAACCCGACCGCGAACGAGACCGCGCCGAGGGTCAGGGCCAGCGCCGCCGCCTGGTTGGCGGCTTGCAGGCGCGGCAGCTGGGCCGGAGCGCCGTTCAGCAGGCCGGACGTGAGCAGCAGATAGATCAGCAGACCGCAGCCCAGCACCTCGAGGCACCACAGGGTCACCAGTTCGGGCGCGGCATGGTAGCCGAACATGCGTGCCATCATGCTGGCATGATGGCGGAGTGGCGCGGTGATCGCCGGGCGATCGGATGCCGGGCGATCGAACGGGCGGGACTTGCGGGCGGTGGACGGGAAACGCCGCCCCTGGCTCTGCCGGGCGGTCCGGTCCGGGCGGGGCGCGCCGGGCAGGTCTCTGCTTCCGGGATTATGCAAGGCGCTCTCCGTACACTGGAATGGCGCGGGCATGCGCCGTAAAGAGAGCGACCATGGAAAGCCTCCGCATCATACGACCGACAGATGCCAGTCTGCTTGCCTGGTTTCGGGAGAGGGTCTCCGGAGAGATCCTCGGGCGAGGCCGATGGAGCAGATATAAATGCAATTTTAACGATGCGGTCAAGCAATCTCGAGCTGTCAAAGAATTTTCAAATGTTCCGTACAACGTCGGAACGGGCACCCCGCCGCATTCTTTCCCTGCCGGAGCACCACGGATCGTGGTATGCTAATGGATTGTTACGAATTAGGGACTGTTCAAATATTTGTGCTCCCGCCGAAGTTTTGTGTGCTACGGTTGCGCTGGCACCCCAGACCGCCTGTCTTTGCGCCGGAATAAACCTCGTGCTAATGCGATCACATTCAAATGACGGCCTGGGGAGGCGTGATGGCTTGGGATCAGTCCGGTCCGCCGTGCTGGATCGGCTCGATGCAGGCGTGTAGCTCAGTGGCAGAGCGCTGCCATTACATGGCAGAGGTCGGGGGTTCGATCCCTTCCGCGCCTATCCCGATATCTGTAAGCAATTTCCCAGGCTCGCTGACAACGGAACGATCATGACCGTCATCCAACACCTGGCCTGCGTTGCCACCCTTCTGCTGTTCGCCGGGTGCTCCGGCGGACCGCCGGCAGTCACGACGGAGGCGGCTACCCTGGTCGCCCAGCCCGGCACGCCGGCCGGACCGGATGACGCCAACGCCAACGCTTACGTGATCGGCCCCGGCGACCAGCTGAACGTCTTCGTTTATGATTCCCCGCAGCTGAGCATGGACGTGCCGGTGCGTCCGGATGGCCGTATTTCCACGCCGCTCGTCCCCGAGATCATGGCCGCCGGCAAGACACCGAAGCAGCTTGCCCAGGACCTCACGGTGCGGCTGAAGGAATTTGTCAAGGATCCCAATGTTACCGTCATCGTGCGCGGTTTCGTCGGTCCGCTGAGTCGCCAGATCCGCGTCATCGGCGAAGCGGCCGAACCGCAGGCGATCCCGTACCGCGACCACCTGACGGTGCTCGATGTTATGATCATGACCAAGGGCCTGACCCGCTACGCCGCCGGCAACCGCGCCGTGATCGTGCGTCGCAATGGCGACCGGCAGGACAGCATCGGCGTCCGGCTGAGCGACCTGCTGAAGGACGGCGACATCAGCCAGAACGTCGAAATGCAGCCCGGCGACACGCTTATCATTCCGCAGTCCTGGTTCTGAGGGAAAGGCCGACTTCATGGATGACTTCCGAAGCCAGCTTCGCCGCTATGGCCTCGGCGCCTGGCGGAATCGCTGGCTCGCCATCGCGGCAAGCTGGCTGGTCTGCGTCGCCGGCTGGGTGTTCGTCTCCTCCATCCCCAACCAGTATGAGGCCAGTGCCCGGCTGTACGTGGACTCGGACGCCGTGCTGACGCCGCTGCTGAAGGGCCTGGCGCTGGACAACACGCCGGCCAGCCAGCTTGAGGTTCTGCAGCGCACCCTGCTCAGCCGGCCCAATCTCGAGAAGCTGGTCTCGAAGACCAACCTCGAGCTGGGCATCACCGGGCCGGCCGACCTGGAGGACCTGGTCAAGCAACTCGGCCTCGACATCAAGGTGGTTCCGCAGACCAGGAACCTGTTCACCATCACCTACCGCAACAGCACGCCCAAGCTGGCCTACGACGTGGTGCAGAGCATCCTGACGATCTTCATCGAGAGCAAGGTCGGCAGCAGCCGCACCGACATGGAAAACGCCCGCGTCTTCCTGCAGCAGCAGATCGCCTCCTATGAGCGGCAGCTGCGCGAGGCCGAGGCGCGCCGGGCCGAGTTCCGCACCAAATACCTCGATCTGCTGCCGTCGGATGCCAATGGCGGGGCGTCACGCCTGGAGACCGCCCGCAGCCAGGTCGCCACCCTGAAGGGCCAGGTCGAGGACCTCACCGCCAAGCGCGACGCGATCAAGGCCGAGCTGGCCGCGACCCCGGCGATGCTCGATCCCGAAACCGTGGCGAATACGCAGTCACGCGGCGGCGGCGTGAATCCCGAAATCCAGCGGGCCGAGGCAACGCTGACCGAGTTGCGGCTGCGCTATACCGAGCAGCACCCCGACGTGGTGGCCGCCCGCAACCGCGTCGCCGCGTTGCGCGCCAACCCGCCGCCGGTGGCGGCGCCGGCGGCGCCCGGCGCAGGGGCGCAGGACCCGAGGGGCCGGGCCCAAGGCATGCAGAACCCGGTCTATCAGACGATCAAGGCCCAGCTGTTCGACACCGAGCTTCAGCTCGCCTCGCTGCAGCGCCAGAAGGCAGACGGCACCAAGGAGCTTGACCGGCTGGAAACCGTCGCCCGCGGCGTGCCCGGCGTGCAGGCCGAGTTTGCCAACCTCAACCGCGACTACGATGTGTTGCACAAGAACTACCTCGAGATGCTGAGCCGTCGCGAGTCGATGCGCATTTCTGCCGCCGCCGACAGCGATGCGGACAAGGTGAAGTTGCAGCTCATCGATCCGCCGCAGGTGCCGCAGATCCCGGTGGCACCGAAGCGGGTGCTGCTGATCTCCGTCGTGCTCGGCGCCGGCATCGCCGCCGGGCTCGGCCTGGTCGGCCTGCTGCTGCAATTTGACCGCTCGTTCCATTCGATCGAGGATCTGCGCGATCTCGGCCTGACCGTGGTCGGCGGCATCTCGATGCTGGGGGTTGCCGTGCCGATGCGTCGTCGGTTGGTTTCCGCCGCCAGCTTCGCCATGGCGGTGCTGCTGCTCTGCGCTGTCTATGGCGGCCTGCTGTACCGACTGCTCCACATCCAAGGTACCGCCTGATGGCAAACCGGCCGAGCCACCTGGTCGAGCGCGCGGCCGCCCTTCTGCGCATCGGCGCCGGTCTTGCCCCGGAAACCGACGTCGATCTGGCGATGGCGGCGGACAGGGTGGACGCTTCGTCTGCCGCCGCCGTGCCGCTCCTGCCGCCACCGGGGGCGGCACAAGCCGCCTCCGCACTCGCGCCGGAACCGCCCGGCATCGCGCCCGTGGCGCCACCGCCGCCGGCCGAGCTGCCGCGCCTGGACATGGAAACCTTGAAGGGCGCCGGCCTGGTGTTGACCGGACGGGAGCGCACCCGCATCTCGGAAGAGTATCGCATCACCGTCAGCCGAATCCTGCGATCCCTGCGGGCTGCCAAGACCGGTGCCGACCGCGCCAACCTGCTGATGGTGACCAGCGCCAAGCCGGGTGAGGGCAAGAGCTTCACGGCCCTGAACGTCGCCGCCAGCATCGCCCAGAACGGGCTCGGCGAGGTGCTGCTGGTGGACATGGATGCCAAGCCCAGGTCGCTGGGCACGCTGCTGGGTCTGTCCAATGCGCCCGGGCTGTACAACCTGATCGCCAACCCGTCGTTGCGCGTCGAGGACATCCTGCTCCGTACCGCCATCGGCGGTCTGTCCTATCTGCCGATCGGCTCGCGCGACGTCACCGCGTCGGAGCCTGGTGTGACCCGGCCGGTCAGCTCGGCGATCGAACGACTGAGCCGTCGCTTTCCCCACCATATCGTCATCCTGGATTGTGCGCCCTGCCTGTCAACGAGCGACCCGAGCACGTTGGCATCGCTGGTTGACCAGATCGTGATGGTGGTGGAAGCGGAACGGACGCAGCGCAGCGAACTGGATTCCTCGCTTGACCTGGTCAAGTCATGCCCGAACATAACTCTGTTGCTGAACAAGGTTCTGCTTTCCAACAGCCACACGTTCGGTGCACACTATTATTATGGTTCGGAAAGCTAGTGCGAAATAACAATAAAAACCCGATTCTGGCCTCCGTTCTTATTGTTCCGGCCGCGGCCATGCTGTCATGGACCAGGCCGGCGGAGGCGCAGTCCATCCTGCCGGATACCGGCACGACAGTGCAGGTCGGCAGCCTGCGCCAGCAGTTGGAAAGCCTGCTCGCGGCCGGCACCGGCGGCACCGCCCGTGAGCCGGGCTGGACGCTGGTGCCGTCGATCGGTGTGGGCGAAGGCTGGACCAACAACATCGCGGGCAGCGGCGGCACCACCACCAACAACAAAAACAGCAGCGGCAGTTCGTTCTTTACAACGGTCTCGCCCGCGCTGCTGATCAACGCCGATACGGCGCGCGTGCAGGGAACCCTGAACTATGCGCCGACCGCGCGGATCTACGACTCGCAGTCCGGCCAGGACCAGTTCGGGCAGTACCTGAACGCCAGCGCGCTGGTCACGCTGTTGCCCGACCAGTTGTTCGTGGACATGAAGGGTTACGCCGGCCTGCAGGCGACCAGCGGTGGCTTCGGGCCGAACGGCACCGCGGCGTTGAGCCGGCAGAACACGACGCAGTCCTACAGCGGCTCCGTCACGCCATACCTGCGCGAGCATTTCGGCGATTACGGCACGGCCGAACTCGGCGGGTTGGCCTCCTACACGGCGCAGAACCAACTGGGCAGCCTGAGCAACAACTCGCCGTTGGCCACGGCGGTGAACAACTCGCTGAACAACGAGTACACGACGACCACTCGGGAGTACCTGACTTTCATTTCCGGCCCCGAACTCGGCCGGTTCAGCGTCAACCCGCTGGTTTCCGCCACGCAGATGAACGGCACCGGCGTGACCAACAACGCCTGGCGCAACATCGCCACCGTCGACGGTGGCTACGCCATCACCCGCAACATCACCGCGCTGGCCAAGATCGGCTACGAGGACATCCACTACAGCGGCGTGGTGCCCTTCAACGTCAACGACGTGGTCTGGAGCGTCGGCACGCGCCTGGTTCCCAACCCGGACAGCACGATCACGGTGCGCTACGGCCACCAGGACGGCTTCAACTCGGCCCTGCTCGACGGCTCCTATGCACCGACCGAGCGCACGCGGGTCTACGCACGCTATTCCGAGGGCATTGGGACCGGTCTCGAGGACCTGCAGAACGCGCTCGGCTCCTCGGTGCTCGATCCGCTCGGCAACCCGGTGGATCCGACCACCGGCGCGCCGTTGCTGCTGACCAACAACGCCTTCGCTGTCCAGGGCAATCAGACCTTGTACCGCACCAAGCGCGGCTCGTTGACCGGCACGCTGCTGCTCGATCTCGACTCCATCTCGCTCACCATCAGCTACCAGAGCCAGACACCGGTCGCGACCGCGACCCTCGCCGCCGCCGCCGCCGCCGCCGCCGGCACCAACAGCCATGGCACCTCCGGCTCCATCAACTGGCAGCACGATTTTCCGTTCGATCTCACCTCCACGGTCTATGTCCAGTACGGCACCAACGACAACATCCCCCTGCTGACACGGACGGTAGCCGCCAACACCGGGCAGGCAACGGACACGCTGGTGGTCAGCGCGTCGCTGAGATACGCATTCTCCGATACATTGTTTGGTAACCTGCAGTACAGCTACACGAGCCAGTCTTCTACCAGTGTGAACCGCCCGACCAGTTACGTGCTCGCCAGCATCCGTAAGACCTTCTGAAGCGCCCGGAGATGTACGAAAGCTACTATAACTTCACCAGTTCTCCCTTCCAGCTCACGCCGGACACCCGCTTCTTTTACGGCAGCCGCGGCCACAGCCGGGCGATCGCGCACCTGACCTTCGGTCTGGCCCAGGGCGAGGGCTTCATCATCGTCACCGGCGAGGTGGGTGCCGGCAAGACCATGCTGATCGAGCGGCTGCTGTCGCAGCTCGACCGCGGCACCTATGTGGTGGCGCACATCAACACCACCCAGGTCTCGGGCGACGACCTGTTCCGCCTCGCGCTCGCCGGGTTCGGCGTCGATGATCCGGAGGCTTCCAAGGCGACGCTTTTGCTGCACTTCGAGGAGGCGCTGCGCGACCATCGCATGGCCGGACGGCGCTGCCTGCTGGTCGTCGACGAGGTGCAGAACCTCTCGCTGGCGGCGCTGGAAGAACTGCGCATGCTCTCCAACATCACCGAGAGCGGACGGGCCTCGCTGCAAACCCTGCTGATGGGCCAGCCGCAGTTCCGGCGTATGTTGGCCAGCCCCGATCTGGACCAGCTGCGCCAGCGCGTGCTCGCCTCGTACCATCTCGGGCCGCTGACGCGCGAGGAAACCCGGGCCTATATCGAGCACCGGCTGACCACGGCAGGCTGGCGCGGCAATCCGCGCTGGGAGGATGCCGCCTTTGCCGCAGCGTACGACCATACTGGCGGCATTCCGCGCCGGATCAACCGGCTGTGCGGGCGGGTGCTGCTGTATGGCGCGTTGGAGCAGAGTTCCGAAATCACCGGGGCAATGGTGGGCAATACGGCCGAGGAACTGTCCGAGGATCTGGAAGGCGTGCCGGCCGCGCGACTGGCCGAGATGTCGCCGTTGCCCGGCATGTCGCACCCGGCTGCCGGTTCCGAACTGCTCAGGCGGATAGAGGCGCTGGAAGAACAAATGGCCAGGCGCGAACGGGTGTTCCAGCGGCTGATGGACATATTCGGCGCCGGCGGTATGCGGGTGCCATGATGGCCCCCATCCTGAACGCCCTGACCGTGGACGTGGAGGACTATTTCCAGGTGGAGGCGCTCGCCGAGGCGGTGCCGCGCACAGCCTGGGAGAGCATACCGCGGCGGGTGGAGGCCAACACCGAGCGTCTGCTGGCGGCGTTCGACCGCGCCGGGGTAAAGGCGACCTTCTTCACCTTGGGCTGGGTGGCCGAACGCCACCCGGAACTGGTGCGGCGGATTGTGGCGGCGGGCCATGAACTGGCCAGCCACGGCCATGGCCACCAGCGGGTGGATGGGTTGGGGCCGGAGAGGTTCCGCGCCGATATCAGGCACGCCCGGCTTGTGCTGGAAGACATCGCCGGGGTGGCCGTGGTCGGCTACCGGGCCCCGACCTTCTCGGTCAATGCACGCACGCCGTGGGCTTTCTCCATCCTCGAGGAGGAAGGCTACCGCTACAGCAGCTCGGTCTATCCGGTGCGGCACGACCTGTATGGCATGCCGGACGCGCCGCGCTTCCCCTACCGGCCCGGCCAGGGTCCGTTGTGGGAGATCCCGATGACCACGGTGCGGGCGCTGGGGCGCAATCTGCCCTGCTCGGGGGGCGGCTGGTTCCGGGCGATCCCGTACCCGGTGTTTCGGTTAGGGCTACGCCGCTTCCATCACGACCATGCGGCGCCCGGGGTGTTCTACACCCATCCCTGGGAGTACGATCCGGCACAGCCGCGCGTGAAGGTGCGCAGCAGGCTGTCGCGGTTCCGCCATTACGTGAACCTGTCGCGCAGCGCCGGCCGGCTGGAACGACTGCTGCGGGACTTTGCCTGGGACCGGATGGACCGGGTGTTCGCGGGGATGCTGGAGGGGAAGGGCACCTGACCTCCGAGACCGTCCAGTACAGCGTTTCCAAGGAACGACTCCTGTCATGCGGCCTCGTTGATCCGGTATGTCCAGATAGGGATCGCGGTTGACGTCATCGAAATAGGCGAGAATTCTGGCCTTGAGTTCCGCCTTGGACACGACGCGGATGTGACGGAGCAGAGATCGTGCCATCTTGGAGAAGAAGCCTTTCACCAGGTTGAGCCAGGAGCCGCGCTTCGGTGTGAACACGAAAGTGAAACGGCCCTCGGGTTGGATGGCGAGCCATGCCATGGCGCTTGCATTCATGGTCGCGCGCGAAGCCCGTGTGCGCCCCCGGCTCGGGCGGCATGACAGATGGTCCGGCCGGCTGGACGGGATTTGCCCCGCCTGGTCCGGACCCGGGCCGTCACCGATGGGCGTCGATATGATGCCAAGCCGATATAACAGGCGGAAAGGCGGGATCAGAAGCTGGTCAGCAACCGCCAGTACACGCCCGACGCATTCACGGTCTGGCCGCTCGGGTGCCGGTTCAGGCGGGCGAGTCCTTCGAGATCGAACTCAGTATATCGCGTCACCTTGACCCGGGCACCGCCCCCGACCGAGGCCAGCCGCGTGCTCGGATCGGCGGACACATTCTGCCAGGTCTCGCCCCAGTCGTAGAAGCCGTATAGCTGGACGCCGAAAGCGATCTGCCTGCCGAGCAGGGCGTGCTCGAAGCCGGTGTTGATCTGCAACTCGAACGTGGCCGCGAGCGCTTTGTCGCCGGTCACCTGCCCCAGGTAATAGCCGCGCGCGAGGCGCGCGCCGCCGAGGTAGAATTGTTCCACAGGCGGCAGGATGCTCCCGGACCACTGCCCGGCGAAGAGCCCGGCCATCGCCAGACTGGTCGTGGCGGACAGCTGTGCCAGAGTCTGGGTCCGGTTGGCCTCAAACGACATCTTGGTGAACCCGGACTGCTCGCCCGGACGCGCCGCGGTCGGTGAATAGGGGTTGTTCGAGGCGCCGAGGATCGGCACCCCCTGCGACAGCCGCACCGCCAGCAGATTGACCGAGGCTCGGTCCACGCCGGCCCAATGATCGGTCCACGCGTATTCGCTGGCGAAGCGCAGGGCCCGCACCGCGTCATAGCTCTGCATCACCTCCGTCGCGCCCGGCATGGGGTGGGAATTGATCGTCGAATCGATGCCGTCGAACATCAGGGAGGCGTTCAGCGTCTGCTGTCGCGCCCGGATCAGCGGATAGGTGAACTGGCCGCCGAACACGGAGGTGAAGCTCTCGGTGCCGAACTGCTGCTGGATCCCGCCCGACGGGTTCACCGGGCCCGCTCCGCCATACAGCCTTATCTGCAAGCCGGAATCCCCCAGGTAGAACTCGGTCGAGGCCTGGCCGAAATTCTCGCTGTTCGGGAAGGTGTGATAGAGCGACAACCGGGTCCGTTCGCCGAACGCAGTGAAACTGTTCAGGTCGAGCGCCGCGAGTCCCTCGAGGGGACCGGTCTGCTTGTAGGCGCGGTTGTCGAAGGTCAGCAGGCCGGAAACCGCTTGGCGGGTGACCCGCGCCACCAGGGTGAGCGCGCCAGGCTCCTCGCCCGACGGCTCCAGCGAGGCCCTGAGCGATATGCCGGGGACGTCCTGCGCCAGCAGCAGGTAACGATCAAGGGTCGCACGATCGATCGGCTGGCGTTCGGTGAGGCGCATGAGGAAACGCCGGACCTGGGCTTGCGCGGGCCCGATGTCGCCGTCGAGCCGTACGTTCGTGATGTGCCCCTCGGTAATCACGAAGTGCAGCCCAGCGGCGGCGTCCACGGTGGCCGAGACGGTCGTGAGAAAATAGCCGTCGTTGCGATAGCGCCGCAGGATCGTCTGGCGCGCCGCATCGATCCGCCCCGCGGGGACCGCCGGTCCGGTCAGCCCCTCGGTGTCGCGGGCAAGGTCCGAGGCTGGATAGACCGTCGAACCCACGACCGAGACCGCGTCGATCCGCATTGGCCGGCTCGCCGTCTCCTCGTCCGGCGCCGCAGGCTGCGATGGCTCCGGAGCGGGCATGGCCAGGGGCGGCGGATCGGACGATATGCCCGCGTCGGGCCGGAACGAGAGGGCCGGCATCTGTGCGGCGGCCGGGGCGATCGCGCCAACCGTGCCGACAGCGATCACCATGGCCCGTGCCACGATCGCGTCTTCCAATGACCAGATCGACACGTGCCTACCTAACTCTCCTCCCAGCTGACTTGCGTGGCTTTGCCGGCGCAACGCTGCGGGCGGCGTTGGAGCCTGGTTTCCTCTTGCCCGCCACGTCGTTGTCCTCGGATTCAGCGGTCCGGAAGGGAGGCGGGTTGACGCCGCCGGTATCCATGGGAAGCTAATCTCACGTCAACGTGAATTTGCCTGTGCGTGGGGCATTTTCCCACGCTTCCCTGTGCTATGGAACACAAAGAATTTGCCGTGAACGAGCCGACGCCCGGATGCCATCCTCCAAATCTCCCGCCGCCCTGCCTCTCTCCACGCTGCTGCGGGCGACCAGGCGCCTGCTGCGCCCGCTCGTGCGGTTGCTGATGCGCAGCGGCGTCACTTTTCCGGTGCTGGCCGATCTGCTGCGCGGGTTGTTCGTCGAGGTCGCGATCACCGACCTGCTGGTCGATCCCAAGACCCGGACCGACAGCCGGATCAGCCTGCTGACCGGGGTGCACCGCAAGGAGATCCGCCGGCTGCGGCTGGAGGAAACCGGGCCGGACGCGGTTCCGCCGGTGGTGACCCTGAGCAGCCAGATCATCGCCCTCTGGCTCGGCTCGCCGGGCTTCCTGGACCCTGACGGACGGCCGCTGTCGTTGCCGCGCACCGCCCGCCCGGGTGTCGCCGAGCCGTCGTTCGAGGCGCTGGTCGAATCGGTGACCACGGATGTGCGTGCCCGCGCGGTGCTGGACGACTGGATCAGCCAGGGCATCGTTGGTCTGGACGGCGACGGCCGGGTGCGATTGAACACCGACGCGTTCATTCCCCGGACCGGCAGCGCCGAAAGCCTGTTCTATTTCGCCCGCAACCTGCATGACCACATCGCCGCGGCGGCGGCGAACATCGAGGCTGCGAGCACCCCACCGTTCGTTGACCGCAGCGTTCACTACGATCGGCTGACCCCGCAGGCCACGGCGGCACTGCAAGCGGCGGCCCGCGAGGCGGCGCAGCGCACGCTGGTCGAGGTCAACCGCGTGGCACTCGGCCTGGTCAGGGCCGAGGCGCCGAACCCCGCCGCCCCCACCACATTGCGGGTGAATTTCGGCGTTTACGTCTATGTCGAGGATATGGCCGGCCGATCGGACGCCCCGACGTGATCCGGCGTGCGGCACTTTTGCTGCTCGCGCTGGCGCCATCCTGCGCGGCGCCACCGCCTGAACGTCAGCCCGCCGCCGCCGACTTGCCCCGAGTCTGCCGGGCTTTGCCGGATGCCGGCGCCCTGACAGCCGAACGCGGTATCGGCGGCACCGGTATTGCGCCCGCCGCACAGCGCACCGCCGAACGCGGCCTCGGCGGCACCGGTATTGCGCCCGCCGCACGGCGCACCGCCGAACGCGGCCTCGGCGGCACCGGTATTGCGCCCGCCGCACAGCGCACCGCCGAACGTGGCATCGGCGGCACCGGAATCGTCGGCGTCATCACCGGCTTCGCCAGCGTCTGTATCAACGGGCTGGAAGTGGCGCTGGACGATACGGCGCAGGTCCAGTTTGAGAGAGAGCCTGCCGCCGACAGCATCCTGCGCGCCGGCCAGTTGGTAACGATCGCGGCCGAAGGGCCTGGCGCGGCGTTGCGCGCGCGTAGCATCGTCGTGCGTCATGAGGTTTCGGGTCCGGTCGAGTCGATGGAAATCGGCCACGGCGACTCGCTGGTCGTGGCCGGGCAGGCGGTGGTGGTACTGCCCACGACGCTGGGGCGCACCGACATCCTGCCTGGAGACTGGATCGCCGTCAGCGGGCTGCGCATCCCGAACGGCACCATTCTCGCCACCCGCGTTGACCGGCGCGCTCGCGGGCAAGTGGCCGTGCGCGGCACACCGGCAGACGCCGGCGACGGCACTTGGCGCATCGGCACCCTGACGCTGCACCTGCCCCCGGGCCAGGCGACTGCGGCCGGCACCCCGGTTGTGGCCGCTGGCCGTTATGACCACGGTACGTTGCATGTCGAGGTGCTGGCAGCCGACCTGCTGGCGGTCGACCCGGCTGCTTATTTCGGCGCCGCGGTGCAGCGGTTGGTAATCGAATCGTATGTCCACTTCGAGGAAGGACATGTGCGGCTGACCGGCGGCTTCGAGGCGCCCGCCGGGCCGGCCATCGGCGCCGCCCTGGCCCATCCCGGGCTTGCCGTGGTGGCCCTGGAGCGCGAGGATGGGTCCTTCCGGGTTACCAACATGCTCGACGCCGGCGGGCGCATCGCCGTGCCGTGGAGCTTGCCGTGGATCAACCCGCCCTTCAATCCGCTGCTCGGCTTGTCGCACCAATCAGAGGCAGTTGGGGGCGCGCCCCCCGGTGGATATTCGGGCGGTGGCGCCCCCACCGCCGGCGAGGCAGCTGGGCCTAATACCAATCCGCAAAAAGGCGGACTCATCGCCGGCAGCTACATCATTGATTGGACTGACGTTTGGTGTCGGCTGATGAGTCCGCCTTTTTGCGGATTGGTATAAGTCTCCCGACTTCCCTACAGGTGTCGGCCCGGGATCGGCATTGCCGGGGGGCACGGGTCTGCCGCCTGGAGAGTTGGCCCCACCTCCCCCATACTCTCCTGCGCAGCCGGACACGGACGGGGACCACAGCGGGCAGCACCGCGGCGGCCATAATCACTGAAGCCGCCACTCAGCCGACTATCGCAATGAAAAGACCTCCGCTCGTTCTGGCGTCTCTTGTTCCGCAGGGCAGAATCAGCGTGGCGGGAGCGGTGAGGCGCATGCAAACGCCGCCCGTTGCGCGAAGGCCCGCTGGGCCGGGGTTCGGGAAAGCCGACGACAGCGCGGTAGCCAGGTCACCTCGCCGGAAGTGGCGGCTCCGTTTTCGGGTGAGGCGGAGGGAAAGTGAGTCCGGTCTGGCACTGTCGGAGGACAAGGCCCCAACCAACGAACTGCCCCTCTGGTACGAGTGAGACCGTCTAATTACAACAGGTAAACCCCCGGCTCTGCCGGGGGACTGAAAAAGTTCGACATTTCAGGAATCATGCCCCAGGCCGTCCATCGACGAGACTCTTGAGTGTGAGCCGCCAAGCACACGCACAAGGAGTTCAGAAAATATTTTTGTGAGGTGTTCCAAACACTAGCCAACAAAAAGAATCGTTTCGAGGAACGGCGCCTGATGACAGACCAGGTAAATATGCTATTGTCGATATCGCATAAGCACTCTGTATTGTGGGCGGTCGGTTTTATCAAGGGGAAGAGTGCGATCCACTTGGCGCGGGCGTACGGAGAGAGGCGAAGGAACTTCGTGGGGCAGAACTTCTGGGCGCGAGGCCACTTCGTATCGACCGTTGGACGTGACGAGGAGGTGAACCGGCTGGCGGAGGGCCACAGCATTCTCCACCTGGAGCGGCTGACCGGCAACAGCGCGCGCATCACCGGCGTGTCGCTGCCCGCGGGCTTGCGGTAAGGCATATTATGCCTTACATTCCGCCGATCTTGCGGGAGATGCGCACATGACCATCGAACTGACCGTCACGGCCAAGGGACAGGTAACTCTGCGCCAAGCCGTGCTGGCACATTTGAATGCGGGTCCGGGCCGGAAGATCAGCGCGACGCTGCTGCCCGGCGGCCGGGTCGAATTGCGCCCGCTGGAGGATGTGCCGGCGATTACCGAGCTTCGCGGCGCCCTGCGGCGGCCGGGTCAGCGGGTGGTGACGCTGCGGGAGATGCAGGATGCCATCGAGCAAGCCGGGGCGTGAGGATCGCGGCCGATACCAACGTCGTCGTTCGCTATCTGGTCTGGGATGACGCGACGCAGGCCGAGGCGGCGGCGCGGGCTATTGAGCAAGCTGAAACGGTGGTGCTTTCCGCCGTTGTGCTGTGCGAGGTCGTTTGGGTGCTGCGGCGCGTCTATCGCTACACCCCCGGGGAGGTCGCGGACGTGCTGCGCCGCTTGATCGAGAGCCGCACGGTGGACGTTGACCGCCCGCTTGCCGAGGCCGGGCTGGCCATGCTGGTGGTCGGCGGGGATTTCGCCGACGGCGTAATTCTGGCCGAGGCCGGACGGGCGCGCTGCGACCGCCTGGTCAGCTTCGACCAGAACTTTGCCCGCCTGTCGACCGGGATCGAGGTCGTCAGCCCATAAGCAACCGAAATATCCACATGTCACTGGAAGGCCCCTTATCGCGGGTGTCAGGATCGCATGCCGCAGCCAGGGTGGGCTGTCCCAAAATGGTTCCCTTGCGGAACACCTGACCTGCACAGACGAACCGGCGGACCCCAGTTGCCGAGCGATGAAGCCAGCGCTCGTTTCGCATCCTGACGTAATCACTCCCCGGCATTTGGACGGTCCCGTCAGGCTCGGCGATCCCGGCATCCCCACGCTGCCGCCGATCCCCGAACTTATCCACTGCCACGCCCAACCCGCCTGACGAGTGGCGCCGTCCGGGACTTTGCCTGGGTTACGTGGGGAAGCATTAACCATTTGATCAGGCTTGATTTTCATTCCGGCTGCCCAAGGTGCCCGCGCGACAGTCTCTCAGCGAATCCCCAAAGCGGCACGTCTGGCCGCATTTTTTGCGATCTACCGAGTTGACCGATAGCTTTCATTATGCACAATATATTTGTGTGCCTGATGTGGCTTCACAGTTCGGGAATGTTATTAATGCCGCTTTCCTGCGCCGACCCTTCAGGCACGGGCTTTGGCTCGAGCCTACGCGGGCCGGCAAGGGATAGGGTCCAACATATGACGACGCTTTTGCGACCGGCGCGGCTCGGGTTGCTGGCCGTGGGGTTGGCTGTCGGTCTGCCTGGGGCAGCGCAAGCCGATTTCAACGGTGACTATGCATTGGTCAACTGGACGCTGACCGATGGTGCGCAGGGCGGGGTTGACCTGTCACAAGCACCGCAGACGGTCACGCTGTTCGGCGGTGCCAACGATGTGGCTGGTGCCACCAGCTACACCATCACGGTGCCCAACGCCATTGTACTGAGTTTCGATTGGTCGTACATTAATAACGACCTCTACCAGGACCCGCTGTTCGAACCTGCAGGCTATCTGGTGGATGGCATTCTCTTCCAACTCACCGACGATTTGGGTGCGCCCACGCAGTCCGGCACGGTGACCCTGGCGCTGTCGGCCGGCGATGTGTTCGGCTTCGAGGTCGTCACGTTTGACGGGTATTACGGGTCGGCCAACGGCACCTATGGCTCCTCGTTCCTGTCGGTGACGGATTTTGCCGTGCCGGAGCCGGTAAGCTGGCCAGTGCTGGCCCTGGGCCTGGGCGCGTTGGCCATGCTGGTCATACGCAGGCCGGCCCATCGCGCGCTGTGAGCGCATATTTGTATTTGTATCGCAAGGACAGCCGAGCCATGCACCTTCAGACCCTGACACAGGCGGCGGCCTCGCGGCACCGCGCCGGCCTGCTTGCCACCGCGGCCATGGCCGCGATGGCGACCCTCGGGGGCGCGTTGCGTGATGCCGACGCGGCCACGCCACCCAACATCCTGTACATCGTCGCCGACGATCTGGGCTATTCGGATCTCCATGCCTTCGGCGGCGAAATCAGCACGCCGAACCTGGATGCGCTGGTGGCGAACGGTCGCATTCTCACCAATTTCCACGTGGGGTCGGTCTGCGCCATCACCCGTTCCATGCTCTACACCGGCGTGGACCACCATTTGGCTGGTGAAGGCACGATGGGCGCACCCAATGACGAGCGCCGCGGCCTGCCCGGCTATGAGGGCTATCTCAACAGCCGCGTCGTCACCGTGGCACAATTGCTGAAGAATGCCGGCTATCACACCTACATCGCCGGCAAGTGGCATCTGGGCTCGGCTATTGGCACTGGCATTGGCGGCGGCACTGCCGGCCAGACGCCCGACCAGTGGGGGTGGGAGCAATCCTATGTGCTGCTGGGCGGCGCCACCGGCAACCATTTTGGCCACGAGGCGGCCGGAGCGCATAACTACACCTTCAATGGTGCCTATGTGCAGCCGGGCCAGCCAGGTCAACCAGGCGGCAGCCCTGGCTACTCCTATAACGGCAATACCTATCCCGGCTACAGTTATAACGGTGTCGATTGGGGTTTCTATGATGCCGATTTCTACACCTGGCAACTGAACCAGTTCATCGACAAGAACCTGAGTGACGGCAAGCCATTCATTGCCTTCGCCACCTACACCACGCCGCATTGGCCGTTGCAGGTACCCGAGCCGTACCTTTCGAAATACAAAGGATTCTACAGCGCCGGCTACACCGTTACCCGTACCCGCCGCCTGGCGCGTCAGGTCGCCCTGGGTCTGGTGGCGCCCGGCACGGTCGCCGCACCGCCACGCGCGGAGTCGCTGACCGCCTCCCCCGCCACCGCCAACAACGGGACGGCTGCCGCGAAATATGTCAATGCGTTGAACCCCAATCCGTTGCTGGGACTCGGCACCTATCTTGGCAGCCCGGGATACGTGGACCATGGGCCCGGCTTGGTCGATCCCCTGTGGAGCAGCCTGACACCGGCCCAACAGGCAACACAGGCGCGCTACATGGAAATCTACGCCGGCATGGTCGAAGCGCTGGACCATTACGTCGGGGTTTTGGTGCAGCACCTGAAGGATATCGGTGCCTACAACAACACGTTGATCGTATTCCATTCCGACAACGGGGCCGAAGGTTGGCCGCTCTCCGCTGCGCAGGATGCCGCCAATGCGCAGGGCTACAACACCACGCCGGTGTCCGGCAATTTCGCCAATCTCGGCCAGAGCGGCTCGAACGTACAGTACGGCCTGCGCTGGGCGGAGGTGAGTGCCTCGCCGCTGAAGCTGGTAAAGGGCTATACCGGCGAGGGTGGGGTGAGCGCGCCAGCCATCGTCCATCTGCCCGGGCAGACGACGCAACTGGCCAATCTCACCGACTTCCTGCACGTGCGCGACATCACGCCGACGCTGTTGAGCTTTGCCGGGGTCGCCGCCCCCAGCACAGCGGCGCCGCCGTATCGGTTGGCAACCGCGCAAGGGTCGGTACAGATACCGCGCGTCTATGCGCCGGACCTGCGGGCGGTCTATTCGATTTCCGGAAAGTCGTTCTACAATGAACTGAAGGGCACCAGCGCCGGGCCGCTGCACGCCGCAGATCCACAAGGTGACGAGGCCTATGGCCGCGCCTACCTCACCAGCGGAAACTACAAGATACTGTTCACCGAACCGCCGCTGGGGCCGGTGGACGGGCATTGGCAGTTGTTCAACCTGGCCAACGACCGTGGCGAAACCAACGACCTGTCCACGGCCAATCCGTATGTGGTGAACCAGCTGTTCAACCAGTGGTCGACCTACATGCTCAACAATGGCGGCGTGGAGCCGGTACGGCCGCAAGGCTATTACTGATGCGGGGTTGGGCCTCACGGCCCGGAGGCGCGCCGGTGCGCGCCTCCATCCGCACGTCCGGCCGCCGGCACCTGCTGGTGGGGTTGGTTGCCGCGCTGTTGCCGGGGCAGGGGTCAGCCACCGCCCCGCTGCGGCTGGGGGCACTGCGCGGGCCGCAGGCCGAGTTGCTGGCCTATGCGGCGGGGCTGGAGCCGATGCGGCAACTCCCGATCAGGCTGGTGGTGTCTGACAACGCAGCCGTCCTGGCGGATGACCTGGCGCGGGGAAGGCTGGATGGCATCGCCAGCCACAACAGCCAGCTTCTGGATGGGCTGAATGCGGCGCACGGCATTTCGCTGGTCGCCGGCTTCGCCACCGTGACGCTGCCGACCGGCATCTATTCGAAACGGCTCCATGGCGTGGCGCAATTGGGCAAGGGCGACCGCATCGTGCTGCCCAGGCCAACCCAGGCGTATAACCGGGCGCGCGTCCTGCTCTATAATTACGGACTGCTGTACGCGCATGAGGATCACGGGCTGGCGGAAGACTTTTCGAACATCGTCAATCCGATCGGCTTCGTGCTGGAGACGGAGGAATTGCCCGCGCTGGCGGGGCGGCTGGATGATGCCGCGGTCGTGGTCCTCCCCTATGAGGCGGCAGTGGCGGCCGGGTTGCGGCCGGCGGTGGATTCGATCGGGCTGGAGGACGGCAAGTCCCCCTATGCGCAAGTGCTGGCGGTACGGACGGCGGATCGCGACCGGCCATGGGTGTCGACGCTGGCGCGCAGCTTCCAATCCGCCGAAATGCGGCGGTTCATCTACGATCATTTTGGCGATTCGATCGCGCCGCCGTGGTAGCGACGACACCGGCCATGCAAGACGATGCGCCCTTCTCCTTCCATTGCACCGCCTGCGGCAAATGCTGCAATTCGCCGCCGCGCCTGACGCTACCGGAACTGCTCCACCATCAGGACGTGTTCATCGGCTGCCTGGCGATCAGCCGGCTTGCCGCCGGCGCCGATGCGCAGCGTGCCGCGTTGCTGGACACGCTGGCGTTCCGGGCGCCGGGTCCAGGAGGCGCCACGCATATTGCGATCGTGCCGCAGGGCTACGGCTATGACAGCGCGCAAAGCTGCCCGGCGCTGGCCGGTGCCGGGCTTTGCGCATTGCACGAGCATCGCAAGCCCATGCAATGCGGGGTGGTGCCGCTGGACCCGCTGGCGCCGGACCCGCAGCAGGGTTTGGTGCTGAGCGAAAGATTGCAGGACGGGGCCTGGCTGGAGGCCGGTTGCATCGGCCACGCCGCGGCCGGCGCACGCGCGCCGCTGATCGCGTCGATGCAGGTGGTGGACCCGGTTTTCGCCAGCGCTCTGCAGGCGCAGCGCGGCGCCATGGCGGCGGATTTGCGGATGTGGGGGCGCGGGGTGTTCGACTTGCTGCGCGCCGACGGGACGGCGATCGATTCGGCGCTATCGCGGGTACCGCTCGGCGGCTTCGTGGCGCTGCCGATGGTGCCGGCGCTGCTGGTGCTGGCGGGGATTTCCGAGATCCTCCGGCAGGCCTGCATTACCTTCCTGAAGGCGCAGGTCCACCTGATCGATGTCAGCGTGCGGCAGGCGGTGCTGCGTCGGCAACGCGACGACCGGCCGATGACCGAGCGTCTGCGCGCCTGGGCGGTTTCGTATCGCGGGTTGCATGCCATGCTGATCGAAGCGCCTCTGCCTGAACGACCGGAGTCGGATGTCGTGGCGCGTGCATACCTGGAAGGGCCGCTCAGCCCCGTCCTGCTGCCGGCATGAGGAGCATATGAAATACGACCAGGAAGCGGTCATGCAGGCTGCACGGCTCGGCATCAGCCCGGAGGCATTGCGGACCTATCTGGACGCGGGTGCCGGCAAACGCGCGCCCGGCGTCGTGCGCAGCCTGCACGCCATGGCCAAACCGATCGGCAGTGCCTGCAACCTGCACTGCACCTATTGCTACTACCTCGGCAAGGAAAAGCTGCTGGGGCAGGACCGCAACCGCATGAGCGACGCGGTGCTGGAGGCCTATATCGCCGGATATATCGAAAGCCAGGATGCGGAGGAGATTGCCTTCACCTGGCACGGCGGCGAGCCGACGCTGCTGGGGATCGGCTTCTTCGAGACGGTCCTGCGCTACCAGGCGAAACATCTGCCGGCCGGACGCCGTATTACCAATGACGTGCAAACCAACGGCACGCTGCTCGATGACGAATGGTGCGCGTTCCTGGCGGCGCACGGGTTCCTGGTCGGTCTGTCGATCGACGGGCCACGCGACCTGCATGACCGCTACCGACCGACCCGGGGCGGCCAGGGCAGTTTTGCGGCGGTCGTGGCGGCGGCACGGCGGCTGCGGGCGCACGGGATACGCTTTGGCACGCTGACCGTGGTGAACCGGGAGTCCGCCAGGCAGCCGTTGGAGGTGTATCGCTTCCTGCGTGACGACATCGGCGCGCATTACATGCAGCTGATTCCCTGCGTGGAGCCGCGCCGGTTCGAGACCACGGCGCCGGACCGGCACGGCGCGGAGGCTTTGCCGCTGGTCGGAAGCCCACGGGCGCGGGCGACCCATGCGCAGAGCGTAGTCACTGACTGGAGCGTAGCGCCGCGGGACTGGGGACGGTTCCTGGCGGCGATCTTTACCGAGTGGGCGGCGCGTGACCGTGGGCGGGTGAAGGTCAACCTGATCGAATCCTTTCTGGCTCAGATCAATGGCCAGCCCAGCCTGATGTGCACCAGCAATCCCGTGTGCGGCAAGAATATCGCGGTGGAGCACGACGGTCGGGTGTTTTCGTGCGACCACTATGTCTACCCGGAGCACGAGCTCGGCCGCATCGGTGAGGCTTCGTTGGCGCAAATAGTATTTTCGCTCCGCCAACTGGAATTTGGGTTGAACAAGTTCAACACCTTGTCAGGCGAGTGCCGGCGCTGCCCCTATCTGACCCTGTGTTGGGGCGAGTGCCCGCGCACCCGGCTGCTGCGCACGCGGCCGGAGGAGGGAAATTTGAGCTATCTGTGTGAAGGCTGGAAGATCTTCTTTGACCAGGCCATACCCAAGGCACGAACCCTGGGGTTGGCGCCGCAAACCCCCGGCAGCCGACCGGCGGGGACGGTTGCAAGTGGACGACGGCGGTGATGACATGGCAAGCTTGATGCGACGGTGAAATCGGCATGGCTATGGTGCCGGGAACGGCGGCACCGGAACCGGGGATACCATGCGTCTTGAACGGCGTCCTGGCAGTGCGGACGGCGGGTTTGCGTTGCTGGAAGTGCTGGTCGCGTTTGCCATCGCCGCGCTGGCGCTGGCGGTGTTGTTCCGAGGCGGTATCGACGGCCTGGTCGCCGCGCGGGTGGCCGGGCATATGGACGAGGCGCTGGCGCATGCCCGCTCGCGCCTGGCCGCGGCCTGCCATGGGGCGCGGCTGACGCCGGGCACCACCGAGGGCAAGGACGGCAGCGACTTCGCCTGGCGCACCCAGGTGCAGGTCGCAGATTCGGTGGGGATCTCGCGCGGCAGTGCCGAAGACCCCGGACCAGGGCTGCGCGCCACGCTTTATGCGGTGCAGGTCACCATCGGCTGGGGCAGCGGCGCCAATCTCTTCGGCAATCACCGGCACCAGGTTGCATTGGCGACCAGTTGCCTCGGCATCCGGCAGGCCGGGCCGGCGTGACGCCCACCCGCCCGGTGGTCACGATGCCGGCCGGCTTCACGCTGCTGGAAGTGGTGGCGGCGCTGGCGGTGCTCGGTCTGCTGCTGTTGGTCCTGACGCAGGGCATGCAGTTCGGTTTGCGCGCCTGGCAGACCGTCGGGCACGAGGTGATGCGCCCGGCCGAGTTGGAGGCGGTGGATCGCACGCTGCGCCGTCTGGTCACGCGGGTCGTTGCCAAGGACACGGTCGAGGGGCGCGGCGCGGTGGTGGGTGCGCCGACGGCGCTGGATGTCGTCACCCGCCTGCCGCCCGATCCCGACGGCCCGAAGCTGGCGTCGCCGGTGGAGGCGCGGCTGGAAGTGGACGCGGCACACCGGCTGGTGCTGAGCTTCCTGCCGCGACCGCATGCGCAATGGCTGGAACCGCCGCGGCGACGGGAAGTGGTCCTGCTGGAGCACGTACAGCGTGTGGAGTTCGGCTTCTGGCGGGAGGCGCGCGGCGGCGGTGGTACCTGGTCTGCGAGCTGGAATATCCCAAGCGCTCCGACCCTGATCCGTATTCGCATCATCTTTCCACACGGTGATGCGCGTCACTGGCCCGATATCGTGGCGGCACCGGCACTCGGACCGGTCTCCGAGGAGTCGTCACGGTACCTTTGTTGTTCCGGCTGTTGTGCGTTGGTTCAAGAGGTAAAAATTGGCTAGCCGGGAGCGCGGTTTTGTCCTGTTGATCGTGCTGTGGACGGTCGCGCTGCTGGCGTTGGTGAGCAGCCATGTCACCGCGACCGCACGCAACGCACTGGCCAGCGCGGCGGCGCTGCGCACTGGGGCGGAGGCGGAGGCGGCAGCCGACGGCTTGGTGCGGGAGGCGATGCTGCGGCTGCTTGACCCATCGGCGAAGCACTGGTCGGCCGATGGCGTGCCACACCAGGGGAGGCTGCCGCGCGGCGGCAGTTCGGTGGTGACGATCGTCGACGAGGCCAGCCGGATCAACCCGTCCACCGCGCCTGCCGAGGTGATGGTCGGTTTGCTGCGCGCGGTCGGCGTCGATAAGGGGCGTGCGGGTGGGTTGGCCTCGATGATAGTGGACTGGCACAGCCTGGCCGGCACGGCTGGCCAGCGGCTGGCGACCTATCGGGGTGCCGGCCTGCCCTATATCCCGCCTTCCGCCGGCTTCTTCAGCCTTGACGAACTTGCGCTGGTGGTCGGCATGACGCCGGACGTGGTGGCGCGGTTGGCACCCTATGTGACGGTTCATACCGCCGGGCCGGTCAATCGGCTGGTGGCCGATCCGCTGGTGCTGGCAGTGTTGCGGGAGACCCTCCCGGCGCAGGAGGCCGAACAGACCGGACCGCCGGTCGTTCGCATTATCGCGCAAGTGAAGTTGCCCGGTGGTGGCGCGACGCGGCAGGCGGTGGTGCGCATCGACATGGGCCAAGACGATCCGGCCGATATCTGCCAGATCCTGGAATGGGAATGAGGATCGATATCCTGACCGTGCTGCTGCTGGCTGCCCCGCACCGACGACAGCATCGTTGCCTGTCGGCTCCAACGAACCGAGAGTCCGTTGGGAAAGGGGTTTCAAGTCGAACTGAACCGATTGGAGAATCCGGCAGTTCGTATAGGACAGCTGACAGGCGTGCCGATGGTGTGGACTGCCGAGAATCGCGGTCGCTACGACCGGCGAGGTCAAAGATATCCGAGTGACCTGACGAACGAGGAGTGGGCGGTTCTACAGTCGCTTCTGCCGGTTCGCCAAGGGCGCGGTCGCCCGCGGGCGCATCGGTTGCGCGAGGTCATGAACGGCATTCGCTATGTCGTGCGCTATGGCATCCCGTGGGACGCCATGCCCAAGGACCTGCCGCCGTCGAGCATCTGCCACGATTACTGGCGTCTGCTGTCTGACGGCGGCCACATGGAGCAGATCAACCATCGCCTGATGCCGGTGATGCGCGTTGATGATCGCGGCGCGGGCGGCGACATGGTTCTCGTCGCTGATGTGCCATTGCGCCACGTTGACCAGGTGGAGATAGCCGAGGCCGCGCGACGCGTCGGCCATGCGGGCGAGGCCGAGGTTGGTGCCATCGGCGAGGACCGCTGCCAGGAGCGCGGGGATATCGGCAGCCGGATTGCCGGTCCGCGGATGGGTGAACCGGTCGGCGAAGCCGGTCCAGTCGTTGACGTCGCTCAGGACCTCGGTGATCCGCGCGCGCGGCAGCATGCCGTTCAATCGCAGGGCCAGGTCGCGCGCGGCGTCGGGAACAACCAGCGGAATCCTGGCGATGTAGAGCTTGCCGTCGTCGATTTCGACACCGTCGGGATCGCCGCGCGATGCCCGGTCGGCCACGAAATTCAAGCGTTCGTGCAGTGTCGCGGCGCGGCCGGCGACATGGCGGGCCGGGTCGGTCTCGCCACCGATGCCGGTGTCCCGCACGGCCCCGGCCGACAGCAGGTAGTCCTCAAAGGCGCGGTAATCGCGGCTCCCGGCGATCCAGATGCCGCTGCCTTTCAGCCGCTCGCGCAGCGTGGCGAGCACAGCGGTTTCGTAGAGCCGCCGGTCCGCCTTGCGGTTCGCGAAGATCAGCTTGCGCCACTTCGGCGGCAGGAACGTAGACGGCGGCCGGTCCGGCAAAGCGCGCGTGCTGTCGCGGTCCATCCCCTTGAGGAGTTCGATGGCGGCCAGGACAGGATCGTTCGGCGTGCCCGACCGGAAGTCGAACGCCTTGAGAAAGCGCGGGCTGAACCGCCGCGGGACGCCGTAGCGCTCGGCCGCGGTGATGAGGATGTCCTGCTCCGCCACGTTGGCGACGGCCCCGATGACCGGGAGCACGTCATCGCGTTTCTTCATGCCGACTTCGCGGTCGGCGACGGCGACAGGCGGCCTCCGCGCCCGCCTTCAGACAGGAACGCCAATCGGCAAACCCGAAGCTGCGAAGCTGCAAAAGCTTCTGAAGCTCGGTCATATGCTCGCGGCGTGTTTCCGCCCGGCGAGCGGAATCGCCGAACAATGCCGGGTCGACGTCAATCTGCTTCCCGACAAAGGCAAGCATCGGTTCAGGCAGCAATTCCGCAGGATCGAAAACGCGGCCAGGATGACGGAGCGCGCAAAGCTGGACAGCGAAGCCCAGGCGGTTGGCCGCTCGCCGCTTCGTTCGGATCAGGGCGAGGTCTTCGGCGCTGAGGACGAAGTGGCGGGCCATTTCCGCAACATCGGTCGGGATGGAAAACAGCCGGGCGCGCTGCTCGGAAGACAACAGGGCATGACGTGGCATGACGATCTCGATTTGATGGCAAGAGACCGTTCATAAACTGGTTGCCTTTCAACGCAATTATGCAACAGGGTATTGAAAGCAGATTCGTGAGGAATCGCCATGACCGCCAAACCCGTTCGCAAACGAACGTTTGTGAAAGCCGCCAAGCCTGCCGCCGACGGTCTGTTGGTCGGCTATGCGCGGGTGTCCAAGGGGGACGAGCAGACCAACGCCTTGCAGGTCAGAGCACTGAAGGGGGCCGGCTGCCGGCGGCTGTTCGAGGAGGCCGCTTCAGGCGGACGTTGGGACCGGCCCGAGTTGCACCGCCTGCTCGACCAACTCCGGGAGGGCGACGTGGTGGTGGTCTGGAAGCTCGACCGCCTGAGCCGCAGCCTCAAGGACGTGCTGCATATCATGGAGCGGATCGCAGCCGCGGGCGCGGGTTTCCGAAGCATCACGGAGGCGATCGACACCACCACACCCGCGGGGCGGATGATGATGCAGATGGTCGGGGCCTTTGCCGAGTTCGAGCGTGCCATGATCCGCGAGCGCACCAGCGCCGGCTTGGCTGCCGCCCGCGCCGAGGGCCGCGTGGGCGGCCGGCGCAAGAAGCTGGACGCTGCCAAACGGCGCGAAATCGCCGAGAGCGTCCTCTCAGGCCGCAAATCCGGCGCCGAGATGGCCAGGCTCTACGGCGTCAGCCCGCCGACTGTGTCGCGCATCGTCGCACAGCACCGGGTCGCGCCGGCTTAGCGTGCAGTTTTGTACAAATCGTGTGGTGACCCCGAGATCATCGTTGCGCAGGCCTGCAACGACAACGGCAAGCGCGTCGTCTTCGCGAGCGTGCCGGCGGAAGCCAACCATGAGGCCCAGCAGCTGCGCTGCGTGCTGCATGACCTCGGGGCCACCAGG
>Ga0302319_10000941_pt1 | contig 65503 bp, 68 predicted proteins | sample Bog_T0_2_FD_203319 | JGI IMG/M metagenome (GOLD analysis project Ga0302319, IMG submission 203319) | Peat permafrost microbial communities from Stordalen Mire near Abisko, Sweden - Bog_T0_2 | ecosystem: Environmental > Terrestrial > Soil > Wetlands > Peat | place: Sweden: Abisko, Stordalen Mire...
TGGAAGATCGCGGTCAACGCGCCGTAATAGCCCGACACCCCGGTCAGTGCGAGGCCGACCACGAGCAGTCCGGTGACGGCGCCGCCTCGGAACGCGGCGGTCAGGGCCGGCGGGACCCCGCCACGCGCCGCTTCGGCCACGCGTGCGTTGGCCCGCACCGACACGTTCATGCCGATATAGCCGGTCGAGCCCGAGAGGATTCCTCCGATCGCGAAGCCCGCCGCCACGGCGATGTTCTGCACGAAGATCAGCGCGATGAACAGAACGACGCCGACACCTGCGATCGTCGTGTACTGACGGTTCAGATAGGCACGGGCGCCGGCCTGAATCGCGGCCGAGATGGTCTGCATCCGCTCGTTGCCGGGCGAGAGCGCCAGCAGCGAGCGCGCTGTGAGCGCTCCGTAAAGGACGGCGCAGGCCGCACACACGAGGGCGACGACGACCCCGTGGTTGGTCAGAAAATTACTCAAGGCAGCTCCTCAGCATGACGTCTGCGCGAGCGTTCGCACCGCCAGACACAACAGGAAGCCGGGCAGGTTCACACGCCCGCCCGGCATGTAACAACGGCCGCAGTCTATAGCTAGCGGCGCGAGGGCGGCAGGCTCACGAGCCGGGCACCCAGAGACGCCCGCTGCGCTGCGCCGGCCCGGCGTCGGGCTTGCCGCCATCCTCCGGCGGCGGCGGCGGACCCTGGCCGGGGGGCGCTTCGCCGCTCGCGCCGCCGGCGCCTGAGCCGCGTGTGGCGGTCGGCGCGGCCCCGGCGCCGGCCGGCACGCCCGCCAGCTTTGCGTATTCGAACTGGAGCGCCGAGATGGCCTCGCGCAGCGGCCCGAGGGTCGGTCCTGCCTCGCCGCGCTCAAGCACCGGCATCAGCGCCCGCGCAGCGTCGATCGCGTCGCGCACCTGGCCAAGATCGCGCTCGCCCTCGGTTCCCGGCTCGACTCCCAGCCGCCGGCCCGCCAGGCTGATCAGCGACACGGCGGTCTGGACGATCACGTCCGCCGGCGTGAGCGCCCGCAGCTGCTCCTCCCACGCCGCCCGCAGCTCAGCCTCGCTCGGCTGCTCGCCACCGCCAGTGATGTCCGGCTCCCCGGTTGCCCCGCTCATGCTCGAACCTCCTCCGAATAGGTCGCGCGCGTCTCGCGCACGCAGCTCTCGAAAGCTTCGCGCATCGAGAGGCCCGCATCGATCATCGCGCGCTGGCGTTGCGCGCCGTTGGGCTCACCGCACGCCGGCTCGAGGTCGAGACGGTAGGCCGCCCGTGCCGGTGCGCTCCAGGCGAGCAGGCGCTCGACGATCTCGGCGGACGGATACTCCTCGCCGGTCGCGAAATCGATCATCCGCCCGTCAAGCCCGTGGCGGATCGCTCGCCACATGTTCTCCTCGATCAGGTACCCGTGCAGGGGCTCACTGAGATCGCCGCCGTCGAGCTCGAGCAGCGTCTGTGCCACGCACGCGACGATCAGCCCCGCCAGCGCCTCTGACTCCGTGGCGCTTGCCTGTACGTCGCAGATGCGCACCTCGACCGTGCCGTAGGAAAGGTGTGGCCGCACCGACCACCAGACCTGCGTGAACTCGATGATCGAGTTCGTCGAGATCAGCAGCTCCAGGTAACGGCGGAAGGCCGGCCAACCGCCGAACGCGTGCGGGACGCCGCAGCGGGGAAAGCTGCGCGTGAAGGTCTGCGTGCGCGCCGAGTGCAGCCCGGCGAGGCGGCCGTCCAGGAACGGCGAGTTGGCGGAAACCGCGAGCAGCAGCGGCAGCAGCGGGCGCAGCCGGTCGCATACGCGCACCGCACGGTCGATGTCGCGGACCCCCACATGCACGTGCAGGCTGAAGGTGTTGTTGCGCCAGGCGACGTACTTCAAGCCCTCCTCGACGCGGCGGTAGTGCTCGGTGTCGATAACCGGCTGCTCGCGATAGTCCGCCCAGGGGTGGGTACCGGTCGCCCCAAGCTCCGCGCCGCGCGAGCCGGCGAGCGCAAACAGCGCCCGCCTGCGCTCGCGCTGGCGGCGCAGCGCGTCGCCTAGATCGTCGCCGGCTCCCGAGATGATCTCGATCTCCGACGAGATCAGCTCGCCGGTGATGTGCTCGTGCAGCAGCGGATCGACGAGCGCCGCCGCGTCGCGCAGTTCCTCGAAACGGGGGGCGAGGTCGAGCGTATGCGGATCGAGGATCGAGAATTCCTCTTCGAGCCCGACGGTCAGGTCAGTGGACGCCGCGAAGGTCTCGACGGCGCGATCGAGGTCGATCGTCGACACGGCTCAGGCGAGATAGAAGTAGAGCGCGTAGAGCAGGTCAACGGCCGGGCTCGAGGTGTGGACGGTCGTCTCGGGCGGCACGTCGAGCAGCGCGTCGGAGTAGTTGAAGATGATCTTCACGCTGGCCGCCACAAGGTCATCCGCGAGGCCCTGTGCGGCGGCGGTTGGAACCGCCAGCACGCCAACGACGATGTCCTGTTCCTCGACCACGGCCCGAAGGTCGCTGTTGTGGCGGACGAGGTGCTGGCCGACGCGCTTGCCCACCTTCGCAGGGTCCGAGTCGAAGATCGCCACGACACGAAAGCCGTGATCGGCAAAGATCTCCGACGACGCGATCGCCGTACCGAGGTGCCCGGCACCGAACAGCGCGATGTTGTGCTGGCCGGCGGTGCGCAGAATCTTGCGAATCTGCGCCAGCAGCGAGTCGACGTTGTAGCCCACGCCGCGTTTGCCGAATTTGCCAAACCCGGAGAGGTCGCGGCGAATCTGCGTCGAGTTCACATGCGTGTACTCGGCGAGCTCATGCGAGGAGATCGTCTCGCGTCCCATCTTGCGGGCCTGCGTCAGAACCTGGAGGTAGCGCGACAGGCGTGCTGCGACGCCGAGCGACAGGCGCTCGGAGCTCGCAGCGAGATCCTCGTCGGCGGACGCGGAAGGTTCGTCTGTCATCCGTGGGACTTTACTGAGCCATTCCCTCAATAACGCCTCATCGACGACGAAGTCGAACAGCTCCTGGCCGTCGAGCGTGACCACCGGGATCCGTTCCAGGTAGGCGCGCAGCAGCCCGTCGTCGCGCTCGATGTCGCGCTCGATCAGCTCGAACGGCTGCTGCGCGCGCACGCGTTCCAGCACCGCACGCGCCTCGTCGCAGAGGCAGCAGCCCGGCCGGCCGTAGAGGACGACGACGCTCACCGCAGCGGCCCCTCGCCGGTGGCGTAGACGTCCAGGCCGAGGTAGCCGGGATAGCTGTGCGCCTCCGCATCGATTGCTGCGGCGGCGATCATCGCGGCGTTGTCGGTGCACAGCTCCGGCGGCGGCAGAAACAGCTCGACGCCGAGCTCCGCCAGTGCGGCCCGCAGCGCCATGTTCGCCGCGACACCGCCGCCGAGCGCGAGGCGGGTGCGTCCAGAGCGCTGCAATCCCCGCCGCACACGCCGCAGCAGCGCCTCGACGATCGCCCGCTGGTAGGCGGCGGCCAGATTCGCCCGCACGCGCGGGTCGCTCGCATCGACCTCGCGCGTTTTGTACAGCAACGCCGTCTTCAGGCCCGCGAAGGAGAAATCCTCGCTGCGTCCGGTCGGGAAGTCATAGCTGCGCGGGTCGCCGTCGGCGGCCAGGCGCGAAAGCGCCGCTCCACCCGGATAGCCCAGACCGAGCATCCGCGCGCCCTTGTCGAAAGCCTCCCCAGCGGCATCGTCAAGCGTGCGGGCGAGCACCTCCACGGGCGCGCCCCGTGCGCTCACGTCGAGCAGCAGGGTGTGGCCGCCCGAGGCGATCAGCGCCAGAAACGGCGGCTCAAAGCGCGCCGGCGCGAGATAGGCGGCGGCGATGTGGCCATGCAGGTGATCGATCGCCGCGAACGGCAGCTGGCGCGCCGCGGCAAAGCTCTTCGCGGCGCAGAAGCCGACCAGCAGCGCGCCGGTCAGGCCTGGTCCGCGCGTCGCGGCGACGAGCGTTACCTGCTCGATCGCGACGCCCGCCCGGGCGAAGGCTTCCGCCACAACCGCGTCGATCAGCTCGAGGTGATGGCGTGCCGCGATCTCGGGCACGACGCCGCCGAAGCGATCGTGAATCTCCTGCGAGGAGATCACGTTGGCCAGGATCGTGCCGTCGTCGCTCACGAGCGCAGCACAGGTGTCGTCGCAGCTTGTCTCGAGCGCGAGGATCACGGGCGATGATGCGCGACCGGGTCCGCCGCGGGCACGTCGTCGAGGCGTCCCTGCAGCGTCGCCGGCGTGCGCCACATGATCAGTGCATCCTCGCCGTTGTCCTGGTAGTAGCGCCGCCGCAGCCCGGCGATCCGGAAACCGTCGCGCTGGTAGAGCTCGATCGCGGCCTGATTCGACCGGCGGACCTCGAGCGTGAACTGCGCGCCGTCGTCACCGGCTCGCGCGTACAGCTCCGCCAGCAGCGCCGAGGCGATGCCCTCCCGGCGCAGTTCGGGCTCGACGGCGATGTTCATCACGTGCCACACGCTGTCGTAGCGCGAGCACACCGTGTATCCGACCAGCTTGGAGCCGCGGATCGCCGCCAGGCAGAGCCCGGTCGACTTCGACATCTCGAGCACGAACATCGCAATCGACCAGGGCGTGGGAAAGGCGCGGCGCTCGATCGCGGCGACGGCCGGCAGGTCGCTGTAGGCGAGTGGCCGTATCTCGAGTGTGGGCTGCTCGGTCATCGTGCTCTGGCGTTCAACGCCAGCTCGGCGTCGGCAAGCCGCTGGTAATCAGGGGCGGCCGCGACGGCCTGCCCGCCCGCGGCGAGCCGGCAGATCGCCCCCGCGCTGACGGCGTGCAGGCCACTGTCTGCGGGCGCGACGGCGACTCCGCCGCGCTCGATCAGGTCCCGAAAGCGTAGCGCCCCGTCACCGATCGCCAGCGTCTCGGGGCCGCCGGCGCGGGCGAGCCCAGCGAGCTCCTCGGGGCGGCACACGCGCGGCGCGAGCATCTCCTCACCGTCGCGGTAGACGGCGATGAACGCCTCTCCGCGGCGCGCGTCAAGGACGCCCGCGACGCTGCGGCCCGTCACCGGCTCGGCGAGCGCACGCAGCGTGCCGACGCCGACCAGCTGTGCTCCGTGGGCGAGCGCGATCCCGTGCGCGCTGGCCAAACCGATGCGAAGCCCCGTGTAGCCCCCCGGCCCGACGCCGACGGCGACCCGCCCGATCTGCGCCCAGCCGATCTGCGCCGCCTCGAGCAGCTGCGCCACGAGCGCGAGCAGGCGTTGCGTGTGGGCCGGGCGTTGGCCCCCAGCCACGTCGTCGCGGGCCTCACGCAGCCAGCCGTCGGCGCGTGCCAGGGCCACGGCGGTCGATGGCGTGGCGGTATCCAGCCCGAGCGTGTTCAAGCGCGCACCGCCACTCGCCGGCGGTCGCCCTCGAGATGCGAAAGCTCGACGGTGATCAGCGGCGGCGCCCCCACCGCAGCTGGGCGTTCGGGAGGCCACTCGACAAAGGTGATGCGATCCTCGCCGAGGTAGTCACCGAGCAGGTCGGGATCCTCGCCTTCGAGGCCGCCGAGGCGGTAGAGGTCCACGTGGGCGACGACAAGACCGCCGGCGGCGTTGTAGCGGTGGGCGATCGCGAAGGTCGGGCTCGTCACCGGGCCGCTCACGCCGAGCGCACGGCAGGCGCCGCGCACCAGCGTCGTCTTGCCCGCCCCCAGCTCGCCGCGAACGTATACGACGTCCCCCGCTGACAGCCGCGCCGCAAGCTCGGCCCCGAGCGCCTCGGTCGCCTGCGGGCCGTCGCTCTCATAAACCTCCACGATGCTCAGAACAGTCCCAGCTGCTCGGCGGCCGCAACGCCTGCCGCGAGCGACGGCGGCGATACTCGCTCACCGCTCTCCGCCGGCGGCTGCCCGAGCACCGGCGCCGCGCCGGGCACCGGCAGCGCGAGCACGGCCGGCAGGGCGTGGAAGTCCTCGCGCAGCGACTCCATCGTGCGGGGCGTGTAGAGGGCCGCCGCCGGGTGGTAGACCGGGAACAGCCGCACCGTTCGCGAGCCGATCGTGCGGACCTCCGCCTGCCCGTGCACGCGCGTGATTCCGGCCGGGTCCTCGCGCAGCAGCTTGGTCGCAAAGTTCCCGAGCGTGCAGATCACCCGCGGCGCGACCAGCTCGATCTGGCTGATCAGGTACGGGGTGCAGTTCTCGATTTCGCCGGGCCGCGGGTCGCGGTTGCCCGGCGGGCGGCACTTGAGCACGTTGGCGATGAAGACGTCGGCACGGCTCATGCCGATCTCGCCGAGCAGCGTCTCGAGCAGCTTGCCCGCGGCGCCGACGAACGGCAACCCCTGCAGATCCTCGTTGGCGCCCGGCGCCTCGCCGACGAACATCAGGTCCGCGTCGGCGCTGCCGGCCCCGAAGACGACCGAGGTCCGCGTCGCGGCCAACTCCGCGCAGCGGGTGCACTCCCGCGCGTTCATCAGCAGATCCTTCAGAGCCTCGCGTCGGTCGGTGGCGCTGCGCATGACGTCAAATGTAATGCCCGGCGCGCCGTGCCCGTAGCCAGCCGCTACGCTATAGCCAGGCCGTCACCGTAATGGGACGGACCGTCGTCGCGCAGCACCCACCCAAAGTCGCGACCGGTATCCGCAGCACGGAACTGGACCGAGGTATTGACCAAGCCATGAGGATGGTTCGCACGATCGCCGCGGCGCGCGAAGCGCTGGCGCAGGCGCCACGTCCGGTCGGCCTCGTGCCGACGATGGGGGCCCTGCACGACGGCCACATGGAGTTGCTGGCGCGTGCACGCGTGCAGTGCGCGACGGTCGTGATGTCGCTGTTCGTGAATCCGTCGCAGTTCGGCGCCGATGAGGATCTCGCGGCCTACCCGCGCGACGAGGCGCGCGATGAGGAGCTCGCCCGGGGCGCCGGCGTGGATCTCCTGTTTGCCCCCACCGTCGCGGAGATGTACCCCGACGGCTTCGCCACGACCGTCGTCGTCGGCGGCGTCAGCGAGCCCCTCGAGGGCGCCGCACGCGGCCCCGAGCACTTCCAGGCTGTCGCCACGGTGGTCGCCAAGCTCCTCAACATCGTCGCCCCAGAGATCGCCTACTTCGGACAGAAGGACGCGCAGCAGGCGCTCGTGATCAGACGGCTCGTGCGCGACCTGAACGTCCCGACGACGGTCGAGGTGTGCCCCACCGTCCGCGAGCGCGACGGCCTGGCTCGCTCGAGTCGCAACGTCTACCTCAGCGAGGCCGAGCGCAGCCGCGCCCTGGGCCTCTCGCGCGCACTGCGCAGCGCCGCGAGCGCGATCGCCGACGGTGAGCGCGACAGCGCAAGCGTGGCCGCGGCGGCCCGCAGAGAGCTTGAGCGCCACGCGATCGAGCCCGAGTACCTCGCGCTCGTCGATCCCGAGACGCTGGCCCCGGTCGAGCACCTCGACGCCCCCGTGCTGATCGCGGTCGCGGCGCGCGTCGGGCGCGCGCGGCTGATCGACAACCTGCTCGCGAACCCCGGAGGGAGATGAGGATGCTGCGCACGATGCTCAAGTCGAAGATCCACCGCGCGACGGTGACCGACTGCGACCTCCATTACGTCGGCTCGATCACGATCGACCGGCTGCTGCTCGACGCGGCCGACATCCTGGCGCACGAACAGGTCGCGGTGGTCGACATCAACAACGGCGCCCGCTTCGAGACCTACACGATCCCGGGCGAGCGCGGGAGCGGCGAGATCAAGCTGAACGGCGCCGCGGCGCGCCTCGTGGCGCGCGGCGACACGATCATCGTCATCTCCTATGCGGCATGCACGCCCGAGGAGATCGACCTGCATGTTCCGCGCGTCGTCCACGTCGATGCGTTCAACCGGATTGTCGCCGTCGATGAGAGCGCCGACACACTTCTCGCCTAAAAAGGGGGCCTGAATGTCAACCACGCCAAAGATCGACACCGAAAGCATCGCCGGCCGCATGCCGGTGACACTGCCGCAACTTGCCGAGTGCAAGCGGCGTGGCGAAGCGATCGTCATGGCCACCGCGTACGACTACCCGAGCGGCCAGATCGTCGATGCGGCCGGGGCCGACATCGTGCTGGTCGGCGACTCCGGCGCCGAGGTCGTGCTCGGCTATGACTCGACGGTCGCGGTCAGCCTCGAGGAGATGCTGATGCTGACCGCGGCGACGCGGCGCGGAGTGCGCAGTGCCTTGCTGGTCGCCGATCTCCCGTTCGGCTCATACGAGGCCTCCGACGAGCAGGCGATCCTCACCGCCCAGCGCTTTATCAAGCAGGCACGGGCCGAGGCGGTCAAGCTCGAGGGCGGTGGGCCTGCTTCGATCTCGCGCATCCGGGCGATCGTCGCCGCCGGCATCCCGGTGATGGGTCACGTCGGCCTGACGCCCCAGACCTCCACGGCGCTCGGCGGCCGCCGAGCGCAGGGCCGTACGGCGCAGCGTGCGCTCGAACTGGCCGGCGAAGCGCTCGCGGTGCAGGACGCCGGCGCCTTCGCGATCGTGTTCGAGGCGATCCCTGCCGCGATCGCCGCGGAGATCACACGGCTGCTGGAGATACCGGTGATCGGGATCGGCGCCGGCGCCGAAACCGACGGGCAGGTGCTCGTGCTCCACGACATGCTCGGCATCTATCCCGGCCGCGCACCACGCTTCGCCAAGCAATACGCCGAGTTGCGCTCGGCGATGCTCGCCGCCGTGAGCGACTACGCCGACGAGGTCCGGACCGGGCGCTTCCCAACTGCCGAGCACACCTTCTCGATCGATCCCGTGGAACTCGCGGCCTTCCGCGAGGGGCTGGCAGCGCTCGCGCGCTGAGCGTGCGAGCGCGCCCCTGCCCTCAGGCGGCTGCCGCCACCTTGCGCCGGCGCGCGCCGGCACGGCGCACCGTCGGGCCGGCCCCGAGCAGCGGCTCGAGGAATCGGCCCGTGTGCGACTCGGCAACCGCCGCGACCTGCTCGGGCGTGCCTGTCGCGACAACCCGGCCGCCTTCGTCTCCGCCCTCGGGACCCAGGTCGATCAGACGGTCGGCGCTCTTGATCACATCGAGGTTGTGCTCGATCACGACGACCGAGTTGCCTGCGTCGACGAGCCGGTGGAGCACCTCGAGCAGCCGCGCAACGTCGGCGAAATGCAGTCCTGTGGTCGGCTCGTCGAGGATGTACAGCGTACGGCCGGTCGCGATCTTCGACAGCTCGGTGGCCAGCTTGATGCGCTGCGCCTCGCCACCCGACAGCGTCGTCGCCGGCTGCCCAAGACGGATGTAGCCGAGTCCCACGTCGCTCAGCGTGGCAAGCCGCCGGTGGATCGCCGGAATGTGCTTGAAGAACTCGAGCGCCTCCTCGACCGGCATGTCGAGCACGTCGGCGATCGTCTTGCCCTTGAAGCGGACCTCGAGCGTCTCGCGGTTGTAGCGGCGGCCGTGGCACTGTTCGCATGGCACGTAGACGTCGGGGAGGAAGTGCATCTCGATCCTGATCTGGCCGTCCCCGCGGCAGACCTCGCAGCGCCCGCCCTTGACGTTGAACGAGAACCGGCCCGGCTTGTAGCCCCGCGCCCGCGCCTCGGCGGTCTTCGAGAACAGGTCGCGGATCACGTCGAACAGGCCTGTGTAGGTCGCCGGGTTCGAGCGCGGCGTGCGCCCGATCGGCGACTGGTCGACGGCGATGATCTTGTCGAGCGCTTCGATTCCCGACACCTCGCGGTGCGCGCCCGGACGCTGGCGGGCTCGGTGCAACCGGTTGGCGACGGCCTTGTAGAGAACGTCATTGACCAAGGTCGACTTGCCCGAACCCGACACGCCGGTGACGCAGGTGAGCGTCCCCAACGGTATTTGCACGTCGATGCCCTGGAGGTTGTGCTGGCGCGCGTCGTGGATTTCCAGCGCCCCGCTCGGCGTTCGCCGCCGCGCCGGCACCTCGATCCGCGCCGCCCCCGAGAGGAACTGCCCGGTGAGCGACTCGGCGACCGCTTCGACCTCGCTCGCGGTGCCCTGCGCGACGATCCTCCCGCCGTGCTCGCCGGCGCCCGGACCGAGATCGACGAGGTGGTCGGCGGCGCGCATCGTCTGCTCGTCGTGCTCGACGACGAGCACCGTGTTGCCGAGGTCGCGCAGCCGCTCGAGCGTCGCGACGAGCTTCGCGTTGTCGCGCTGGTGGAGACCGATCGAAGGCTCGTCCAGCACGTAGAGCACGCCGACCAGCGCCGATCCGATCTGCGTCGCGAGCCGGATCCGTTGCGCCTCGCCGCCCGACAGCGTCGCAGCGGCGCGGTCCATCGAGAGATAGCCGATGCCAACGTTCTCCAGGAACCGTAGGCGCTCGCCGATCTCGCGCACGATCAAACGCGCGATGTGGCGCTCGGTGTCGCTTAGCTGGACGTCCTCCAGCCAGGCCAGCGCCGCGCGGGCGGAGAGCGCGCAGAACTCGTTGATCGGCGTTCCCGCGACGAGCACCGAGAGCGACTCCGGCCGCAGCCGGGCGCCATTGCAATCCGGGCACGGCCGCACGCTCATGTACTCCTCGATCTTCTCCCGCGCAAGCTCGGAGTCGGTCTCGCGGTAGCGTCGCTGGAGGTTGTTGACGATGCCCTCGAAGCGAGCTGCGTAGGCGCGCTCGCGCCCGTAGCGGTTGCGGTAGTGGACCTCGATCCGCTCGCCGTCGGTGCCGTAGAGGAAGACCTGCCGCTGGGCTTCGCTGAGCGAGCTCCACGGCGCCTCGACGTCGACGCCGTAGCGCTCCGCCAGGCCGGCCGTCATCTGGTCGTAGTAGCCCGAGCTGCTCGTGGCCCACGGCGCGAGTGCTCCCTGGGCGATCGAGAGCTCCGGGTCGGGCACCACGAGCTCCGGGTCGATTTCGAGCTGCGAACCCAGGCCGGTGCAGCGCTGGCAGGCGCCCTGCGGCGCGTTGAAGGAGAAGATCCGCGGCTCGAGCTCCGGCATCGAGGTGCCGCACTCCAGGCAGGCGAACTTCTCCGAGAAGGTCAGCGTCTCGCCCAGCTCGCCGCCTGCCCCCGATGATTTGGGGTCACGCCCCACGATCGTCACCGCGACGATCCCCTCGGCGAGCGCCGACGCCGTCTCGATCGAGTCGACCAGCCGTTTGCGGAGATCCGGTCTCATCACGAGCCGGTCGACAACGACCGCGATCTCGTGCTTGACCTGCTTCTCGAGCACTATCTCCTCCTCGAGCCCGCGCAGCTCGCCGTCCACGAGCGCCCGCGCGAAGCCCTCGGCCCTCAGCTCCTCGAGCAGTTTGCCGTACTCCCCCTTGCGGCCCCGCACGACCGGTGCGAGCACCATGAAGCGCGTGCCGTCGGGGAGTTCGAGCACCTGGTCGGTGATCTGCTCGATCGACTGCCCGGCGATCCGCGCGCCACACACGTGGCAGTGCGGCACGCCGATCCGCGCCCACAGCAGGCGCAGGTAGTCGTAGATCTCGGTGACCGTCCCGACCGTCGAGCGCGGGTTGCGCGAGGTCGTCTTCTGGTCGATCGAGATCGCCGGCGACAGTCCCTCGATCGAATCCACGTCCGGTTTGTCCATCTGACCGAGGAACTGGCGCGCATACGCCGACAGCGACTCGACGTAGCGGCGCTGCCCCTCGGCGTAGATCGTGTCGAACGCGAGGGAGGACTTCCCCGACCCCGACAGCCCCGTCAGCACCACCAGGGCGTCGCGAGGCAAGCTCAGCGAGACGTTCTTCAGATTGTGCTCGCGGGCGCCTGTGACGACGATCTCATTCGCAGATGGCAACTCAGGAATTATTGTACCGAGGCGAACAGACGTTCGGTGACGCAGGGGAAGCAAAGCACCGCCGGACCGGGCAGAGAATCCACTTCGCAACTGCACCGTTCCGCCAGGCTGGGCTCTACACTCACGATCTCCACATCGGCCACCAAGCGAGGTGATCACCGTGAGCGAGCCCCACCGTGCCGGCGACGAGCCTTCCGAAGAGCTGCTGCGGCGCGCGCTGCTCGACAGCGACAGCTCGGCGGCCGTGGCCATGCGTGTGGACGGCCTCGCCCTCTGCGACGAGCTGACGATCATCTTCCACGGCCGGCGCGACCTCTCGACGATCCAGACCTACATTGCGCTTGGCTCGCACTGCACCGGCGACGCCGTCAGCGGGGACGCGCTGTTGCGCGTGCCGTGCGACCTCGACCTCGCGCAGGCCGCCGACCGTGACGAGGCCGAGCAGCTGTACCGCGACCAGGCCAGTTCGCTGCGCGACGCGCTGGTCGCCGCCGACACGGTGCTTGCGGTCTGGCGCGAGCCGCTGGCCGAGATAACCGCATCGCGGATCCAGGTCGACCGCGGCATCGCGAGCCCGGTTGACTCGCCGGCGCCCCGCCTGATCCCTGTCGCACTGCGCGCCGCCGAGCGCCGGCTCAGCGTCGTCGCCGTCTGCAACGCGCGCACGCTGGCCGAGGGGCGCCCCCCGCTCGGGATCGCCTGCATCCAGCACGAGCTGAGCCACGTCTACCCGCTGACCGACGACCCCGAGCACGCGCTGGCCGACTTCCTCGAGCGAGCCGCCGACCACGCGCACCAGCTGGCCGACCAGCTCGCCCACCAGGAGGCCTCGGTCGAGCGTTTCCTGGAGCTCTCGGGCGACTGACCGCCGCGGCGCTTCACGACGCCGGCGGCCGGCGCGGTGCGGCGCGTCTCGCGGACAGCGCGAAGGCGGCGACGCCGACCGCCGCCTCGGCCACCCAGACGGCCGCGTCGCTCGTGTAATCGGCGCCCCGGTAGGCAAGCCAGGCGAGCGGTTCAAAGACGAACAAGCTCGCGACGAGCATCGCGAGCGGCCGCGAGCGCGTCCGCCCCCACTGCGCGCCGAGCCCGCCGAAGACCGGTCCGCTTAGCGCCGCGAACTTGAAGAAGTAGCCGTTTCCGAATGCCAGACGCAGATCGGTGAGCCACGGGTGCGGCCCGAGATGCAGCACGAACGAATTGGCGACGTAGAACCCGCCGAGCGCGAGGAATGTAGCCAGCGCACCCACTAGCGCCCCGCCAACGACCCGCCCGCCGCCAGCCGCCGCCCCGGCCGCGAACGCCAGCACCAGCCACGGCGCGCTCAGGTTGCCGATCGCGTTTCGAACAGCGCCGCCGTCGTTGCCTTTGAGCACCGACATCGCCACGCCGAACGCCACGGCTCCGGCGGCCGCGAGCCCCAGCCTGCGCCAGCCCCGCGATCCCATGCGCGCCAGCGTAGCGTGCTCCGCCCCTACGCCGTCGCCTTCGCCTCGGCCAGCGTGCGGCGCAACTCGCGCAGCTCATCGCGCAGCCGAGCCGCGTACTCGAAGCGCAGCTCCTGCGCCGCGAGCAGCATCTCCTCCTCGAGCTCGACCGCGAGCTTGTCGAGCTCATGCGGAGCGAGCTCGTCGGTCCGCGGGCTGACGCGGCGACGGCGCTTCGGCGTTTTTGACTCGGCCGTGAGGAAGTCCGAGATGTCGCTCACGCCCTTGACGATGGTCGCCGCGGTGATCCCGTGCTCCTCGTTGTAGGCGAGCTGGATCGCGCGGCGGCGGTCGGTCTCCTCGAGGGCGTAGCGCATCGAGTCCGTCACACGGTCCGCGTACATGATCACCGTGCCCTCGATGTTGCGTGCCGCGCGCCCGATCGTCTGGATCAGCGAGGTCGAGCCGCGCAGGAAGCCCTCCTTGTCGGCGTCAAGGATCGCGACCAGCGAGACCTCCGGCAGGTCGAGCCCCTCCCGCAGCAGGTTGACGCCGATCAGCACGTCGTATTCCCCGAGTCGCAACGCCCGGATGATCTGGATCCGCTCCAGCGTGTCGATCTCGGAGTGCAGGTAGCGGGCGCGGAAGCCCAGCTCGAGCAGGTAGCTCGAGAGGTCCTCCGCCATCTTCTTCGTCAGCGTCGTGACGAGCACCCGCTCGTCACGCTCGACTCGCACGCGGACCTCGCGCATCAGGTCGTCGATTTGGTTGAGCGTCGCGCGGACCTCGACCTGGGGATCGACGATCCCGGTCGGTCGCACGATCTGCTCGACGACGCGGCCCGAGCGCGTGCGCTCGAACTCCCCGGGCGTCGCCGACACGAGCACGATCTGCGGCGTCACCGCCAGGAACTCCTCGAAGGTCTGCGGGCGGTTGTCCAGCGCGCTCGGCAGCCGGAAGCCGTAGTCGACGAGGGTCTGCTTGCGCGAGCGGTCGCCCTCGAACATGCCGCCGATCTGCGGGATCGTCTGGTGGGACTCGTCGATGAAGCAGACGAAGTCCTTCGGGAAGTAGTCGATCAGGCAGTACGGCCGCTCGCCCGGCTGGCGGTCGTCGAGGATCCGCGAGTAGTTCTCGATCCCCGAACAGAAGCCGACCTCGCGCAGCATCTCCATGTCGTACTGCGTCCGCTGGCGCAGGCGGTGCGCCTCGAGCAGCTTGCCCTCCGCCTCGAGCTCGGCGCAGCGCGCTTCGAGCTCCGCGCCGATCGCGGCGACCGCGCGCTCGATCTGGCCGTCTGCCACGTTGTAGTGCGTGGCCGGCCAGATCGCGACGTGCTCGAGATCGTCGGCGATCAATTCACCGGTCAGCGGGTCGAATTCCGACAGCGCCTCGACCTCATCGCCGAACAGCACCGCGCGGTAAGCGGTCTCGGCGTACGCCGGGAAGACCTCGAGCGTCTCGCCCTTCACGCGGAAGTTGCCGCGCGCGAGCACGGCATCGTTGCGCGTGTACTGGATCGCGACGAGCTTGTGCAGCAGCCCGTCTCGATCCACACTCTCGCCGCGACGCAGCAGCTGCATGTTGCGCTCGTAGACGTCGGGCGATCCCAGGCCGTAGATGCACGAGACCGAGGCCACGACGATCACGTCGCGGCGGGCGAACACCGCCGCGGTCGCCGCGTGGCGCAGCCGGTCTATCTCGGCATTGACCGAGGAGTCCTTCTCGATGTAGAGGTCGCGGCTCGCGACGTAGGCCTCCGGCTGGTAGTAGTCGTAGTAGGAGACGAAGTACTCAACCGAGTTCTCGGGGAAGTAGGTGCGGAACTCGTTGCACAGCTGTGCCGCCAGCGTCTTGTTGTGGGCGATCACCAGCGCCGGGCGCTGGACCGCCTCGATCGCGCCGGCCATCGTCATCGTCTTGCCGGTGCCGGTTGCACCCAGCAGCGTCGTGAAGCGGTCGCCGGCCTCGATCGAGGAGGCGATCTGCTCGATCGCACGCGGCTGGTCGGCGGCGGGCGTGAAGGCTGAGTCGAGGCGAAACGCTGGCACCATTCCAGTATTGCCGATCGCAGCGCTTGGCTCCCAGGCTGCCGGGCGTCCCGCGCTGCAGGCTCTTGACGTAGCCGGCGCGAGCGCGACTGCAAGCCCATCCACTCGCGGGAGCGCGATATCCGCGCTCGGTCCGCCGGCTCGCGACGAAGCACGCATCCGCCGGCGCAGCCTCGCGGAGGACTACACCCATGCGGGGGATTGGAATGGGCGACCCATTGGGTCGCTGCCGTCCTGCGGGTTCCCTGGCGTGCCGTCGCGGCGCTAGAGCCCGTACTGCTTGGCGTATGACCGCTGTGCGTTCTCCACGCGCTGGACGTAGGCCCGGGTCTGCGGAAACGGGATCGACGCGAGCGTGAAGCTCACGCCGGCATCATGCGCCCTGGCGAGCCAGTCGTCGACGTTCGTCTGGCCGCCGTTGTAGGCGGCCAGCGCGAGCGTCTCGTCGCCTTTGTACTGATCGAGCAGGTAGCGCAGGTAGTAGGCGCCGTAGCTGATGTTCACTCGCGGCTCGGCGAGGTCGGCGATCTGGAAGGCCGTTCCGCCCGAGCGGTGCGCCAGGAACTCGGCCGTCGCCGGCTCGATCTGCATCAGCCCCAGCGCCCCGGTCGGCGAGGTGCGGGCATCGAACTTCGTCTCCGCGTAGATCACCGCCGCGATCAGCGCCGGGTCGAGGTGCTTCTCGCGCGCCTGCTCACGGATCACCGAGGTGTAGTCGAGCGGCAGCGTGATGTCGCGAACGATCCGCTTGATCGCCGGCAGCGCGAGCACCGTGGCCGTGACCGCCACAACGAGCAGTGCGAGTGCTCGGGTGCGCGGACGACGCATCAGCCGTTCAGCTGTTCGAGCAGGCCGCTGAGCCGCTCGCGCAACTGCTCGACGCTGCCGTCGTTGACGACGACATATGTGGCGCGGCGTGCCTTCTCCGCCTGCGACAGCTGGAGCGCCTCGCGCTCTCCTAGGCTGACCTGGTCGCGCCCGGCAAGGCGCTGTGCGCGCAACCCGTCGGCCGCGACGAGCGCGATCGTCGCCGTGTAGCGCGCCGGTGAGCCGGACTCGAAGAGCAGCGGAGCTTCGAACACGACGGCACGCGGCGGCGGCAGCCGCGTCGACGCCCGGGCATGAAACTCCTGCGCGCGCTGCGCAACGAGCGGCCACAGCAGCTGCTCGAGCCAGCGGCGGTCATCGTCGTGCGCAAACACGCGCGCGGCAAGTGCCCGGCGGTCGACCTCCTCGCCCGCAAAGACCTCGTCACCGAAACGGGCCGCGACGGCCGCCGCCACCGTGTCTTCGCGGTAGAGCTCGTGGACCACGGCGTCAGCGGAGAGCACCGCGGCGCCCAGCGTCTCGAGCAGCGCGAGGGCGGTCGACTTCCCCGCGCCGAGACCGCCGGTCAGTCCGACGAACGGCACACCCATCCGAAACCGGGCGCTCCGCTACTCGGCGGCGTCGGGCACGGCGTCCAGCTGAGGCTCGCCCGGCGCCGCCGCCTCGGCGGGCTCGGCTTCCGCTTCGACCTCCGCGGCGACCTCGGCGGGAGCATCGACCCCGGCCTCGGCGGGAGCTTCGACAGCGGGCTCGGCGGGAGCTTCGACAGCGGCCTCGGGAGCATCGTCGGCGACCTCGGCGGGAGCATCGACAGCGGCCTCGGGAGCCTCTACGGCGATCTCGGCGGGAGCATCGACGACCTCGGCGACCGCCTCGGGCTGCGCAACTTCGACGCCACCGGCCGGTTCCGCTGTGATCTCGCCGCCGGCGGCCGCCTCGGCATCCTGCTGAACATCGGCCGCGCCGATCTCCTCACCGTCGCCTTCGGGCTCGATGCGGCGAACCGGCAGCACCTGGCCCTCGACACGCTTGGCCGAGAGCGACAGGCGCCGGCGCTCGGAGTCGATCTCGAGGATTTTCACCCGCAGTTCGTCACCCGGCTGGACGATCTCACGCGGGTTCTCGACGTGGTGGGCTGCAAGCTCGGAGATGTGCACGAGACCCTCGACGCCGTCGAGGATCTCGACGAAGGCCCCGAACGTGACGACCTTCGTAACCGTGCCGGCCAACTCGTCGCCGATGTTGTAGGTGTTGACGATTCGCTGCCACGGATCTTCCTGGGTCTGCTTCAGCCCAAGCGAGATGCGCTGGCGGTCGCGGTCGATGTCGAGGACCTTGACCTGAACCGTGTCGCCGATCTCGAGGACCTCGCTCGGATGGTTCACATGCGACCACGAAAGCTCGGAAATGTGGATCAGCCCGTCGATCCCGTCGAGGTCCACGAACGCGCCGAAGTCGACGATGTTCGAGATCTGGCCCTCGACCACGAGCCCCGGCGCGAGACGATCGAGGATCTGCTGGCGGACCTCCTTGCGCTCCTCCTCGAGCACCGCGCGCCGCGACAGCACGACGTTGTTGCGGGAGCGGTTGAGCTCGATCACCTTGCACTCGATCTGTGTCCCCATGTACTCGTCGAGATTGGGCACGCGGCGGATATCGACGAGCGATGCGGGCAGGAAGCCGCGCACGCCGAGGTCGATGATCAGCCCACCCTTGACGACCTCGATCACGGTCCCCTCGACCGGCTCGCCGGACTCCGCGGCCGCCTCGATCCGCCGCCACGCCTTCTCGAAGCGGGCGCGCTTCTTGGACATGATCAAACGGCCGTCCTGATCCTCCTTGGTCAGGACCAGCGCGTCGACCTCCTCGCCAAGGGTGACCTCGTCGTGCGGATCGACGGCCTTGCGGATCGAGAGCTCGTTCGCCGGGATGACGCCCTCGGACTTGTAGCCGATGTCGACGAGCACCTCGTCGTGGTCGATGCGCACGACGTGGCCCGTGACGACCTCGCCCTCTTCGAATGGGCGCATCGTCGCGTCGTAGTTCGGGACTATCTGCCCATCGATCTCGAGCAGAAGCCCATCCGAGCCTTCGACGATCTTGGCTGTGGGGTTCTCCATCACCGTGCTCACCGCGCGACAGCGTAGCGCAGCACCGCAGTCAGACCGTCCTCCACACGCGTATGATCGGCGCTGATGCCCACCCGCGCCACCAAGCGCGGCGCGCAACGCACGCCGCTCACGCGCGATTGCGACGTGCTGATCTGTGGCGCCAGCTTCGCCGGGCTGACGCTCGCGCGAGAACTCGAGGACACCGGTGCGCGGGTGCTGGTGGTCGATCGCTACGAGATCGGCGAGCGCTCTACGTCTGCCTGCGCAGCGCCCACCGACTGGCTCGTGGGCCTCGGTCTCGGGCAGTCGGTACGTCAGACGTTCGGCGAGCTGGTCATGCACACAGCGGCGAGCACCGTCCGCTGGGCGCTCCCTTTCACCTTCTCCACCTTCGACTACCGCACCCTGTGTGCCTTGCTGCGTGAGGGGGCGCCGTCGAGCGAGTTCGAGACCGCGACCGTCGAGGGCATCGAGACCGGGGCCATGCACGTCGTCCACACCGACCGCGGCGAGCTGCGCGCGCCGCTGGTCGTCGACGCGCTCGGCTGGCGCCGGGTGCTCTCCAACGCGCCCGCGATCCAGCCGCCCCACGCGCGCCTGTCGCGAGGCCTCGAGGTGCATCCCGCGGGCTCTGGGGACCAGCTGGAGATCTGGATCGACCGGCGCTACGTCCGCGCCGGATACAGCTGGAGCTTCCCCGCTGCGGGCGAGCTGCGAATCGGCTGCGGGTCCTTCGAACCGCGCGACCACGTCAAGGACGCGACGGTCGAGCTGGCCGCGGCCCTGGATGCTCCCGCCGAGCGCTTCCAGGGCAACTGGATCCCGCACAAGCTCAGAGCCGGCACGCAGGACGGCGTGTTCTTCGTCGGCGACTCCGCCGGGCACTGCCTGCCACTGACGGCGGAGGGCATTCGGCCCGCCCTGTACTTCGCGCTCGCGCTGGGGCGCGAGCTGCGCCACACACTGGCCGGGCGCTGCACCCGCGAGCAGGCACTCGAACGCTACGGCGCCTTCAGCGCCCAGCACGCCTGGATCTACGCCTGCCTGCTCGCCGCCCAGCACATCGTCGGGCGCACCACATCGAGCGTCGCGCTGCGCGCGGCCGTACGCGTCGTGGGACTGCCCGTGATCGGCCGCTGGGCGTTCCAGCACTATCTGGCGATCGCGCCGCCGGCGTTCGCCCAGAGCCGGCGGATCAGCCCGCTGCCGGCGACCAGCGCCGCTGCCTCAGCGATGCGCGTCGCATCGAGTGCCTTCTAGCCGCAGCGGGGAGGCTGAGGCGACCGTCACGACGGCCGCTGCAGCGCAGGCATAGCCGGGGCCCGATCGTCATTTCGCCTCGAGCCAGTTGCGCCCGACGCCGAGATCGACGGCCAGCGGCGGGTCGAGCGCCCAGGCGCCGACCATCTCGCTCTCGACCAGTTCGCGCAGGTCCTCCATCTCCTCCGGCGGGCCTTCGAACAGCAGCTCGTCGTGGATCTGCAGGATCAGTCGTGAGCGCCGCGCGGCGACGGCGTGGTGGCAGCGGACCATCGCGACCTTGATGATGTCGGCCGCGGTGCCCTGGATCACGGTGTTGACCGCGAGCCGCTCGCCGAGCGCGTGCTGCTGGCGGTTGCGCGCACGCAGCTCGGGGATCTGGCGCCGGCGCCCGAGCAGCGTCGTCACGTAGCCCTCCTCGATCGCCTGCGCGATCGTCTTGTCGATGAACTCGCGCACGGCCGGGAAGCGCTCGAAGTAGGTCGCGATGAACACGGCCGCCTCCTCGCGGGGGATCTGCAGGCGATCGGCCAGTCCAAAATCGGTCAGCCCGTAGACGATCCCGTAGTTCACCATCTTCGCCTTGGAGCGCATACCGGCATCGAGCTGCTCGGCGTCGACGCCGAAAACCTGGCAGGCCGTCGCGGTATGGACGTCCTCGCCGCGACGGAAGATCTCCTTCAGCACCGGCTCCTGCGCGAGCTGTGCGAGGATGCGCAATTCGACCTGGGAATAGTCGGCGGCGAGCAGCACGCAGCCGGGAGCGGCGACGAAGCAGCCGCGGATCTCGCGCCCGAGCGCCGTGCGGATCGGGACGTTTTGCAGGTTCGGGTTGACTGACGAGAGCCGCCCGGTCGCGGCGACCGTTTGCACGAACGTCGTGTGCAGCCGCGAGTTCTCATCGACCAGCGCCGGCAGCGGCTCGAGATAGGTCTTGACGAGCGTCGACAGCTCGCGCCAGCGCTCGATCATCGGCACGATCTCGTGCTCGTCGCGGATCGCGGCGAGCACCCGGGCGTCGGTCGAGTAACCGGTCTTCCCGCGGCGCTTGCGCGAGAGCTCCAACTTCTCGAACAGGATCGATCCGAGCTGCTGGGGCGAGCCGATCAGGAACTCTTCGCCGGCGGCCTCGTGAATCGAGTGCTCGAGCGCGGCTACCTCCGCCTGCACGCGGGCCGTGATCGCCGCGAGACAGTCGAGGTCGAGCGCGATGCCGGCCTGCTCCATGGCGCGCAGAACGGCGACCAGCGGCAGCTCGACGTCGTCAAACAGCGCGGCCAGCTCACGCTGCTCGAGCTCCGGGCGCTGGGCGGCCGCCAGCGTCGAGGTCGCCGCCGCCTCCCACGCTGCCTGCTCGCCCTCACCCGGGTCGATTCCCCGGTCCTCACAAAGCTCGCGCAGCGGATAGCCCCGCCGCGCCGGGTCAAGCAGATAGGCGGCGATCATCGTGTCGAACGACAGAACCGCCGGAACGGCGCCGAGCGACTTGGCGTCGTGGGCGACGACCGCGCGCTCACCGAGTGCCTCCACCACCTCAGCCGGACCGGAACAGGCGCCGGCGAGGACCTTCCCCGCGCCCGTGGCCAGGCCGAAGCGCCACGGGCCGCCGTCGCCGAACAGCGCACCCTCGGGGATCTCCGGCGGGCAGACGGCGATCGCGACCTCCCCGACGTCGCCGAGCACCAAGCGCCCAAGCCCAACCTCCTCCACCTTCAACGTCGCCGCGCCGGCTGCCGGTGTGCTCCTAGGCCCCGCCGGCACACCGCCGAGCGCCTCCTCCAGGCGCCGCAGGGGGTCGCGCAGCTCGTAGCGACGGAAGGTTTCGCGCAGCGCCCCCAGGTCAGGCTCGGCTGCGAGCACGTCGGTGAGCGAGAGCTCGAGCGGCAGATGGCGCTGCATCGTCGCGAGCTGCTTGGAAATGATCGCGTCCTCGCGGTGGGTGACCAGGTTCTCGCGTCGCTTGGCGCCGCTCACCTCCTCGGTGCGCTCAAGCAGCGACTCGAGCGTCCCGAACGTCACGAGCAACTCGGCTGCGGTCTTCTCGCCGATCCCCGGGACGCCCGGGATGTTGTCGGAGGTGTCGCCCTTGAGGCCGTAGAAGTCGGGGATCTGCTCAGGCGCGATGCCGTAGCGCTCGATCACGGCGGCGCGATCGTAGAGCTTGGTCTCGGTGATCCCGCGCGCCGTGGCCATCACGCTCACCAGCCCCTGCTCGTCGATCAGCTGGAAGGCGTCGCGGTCGCCGGTCACGATCGAGACGGCGATCCCTTGCTCGATCGCCCGTTGGGCGAGCGTTGCCAGCACGTCGTCAGCCTCGAACCCCTCGACGCGGGCGTTGCGATATCCGAACGCCTCGACCAGCGGCTCGAACGCCGGCCACTGCTCGCGCAGCAGATCCGGACGCGAGCGCCGCTGCGCCTTGTACTCCGGGTAGGCCTCGGTGCGGCCGGAGGTGCCCGCGTCCCACGCCACGATCGTCGGCGTCGCTCCGTATTCGGTGATCAGCTTCACGAGCATCGAAGCGAACCCGAAGATCGCGTTCGTGGGCTCGCCGGCCGAGGTCGCGATCGACTCCGGCAGCGCGAAGAAAGCGCGGTAGACGAGGCTGTTGCCGTCGATCAGGAACAGCGCGGGGACGGGCGCGGGCACTGCGACGTGACTCTAGTGGGTCGCCCAGAAACGTTCGAGCAGAAGTGGCGGCTTGCGAACGCCGTCTGGCAGTGTCCCGCCCCATGACCGGGGACGGGCGGTGACTGCAAGCCGACCAGCCTTGCTCGCTCCCTGCCCTGCGCCCCAGACGGCGCCTGCGTCGCAGCCGGCCCCGGGCCCTCGCCACACGCGGGGTTTGGGGCCCAACGCTCCTGGACGACCGGCTGGCGCGGGGCGGGCAACGCTACGATCAGCGTGGATGCGAGTTACCGTGACCGGCGCCAGCGGGCTGATCGGCAGCCAAATCGTCGCGGCCCTGCGTGCGCGCGGCGACGAGGTGACCATCCTCAGCCGCTCCGGCTCGGGCCGCTCGGTTGCCTGGGATCCGCTCGCGGGGCCCGCCCCGGCCGGCGCGCTGGAAGGGCGTGACGGCGTGATCCACCTCGCGGGCGAGCCGATCGCGCAGCGCTGGTCCCCCGCCGTGCGCGAGGCGATCCGTGCCAGTCGCACGACCGGCACCGCCAACCTGGTCGCCGCGATCGAGGCGCTCGGCGAGCGCCCGCGAGTGCTCCTGAGCGCCTCCGCTGTCGGCTACTACGGCGACCGCGGCGGCGAGGTCCTGACCGAGGAGTCGGCGCCCGGCGAGGGCTGGCTCGCCAATGTCTGCGTCGACTGGGAGCGCGCCGCGCTCGCCGCGGGCGAGCTATCCCTGCGCGTATGCGTGCTGCGCACCGGCGTCGTGCTCGACCGCCACGGTGGCGCGCTGGCGAAGATGCTGCCGCCGTTCCAGCTCGGCGTCGGCGGGCCCGTCGCTGGTGGGCGCCAGTATGTGTCGTGGATCGCCATCGCCGACCTCGTCGCGCTCTATCTGGCGGCGCTCGACGACGCGCGCTACGACGGGCCGTTCAACGCCACCGCGCCCACGCCGGTCACCAACGCGGAGTTCTCAAAGGCACTCGGGGGCGCGTTGCACCGTCCCGCGCTGCTGCCGGTTCCAGCCGCGGCGCTGAAGCTGCTCTACGGCGAAATGGCGCAGATCGTCACCGACAGCCAGAACGCGCTGCCCGCGCGAGCGCGGGCGCTGGGGCACGCCTTCGAGCACCCGGAGCTGGCGGCGGCACTCGCCGCTGCGCTTGCGCGCGGCCGCCCCGCCGTCAGCTGAGCGGGCGCGCCGCCACCAGCTGCCCCGCTGCGTCCACGCGGTAGCCATCGAACTTCGCCAGCGATGTGTCGCCGTTGGCGTTGATCGTGTAATCGCCGAGCGTACCCTTGAATCCGGCCCGCCCAAGCGCGAAGAACGCGCTCAGAAGCGCCGGGCGGTAGGCGGCCTGTCGGCCGGCTTTCGCGATCGCGGCGAGCACGTCGTTCATCGCGTCGTAGCCGTAGAGCTCCTCGGCGCTCGCTGCCAGCCCGAACAGGCGCCGGCACTGCGCGAACACCTGCTGCGCGGACGCCGGGTACTGGCTCGGCTGTAGCAGCGGGCTGGTCACGTAGGTCGCGGCGGCCGCCCCTGCGAGGCCGCGCAGAAATGCGGGCGTGGCGAGCGTGCTCGGGGCGAACAGCAACGCTCCGGGCATCGCGGCGTGCAGCTCGCGCCACAGCGCCGCTGCGCCGCCGTCGGGTGCGCCGCCGAGCAGGATCGCGCCGGGGTGCTCCCCCGTCAGCGCCTCCACGAGGCGCGCGTAGTCCGCGGGGCGCGTGAGCGACGCAGTGTCGATGCCGGAGCGCCTCGAGACCACCGTGATGCCCGCCGCCGGCGCGTCGGCGGCAACCTCCGCCGCGATCACGGCGTCGTAGTCCTCGGGGGCATTCGAGTTGTCGGCGAGCAGTGCGAGTCGCGTGACGCCCAGCGAGCGCATCCAGCCGACGATGGCCCCGGCCTCGACCAGATCTGACGGCACCAGGCGCGCGAACGTCGGCGTGCCGTAGGCGTCAAAGGCCCGCGGGTCGCCGGTCAGGTCGGCCGGATTGGCGTCCGTGAAGCCGACATAGGGGCTTCCCGGGCTGACCTGCAGAATGTCGTTCTGGTTGTTGAGCGGCAGCGATATCCCCGTCGCCGCCGAGTCGTAGTCGCCGATGTAGGCGACGGTGCTGAGGTCGGAGGAGGCGCTGTGCGCCGATTGCCCGATCCGCGCATCGAGGTTGCGAAGCGGATCGGGGAGCAGCGGATCCGACACGCCGGGGTCCGGGTAGGAGTTGAGCGATTCGAGGCTCACGTGCAGCTTACCGACGTGGCCGCCGTGATCGTAGAGCGCGAGCTCCTCCCCGTCGACGATGTCCGTCATCTGCGCCCCGTCCGGCCCGAGCAGCGGGAGATCCGAATAGACCGTCAGGGTGGTCGCCGAGTAGGTGTCGTTGCCGCCGAGGATGGTCCCACTCGAACCGCAGCCGGCAAGCACCGCGGCGAGCGCGAGCGAAAGAAGCGGTCTGCGCCAAAGCCGGCCGCGGGCCGTGGCGCTCATGGGAGCCTGATCTCGCGCTTCAGCACGAGCCCCCCCTGGGCGCTGACGCGGTAGCCGTCGAAGGTCCGCAGCGACGAGTCTCCGTGGCCGTCGATCGTGTAGTTGCCGATCACGCCGTGGATCAATCCCAGGTGGTGGAAGAAGACGTCAAGGAGCACGGTGCGATCGGTGGCCCGGCGGCCCGCCAGTCTGATCGCCGACAGTATGTCCTCCATCGCGGAGTAGCCGTAGAGGGCGTACGCCGACGCGGTCGTCCCGAAGCGCCGGTGGTAGGCGCGGAGCACCGCCGCAGCCGCGGGCGGGTACTGCCCGGGTTCGAGGATCGGGCTTGTCACATACGTCGCCGCCGCGGCGGAGCGGCAGCCGAGCGACCGCCCCTGCGGGTTTGTGCAGATCCCGCCCGCCTTCGCGACGGCAGCCAGGAACGCCGGCGTCGCCAGCGTGCTCGGAGCAAACAGCTTTGCCCGCGGCAGCATCGTGTGCAGCTCACGCCACAGCGCGATCGCGCCGACGCCCGGGGTGGCCCCGAGCAGCACGGCGTCCGGGCGCGTCGCGGCGACGCCCGTCGCGATCTGCTGATAGCCCTGCGGCTCGGTGTTCGTCTGGGTATCGACCGACTGCAACAAGCCGACGACCGTGATCCCGGCCATCGGGGCGTCGTTTGCGACCAGCTGCGCGATCGCGGCGTCGAACACCGACACGTCGCCGAGCACATAAAGCCGCGTCACTCCACGCGAGCGCATGTAGCTCACGGTGGCCTCGGCCTCGACGAGGTCTGACGGCACGAGCCGGGCGAAGCTCTTCTCGCCGCTCGCCGGGTAGTAGCGGGCCGGGTCGCCGGTGCCGTCGGCAGGGTTCGCATCGGTGAAGCCGATGTAGGGACTCCACGGACTGACCTGGAGGATGCCGCTCTGGCTGAGCGCCTGCAGCGACAGCGCCGTCGCGGCTGAGTCGTAGTCGCCGATGTAGGCAACCACGGTGGAGTTCGACAGGGCAGTCTGGGCGTTCGCCGCTGTGAGACTCGGGCTGTAGTCACCGGTCGCCGGGTCGGCGTCGTTGAGCGGCGCCAGGTCCACGTGGTAGCTGCCACCACGCCCGCGCGGGCCGTAGGCGACGCGGTGATGCCACTGCTCGAGCGCGAGGCGCGCGCCCTGCTCGATGCTGAGTTGCTGCGCGCTGCGCGCCACCGACGCGGACGGGCCCTCGGTCGCCAGGTCGGTGTAGATGGTCAGCACCCTCGGTGTGCGCGACGCGGCCGGGTCGCTGTGGACCGAGACTGCGGCCTCGCCACCGCAGCCGCCGAGCACGAGCGCGAGCACGCAAACGAACCAGGCTGCCGGGCGGTGGTTGCGCAATCGAGGTTCCAGACGTCGTCTTTACAACGGCCCGGGCGTCCGACCACCGCGCCGGGCCGACGCGATTCTACCGGCCCGATGCTCGCGCACTGCCACCGGGGAGGTAGCGCAGCGCGATTCGCCCGGCGGCCCCGAGCACGATCACGACGAGGGCGAGCAGCCCCGAGTCAAGGCCGCTGTAGCCGAGCGACCAGAGCACGATCCAGATCACAAGACCTGCGGTTGTGGCGAGAACCAGTCCCATGCGCGCCGATTCTATGCCAATGCGCCCCTGACACTCATCGACGCCCACGACGAGCCCGCGCAGCGCGAGCCGAGCAGCTCAGGCGAGGGCGGCGGCAAACTCGCCGACCAGGCGGCCGACGGCCGCGGCGCCGTCGCTCTCCTCCCCGGCAGCTCGCACCAGGCGCGAGCCGACGATCACGCCGTCGGCCCCGGCGTCGGCGGCTGCCGCGGCTTGAGCTGGAGTCGAGATTCCGAAGCCAAGCGCCACGGGCACCGCGCTGTGTGCGCGCGCACGTGAAAGCAGGGGCGCTAGCGTTTGCTCCTCGCCGGTCCGCTCCCCGGTCGTGCCTGTGACTGAAACGACATAGACGAAGCCCTGCGCGCGCGCACCGATCTGCGCGAGGCGCTGATCGGGCGTCGTGGGCGCCACCAGCGGCACGAGCGCGACCCCGGCGGCAGCTGCGGCAGTCGCGACCTCGTCGGCCTCCTCGAACGGCAGGTCGGGGACGATCAGGCCGCTGACGCCGCTGGTTGCGAGGCGCTCGAGGAAGCGCTCGACGCCTGCCGCGAGCAGGATGTTGACGTAGGTCATGACGATCACCGGCAGCAGCGGCGTCAGTGCCGCCGCCACCTCGAGCACCGATTCGACGCCGGCGCCGGCGGCGAGCGCCCGGGTCGCCGCGTCGTGGATGACGGGCCCGTCGGCCAGCGGGTCCGAGAACGGGATCCCCAGCTCGAGCATGTCGGCACCAGCCGCAGCGGCGGCCTCGCCGATCCGCCGCGAGGCATCGAGGTCGGGGAAGCCGCCCATCAGGTACGGCATCAGCGCCGCGCGCCGCTCGCAAGCCGCGAACGCTGCGGCGATGCGCTGCTCGCCGGCGCCGCTCATCCGAGCGGACGCAGCGCGAGTACCTCCGCGAGGTCCTTGTCGCCGCGACCGGAGAGACAGATCAGGTCGAGGTCGCCGCCCGGGTTCGCGAGCGCCCAGGCAAGCGCGTGAGAGGACTCCAGCGCCGGGATGATCCCCTCCAGCCGCGCGACCTCGACGAAGGCGTCGAGCGCGGCGTCGTCGGTTATTGCGACGTAGTGCGCACGACCGCTGTCGCGCAGGAATGCGTGCTCGGGCCCCGACCCAGGGTAGTCGAGCCCGGCCGAGACGGAGTGCGCTTCGAGGATCTGGCCGTCCGCGTCGGCGAGCACGGCCGACAGCGACCCGTGCAGCACGCCGGCGCGGCCGCCCGCGCTCAGCGGCGCGCCGTGGCGTCCGGTCTCGATGCCGGCGCCCGCCGCCTCCACGCCGATCAGCTCCACACCGCTGTCGGCGACGAACGGCGTGAAGATGCCAATCGAGTTTGAGCCGCCGCCGACGCACGCGATCACGCGCGACGGCAGCCGGCCCGCGCGCTCGAGCACCTGGGCGCGCGCTTCGTCTCCGATCGTGCGCTGCAGTTCGCGAACGATCGCGGGATAGGGCGCCGGCCCGACGGCGCTGCCGATGATGTAGTGCGTCGTCGCCACGTTTTCGACCCAGTCGCGAATCGCGGCCGAAATGGCCTCCTTCAGCGTGCGCGCGCCGGCGCCGACGGCCGCGACGCGAGCGCCGAGCAGCGCCATCCGCTGGACGTTGGGCTGCTGGCGGCGGATGTCCTCCTCGCCCATGTAGACCACGCAGTCGAGGCCGAGCAGCGCACAGGCGGTCGCCGCAGCGACGCCGTGCTGGCCGGCCCCGGTCTCGGCGATGATCCGCGGCTTGCCCATGCGCTTGGCGAGCAGCGCCTGCCCAAGCGCGTTGTTGAGCTTGTGCGAGCCGGTGTGGTTGAGGTCCTCGCGCTTGAGCCACAACGGCCGCCCGGCACGCTCGCTCAGGCGGCGCGCCTCATACAGCGGCGTTGGACGGCCGGCGAAGTCACGCATCAGCACCGCCAGCTGGGCCCGGAACTCAGGCGCCGCCCAGGCCTCCACCCAGGCCTCCTCAAGCTCGCCGAGCGCAGGCATCAGCGTCTCGGGCACGTACTGGCCGCCGTAGGGGCCGTAGCGGTGAGCGAGGGCGCCGCTCACGCCGCCACCACCGCGGCCGCAGCCGCGTCGAAGAATGCGCGCATGCGAACGGGATCCTTAAGCCCTGGGGCCGCCTCGACGCCGCTTGCGACATCGACCGCGAACGGATGCGTCGTCGCGATCGCCGCCGCCACGCAACGCTCGTCGAGGCCGCCACCGACGATCAGCGGCACCTTTGAGCGCCGCTTCGACAGCAGGGCCCAGTCGAAGCTCTCACCGGTCCCGCCCGCCAACCCGGGCGCATAGCCGTCGGCCAGATGGAAATCAGTGTGAAAGCGGGCGAGCGAGCGCACGGTGAACAGGCCCCTGATCGACGCCGCCTTGATCGTCCGGGCGCCCGTGCGCCGCGCAACCTCGGCACAGAACGCCGGGCCCTCATCGCCGTGCAGCTGCACGAGCGTCAGGCCGACGCGCTCGCTGACAGCGGCAATCTCATCGAGCGACGCGTTCACGAACACGCCGGCAAGCTCGACACGGCGCCGCAGTACGGCGCCGATCGTCTCCGCCTCGGCGAGCGTGCAGCAGCGCCGCGAGCCTGGGTAGAAGACCATGCCCACGGCCCAGGCGCCCAGCTCAGCCGCCAACTCGGCGTCGGCCAGACGCGTCACGCCGCAGATCTTCACGCGTATGGTGCTCATGCCCACAAACTAGCGTGTGCTCGCGCGAACGTCCCGCTCCAGCCGTCGCGCGGCGAGCGGCCGCCGGACCGGGCCCGGGCGTCGCGCCGGCCCCGGCACGAGCCCCGTTCAACCGGCGGACGGCAGCGCGTCCGGGCGCGTCCCCAGCGTGACGTGCAGCGTGAGGTGCTTGCTGCCGCGGACGATGCCCAACACGACGACCTGGCCCGGACGGTCGGCGACGATCGCGTTCTCAAGCGCCGAGGCACCCGCGATCCTGTGTCCGTCGAGCGAGACGATGACGTCGCCGCCGCTGTAGACCTGGGTGACCCCGTCGGCGAGTGTCACGAGCAGGCTGCCCGCCCTCAGGCCGGCGCGCGCGGCCGGCGAGGGGCTCTGCACGGTCTGGATCAGCGCGCCGTAGTTGACGGCGAGATGCAGCGGCGCGAGCGCGGGGTCGACGGTGCTCGTGGTGATGCCGAGGAAGCCCTGGATCACCTTGCCGGTCCGCTCGATCTGCGGGATCACCGCCAGCGCTGTGTTGATCGGGATCGCGAAACCGATGCCGACGCTGCCGCTGCCCGATCCGCCGCCGGTCTCGATCTGCGAGTTGATCCCGATCACCTGGCCCTGCGCGTTCAGCAGCGGCCCACCCGAGTTGCCGGGGTTGATCGGCGCGTCGGTCTGGATCACGTTGTCGATCTCGAAACTGTTCGGCGCCTGGATCTCGCGCTGCAGCGCCGACACCACGCCGGTCGTCAGTGAGCGCGGCAGGCCGAACGGATTGCCGATCGCCGCGGTCGGATCGCCGACCTCCACCGTGTCGGAGTTCCCCAGCGCCAGCGGCACAAGATGCAGGCCGTCGGGATTGACCTTCAGCAGCGCAAGGTCGTCGTCGGGATCCTTGCCCACGACCTTCGCGGTGACCGTCTGGTTGTCGGCGAACGCCACCGTGATCTTCACGGCGCCGGCGATCACGTGGTTGTTGGTCAGGATCACGCCGCTGCGGTTGATCACGAACCCCGATCCCGTGTCGGTGCCCTGCGTCGTGCTCGGGAACAGGTCGAAGGGCGAGTAGCTCTGCGCGACGACCGTCGCCGTGATGTACACGACGCCGGGGGCGTCGCGTTGGTAGATCCGGCCCCAGGCGGGCTGACCGCTGGTCGCGGCGGTGGTGCCGATCGCGGTCGGCTCGACGATCGTGCGCACAGTCGTATTGCCGACACCGGCGATCAGCATCGCGGCGGCGACGATCGCGCCGCCGACCAGTGCGGCGAAGAAGGGTGAGGTGAAGATCTTCCGCATCAGCCGGGCGCCAGTGTGACCGCCGGCGCTCAAGTGCGCCTAAAGGCGTCGCTCAGGCCTGCGAGGCGCAGTTCAGCCCTGCGAGCCGCCGTTCAGCCCTGCGAGCCGGAGATCAGTGCCGCAAGCGCCGCCGCCGGGTCCTGCGCCCGCATCAGCCGCTCTCCGATCAGTGCCGCGTGGACGCCACGCTCACCCAGGCGGGCGAGGTGCGCCGCCGAGTTGATGCCCGATTCCGCGACGACGATCGTGTCGGGGCCCATCGCGTCGAGCAGCTCGAACGTGCGTTCGAGCTCGACGCTGAAATCGCGCAGGTCGCGGTTGTTGACGCCGATGATCTCAGCGCCCAGTCCCAGCGCCACCTCCAGCTCGGCCGCGTCGTGCACCTCAACGAGCACATCGAGCGAAAGCTCGGTGGCCTCGTCGTACAACGCGCGCAGCTCCGAGCGCTCGAGCGCGGCGACGATCAGCAGCACAGCCGAGGCACCGGCGCTGCACGCTTCGGCCAGCTGGTAGGAATCGACGATGAAGTCCTTGCGCAGCAGCGGCAGCCGGCACGCGGCACGCGCCTGCGCAAGGTCGTCGAGCGAGCCGCCGAAATGGCGCTCCTCGGTCAGCACCGAGATCGCGGCCGCGCCGCCGAGCTCGTATGCGCGCACGACCTCGGCGACTTGGGAACCGGGGCGAATCTCCCCCGCCGAGGGCGAGCGGCGCTTGTGCTCGGCGATGATCGAGACACCGGGCGCGGCGAGCGCGTCGCGGAACGCGTGCGCCGCCAAGGCGCCGGCCGGCTGAAGGCTGGCGCGCGGAACCGCTCGCCGCCGGCGGCGCACGTCGGCGCGGGTGCTCTCGAGGATCTCTTCGAGGACGCTCAAGAAGCCTGCAATGTCGCCGCGATGAAGCGCTCGAGTGCCAGCTTGGCGCGCCCGTCATCCACCGCCACGCGCGCAATCTCGACGCCGTCGGCGATCGACTGGGCGGCACCGGCCGCATAGATCGCGGCGCCGGCGTTGACAAGCGCGAGCTCCCGGGCGCCGCCGGGTTCGCCGTCGAGCACCGCACGGGCGAGCAGGGCGTTCTCCTGGGGCGTGCCGCCCGGGGGCAGGACGCCGTGGCCGCCGCGAACACCCAGCTCCTCTGGCGAGACGATGTAGGTGACGATCTCTGTGCCGTTGACCTCGACGATCCGCGTCGGGGCGGCGGCCGAGATCTCGTCGAGGCCGTCCTCCGCCGCGGCGACCAGGGCGCGGTCCACGCCGAGCTGCGCGAGGGCGCCGGCCATCCGCTCGAGATAACGGGCGTCCGAGACGCCGATCAGCTGGCGGCTGGCACCAGCGGGATTCGTGAGCGGACCGAGGAAGTTGAAGATCGTCCGCACCGCCAGCTCCCGGCGGACACCAACCACGGTGCGCGTCGCGCGGTGGTGGGCGGGGGCGAACATGAACCCGAAGCCGGCCTCGTCGATGCAGCGGGCGACATCGTCGGGCTCGAGGTCGATCCGGGCGCCGAGCGCCTCGAGCAGATCGGCCGACCCCGACAGGCTGGTCGCCGAGCGGTTGCCGTGCTTGGCGACGAAGCAGCCGGCGCCGGCGGCGATCAGCGCCGCGGTGGTCGAGACGTTGAAGCTGCGCCGGCCGCCGCCGGTGCCGGCGGTGTCGAGCAGATTGTCGGCGCGCGCGTGCACGCGAAGCGCCAAGGCGCGCATCGCGCTGGCCAGCCCGGTCAACTCATCGACGGTCTCACCCTTGGTCCGCAGAGCCATCAGGAATCCCGCGATCTGCGTTTGCGCCACTTCGCCGGCCATGATCTCGCGCAGCACCTCCGCCGTCTGCTCCGCGCTCAGGTCCTGGCCGCTGGAGACAGCCTCCAGCGCCGCGGTCACCACGACGTTTGGCTGCTCGCTCACGCGCGCCCGCCGTCCAAGAAGTTGGCCAGCAGCGCCATGCCCTGCTCGGTCAGCACCGACTCGGGGTGAAACTGGACGCCCTCGGCGGGCAGTTCGCGATGACGGATCCCCATCACCACACCCTCCCCGCGTGCGCTCACCTCGAGGCACGCCGGCAGGTCCTGCTCGGACACGATCAGCGAGTGGTAGCGCCCGACCGTCAGCGGGCTCGCCAGCCCGCGGTAGACGGTTCGCCCGTCGTGCTCGATCACCCCGGTCTTGCCGTGCACCGGCACGTGGCGGATCACCTCGCCACCGAAGGCCTGAGCAAGGGCCTGGTGGCCGAGGCAGACGCCGAGCGTCGGGATCCCCTCCAGCGGAAACCGCCTCACCACCTCAAGCGTGATACCCGCCAGGTCGGGCGTACAAGGGCCGGGCGAGACGACGACGCGGTCCGGCGCGCTGCTCAGCAGCTCATCGACGCTCGCCTGGTCGTTGCGCACGACCTCCAGCTCGGCGCCCAGCTCACCGAGGTACTGGACGAGGTTGTAGGTGAATGAGTCGTAGTTGTCGATCACGAGCACGCGCACGAACCGAGCCTAGCCATTCAACGCGCCCGCACGTCGCTTCGCCGCGGCCGCTCGCCGCCGGCTACTCCCAGTCGCTCTGCTGCCCGGCGAGCTCGATCGCCCGCAACACCGCCTTGGCCTTCGATTCGGACTCGAGAAACTCGCGTTCCGGCAGCGCGTCGGCGACCGTGCCGCCACCGGCCTGCAGGTACGCCACGCCGTCCTTGACGACGACGGTGCGGATATGGATCGCCGTATCGAGCTCACCGGTGTAGCTGAGATAGCCGATCGCGCCGCCGTAGCCGCCGCGCTTGACCGGCTCGAGCTCGTCGATGATCTGCATCGCGCGCACCTTCGGCGCACCCGACAACGTCCCCGCGGGGAGCGTTGCACGAAGCGCATCCATAGCGCCGACCCCTTCGCGCAGCCGGCCCGACACGGCGCTGACGAGGTGCATCACATGCGAGTACTGCTCGACGGCCATCAGTGTCTGCACCGTCACGCTGCCGTACTCGCAGACCCGGCCGAGGTCGTTGCGGCCAAGATCGACGAGCATCATGTGCTCGGCCCGCTCCTTCTCGTCGGCGAGCAGCTCCGCCTCCAGGAGCGCATCCTCGACAGCGTTTGATCCGCGCGGCCGGGTGCCCGCGATCGGGCGGGTCGTCACCTCGCCGCCCGAGACCGTGATCAGCGGCTCCGGGCTGGCGCCCGCGACCTGGAAGTCGCCGAAGTCCAGGTAGTACATGTACGGGCTCGGGTTGACCGCGCGAAGGCCGCGGTAAATCGAGAACGCGTCGACCTCCACGGGCGCCGACCAGCGCTGCGACGGCACGACCTGGAAGGCGTCGCCGGCGTGGATGTACTCGACGATCCGCGCGACCATCGACTCGAACCGCTCACGCGTCATGTTCGAGCGGAAGTCGGCGCTGGCGCGCGGCGCTCGTGCCTTCACCGCCGGCAGCGGGCCGGCGAGGCGCGTGCGCACCTGCTCGATCGCCATGTGCGCCTGCGCATAGGCGCTCCGCGGATCCTTGTCGGCATAGACGTTCGCAAGGATCGTGACGGTGTGCTTTAGGTTGTCGAACACGACGAGCAGGTCGCTCAGCATCAGCGCCATGTCCGGCAGGCCGAGCTCGTCGGGGCCGGGCTCCCCGAGCGGTTCGACGGTACGGACGAGGTCGTAGCCGAAGAAGCCGACCGCCCCGCCCGAAAACGGTGGCATGCCCTCCACCGGCGCCTGCGAGTAGCGCCCGACCGCAGCCGCCGCGATCGCGTAGGGATCGCCACCGTCGGCGAGCGACCAGCGGATCACCTCGCGCGGATGAAAGCCAATGAACGAATAGCGGCCGAACCGCTTGCCCTGCTCAGCCGACTCGAGCAGGAACGCCGGCCCGTCGCCGCGCAGCTTGAGGAACGCCGACACGGGCGTCTCGCAGTCCGCGACGAACTCGTGGCGCAGCGGGATCAGGTTGTGCTCGGCTGCGAGCGCGACCACCTCCTCGAGCGTCGGGCTAACCTCGACGTTCATCGAGCACCCGCTCCGCGTCGGCGAGGCGCCGGCCGCGGCTGTGCAGCAGCACGAGCAGGTGGTAGAGCAGGTCGGCTGCCTCCTCCTCGACGCGCTCGTCACTTTCCTCACGCGCCGCGCGGGCGACCTCCTCGGCCTCCTCCATCACCTTCTCGCCGATCCGCGCCTGGTCGTCGAGCAACTCGACGGTGTATGAGCCGGGCGGCCGCGCCATCGCCCGCGCCGCGAGCGTGCGCTCCAGCGAAGGTAGCGACTCATGCGGCGCAGCCGGCTCGAGCTCCCCGCGGTGAAAGCAACTGCGCTCGCCCGTGTGGCACGCCGGCCCCGCCGGCTCGACCAACGCCAGCACCGCGTCGCCGTCGCAGTCGAGCCGCAGCGCTCGCAGCGCCTGCGTGTTGCCCGAGGTCGCCCCCTTGTGCCAAAGCTCGCCACGCGAGCGGCTCCACAGGTGCAGCTCACCGGTCGCACGCGTGCGCTCGAGCGCCGCCGCGTTCATGTAGGCGAGCGTGAGCACCTCGCCGGTGCTCCAGTCCTGTACCACGCACGCCACCAGGCCGCGCTCGTCGAAGACGATCTCGGAGTCCATCTCAGATGATTGTCTCAGGCCAGGCGGTGCAGGACGCTCTCGCGCTGCTGCGCCTCCACGTCGGCGACGCTGAGGCCGGGATCGCGAAGATGCGCATGGGAGACCGCGGCGGAACTCGGCAGCGCCTCCGGCGCGCCCCAGCTCGCGGGGTCCCACAGGCGCGAGCGAATGAACGCCTTCGGGCAGTGCGCGAAGACCTCCTCGGCGGCGACGACGAGCGCACTGCGGGGCGGCTTGCCGACCGCTTCGAGCGCAGCGAGCAGATCGGCGTCGCAGCTGACGCAGGCCCGCCCGCTGACCCTCAGGGTCGTGTCGCGCCCGGGGATCAGAAACAGCAGCCCGGCGCGGCCGCTGGCGACGACGTTGGCAAGGGTGTCCAGACGCCTGTTGCCGGTGGCGTCAGGGATCGCGAGGTGGTGGTCATCGAGCACCGCGACGAAGCCCGGCGGCCCTCCCCGCGGCGACACATCGGCGCGTCCGTGCGCGTCGACACTCCCGACCGCCACCATTGGCGAGGCCGCGATCAGCGCCCGGCACATCTCATCCAGGCGGCCGATGTCCTTGCGCAACGAGGTCGGCGTCGGCTCCTCGTAGAGGGCGCGCAGCTCCGCCTCGCTCGAGATCGCGGCCGCGAACGGGTCCATGGCGCAGATGGTAGGCGCAGGCGCGGGCGCGCGGCGGCTGCTACTCGATCCCGAGCCGATCGAGCAGGCCGTCGTCGGCGCGCCAGTGTCGGCGCACGCGCACGATCAGCGAGAGGTGCACGCGGCCGCCGAGCTCGTTTTCGAGCTCCCGGCGCGCAGCGGTGCCGATCGCCTTGATCATCCGCCCCGCGTGACCCACGACGATCGCCTTCTGGGACTCCGTCTCTACCCAGATCAGCGCGTCGATCCGCGTCAGCGCGCCGCCTGCCCCCCGTGATGGGTGGTCCTGCGCATCGGCCTCCAGCTCTTCGATCACGACGCCGATCGCGTGCGGCAGCTCCTGGAAGGTGCGCCGCAGGACCTGCTCGCGGATCAGCTCGGCGAGCAGGTCTTCGCGCGCCATGTCCGAGCGCTGCTCGGCCGCGTATAGAAATGGGCTCGGCGGCAGCTGCGCAACCAGATGCGCCACGAGCGCGCCGACGCCCTGCCCGCTGCGGGCCGAGATCGGGAAGACCTCGGCCGATGGCGGCGCGATCTCGGCAGCGTCCAGCAGCGCCTGCGCCTGGCGCTCCTTGCTGAGCCGGTCAACCTTGTTGACGGCGACCGTCACGGGCCCCGGAGCCTGCGCCAACGCGGCCGCGATGTAGCGGTCGCCCGGCCCCACGCTCTCCTCCCCGTTCAGCAGCATCAGCGCCGCGTCCGCGTCGGCCAGTTCGAGGTTGACGCGGCGCGCCATTCGTGCCGTCAGCGCGTCGCGCGGGCGCTGTACGCCGGGCAGGTCAACCAGCACGAGCTGCCAGTCCGGTCCCGTAGCGACGCCGCGGACGGCTCGGCGCGTCGTCTGCGGGCGATCGGAGACGATCGCCACTTTGACGCCGACGATCGCGTTCGTCAGCGTCGACTTGCCCACGTTCGGCCGGCCGGCGAGGGCCACGAAGCCGGCGCGCGTCACCAGCTCAGAAGCTCGCGCTGGAGCGCGAGCATCTCACCCTCGTCGCACTCGTGATCCATGCCGACCAGGTGCAGCACGCCATGCACGACGGCCTCGCGAAGCTCCACCGCGTGCTGCGGGCAGATCACGACATCCCCGAGTTCCCGCGGGCCGGCCGGCTCGGGATCGGCGCCGTCGATCGGGAACGAGAGCACGTCGGTCGGCGCATCGCGCGCACGGTGGCGGCGATTGAGCTCGCGAATCCGGGCCGGGTCGACGAACTCGATCGCCAGATGCCCCTCCGACACGCCGGCGCTGGCGGCCGCGAGCGCCGCGAGTCGCTGGATCTCGGCCGGCGCGAGCGGTGCGAGCCCGACGATGTCGCACTCGAGCATCAGGCCTGGCGCGCCTGCTTGGCGGACGCGAGCTCGGGCGCGGCGCGCTGCGCGTGGTCCTCGTAGGCCTCGACGATTCGCTGCACGAGCCGGTGGCGCACGACGTCCTCACCGCCGAGCCGGACGAACTCGACGCCGTCGACGTCGCCGATGATGTCCGCCACGACGACCAGGCCGGACTGCTGCTCGCGCGGCAAATCGACCTGCGTCACGTCGCCGGTGACGACCATCTTCGAGCCGAACCCGAGCCGCGTGAGAAACATCTTCATCTGCTCGGGCGTCGTGTTCTGCGCCTCGTCGAGGATCACGAACGAGTCGTTCAGCGTGCGCCCGCGCATGAAGGCCAGCGGGGCGACTTCGATCACGCCTCGTTCGAGGTGCTGGGAGACCTTCTCCGGGTCGATCATGTCGTGCAGCGCATCAAACAGCGGCCGCAGGTACGGGTCGATCTTCGCCATCAGGTCGCCGGGCAGGAAGCCGAGCCGCTCGCCGGCCTCGACGGCCGGGCGCGTGAGAATGATCCGGTTGACCTCCTTGCGGCTCAGCGCGGCCGCCGCGAGCGCGACCGCCAGGAACGTCTTGCCGGTCCCTGCCGGGCCGATGCCGAAGGTGATCGTGTGCTCGCGAATCGAGTCGACGTAGCGCTTCTGCCCGACGGTTCGCGGCGCCACGCGCATCGCGCGGTGTCGCCAGACGACGTCGTCGAGCACCGCCGCGGGCGCCTGGTCCGCCTTCAGCACACCGATCACCGCCGACAGGGTCGCCTCATCGAGCGGCTGGCCCGACGGGGCGAGCATCGCGAGCTCGGCGATCACGCGGGCACCGGACTCCAGAGCGTCGGCCTCACCGTCGAGCGTCAGCAGGTTGCCGCGCAGGAACACGCGCGCCGCCAGGCGCTCCTCGAGCGCTCGCAGCATCGCGTCGTGTTCGCCCGCAAGTCCAGCCGCGAGGTCGTTCGAAAGCTCGAACTGCCGTCTCACGCGATCGCGAGCGCCGCTCGCACCTGCTCGGAGACGCGTTTCCCGTCGGCGCGACCGCCCACCTCCGCCATCGCGAGCCCCATCACCGAGCCGAGATCCTTGAGCGATGTTGCCCCGGAGCGCTCGACGGCGCGTGTGACGATCTCGGCAAGCTGGGAGTCGTCGAGCTCGGCCGGGAGATAGGAGCCGATGATCAGCGCCTCGGCGGCCTCGCCGTCGGCGAGATCGTCGCGCCCGCCTTCGCGAAACGCGCGCTCGGCCTCGATCCGCCGCTTGCGCTCGCGGCGCAGCACCGCAAGCTCGTCGTCGGAGCCCTCCTTCGCGGACTTCTGCAGCTCCGACAAGAGGAGACGCAGCGCGCCGACCCGCTCGCGCTCGCCGGACTTCATTGCGACCACGAGGTCGCTCTTGACGGTGTCGATGATGCTCATCTCGAGCTAAGGATACGCCCGCGTCCAGGCGCCTCCAGCAGGAGTGCGGACCACTCCCCGTCGCGGCGGCGCGCCCGCTCGCGCATGCCGTGGCGCTCGGCGAAGGCCCGCGACACCTCGGCGAGCTGATCGCTGAGCAGTCCGGAGGCGATCAGCAGCGCGGGCGGGCGCTGCAGGCGCCGCGCCAGATCGAGCAGCAGCGGGCGCAGCAGGTTGGCTGTCACCGTCGGCGCGCCAGGCAGCTCATCGACGCGCAGGTCGAGCTGCGAGCATTCGATCGACACGCCGTTCGCGGCCGCGTTCTCGCGCGCTGCGGCAACCGACTCGGGGTCGTGGTCGACGCCGATGACCGGAGAGAACCCGAGCTTGGCGGCAGCGATCGCGAGAACGCCGGAGCCCGTCCCGAGGTCCGCCAGCGGGCCGCCGGCCTCGCCGCTGCGGGCCAGCGACACGAGGAGCTCGAGGCACAGCCGGGTGGTAGCGTGCGAGCCGGTACCGAAGGCCTGCCCCGGGTCGATCACGACGTCGATCAGGCCCGGCTCGGCGGAGGGCTCGCGCCACGGCGGGCGGACGTAAAGCGTGCCGGCGATTTCGATCGGCACATGGAAGGAGCGCCAGCGCGACGCCCAGTCGTCGGCTATCTCGCTGGTCGCTACCTCGACGAGCGCGTCGCCAACCGTGGCGGTCAGCGTGTGAACGCTCGGCAGTTCGCCGGGCGCGCCATAGAGCACGTACTCGACCGTGCGCTCGTCGACGTCGACCTCCTCGACGCCGGCCGGCGAGAAGGCGAGCAGCTCGGCGAGGGCCCCGGCCGCGTCCGCACGGGCGACCCGCACGGCAAGCCGGATCATTGATGGCCGTGGAGGTGCAGCGTCCGGCGCAGCCGGGAGAACACCGACTCATCGGCCCGCAGGTTCTCCTCGGTGATCGTCGCGCTCAGCTGCTCGAGCAGCGCGCGCTGCTCGTCGCTGAGGCGCCGCGGGATCTGCACGTTGACGACGACGCGCAGGTCGCCGTGGCCGTGGCGCTGCAGGCGCGGCATCCCGTGGCCGCGAAGCGTGATCACCTCACCCGGCTGGGTTCCGGGCTCCACGTCCACCTTGACAGCCTCGCCGAGTGTCGGGACCTCGAGGCTCGCGCCGAGCGCCGCCAGCGGCGCCGGCACGTCGAGCACGGTGATCAGGTCGTCGCCCTCGCGCACGAAGCGCTCGTCCTCGCGGACGGCGATCAGGACGTAGAGGTCGCCGGCCCGTCCTCCGGGCGCGCCGACGCTTCCGCGGCCGGCGATCCGTACGCGCTGGCCGTCGGCGATGCCGGCGGGCACCTCGACGCTGACGGTGCGCTGCGCGACCAGCGCACCACGGCCGCGGCAGTCCGCGCAGGGCTGTGCCGCAACGCGTCCGTCGCCGCCGCAGGTGTCGCAGACGACGGTCCGCATGACCTGCCCGAACGGCGTGCGCGTGACCGCCTGCCGGCGGCCGGCGCCGCCGCAGGCTTCGCAGGTCTCGATCGGCGTGCCCGGCTCGGCGCCGTTGCCGTGGCAGTGCGCACAGCGATCGACGGCCTCGTAGGTGACGGCGAAGGCGCCCCCGGTCGCGGCCGCGGCCAGGTCGAGCTCGAGTTCGACGCCGACATCGGCACCCGGGGCCGGCCCGCGGCCACCGCCACCACCGCCGCCGCCGCCGAAGAAGGCCTCGAACAGATCGCCGAGCGAGCCGAACTGATCGAAGTTCGGCTGGTACCCGCCCGAGCGCAGGCCCTCATGGCCGTAGCGGTCGTAGGTCGCGCGCCGCTCCGGGTCTGAGAGGATCTCGTAGGCCTCCGCCGCCTGCTTGAACTTTTCCTCGGCCTGCGGGTCATCGGTGTTGACGTCGGGATGCAGCTCGCGAGCGAGCGAGCGGAACGCCTTCTTGATCGCCGTCTCGTCGGCGCTGCGCGGCACGCCGAGCACCTCATAGGGGTCTCGCGGGGTTGCCGGGCGAGCCATCAGTAGACCTCCTGCGCAAAGCGCGAGAGCTCTCGCGCCCCGGCGCGCACGATCTCGATCGCGGCGGCGTAATCCATCTGCACCGGCCCGATCAGAGAGATCGTGCCGAGCTTGCGCGCGGCCAGGCCGTAGCCGGTCGCCACGACCGAGAGCGACCGCAGCCCTGGAACCTCGTTCTCGGCGCCGATCCTCACGTACACGCCGGGCTGGCTGATCGCGCGGCGCAGGATCTCGAGCAGCGCCACCCGCTGCTCCAACAGCGCCAGCAGCTCGCCGGCCTCGGCCGGTGCGACGAAGCGCGCTGAACCCAACAGGCGTGAGGTGCCGTCGACGTAGAGAACGTCCTCCCCACCTCCCGCGAGCTGCGTGAAGGCCGGGGCGAGCCGGTCGATGAAGGCCCGTTCGCGCACGCTCAGCTCGGGGTCGGCGAGCCTGCCGAGCAGCATCCGCGCGCCGAGCGGCAGGCCGCCGACGCGTTCGTTGAGGTATTCCCCGGCCCAGGCGATCAGCCCCGAGTCGATCGCCGTCTCGAAGGCGCCGACGAACTTGGAGACGCCGCCGGAGGAGGTGATGATCACGACCATCACGACGCTCGGCTGCAGCGTCAGCACCTCGATGTGGCGGATCGTGGCGCTATCCAGCGCCGGAGCGGTGGCGACCGCCAGCAGATTGCTGATCTCAGACAGCGTCTCGGTCGTGACGCGCAGCGCGTCGTCGAGCTCACGGCGAACGTTCGTCAGATCGACCGCCACCGTGCCGCGCTGCTCGGGCGCGGCGAGCAGGCGGTCAACGAGGTAGCGCTGGCCGGCGTCGGTCGGCAGTCGCCCGGCGGAGGTGTGCGGATGCGCGAGCAGTCCCCGCGCCTCGAGCGCCGAGAGCTCGTAGCGGATCGTCGAGGGCCCGCAGTCCACGCTCGGGTCGGCGGCGAGCGTCTTGGACGCGACCGGCTGGCCGGTCGCGGCATAGCTCTCGACCACCTTGCGCAGGATGATCTCTTGGCGCGCAGTGAGCGTCGTCATGACCCGATTCTACGAAGCCGACGGACGCGGGCGGACGGCGTCTGCTCAGACCTCGAGCTCGGCGGTTGCCGCGCGGACGATCGTTTTGCCCAGCTGCTGGGCGCTCACGCTGACGAGCACGCGCTCGCCGGCCCGCTCCTTGACAAGCGAGCTGATCACGATCTCCTGCTCCGGCACGGCGATCCCGCGGAACTGGACCGCCAGGCGCTTGAGGTGCCCGGGGCCCCCGAGCGCCTCGGTCTGCGCGCGCGCGAGCAGCGCCATCGTGTACAGGCCATGGAGGATCCGGCTTGGCAGCCCGACCGATCTCGCGAACTCGTCGTCGAGATGGATCGGGTTGAAGTCGCCGGACGCGCCGGCGTAGCGAACGCTGGCGTAGCGGTCCGGCGTGACGCGCAGCTGCGCCAGCTCGGCGCCCGGCTCGAGCTTCATTCGCGCGGTCTCACGATCTGCGTCCAGGTGCCGCCGGCGACCACGTCGCCACGCTGGTTGGTGGATCGCGAGGCGAAGGCGTAGAACCGCATGCCCAGCCGCTCATGGATGTCGGCGACGGTGACCTGAGTGGTGATCTCATCGCCGGCCACGACGAGCGGCCCCCATTCGAACTCCTGCCCGCCGTGTACCAGCATCGCGAAGTCGATCGCGACCGCCGGGTCAAGCAGCGCCTGCTCGATCGCGGAGGCGCAGTACACGACGGCGAACATCGGCGGCGCCACGAGGTCCGCGTGACCCGCGGAGCGCGCGGCGTCGAGGTCTGTGTAAACGGGGTCGCTCTCGCCGACGGCGCGGGCGAACTCGCGGATCTTCTCGCGCCCGACGGCGTAGTTGTGCGGCTCGAACGCCAGCCCGACCGCCTGCGTATCGAGCGCCACCGGCGCCTTCGCGCTCAGCCGCCGACCGACCAGGTGTCGCCCGCGTTCAGCAGCCGCTCCAGTCCGGCGCTGCCGAAGCTCGCCTGCGCCGCCAAGAGCTCGGCCGCGAGGCCGGCGGACGCCGTCTCGCGCGGGGCCGCGCGGAAGATCCCGATCGGCGTAGCACCGTCCTCGACATCGGCCAGCCGGCTGAGCGCGAAAGCGAGGCTCGGATCGTCGCGGTGCGCGTCGTGGATCAGCAGTGCGTCCTCGCCGACGCTCGCCACCGCAGCGACGCGCAGGCTCCCGTCGGCGCTACGCACCACGCCCAGCTCGCGCTCCGCGCCGAAGCGGATCGGCTCGCCGTGCTCCAGCGCGATGACGTTCGCATCGCGTGTGTGCTTGTCGCTCAGCGCGTCAAAGGCGCCGTCGTTGAAGACCGGACAGTTCTGGTAGATCTCGATCAGCGCTGCGCCGGGGTGCGCGGCCGCGGCGCGCAGCATCGCTGGAAGGTGGTGTTTATCGGTGTCGAGCGTCCGCGCGACGAACGTCGCGCCGGCGCCGAGCGCCAGTGAAATCGGGTTGAACGGCGCGTCCGCCGACCCGAACGGCGTCGACTTGGTCACCTTGCCAAGCTCGCTCGTCGGCGATGCCTGGCCCTTGGTGAGGCCATAGATCCGGTTGTTGAACAGCAGGATCTTGACCGGCACATCGCGCCGCAGCGCATGGATCAGGTGGTTGCCGCCGATCGAGAGGGCGTCGCCGTCGCCCGAGACGATCCACACCGACAGGTCACCGCGTGCGGCTGCGAGCCCGGTCGCGAGCGCCGGGGCGCGGCCGTGGATGCCGTGCATCCCGTAGGTGTTCATGTAGTAGGAGAAGCGTCCCGCACAGCCGATGCCGGAGACGAACACCGTCCGCTCCGGCGGGATCCCCAGCTCCGGCAGGAAGCCCTGCACGGCGGCGAGGATCGCGTAGTCCCCGCAGCCCGGGCACCAACGCGTCTCGGCTGGGGACTGGAAGTCGGCCTTGGTCAGCTCTCGCGACCCGTTCGTGGCGCCCACGGCGCTCATTTCGCAGTCCCTCGTCTCATAGCCGGTTGAGCATCTCCCGTTCCATCTCGGCGGCGAGCAGCGGGCGCCCCTGGGTCACCGCGTAGCTGTCGATCTCGCGCCCGAACTCCGCGCGCAGCACGCGCACGAGCTGGCCGTCGTTCATCTCGGCCACGAGCACCCGCTTGAAGCGCCCCAGCACCTCTGCCGTGTTGGCCGGCAGCGGGTTGAGGTTGTAGAAGTGGGCGTGGGCAATCGGATGCCCGCCGTCGCGTAGCCGCCGCACGGCTGCCCGCAGCGTGCCCCAGCTCGAGCCCCAGCCGAGCACGAGAAGATCGGCGTCCGGATCGGCGTCGAGGTGCAGCGGCGGCACCTCGATCCCGGCGATCCGCCGGCGGCGCTCGTCGGTCATCGCCTGGTGGTTCTCGGGTTCATAGGAGATCCCTCCGCTGGGCTGGGACTTCTCGATCCCGCCGATGCGATGCTCGAGGCCGGGCGTCCCGGGCACCGCCCAGGGCCGCGCCCCGTCAGCGTTGCGCGCGTAGGCCTCGAACGGCTCGTGCCCGTTGGCGCTCGCAAAATCAGGGTCGATCACCGGCAACGAGCCGACCTCGGGGATCCGCCAGGGCTCGGACGAGTTGGCGAGGAAGAGGTCGCTCAGCAGGATCACCGGCGTGCGGTAGCGCACCGCGATCCGCACCGCCTCCAGCGCCGCGTCGAAGCACTGCGCCGGCGTGCAAGCGCAGACGATCGGCAGCGGCGACTCGCCGTGGCGGCCGTAGAGCGCCATCAGCAGATCCGACTGCTCGGTCTTCGTCGGCATGCCCGTCGAGGGGCCGGCACGCTGGACGTCGACGATCACCATCGGCAGCTCGAGCATCACCGCTAGACCGATCGTCTCGGCTTTCAGGTCCATCCCCGGTCCGCTCGTCGCCGTGACGCCGAGCGCGCCCCCGAAGGCGGCGCCGAGTGCCATTCCCGCGGCGGCGATCTCATCCTCCGCCTGGATCGTGCGCACGCCAGCCTCGCGGTAGCGAGCGAGCTCGTGCAGCAGCTCCGACGCCGGTGTGATCGGATATGACGCGAACACGAGCTGCAGGCCGCTGCTGACGCTCGCCGCGACCAGGCCGAGCGCTGTCGCGGTCGTCCCGTTGACGGTGCGGTAGGTGCCGGGCGGCATGTCGTGCGCGGCGGGGACGCGGAACTGGACGTCGATCAGCTCGGTCGTCTCGCCGAACGCCCAGCCGGCGCGGAACGCGGCGAGATTCGCCTCGAGGATGGGCTTGCGGGCGGCGAAGCGCTTCTCGATCCAGCTCTCGGTCACCGACGTCGGGCGGTCGTAGAGCCACGACAGCAGGCCGAGCGCGAACAGGTTCTTGGCCCGCAGCGCGTCGCGCGCCGAAACGTCGGCCATTCCCTCGACGGCGCGCTGGCTCAGCGTATTCATCGGGATCCGCCGCAGCACGAAGCGCTCGAGCGAGCCGTCGTCGAGCGGGTTCGCCGCGTAGCCCGCCTTCTGCAGGTTGCGCGTCGTGAAGGCATCCTCGTTGGCGATGATCGTCGCGCCGCGCTCGAGGTCGCCGATGTTCGCCTTCAGCGCGGCCGGGTTCATCGCGATCAGCACGTTGGGCGTGTCGCCCGGCGTGACGATGTCGCGCGCCGCGAAGTGAATCTGGAAGCTCGAGACGCCGGCGAGCGTGCCGGCCGGCGCGCGGATCTCGGCCGGGAAGTTCGGCAGCGTCGCAAGGTCGTTGCCCAGCGTCGCCGTGGCATCGGTGAAGCGCCCGCCGACGAGCTGCATGCCGTCGCCGGAATCTCCGGCAAACCGCACAATGACCCGCTCCCGCTCCTCTACGCCCTTCGCTACAGCAGTCACCTTCGACCTGTCCGTGTCCGTGCGGCAGCTGACCTGCCCGGCCCGCCAGTGTGAAACAGGATAACGCCCGCTCCGGCGTCGCGGGCTACGGACGCGGCCGCGCCGCGGGCCGCCGGGCGGCGAACCCGCGGCGCCGGGGCACGCCGCCTCAGAAAGCGATCGCCTCCGCGGGCTCCGCCGGCGTGTCCCCCTCCTCTTCTGAGCGCTGGCGCGCTGCCAGGAACTGCACGCTGTCGGCGGTGATCCCCACCGCCTGGCGCTGTTCCCCTCCCGCGGTCGTCCAGTCGTGCCACTCGAGGCGACCGTCGACGGCGACGGGCCGCCCCTTGACGAGAAAGCGCGCACACGCCTCGCCGCTCGCGCCGAAGACGGACACGTCGAAGTAGTTGGGACGCTCGTCGAGCTCCCCGGTGTCCTTGTTGCGCCAGCTGGTGTTGCAGGCTATGCGCATGCGGCACACGCTCGTCCCGCCGGCCGTCGAGCGCAGCTCGGGATCGCGCGTGAGGTTGCCTACGATCACGACCCGATTTATCGTCGCCATCAGGGTCCTCCTTGTTGGTGTTTGACAGTGGCCGCCGACGCTACGGAGCGCTTGGGATGGAACTCGTCGAGGAGAACTGCGCGGGCTCACCGGCGCGGGCCAGCTCCGCCGCGACGACACGCCCCTGCGCGCTCTCGCTACGAATCGCCCGCGCGAGTGCCCGCCCCGTGGCAGGCGTCACGTAGTAGATGACGCCGGCGATGAGCCTGCTGCGAGCCCAGCCCCGCACGATCGCGGCTAGCCGCTGCGGTGCCTTGACCGTCAGCTCGACCTCGATCGCAACCGGCAGCCCAGGGCCCCAGCAGACGAGGTCGGGGCGGTGCAGTGCGATTGTCCCGTCACGCGCCAGGCCGAGCTCCGCGCTCGCCAGCGGGCGGCCCTCGAGGCGCTCCCAGGCCCGCAGCTCACGCTCGCCGCCGACCACCCGGCCGGCCGCCACGAGTGCCGCGGCGACCCGCGCGACCGCCAGCAGGTGCGCGAACCCCGAGGCGCTGACGAGCACCGGCTCAAGCTCGGGGCGAGCCGCGGCCGCCAGCCCGCGGCGCGTCAGCGTGTAGAGCGCCGGCGCCCCGTGCAACAGCCGCTGTGAGCGCACCTCGCCGCCCTGCTCGAGCGCCGCCAGCCGCGCCGCCGTGACACGCGCGGAGCACCCGCACGCGGCCGACAGCTCGACGGCCGAGCCGGCGCCGATCGTGGCAAGCCAGGCGCGGATCGACACCGTCGCGGCGTCATCCGCCACCGTGCGAGCGACCTCTCGGCGGTGAATCGTCCGCGCAGGCCGCGGCGCGGTGCTGGCCGCATCGACAGCGGCCCGGTCCAGCGCAGCAACCGCCGGGGGATATGAGTTGTTCATCGCAACATCTCCTTTCAACCGTCATGGATGGTGGATTCGCGTGATCGCGCAGCGCCCGGCGCTCGCGACGGCAACGGCGGCGCAGCCGCAGCCGAGCGTGCGGATCACGTCCGGGTGGATCGCGAACTCGCGCGACCGGCTTCGCGAGCTCTGACCGGTGGGGATGGCGTGCGACAGCTGCTCGGTGGAGCTCCAAGCCGGCCGCGTCCCCGCGATCCGCGCAACCAGCTCGGCGGAGTCGGGGACGCTCTGGCGGTGCGCAACGACGGTCTCGACGTTGCCGAGCACCTGCTCGAGCAGCTCGGGTCCCGCGGCACGCAGGTCCGCCAGTTCCTGTGTTGCGACCAGCAGGCTGAAGCCGGCGGCGCGCGCGCGTCCGAACAGCCGGGCGACGCCGTCGGGAGCGATCGCCGAGAACTCGTCGATCGCGACGAGCGTCGCAACCGGCGCCGTCTGGCAGCTCGCCGCCACGGTCAGCAGGTCGCCGACGATCGCCGCCGCCAGCATCGCCGAGAGCAGCGGCAGCCGGTCGGCCTCGAGGCAGAAGTAGCTCACCGACCGTGCCCGCACCGCGTCAGCGAGGTCGATCGGCGCCACCCCGTCGCGCGGTGCGAGCCAGCGGCCGAGCTCCGACTCGGCGAGGATCGCGAGGCGGTCGCGCGTGCCGGTCAGCCCGCTGCGCTGCCGCGCGTCGAGCGTGTCCAGATACGCGAACAGCACCCGCGCGTGGTCCTCATCGGGAACGCTGCGCGCCACGATCTCGAGGCGCCGCGGGTCCATCAGCTCGACCAGGCGAGCGGGCGTCGGCTGCTGCCCGACGGCCTCGAGCGCGCGAACGGCGTGGGCGAGGTAGCGCTGCGCCTGGCGCAGGTAATGCGGCTCCGTGTACCGCTCGCCCGCGAGCGCCTTGTCGGCGATCTCGCCGGCGCTGCCGTGCGCGTAGGGGTTGTAGGTGCTCGGGCCCGACGGCGTCCACTCGAGAAACGCCCGCCCGGCGCGCTGCGCGGCGGCGCGTGCGTGCTCGCGCAGCAGCGCGTCGCCCTTGGGATCGACGATCACCGCGCCGAGGCCCTGCTCGATCGCCCGGCCGACGATCAGCGCCTCGGTGACGGTCTTGCCCGACCCCGTCGCGCCGACGATCAGCGTGTGGCTCCCGCTGGTCCCCCCGAGCGGGATCGCAACGGGGCGCCGCCCCGCGTCAGAGCCGATGACGATCGCGCCGCCGGGCGCGCGCGTCCACGAACCGCACCGCCAGGCGAGCAGCGACCCGACGGCGCAGCCGAACGCGGGCCAGCCCGCGAACGGCAGCAAGACCATCGCGGCGGCGAGCCCGGCCGTCCAGGCCACGCGCGCGAAACGGATGTACAGCAGCACTGCGAGCCCGCAGGCGGGCGCACTCCAGTAGGTGAGCACGATGGCTCCTGCCTTTCTTCATATACCGCGGCTACGCCGCGGGGGATGGACCGGTGGCGCAGGCGCCACCGTTGCGAAACTTCAGGCGGGTGGGTCGAGGCGGTAGCCGACGCCCCAAACGGTCACGAGCATCGGGCCGTGGCGCCCAAGCCGCCGGCGCAGTCGTGCCGCGTGTCGCTCGAGCGTGCGGCTGCGCGCGCGAGCGTCGCCGGCGTCCCAGCAGCTGCGCAGCAGCTCGGCCTTTGTGAACACGCGGCCCGGCGCGCCGGCCAGGCAGCACAGCAGCGCGAACTCGCGTCTTGGCACGTGAACTTCGACGCCGTCAAAGCTCACGCTGCGAGCGACGGGGTCGAGCAGGAGTGGACCGGCGCTCCAGCGGGTCTCGGCGCGGTGCGCAAGAGCGCGCACGTGGGCCGCCAGCTCGGACGCGCGGGGCGCTCCAGCGAGCGCGACGTCGGCGCCGGCGTCGAGCGCGCTCGCAAGCTCGGCACGCCGCAGTGCGACGACCACGACCGCGGCGCCGGGGTTCGCGGCGCGCAGGGAGGCGATTGCACCGAGGTCGGCCGTGACGATCACCGAGCCGATCGCGTGCGCGCCGGCCGAGCGCTCGAGTGCTCGTCGCAGCGAGCGATCGGCCGCGGTCGTCACTCGCGGACGGGCGAGCGACCGGTCGGGCGCGATCAGGGCAGCTCGACCTCGCGTGGCGCGATCCCCAGTCCCTCGCGAGCGATCAGCGCGAGCGTGTCGCTGTGCACCCAGGGATTTGGCCGGGCGCCCGGGCTTGACGGCAGCAGGCCGACACGACGGGCGAGCCAGCTGGTCTCGCCCGAGCCGTTGCCGCGGCGGTCGTGCTTGACACGCCCGCATGACATCGCGATCGCGCTGAAACTGCGGCCCTGCTCGCGGACCGCATCGAGCACCGCCTCGCGCAGCCGGCGGTTCAGCACGATCGGGCTCGCCTCGATCCGCCGCAGTTCGACCGCCAGCGCCGAGACCGAAATTGTGCGGTCGCGGCGGTAGCGCGCGACGGCGCAGCGGGTCATCTCGCAGACAGGTTCATAGGACTCAAGCGCGCCGACCACCTCGCGCGCACTGAGCATCGCCAGGCCGCCTCGCCCGCGCGGCTCTCGATGCCAGCGCAGCTGGGACGGCGTCCCGGTCGCGCGCAGGAAGTAGCGCCCCCCGGCGGAGTCCGTCAGCACCTCGGGCCGGAAGCTCCCGCTCCCCGTAGCGCCATGATCGCCCTCTCCCGCCGCGCCGAAGTCCGTGGCCGCAAGGCGCCGGGCCGCCCGCCACGGGTCGGCGAGGAACTGGCGGCAGACAAGCCACGCATTGGCGTCGGGCTCATCGCTCGACAGGTGCGCAAGCAGCCGGGCGTCGGCTCCGTCGGCCTCGCATCGATCGACCAGCAGCCGCGATCCGCCCGCGCCGTCGAGGATCACCAGCTCGCGCGGCCCGTCGTCGGTGTGGTAGCGGTCACAGGCGGTCGTGGTCATCTCGAGCTTCCCCCAGTCATGTGGACGGCTTGCGTGCCGCCTTGACCGACGGACAGGGCGAGAACGGACCGGCCGTCGTGTGTGAGCGCCGGAACGTGCGAGGAGACGTGGGCGGCGGACCGCGGACGGAGGTGGACACGGCCGTGGCGGGCTGGGAATCGCGGACTGCTGGACGGGACGGGGCGTGGCGGATGGAACGCGGCGGGACGGTTCGGGCGGACGTGGCGGTGCGTGGCGGTGTGTGGCGGACGAGGCGCGGCGGCGGGCCGGGACGCGGCAGATGTAAGGCGGCGCCGGGACGGGCTGAGCTGGGACGAGCGGTTTGGGGGACCGGCGCTGGGCGGGGCGAGGGCGGAGCGAGGGCGGTGAAGGCGAGGGTGGAGGTGATGAGGAGGGGTGCCCGAAGCTAGCGTGCCGATGCGTCGGCGATCCGCGCTTGGCGGGGGCGACTGCGCTCAGCGCCAGGGCGGCTTCGTGGCGCCCGGGTTCGGTTCAGGGGGCAACTGCGCGAACGAGACCCGCAACGGGTTCCACGTCTCATCGCCGCGCAGCGACGGCGGCACGAGCGGTACCCGCCAGGCGTGCAGCAGGCCATGGTGCAGATCCTCCTCTGCGGCGAAGTGGATGCCGGCGCGGCCGCCCCTCTCCCATGCCGACGGCTCGACGCCGATCTGCGCGAGGGTGGCCGACAGCACCGCGTCGGCCGCAGCCACCCGCGCGAGCGCCTGCGCACGGTCGCCGCAGACGATGACCACCACGGGCGGCCGCCCGGCCCGCCGATAGCGCTCCACCGATCGCCACCAGCCGGCGAGCAGGTGGTCGTAGGCCTCGAGCCAGGCGGGCTGATCACCGGCGTCCGCGACGACGAGCAGGTCACAGCGCTCGGCCGGCGCGGCGGCGCTGCGCAGACTTGCGACCGCGCTCGGACGCACGGCGGCGAAGCGTTCGACCGGCGCCCGCGAGCCGTCACGGGCGGTGGCGAGGAAGTCGCGAGCGCGCAGTGTGGTGCACGCGTCGAGCCCGCTGCGCTCGCGCAGGCCCGGCACGATCGCCGCCCGTCCCGGGCCGAGCACTTCGACCAGCGAGTCACCCGCGCGGGCTTCGAGCGCCAGCAGCCAGCCGACGATGTGCACGTCGGCACGCAGGCCGGGCAGCGCGTCCGGCCGCAACTCTGGCGCACGGCGGGCTTCGAGCCCGAGCAGGTCGATCGCCGCCTGCGTCGGCGCGCAGCAGAGCGGCGTCCCGCCGCCGTCCTCGCGATGCAATTGGAAGCGGGCGAGCAGGCCGGCGTCCGCGAGGCGCTTGAGCTGACGCTGCGTGACGGTGAGCGAGCTCTCCGGGTGCAGTCGCCTGTGGATCTGGCTGCTGAGCGCGATCCGCGCCCCGGCCAGCCAGACGAGCAGCTCGCGGTCTGCTGGAGCGAGGCGCCCAGCGCGCGCCGGCGCCGCCACGGCCAGGAGCCGCAGCCGAGCCGCCCCGTCAAGCGCCAGCAGCTCCCGGTAGCTCGCCGGCGGTGGCGACGGCGGCGCCGCAGTCGCCCCCGGCTGCGCCGCCGCGGGGGGCGGCTGCGACAGCGCCGGTGCTTTGGGGCGAGCGAAGAGATCGGGCGGCGGCGCGGGGTCGCGTAGCTCGCGCCCGCCGCGCGCGTGCTGCGCGCGAGTGTGCCAGTCGATCCGCTCGCGGTCGAGGGAGAGCGGGATCGTCGTGGCGATGAACGGCCGCTCGCGGCCGCCCGGTGTGGTCCAGCTGGCCAGCGCGGTGTGGCGCGGAAGGTGTAGCCGGACGTCCGGGGAGAACAGCCGCGCGAGCTGCTCGTCGCCGCCCCTGATCTGGTCGGAGAACTCCGACATCAGCAGCGCGGAGACGCTTCGCGCGTCGGCCGCTGAGGCGGTCGCGAAGAGCACGCGATGAGCGAACAGCGCGTCGAGCTGGTCGCGCAGCTCCGGCTCCCATTGCGCGTCGGTCTGCCAGCAGGCCAGCGTCTCGAGACCGGCGGAGCGCTTCAGCGCCAGCGTCTGCGCGAACGCCGCGTTGATCGCGAGCGGCGCCTCGTCGACCTTCAGCGCCACCGCTGCGCGCTCAGCGGCGCCGCGGCGATCCTGCACCCGGCTCAGCGCGGCGTCGAGCATGCCGAGCAGTAACTGCATCAGCACCGCGACGTTGCCTGCCCCGATCTCCCCGAGCGCGCCGCGCACGATCAGGACCTCGCGGCGCTCGATCAGCGCGTCGAGGTCAATCCGCAGCGAGTCGTTCAACAGCACGCGCTTGACGGCCGGCGAGTTGAGCACGCGGGCCAGCTTGTTGGCGGGGGCGTCCAGCTTTGCGGTGGTGGTCGACCGCGCGCCGGCGAGCTGCGCCGGAAGCTCGTGGGCGAGGAAGACCGCCAGCTCGGCGTAGCTCGGAAGCTCGACGAGCCGCTCGGCGACTCGCGCGCGAAACGCACCGCCGGCCTCCCCCACCTCGAGTAGCCGCGCGACGTCCCACAGCGTGGCCGACGGCTCGCAGGCGAGCACCGCGATCACGGCGTTGCGCAGGTAGCGGTCCGAGCTGCCACGGACCTCGCCGTCGCCGAACAGTCCGCGCAGCGCTGCGACCACCTGGTCGGCGATCGCATCCGGCGACGCATCGACGGCGAGCGGATTGAAACCGGCGCTCGGCGCCGCCATGTCGAGCATCGTGCATACGCGCGACGCAGGGACGATGCTGAGGACAGCTTCAGCCGCGTCGCCCTTGGGGTCGAGCACGATCACAGCGCAGTCCTCGCGCCGGAGGTCCTCTCGCGCGCTGGCAACAAGCAGCGACGTCTTGCCCTGGTCGACCGAGCCGACCACGGCGGTGTGCTGGCGGCGCAGCTCCGCGGCGATCGTCACGGGCCCGTGCTCGTCGCGCAGCAGGCCGCCGCCTTCATGCGGACGGCTGATGCCGGGCGGCGCCGGCGCCAGCGGCACAGCTGCGCGGACGTACGGCAGTGCGCCAAACTCCGGCGGCGGGAGGCTCCAGAGGCCGGCCAGTTCGGCCGGGCGATAGAGGCGAAACGGCGAGCGGCGAACGCGCGGGCCGTCGGTGTCTCCGCTGCGGCCGGCCACAAGGCGCGGCATGCCTCCGCGGAGCGCGCTGGCGATCGCCCCCGCCCCGGCCGCGTCGCGCGCCAGCACGACCGGCAACGCCCACAGCAGCGGCCCGGAGTCGTTTTCGGCCGACGAGCACAGGCGTTCGATCGCGCCGGATGCGGGCCGGATGATCAGTCGCACCGTGGCCGGCGCGCCGGCCGCCGACATCGCCCGCAGGACCGCCTCGATCCGCGGTTGCGGCTCGGGCGCCAACTCGTCGGCGCGCGGCGGCGACCGGCGGCGCAGGGCCAGCGCGTAGGGCGGTTCATTCGGGACCTGGCGGATCGCGCGCAGGCGCAGGTTCGGATAGCTCGATCGCAGCGCCGCCTGAACCTGGCGCTCCAGCGCCGCCGGGCAGATGACCGAGAACCAGACCAGCGGCGCCCCGCCTGGACGGCGGTCCAGATGAACCTCGAGCGCCAGCGTCCGCCTTGGACCGAGCAGCGCATGCAGGGCGGCGAAGGTCGCCGCGAGCGACTCGCCGCCGGCGCGATCGTTGCGGTAGGGCTCGACGAGCAGCCGAACGTTCGCTCGCTCGCCGCGCCTGCGGCCGCGCCCGCGGGCGAATCCGAACGCGGCGGCTGCGCCACCGCCGCCCAAAACCTCCACCGCCACCGGCTGCATGCGCGATCCCTCTCGGTCGACACCTGCTCCGACCGGCTGCGGCGGGGCGGACAGAAGCAGTATCGACCGGGTCGGCGGCTCGCGCCGGCGCAACGCCGCCCGCGGCAGATGGGGGCTCGCTGCGGTCCGGGCGCAGGCACTTCGCTGTTCGGCGCTGAGGCGAGGATCCGCGACCCGCCCGGGCGCCGGGACCTCAGGCGAGGATCCGCGACCCGCCCGGGCGCCGGGAACTCAGGCGCGGGCGGCGGCTGCGCGGGCGCGGTCGCGGTAGACGCGGTACTCGCTGCGGTCCGGGCGCAGGCAGGCGGCGATTGCGAGCGGGCCGCAGGCCTCGCGGTGGCGGCCGAGCAGCTGCAGCGCACGACCTAGGCAGAAGTGGGCATAGTCGTCGGTCGGCGCGGAGGCGGCGAGCGCGCCGAACTCCTCGACCGCCTCGTGGTAGCGCTGGCTGCGAAACAACGCGCGCCCGAGCGCCTCGCGGATCGAGGCCTTGTCGGGCTCGAGGGTGCGGGCGCGCCCGAGCGGGACCGCGGCCGCCGCGAAGTCGCCGCGCTCGAGCAGCGCGATGCCGCGCTGGTAGAGCTCGTAGACCTCGGTGGTGCTTTCGGTTTCACCCATCGCCATCACGATACCCGCTCAAACCAGGGTTAGCGGCCGTCCGAACGCCCGGCGGAACAGGTCCGATTGACGTTCGGCTCCCCAGCGCGCAAGCGCCGCGTCGCCATCGACGGCGAGCTCCAACTCGAGCCGGTCCTCGCGCCGGCGCAGCCGAGCGCCCACCACGGCCCCGTCGCGGCCGCGGTCGAGATGCTCGGCGAGTCGCAGCAGCGCGGCCAGGCGCGTGAGGAGCTGCCCGTCGCGCGGACGGCACAGCGGCTCGAGCTCGCCGAGTTCAGGCGTCCCTTTGCGGTGGTAGCGCACGGTCTGGGCAATCAGCGCGAGCTCGCGCTGGCTGAAGCCGGGCAGCCCGGCGGCCAGGATCAGATACCGCGAGTGCTTGTGGTGGTCGTCGTAGTCGACCGAGACTCCGATGTCGTGGAGCATCGACGCCGCCCACAGGAGCTGGAACACATCAAGTCCCTCAGCGGGCGGCAGCCCGCCGTTGAGAGAGTTGAGCAGTTGGCCGGCGAGCGCGGCGACGTGGGTGCAATGGACCAGGTCCGGTTGGTATTGCGCGGCGAGGTTGCGCACGCTGGCGACGCGGACGTCGTCGAACAGCGGCGGGTCGGCCCCGGCCAGATAGCTCGAGAAGAAGACGCCCTCTCGCAGGCCCGAATGGGTGACCTCGAGGCGCTCTGACCCGATCGCCTCCATCGCCGCGGCGATCACGACCGCACCCGCGAGGATCAGCCCCGCGCGGCCCGGTTTGACCCCCGCGACGGCGGCGCGGCGGCTGACCGCTCGCGCCGCGAGCTCCGCGATCAGCCGATCGAGTGCGCCGCGCTCGATGATCGCGCCCTGTACGCCGATCGACGGCAGGCCGGCCGCAGCAGCGGCAGCCGCCGCGAGGTTGCGAACTGTGCCGCCGATCCCCACGAGCGAGCCAGCAGCCGCTTGCAGCCACGGGGCGCTGGCCAGCTCTTCGAGGACGTGGGCGCGCAGGGCGTCGAGTTGCTTGGCGCTCGCGGCGCGGCGGGGGTCAAGGAAGCGCTCGGTCATCCGCACGGTGCCGAGCCGCCAGGATGCGCTCTCGAGCGCGCGGCGCTCGCCCACGGACACGATCTGCAGGCTGCCGCCGCCGAGGTCGAGTACCGCTCCGTCCTGCATGCTTGTCGAGTTGACCGCCGCGAGATAGCCGAACCAGGCCTCCTCCTGCGTGCTGAGCACACGCGCCGGGAACCCCGTCAGCACGCGCACGCGCTCGAGCAGCTGCGCTCCGTTGGCGGCGTCGCGGATCGCGCTGGTCGCGACCGCCCGCACCTGCGCCGGCTCGATCGCGCTCGCGGCACAGAAATGCGCGTAGACCTCCATCGCCTCGATCGCCGCCTCGATGCGGTCCTCCGCGAGCCGCCCCGTCGCCTGCAGGCCGGCGCCGAGGCGCACGGTGTCGTAGATCTCGTCGGTGCGCCGCCACCACCTCCCCGGCTCATAGCTGTAGGCGACGAGCCGGAACGAGTTGGACCCCATGTCGATGACAACCGTCCGCTGGGGAGCCCGCGCGTCCATGCTTCCAGCGTAGTGACCGCACCGGAGCGCCGGCCGCGGAACCGCGCCGGGGCGCCGCACCGCTCGGGCCACGCCGCACATACCTCACCGGCTTGGTGAGCTTTGTATGATCTCCTGTCGTGGCCGCCATCTTCTCCTTCCCCAATCCGGTCAATGAGAAGGCGGCGCGGGTCGTCGCCGGCGTGGTTTTCGTGCTCTCGATCGTCACGCTCGCGACGGGCGCCTACTGGATCGCGGCCGTGCTGGCCTACGGCTTCGTCGCGCGTGTGCTGAGCGGGCCAACGCTCAGCCCGCTCGGCCAGGCCGCCACACGGCTGATCGCGCCGCGCCTCGGGGCCGCGAAGCTCGTGCCCGGGCCGCCGAAGCGCTTCGCGCAGGCGATGGGCGCCACGATGACGATCGCGATCGCTCTGCTCGCGCTGGTCGCTCACGACGACACACCGGCGGACGTGCTGCTCGTGGCGATGATCCTCGCCAGCGGCGCCGAATCGATCTTCGCCTTCTGCGCCGGCTGCCAGGTGTTCGCGCTGCTGATGCGCACAGGCCTGATCCCCGAGTCGGTGTGCCTGGAGTGCGCCGACATCAGGCTGCACCGCGCCCCGGCCGGCGGCTGATCAGGCCGGCGCTGCGTCGCGCGGCGGCGGCGGCCGGCGCTGGATCCAGACGAACCAGACGATCCCGATCAGCGTGACGATCGACGCCACGTAGAGGTTCAGGCGCAGGCCGAAGAGGTAGTGGGATGGATCGATCCGCAGCGTCTCCTCCCAGATGCGAAAGCCGCTGTAGCCCGTGACGTAGAGCGCGAACAGACCGGGCTGTCGGATCTTGCCGGTGCGGCCCAGCCAGATCAGCAGCGCGGCCAGCGCGAGGTTGAAGATCATCTCGTAGAGGAATGTGGGCTGGAAGGTCGTGAAGCTCGTGTAACCCGCGGGCCGGTGCGCGAGGTCGATCTGTAGCCCCCAGGGAAGGTTCGTCGGGCCGCCGAACAGCTCCTGGTTGAAGTAGTTACCGATCCGCCCGATCGCCTGTGCGACGAGCAGGCCCGGCGCGCCGGCATCCATGAAGGCCGGGATGCTCGCGCCGGCGCGGCGGATCCGCCACAGTCCGACGAGCACGCCGAGGGTGATCCCGCCCCAGATCCCGAGCCCTCCCTTCCAGATCGCGAAGGGCCCCCACCAGTGCGGCGGCACCTGGTTCCAGCTGGTCGCAAGGAAGTACAGGCGCCCGCCGACGACGCCGGCGGGGAAGCCCCACAGCGCGACGTCGTAGACGAGCTCGCGGTCGCCGCCCTGTGCCTCCCAGCGCCGCCGGGTGAGCATCACCGCAGCTGTCACGGCGACGACATACGCGAGGCCGTAGGCGTGGACGAAGATCGGCCCAATGTGGAAGCCGTTGGCCGCCGGGCTGGGGATCGAGGCGAGCATCGGTGTGACGCGGAGCCTATTCGCAGCTGGCGGCGGGACCGCCGTGGCCCCCCTTGGGCCGCTCGCGACGCCTGCGCGGGCGGCGGGCATCCGGCGCGGGCGCGACTACGGACCGGGCGTGGGCGCGATCAGATCAGGCGAGCGCGGCGGCCAGCGGCGGCTGGTTCTTGGCGAGGTAGTCGGCGCTGATCTCCACGAGGATCGCCAGCATCGCCTCGGCGGCCAGCGAGCGCTCCGCGCCGCAGAGAGTCGCGGCGACGACCCGCCGCCGCGGCGGGCGCCCGGCGAGCGGGCGCACGACGACGTCGTCGCGCACGCCCTGTAGCGCGAGCTGCGGGATCAGGGCGATGCCCACGCCGGCGGCGATGAAACCCTGGATCGCCGAGTAGTCGTCGTTCTCGAAGGCCACACGCGGCTCGAAGCCGGCGTCGCGGCAGGCGCTCAGAAACACGGTCGCGTCGCAACAGCGGGAGCCGTCATGCATCCAGGTCTCCGCCGCCAGATCCGCCAGCCGCAGCGTCCGCTTGCCGGCGAGCGGATGATCGGTGGGCAGCACGGCGAACATCGGATCGTCAAGCAGATGTACGCGCTCGATTTGCACGTCATGCGCTGGGGGCCCGAAGCCGGGCTCGACCAGCAGGGCGACGTCGACCTCGCCGGCCTTGAGCCGCTCGACGGCGCCCTCCATCACGGCGACCGACAGCGAGATGTCGATGCCCGGATGGCGCCGGCGGAAGGCCGCCGTGGCGACCGGGATCAGCGAGGCACCACCGGTTGGGAAGGAGGCGAGGCGAATCTGGCCGCCGCGCAGCTCGCGGATCGCCTCGAGCTCCGCTTCGGCGTCGGCGAGGCGAGCAAGGATCGCGTCGGCGTGCCCGACGAGCGCACGGCCGGCCTCGGTAAGCCGGACGCCGCGCGAGGTGCGGTCGAGGAGCCTCGCTCCGGCATGGCGTTCGAGGGCGGCGATCTGCTGCGAGATCGCCGGCTGGCTGTAGCTGAGCGCGGCGGCCGCGGACGAGAAGGAGCCGTGCTCCGCAACCTCCTTGAGGACCCGCAGCTGCTTCACGTCGAGCATAAGCTCAGCTTATCAATCTGGCAAAGGAACCGCTATTTGATCTTATGCCACGCGAGCGCCAGACTTCATTCATGGAGTTCGCTCAGATCACCCTGCGCCGAGCCGCCGACGGCGACCGCCGGACGCTTGCACGGCTAGCCGAACTGGACTCGACGGCGCTGCCCGACGACGAGTTCCTGCTCGGTGAGGTGGCGGGTGTGCCGTGGGCGGCAGTCGGCCTCGCAACCGGTCTGCTCGTCGCCGACCCGTTTCGCCCGACCGCCGAAGTGGCCGAACTGCTGCGCCTGCGGGCGCAGGCGCTGCGCGGCACCGGCGGGCCGTCCTGGCGCCGGCTCCTGCGCCGCGGCGAACCAACGCGGGTTGGCCTCAGCGCAGCCGCCCGTCGCTGAACGCGCGTGTTTGCGGCATCCGCGTCGTCCCGTGTAGAGGACGGCGAGCTCCGACGCGTGCCCGGCGTCCATTCTGACCCCGTGCAGAGACGTCACCGGCCGTCGGTCGGCGTCGGGGGCACGGCGGCATTTTGCAACACTGGCGTCGATGGGCTGCCTGCGCGCGGTCTCGCGCGATGCAAGGAGATGGACGTGACGACGATCACCGACTTCGAGGCCGAGCAGGTAGCGCGCGCGAACGACACCGGCGCGACGCCCGTCGTCTTCGTACACGGACTCTGGCTCTTGCCGAGCAGCTGGGACCGCTGGACGGCGGTCTTCGCGAAGGCCGGCTACACGCCGCTGACGCCCGGGTGGCCCGATGACCCCCAGACGGTCGAGCAGGCCAACGCCAATCCCGGCGTCTTCGCCCACAAGACCGTCGGCGACGTGGCTGACCACTTCGCCGAGGTGATCGGCTCGCTCTCGAAGCAGCCCGCCGTCATCGGACACTCCTTCGGAGGGCTGCTCACCCAGATCCTCGCCGGGCGAGGTCTCGCCGCAGTCTCGGTCGCGATCGATCCGGCGCCCTTCCGCGGGGTGCTGCCGTTGCCGGTATCGGCGCTCAAGTCCTCGCGGCCCGTGCTCGGAAACCCGGCCAACCGGAACCGCGCGGTGCCGCTCACCTACGAGCAGTTCCGCTACGCATTCGCCAACGCCGTCAGCGAGGACGAGGCGAAGGAGCTGTACACGACCTTTGCCGTTCCCGGCTCCGGAATCCCGCTGTTTCAGGCCGCCACGGCGAACCTGAACCCCTGGACCCAGGCCAAGGTCAACAGCCGCAGCGCCGACCGCGGGCCACTGCTCATCATCTCTGGCGAGAAGGACCATACAGTTCCCTGGGCGATCGCCAACGCCTCGTTCAAGAAGCAGAAGCGCAACTCAGCCGTGACCGAGATCGTCGAGATGGCGGGCCGCGGGCACTCCCTGACGATCGACAGCGGCTGGGGCGAGGTCGCCGACACGGCGCTCGCGTTCGTCGCGCGGTTCGTCCAGCCGTCCGGGTGATCCCGTGGCGGCCGCGCGCGATCGCGCTGCGCCGCCACGCACCGTGGGCTCAGGCGTCGAGCTCCTCGTAGGTGATCTCCGCATACGGCGTCGCGCGGTCGCGGTCGAACATGTACTTGCCGGAGCGCCCGACATGCTCGCCGTCGAAGAACACGTCGCCGTCGAACCTGATCGCCCAACCTGACGTGGGCACATCCTCGCCGGCGCCAACGTGGGTCAGGAAGGCCGGATTGCTGAAGCGCTGCACTCGAAGTTCGGTCACAGCGACACATCTTCGCGTGTTGAGGGCGCTCGTGTCGGCGGGGTCGGGGAAGGCGAGCTGCCGCTGCGGTGTTGGGGCGGCGATCCGTGGAACCCCTCGGCCGGGATCAGCACGGACCCGCGTGCGGCGCAGAGCGCCCGGAAGAGTCCCCGCGGTGCTCGGGACCAGTCGCGTCGGTCGAGCGCAAGCGGCTGCTGCTTCGGCGTTCGCAATACCGGCTCGAGATCAAAGCTGGGCGACAGGGCCGCTGCAATCCTGACCGCGTAGGATCGGGGCCATCGAACACCGCCTCGCACAACTCAACATCGGCCTCGCGAAGGGGCCGATCGACGGTCCAGTGATGGCGGGCTTCAGAGCTGGGCTCGAGCCGATCAACGCGCTCGCCGACGGAGCCCCCGGCTTCGTCTGGAGGCTGCAGACCGACGACGGCGATGCAACCGCGATCCGACCGTACGCGGACGAGCGAATGATCGTCAACATGTCGGTGTGGGAGTCGATCGAGGCGCTGCGCGCGTTCGTATACGCGAGCGGCCACACGTCGGTGATGCGCAACCGCAGGGCCTGGTTCGACAAGCTCGAGACCTATCTCGTGCTCTGGTGGGTGCCGGCCGGCCACGAGCCGACGATCGACGAGGCCAAGGAGCGTCTCGAACACCTGAAGCGCCGGGGCCCGACCCCCTATGCGTTCACTTTCAGGGCGAGCTTCCCAGCGCCGGACGCCGAACCGGACGCGGCGTTGATCGACGAGGTCGGCTGCCCCGCGTAAGCGCGCGGGCTGTTAGGTCACAGACGCTGCGTTCGCCCGGCGGGCGAATGTAATCGAGGCAGACGGGTCGCGTGACCGCCTCGTCTGAGCGAATTCTCATCGGCCACGGCCGGAGCGGTTTATCTCCGCGGGTATGGTCAGAGCCCAATCACCATGGCGAGTCGACACCGACACGGGGCGGGCAGGCCACCACGAGACCGCGAGCCACCCGCACGGCCGATGTTTGACCGTCGTGAACTCAGCGCGCGGCGTGCTGATGCGCGGCGGCGCCTTCGCCGGCGGCGGATCCTTTTCGGCACGCTGACTCCGTTGGTGCTGGTGGTCCTCTACTTCGGGATCTCCTACGCGAGCTACATGCTCAAGCCGACGAGCGAGAACCTCTCCGAGCGCTCCGCGGAGTGGGTGCGCGACGACGTGCCCTTCGGCAACTGGATCATCGACACGGCCGAGCACTACACGGCGAGCACGCCCCGCAAGGGCGGCCCTGGGCTTAAGCGCCTGCCCAGCGTCGGGCTCAGCACGGTACGGCCTCTGCTCACGCACGCCAAGCAGGTCACCTACACGCCGCCACCGATCAAGCCGGTGTTCGCCACGCCGCTGCCCGGCGAAGGCGTCTGGCACCGCACGGGTCCGTCCGTCGATGGCCGGCCGCCGGTGCTCGTGACGACCTACCGGCCGAGCACCGAGTACCCCTCCATCGTCGCCTACGTCATGTGGATCGACCATACCCGCACCGACCTCGCCTACTACCCCGGCCGCTACGAGCCACCGAGCGCAGTCGACCGGGGTCCGATGATGGTTCCCGTCGATCAGCGCTACCGCCTGCTCGCCACCTTCAACGGCGCCTTCACGCACGTCGACACCAATAACGGTTCGGCGGTCAACGGCCACACCAACGAGCCGCTGATTGATGGCAACGCCACGCTCGTCGGCTACCGCGACGGAACCGTGAACATCGTCAGGTGGACCGGAGGGCCGAACGCGCCGTCCAATGTCGCCTGGGCGCGCCAAAGCCTCACCCCGATCCTCTGGGACGGCAAGCTCAACCCCGGGCTAGACACCGACCCGAACAGCATCCAGTGGGGCTACACCCTGGGCGGCGTCACCTTCACCCCGCGCACCGCCGTCGGCATCGACGCCCACGGCAACGCGATGTTCGTCGTCGCGTCGGAGGCGACGGTGATCTCGCTCGCCCAGATCCTTCAGCACGTCGGGGCGGTTCGCGGGATGGAGTTCGACATCAACCCCGAATGGCACACAATGATCACCTACTCTCACAAGAACGGCCTCGGGCCGACGATGGTCGAGCCCCAGCCCCAGCAGTCCCCCGACCGCTACCTCACCCCCGACGACCGCGACTTCATGGCTGTGTTCTCGAAGCTGCCCGGGCCGGTCACCGTCCCCTTCAAGTAGTCGGTCGGCGAAGACGCACCTCGGCGCGCGGGGCAGCGCAACCGGCACCGGAGCGTGCCGCTATCACGCGGTTGCGGCACGCTGCCGGTTGCCGCGTCGGGGCCCTTAGTGGACGTACTCCGACCATGACGGTCGGTCTGATGCGCCGCCGATCACGGGCGCGATGAGCAGCGTGCCGCAGTCGGGGAGGCGCACCGCGATCCGCAGTTGACCGGCGGTTGCGGGGGGTGTGATCACGGCGGCGCGGATCTGAGGGCAGGCGCGGTTGTGGACGGCGTCGTAGTCGGCGCCGTAGACGTCGAACGACGCCTTCCTGCTCGGCCGCAGCACGACCACAGACGATGCCTGTTCCGGCGGGGTGTTCTGACGGACTCGCATGGTCTTCGTGCTTCGTGGGCTTCCCGGGGAGCTATCGAGGACGCGCACGATGGGCCAGCCGGCCAGGCGACATGCGCCACTTGAGAGGTTGGTGAGCGTGAAGGTCTGCAGGAACTGTCCGCCGGCCTCGCCGAACTCGCCGGCCACCACGCTCAATCTCGCGACCGAACAGATCGGCACGGACGCGGTGGCGATCGCCGACCGGGGAGTAGCCACCGCGTCGCGGCTGGGCGCAGCCCGTGCACCCGTGACCTGAACCGTGACGGCGATACCTGCGAGCACGAGCAGAACCAACGCGCCGAGGCGCGCCCCAGCCCTGGTAGTCACCGGTTCGTCCATGGCCCTGCGAGGTAAGCATCGCAACATCGGGGCCGGATCGCCTTGGCCACGAGCCGGCACCGAGCGGCGCCCAACGACGTTGTCGCGCCGCGCGAGTTCCGACACGCTGGCTCGCGCCTAGACTTGCGGTGTGCCTAACGCCGAGAACAGGAGAGCGAGTCGATCGCTCGTCTACAACTCCGAGGGCATCGTGAGTGTTAGCGAGGCCATCTCCGGTCCGCTGGCGGTGCCGCTCGCAGGAGCGCGCGTTATCCAGTGTCGTCTCGATCACGCGCTCACCCTTGTGCTCGACGAGGACCAGCCAGGGCGCGGGTGGACAATCCGCCTCGGGGCGGGTTTCTCGCTCTTAGCGAGCGACGGATCGCGCCGATCGTTCGACGACGATGCCCCACCAAGCGCGTGGGCGCCAGCGGTCGATGTCCTTCTCCACGCGGAGGTCGCGGACGCCGAAGCCATGGCGGATGGCACCCTGATAGTGCGCTTCCACGACGGCTCGAAGGTGGAAGCCCCGCCGATTCCTCAATACGAGGCGTGGCAGATCGACGGTCCTGAAGGCCTCTTCGCCGTGTGCGGACCGGGCGGGCAGCTCTCGCGCTGGCGCGCCGCGACGGACGCAGATCGCTGATCCGCGACCCCCTGCTCGCTGCGCTGCGGGCGAGTGTCGCTCAGCGCGACGAGGAGCAGCCGCCCACGCGGGCGGCGACCCTTGGCCGCGGGGCCTGAACGGGGTACCGTGTAGGCGTGAGCGAATCGCTGCTGTTGACGATCGTGTTCGAGCCTGACGAGGACGGCTGGATTGTCGCGTCGATCCCTGAGGTTCCGGGCGCCAACAGCCAGGGTCGCACCCGCGAGGAGGCGCGCGAGAACGTGATCGATGCGCTGCACGGCGTCCTTGAGCTGCGCTTCGGCGAACATGCCCTCAGCGAGCCGGCGGCGGACAGCGAATCGCTCGAGCTGCGTATCGCGGCGTGAAGCGCCGCGATCTGGAGCGACATCTGCGCGAGCACGGCGCTGAACTCCTGCGCGAAGGCGGCAACCACAGCTTCTGGGGCATCGATGCTGAGCGGTCAACCGCGGTGCCTCGACACAGCGAAATCGCGTTCGGACTGGCGCGGAAGATCTGCAAGAACCTCGGCATCCCGCCGCCACCCGGACCACGCTGAGCGACACCGCCACGCTGTCGGAACGCGCGATTTGCGAGCGTCCGCCCAGCCTCGCTTCACGCGCCCGCGATGAACGGCCAGCGTGTGCCCTTCGCCGCGCTCGGCTCGGGCGGATCATGTGTCTCGGCGGTAGCGTCACAAACGGTGTTGCTGTTTCGTCTGTACTTCAATGAGCGGGCGGCGAATGATGGATGCAGACGATCTGGTCGCGCTGTACGACGCGCACGCCCGCGATCTACTGGGGTATCTGGCGCGGCGTAGCGGCGATCCGCAGGTTGCGCTCGACTTGCTAAGCGCGACGTTTCTCTCTGCGTTTGAGCATCGTGCCCGCTGCCGGGGGCAGAGCGAAGGCGAGCGAGTCGCTTGGCTTTATCGGATCGCCGCGAACTCGTTGGTTGACAACGCACGCCGCAGCGCCGCCGAGCAGCGGGCGATCCAGCGCATCGCAGGCGAGCTTCGTGCGCTCACCGATACGGAGGTCGCGGTAATCGAGAGGCTCGCGGTCTCAAGCGAACTGCACGAGCGCGTCCTCGCGGCGTTCGGCGACCTGAGCGGCGAGCAGAAAGCAGCGGTGTGGATGCACATCATCGAGGACCGCCCCTACCCGGAGATCTCACAAACGCTTGGGCTCAGTGAACCGGCAACCCGCGCGCGAGTCAGCCGCGGCCTGCGTGCGCTCCGCAGAGCAACTCAATCGTCCAGAGAGGAACCAAAATGAACGCGATCGCCGGAGAAGGCTTCGAGGATCTTCCGATCCTCGCGGAGTTGCGAGACCGCCTCACCAGCCACTACCAAGCAGCAGACCGCAACCCCCACCGGGCACGCCTGGTGCGCGCTCGACGCTGGCATCCGCTAGCACTCGTTGCCGTGCTCGCCCTAGGCGGCACAACCGGGGCGCTCGCGGCCACGGGTGCGGCGACGTCACTCCTGAACTCCTCAACGCCCAAGCAGGTAATTCTCGATCCATCCACCGGGGCGGTCATATCCGTGAGCCCGCTGTCCTGGGCTGCCTACCGGGCGCTCGAGACCTCCATGGGCGAGATTCCGAAGTCGCAACCCGGCCCGTGATCCGCAACTCCAACGCGGCGCACCAAGCGCCGGAACGACCACGTCAGCGCTGCCGCTATGCGCGAGGAGGGGCAGCCCGGCATCGGTGTGACGTGGCAATTTCCGGCTGGGCTACTCTCGGCGTATGGATCGCCGTGACGACGAGAGCGAGGCAACGAGCCGCGTTGTGTTGGTCGAGGCTCGTCAGCACGCTCGCGACCTGGTCGGTGGACTGGTGCCGCCGTATGACGCCGGACGCGCGATATGGGCGACAGCTCTCGGCGCGTCCGGCTCGGGTCGCGATGGCAGCCACTGCTGGGCGCTCTGGCTGCTTTGGGGATCGCTGACCGACTGGGTCGAGAACAAGCCCGCTGAGGCCGGCGAGGCCGAGGCGGCCATGCGTCGCGCGGCAGCAGAGTGGCTCGGCGTTGTCGACGACGAGCTTCGCTGGCGTCAGTACTTTGAACGCTGGCTGTACGACGAGATGGGCTACGAGCGCAAGTCGCCCCAGACCGTCTACGTTGAGCTGCTCGACGAAGGTGTCGAGGTGTGGCGACCGGTCGAGGCCGATGTCGAGAGTGAAAACGTGTTCCGCCTACCGCGGACCGGCCCCACCAATGATGAACGGTGGCGGCTTCAGCCGGGGAGCCGCGTCCGCTGCGAATGGCGCGAGCTGCCCGACGGTTGCGTCTTCGCCGCTACCGAGATTGCGGACTGACTCGCTGTCCCTTGGCGCGAATTGGAGCAGCGTGGCTGCATCGCCCGGCGTCGTCGGATATCGACCGGGGTCGTCGGGATGATCTGAGCATGCCGACGATCAGCCGCTTCTTGGGGATCGTGATCGCGATGTTCTTCGACGACCACGAGCCCGCGCACTTCCACGCTCGCGCAGCCGACGGTGCGGCGAAGGTTCGGATTGACACCCTCGAGGTGATTGAGAGCACGCTTGGGCGCCGCCAACTGAGGTTTGTGCTGGCCTGGGCGGAGCTGCACCAGGAGGAGCTTCTCGAGAACTGGCGCCTGGCCCGTGCCGGTGAGACACTTCACCAGATCGAACCTCTTCGATGACCGGACTTACCCCCGATATCACCGCCGTGGCCGTCGTAGAACACGGCGTGCTGCGCCTCACTTTCGCCGATGGCACCACCGGCGAGGTCAGCGTGCTTGAGCGCATGCGCGGGCCAGTCTTTGCCGGAGCGCGCACGCCGACGGGCTTCGCCAGGGCAGCGGTCG
>Ga0302319_10000942_pt1 | contig 65469 bp, 61 predicted proteins | sample Bog_T0_2_FD_203319 | JGI IMG/M metagenome (GOLD analysis project Ga0302319, IMG submission 203319) | Peat permafrost microbial communities from Stordalen Mire near Abisko, Sweden - Bog_T0_2 | ecosystem: Environmental > Terrestrial > Soil > Wetlands > Peat | place: Sweden: Abisko, Stordalen Mire...
ATTTCTCCGGGAGAATTCCCAGCAATAAACTTTCAAGCGACAGGGAAGCAAGCAGATGGCAAGTCGCTTTCGGGGAAATCAGCATGAAAAGCGGAGTGTCCATCGTTATCTGCTGCCACAACAGCGCGAAGCGGCTTCCCGAAACGCTGCGCCATTTGGCGGCACAAAAGGTTTCCGGTAGCCTTTCGTGGGAAGTCGTGGTGATCGACAACGCCTCAACCGACGACACCGCTGAAACGGCCCGGCGCTGCTGGCCGGTGCCCGCTCCGGCACCCATGCGCGTGATTTTCGAACCCCAAGCCGGCCTCAGCCATGCCCGGATCCGAGGCATCCGGGAAGCGCAGCATGAAATCATCAGCTTCATCGACGATGACAACTGGGTCGCCGCAGACTGGATCGAACGCGTAAACGCGATTTTCGCGCAACACCCGGAATTCGGCCTTTGCGGAGGCAGAGCAGATGCCGTTTACGAGGTCGAGCCTCCCGCCTGGTTCGAACGCATCAAGGGATTTTACGCCCTCGGCTCCCAGCATAAGGTGAGCGGCGACGTCACGGACTCCACAGGCACGTTGCTGTGGGGAGCCGGGTTAAGCATGCGCACTTCCGCAATCCGAAAATTATTGGATGATGGCTTCGTCTTCACAATGAGCGGGCGAAAGGGAAACAGTCTTCTGACGGGCGAAGACACTGAACTTTGTTTTGCCCTGCGGGCCTTGGGCTGGCGATTTTGGTACGACGACAATCTCGCGCTGCGCCACTTTGTTCCAAAAGCGCGGTTGAAGTGGGACTATGCGCTGCGCCTGATGCGTGGGTCGGGGGAATCTTCAGCGCTTTTCGCGCTTTACCTCTTCGCCCTGAACGGTCCTCCATTTGATGTCTATCCCGCCTGGAAAAAAACATGGCTCTTCCAGGTGTTGAAAACCCTGCGAAAGTTTACCGGCGTCATTCTATCTCATCCTGAAGTCTGCTTTCGACAACCCGAGGGATCACCGGCGGCGCTGGAATTTGAACAACTGAAAAGCCAGTTAGCTTCATTGTGGGCTTTGCGCGGTCGGTACAAAAAGTTGCAGGAAGATATCCGGCAGTCGGCCTGGGTCAAAGGCCGGTAACAGCTGGAAAATATTCCTACTTGGCGCCCCAGCCGAAAAGAACCACAGGCACGGTGCGCAGGAGAATTTCGAGGTCGAGCCAGAGGCTCCATCGGTCGATGTACTCCAGGTCAAGCCGCACCCAGTCTTTGAAATCGGTGATTTGATTGCGCCCGTGTATCTGCCACAGGCACGTCAGCCCCGGTCGCACGCTCATGCGGCGGCGTTGGCTGATATCGCCGAAATTGGCCGTTTCGTAAAGGGGCAGCGGCCGCGGCCCAACCAAGCTCATCTCGCCGCGGAGGACATTCCAGAGCTGCGGCAGTTCATCGAGACTCAGGCGGCGCAGCCAATATCCCAAGGGAGTGATCCGCGGATCGTTTTTGACCTTGAACACCGGCCCCGACATTTCGTTCATGCTCTCCAATTCCGCGCGGGCCTGCTCCGCATTGGTCACCATGCTGCGAAACTTGAACATCCGGAAAGGACGGCCATGCAGACCGCTGCGATTTTGCCAGAAGATGATGGGGCCGGGCGAAGTCCACCGGACAAGAATGGCGATGAGCAGGATCAGGGGCGAAGAGCAAACGAGAAGCGCAAAAGATCCCATTACATCGAGTATCCGCTTTGCCACCAATTCCCAGGAGATGGTTGGGGTCGTGCGGTAAATCAACAGCGGCTGGCCCGCAAACTGATCGAACTGGACACGCGTGAAAAGCGTTTGGATGAAATCCGCCGACACCCACGCCTCGATGCCTTCGGCTTCGCAGGCCAACAGCGCTTCGCGTATTTGCGGAAGGATTTTCTCCTCGAGGCTGAAGACGACGATATCGACCATTTCGTCATGCAACATCCCGACGAAGTGTTCAAGGCCTTCCTCCCGAAGGTCGAATTCGGCTTTGATTTCAAAATTCTTTCCCGGCTGCGACAAAAACCGCTGCTTCCAGGTTTCCCTATCCTTTTTCAATCCGCAAAGCAGGATGTATTGGCGCAAGTGCACCCGGGAACCGCGCTGCTTCAGCCAAAAGCGAAAAAGAGCGGCCCGGATCAAGAGCAGAACCATCGCGAGAATAAAGAAAACTCCGAGTGCCGTACGGCTGATGGTTCCCTGCGGGATGTGAAACAGAATCACGCAGGTGAATATGGCCACAAGCACAACGAAAAGGGCCCATGCAATCCGCCCCATGGAACTCAGCCAACCGCTGGCAGACTGAGTCTGATAAAAACCCATGTATTCGAGCGCAAGCGGTCCCAGAGGAAGGGCCAGGGCAATCATCCAGTAGCAATTGGCGAACTGAGGCGCCAGGGCAACGTCGCCAAACAAATTCATTTGGCTAAGGATGTAGAAACGCAAGGCGTGGGCTATCCAGAGCGAGCCGGCAATCACCATGGCGTCCGCGAGTTGAAGAAACTGCTGATAAAAATTGTGTTGGCGGGACAACATTTTCTAAAATCGTGCTTGGTTGTTCTCGGCTACCTGCCATCCAATAAGCTTCTGCGCTTGTTCATTCAAAAGGTTTTTATTCGGGCTGTCCATCGAAAGGGTTGAGGGCGCTCTTCGTCGCATGCTCCAAAATACCTCTTACAAATGAAGTAAATACCACGTTTCCGGACCTCTGTGGGCCGTCAGGGTGATTTTCTTTTCCTCGACGAGAGAACCCGACCATTGCGCCTCCAATGAATCAACTGTCATGTGATAGCGGACGGTCAAGGCGTCCTGGCCGACGATCACGAAACGAACTCCCGTCGCTTTCACCTGCTCCATTGAATCATTCGGCGTCACCTCGACAACCTTCCTCGTTCCGTAAGGACGCCAGAGCGAGGCTTCGGGGTCGTTGCCTATCTGTAAAAAACCGATGACCGGCTCGTCCGCTGGAACCAATGCCGTTAATTCCCTGAAAGCATCGGCGCGCGTGGCGTAAACGCTGTAAACCCGGTCGTACCTCGCGATGATCTCGGCGGGAACACGGCACTTCGCCATGATGTCGGAAACGAGTTGCGACGGGAACAAGGGCCGCGCTGGACACAGAATCACGAGGGGAAGCGCGCTGAGCATCGCGATGACGGCGGCCCACTTAAAAATGCGACGATGAACAATCCGACCGTCGAGCGAAACCAGCACGAGAATGCCCGCGATAAGCAGCGGATAGTAGGCCGCGACCAACCGGGAAGTCGACTCGCTGCCCATCTTCGACATGTACCCCAGCCAGGCGATTGCGCCTGCGCCAATCACCGCCAACGCCTCGCGGTTTCGAGCCGCAACCATGCCCGGTTCCGCAATCCGGGCCCGTATCCCCCAGATAATGAACAGACCCGCGAGTAAAACGATTCCAAGGCCCAGTCCGGCTTCCTCTTCAATTTCCAATTCACCCCAGTACAGACTCAATCGCGGAAAATCACGGAAAAGATACGCTTTCAACCCGACTGGCAGCACCGGCCCCCAATCCACGGCCCGTGGCAGAAGCGGCGGCTCCAGATTATCCTTTGCAAGCTGGAGGGTATTGCCCAGCACGCCGCTTACAGGATCGCTCACTTTCATTTTCCCCTTGTTATTGGGATCGCCGGCAAAGTCACCGGTAAAATGAATGTTCAGTAGCGCCGTGGGCAGAAAAGAAACGGCAGCGGCAATCAGCAGTACCATCGCAAGCATCATCGGTCTGCCTTTTTCAAAAAGGCAGCCCCGGTAAAAGTAAAGGACGAGCAGCCAAGGCAAAACCAAGGGAAGGTTGGAAGCTTTTGCTCCGGTCGCCAGTGCGATGGCAAGGAATGAAAGCGTGGCATTTCTCATCGGAGAAGCGCCTTTTGTCAGGAAGAGATAGTGAATCGCCGCGAGGAAGTAGACGGCCGCAAACGAGTCGTTGCCGACGCTGGCGGCCTGAAGAATGTAGCAATAACCGCACGGCAAAATCCACATCCACCACCAGCTTATCCTTTTGCTGATGCCAAGGCGGGAAAAAACGGAAAAAACAAGCCCCGGAAGCAAGAGGAACGATATGAAATTGATCAAAAAGAAAAGCCGGTCCGTTTTAAAGACGATCAATAGAGGGGCCATGAGCCATTCAAAACCCGTCCCGCTATAATTCATCCTCCCGTTAACCGTCGGGATCCAAAACCATCCATGCCCCCAGCTCCAGTAGAGCAGCCGAGGAAACCGATAGGTCAGATAATCATAGTTATTTGGAGAGTGGAAAACCCCTCCAATAAAAACGAGAACCCCTAGAGCCAGCCATATCCTGGGAGCTAAATAGCGGAACCGCAGGCTTCTCGGCGGCTTCAATCCACCTGCCTCTTGCAGGTGGGATCGAAATAGGAAGAGGCCCCCAAGAAAGAGTAAATATGAGAAGACTGTCCCCGCTGGATTCAAAAATCCAAGGGCAGATAAAACCCAGCCGGAAAGCGACGACCACGCTGAAAAAAGAATCCACAGCGCCAGCCAATCGACGAAAAGCCCTTTTTTTTCGTGAACCATAGTGTCTTCAGGCAGCCCCTGCCGTCATGTGAACAAATTATATTTGAATATGGAAACAAGGGCGCGGACACCGTCCTTCCACCCGATCTTTTTCCCATCTTCATAGGTGCGCCCGTAGTAGGAAACAGCCACTTCGTAAATGCGCAGCCTCGGCGTAAATCTAGCCAATTTCGCTGTAATTTCAGGCTCAAATCCAAATCGATTCTCCTCGATCTTTATTTTCTGGATGATTTCGCGGCGAAACGCCTTAAAGCCCGTTTCCATGTCTGTCAGATTCAAGTTGGTCGCCATGTTGGACAGCAGGGTAAGAACGTAATTGCCGACCGAGTGCCAGAAGTAGAGCACCCGGTGCGCTTCCGATCCCAAAAAACGGGAACCGTAAACCACGTCGGCCTGGCCCGATAAAATCGGCCTCAGAAGCTTTCCATATTCAGACGGATCGTACTCCAAATCGGCGTCTTGAACGACGACCACATCCGCCTTCGTTTCCTTGAAGCCGGTTCTCAGGGCCGCGCCCTTGCCGCGGTTCACATCGTGGTTAAACAAGCGAATTCGGTTTTCCTCCAAGGCGATCTTTCGAAGCACTTCCAGCGTGTTGTCGCTCGAACAATCGTCCACAATGATCAGCTCCTGAACAGGGTCCTGCTCCAAAACGCGTCGAATAATCTCAGCCACGGTGGCCGCCTCGTTGTAAACGGGCATGACCACCGATAAGCAGCGTCTCGACTCGATGATCTCATCCATACTCCAAAGGCTGTCTGAAAAATTGGCGCAGGTCACGCCGAAAGGATTTTTTTGCGAAGCTTACCCCCCTCCGCAGGAGCCGCGCCGACCGGCTGAATCGATCTGGCCGCGATCTCCTCTATCGTTTTGAGTAGTAACCGTAGGCGGAGGTCTTTGAGCCGACGAGTTCGCCTTGTCCTTTGTGTTCGCGAAGCGGAATCGGGAGATCGCTTGTTTTTTCCAAATCGGAAAGCTGGGACAGGGCGATGGCGTAAAGACACAAGTTCATGAAGGTGTCCTTGAAGTCTCCAAAAACCGTGAAGAATGTGAACATCATGGTGGCGACGTTGCAGAATATCCAGACATAAACCGGAAAGAGGGAAGACCGGCGATTTGTCTTCGGTCCGAACACAAAACGTCCTGTCTCGCGTATTTCATTCCATCCAAGGATGACAAAAGCCAGGGATCCTATAATCCCAACGCAATCATAGACGCTTATCCAGCCTGTATGGAATAATTTGCCCTCGATAAAGCTCTTGGATTGTATATAGCCATTGTTTTCGCCGCCGCCACCATATTTAAGAATATCGCTCAAAGTATTAAATACCTTCGTATCAATGTTGAAGCCATTCCCAATCAATGGGCTTTTTTCTGCATATTCACGGATATAAACATCCTGAATGTTTTTTCTAAACTCGCTCGAGGCCTTGCCGCTATCAATCGCATCCTTATTCCAGTCGCCAGGCAAAAACGAGAGCGTTCTTTGCGCGATCATGGGAAGCTTGTCCTCCGGCATATGGATGAGACCGTTGCTTGAGGCAAGGATGAATAAAGTGCCGGCGACACAAACAACAAGGGGCAAAAAGACCGCGCGCCATGAGTAATAGCACATTGTTGCCACTATAAACATCGCAGCGTATCCGAATAGCATGCTGCGATAGCCACTTGAAACAACCAACACCATGCAAACAAGCGACAGAACAATCACCCACCATCGGTTGGGCCGCAGCCATGTGCCAATTGGATAATAGCAAAGCATATATAACTGAAAAGACATGCCCAGTGGGCCAAAAACCTGCAATCGACCGATCGCGGCATCTTCTCCTCCGGTCCCACTGCCCCTTAGCGATTCGAAATAGGCGTCAACGTTAACATTGCCAAAAATGGCATAGATGGTCGGAGCTGCTCCGGGAACAACGGTGGTAAACAGATAGGGCAGGCTCCCCACAGCGGTCATAGCCACGAATATGAGAGGGATATTGCTGAGAAATCGAGTCGAGGGAGCCTTTACATTTATGCCGCAGATATAGGCCATAACCACCAGGTAGATGAGGAAGGCAGGTTTTGCCCCCTCCGTGTCACCTCCCGCGAAACGCACGCTCAAGGAATGGTTATGATAAAGCAAAATCAACGTAATGATTATAATAGGCCAGAAAAAACTGACCTTCCCCAGTTTGATCGGCTTTTGCCTGATAAGAACATAACCGGTAACATAATAAAAAATCAGCAGCATGCAGACAATATGGTAAACCGCGAAAGGCAGCGGCAGAAAATTCATCGTCCAGCCCATGTTTCCGGTAAGCAGGGGCCACAGACACAGCGTGTCTTTTAAGAAAAAGAAAGCCACTGTCAGCACGAACAGAACGAAAAAGAAAAGCGCCGGCAGGTTGTCGACCGTCATGGATTCCGAAATCACGAACGGCACAAAAATGAAACTTGCCCCGATAATCAGGGCATTAATGATCGTGCGTTCGGTCACCATGGGTCAAAATTTCACGAATAAAAACCAGTTCTTTTATTTTATATGATTTCAAAATCGCGGCAAGCGGCAACTCTACCGGCTGCCCGCCGGCATTCAAAGATTACTCTGTCCCGCTCCAATTACGTTTTTGTCATCGCCGGGATTTTGCCCCGGCACATGTCCTGCCCCCGCCTTGCAAACCGAAATCTGTCGCGAAATTTTGCGCATGGGCCCAGCAGGATTCGAACCTGCAACCAAGGCATTATGAGTGCCCTGCTCTAACCATTGAGCTATGGGCCCGCTACTCTCCAAGCTTATCAACGAAACGAATTCGCGTCTAGAAATCTCCCCCGCTCTCCTGGAGCTTAGACGAGCAGCGATGCCCTGCCCACTTTCTGCCGGGTGAGAAAAAAGTCGACAAGCGCGTCTCGAATCTGGATCGCGTGCAGAATGCGGCGGCTGGAAGGCCGCGCGACAAGCTTGGCCACCGTCGGAAAGCGTTGCCCGCCCGATTGCGAATCGTAGGAATTGAGGGCAATTCGATAAGCAGGTTTGACCGGCAGGGCCGAATCGTCCGAGGCGCGCAGATCCGAGATTTGGAACGCATGGCCATCCCCCGAACAGATGACGCGCACGCCCATGAGGTTTCGCGATTCGCGCCCGGAACCCAAGTCGCGGGCCAAGGCCAAGAAATCATCACGCGAAAGCTCAATCGTCACAATCTCGTTTTCGTAGGGAAGAACAGCCCACGCATCCGCCACCGTTTTCGTTCCCGGCGCAAGCGGATGTTTGTCGTCGAAAAGCCCGTGGACAACAGCATCAATTTCCATGCCCTTTTTGCGAAGCGCCGCGATCATCGCGCTGCCGATCAGGCGCTCAACCTCGCTTGGCTTGCCGAAACTCGATGCCACACCGAACGCCTCCGTCAGCTCGCCGATCTCACGCGCCAGCACCTGATCCGCCAGTTCGAGATCGCCCCGGGCCACCGAAAGCACGAGCGGATCGAGCGCAATTTGATGATCCATCTGCACAGTGCAAGCCTCGCGCCGAAGCAGCCTGCGGGAAGCGCGATCGAAAGTCAGTTCAACCTTGCCGGCGTAAATGCCGTAATGATCGGCCTGCGTATAAAGAATATTATTCACCGTTTCGCTCGAATGATTCTGGTGCGTGTGCCCGCCGAGATAAGCGGTAAGTTGCGGAAACTCCCGGCTCAGCGCGCCGACCCGATTCGCATAATCGTCGCGGCGGGTGAGGCCCATGTGCCCCGCGAGCAGAATGGCGTCGGGCCGCTGGTCGCTCACCTCGGGCAGCAGCGCGCGCAACGCCTCAACCGGATCGAGCACCTCGAAACCGCGCAGCTTTTCCGGCGGCAGCCAACCCGAAAGTGCGGGCGTTGTCAGGCTGACGATGGCCAGCCGGAATCCGGCGACTTCCTTCAGAAGCCACGGCCGGAGTTTCGCCAGCGGACCGGCGGATGCGTCCATCTTCCCAGCCGGCTTTCCATCAAGCATCGCATTGCCGGAAAGCACCGGCATGGACGAAAGCCCGACGCAGTCGGTGAAGGCTTCCAGGCCCCAATCGAACTCGTGATTGCCCACGACCCACGCATCGTAAGCGAGCGCGTTGAGGCAGCGGATCATCGTCGCGCCGCGCGTGCGCAGGCCCAACTCGGTGCCTTGGTAAACGTCGCCGATATCGAGGAGAATCGAATTCGGGTTTGCCCGCTGCCACTGCCGAATTTGAGTGGCACATCGGGCCAGTCCACCGAGATCGGGATGATCGTTGTAATCGACCGTGGGCAGAATGTGGCCGTGCAAATCGGTCGTGTGAAGAATGGAAATGGTGACGGCATCGGACTCGTCCGCCACAAGCGGAGCGGGCAGCGCGGCAAGCAACGCGCCCTGCCCGAGCGCGCGCAGAAATCGGCGACGGCTAAACGCTGGCACGTGAATGTTCACGAGCCGGGATTATGAGCCACAAAAGAACACAGGGAAAACAAAGAAAAGTGGATCATTTGCGATTTCTCGTTGGAATTCTTTGTGTTCTTTCGCGGCTAATCCAGTCACTATCGCGGCTGGAATCATGATGAGTGACCTCGATATTTGCTTTGAACCCGCGCAGTGGAGGATCTTGGACGACGAGTGCCTGCGCGCTTCGGCCTGCGCGGTAATCGACGTCATCCGCGCAACTTCGACGATTGTGACCGCCCTCGCGCATGGCGCTTCCGGCGTGCAACCCGTCGCGAGCGTGGACGACGCGTTCGCCCTGAAGGAGCAAAATCCCAAGGCGCTGCTCGCGGGCGAGCGCGGCGGCCAGGCGCTGCCCGGATTTGACATGGGCAATTCGCCGGAGGATTTCACAACCGAGCGCGTGCAAGGCCGGTCCATCATCCTCACGACCACCAACGGCACGCAGGCGCTGGCCGCTTGCCGTGGCGCGCGGACGGTGGTGACGGCGAGCTTGTTGAATCTCGATGCGGTCGCGGCGCGACTGCGGGAACTCGGGCCGCCATGGATCATCGTATGCGCCGGACATGAGGGCGATTTCGGCGTGGACGACGCCATTGTCGCGGGCGCGCTGGCGGAGGCGCTCGGCCAGGAGCATTTCCTGATTTCGCTTTATCACTCAGTCCGCCGCGATTTGACGGAGACCCTGCGCGGATGCGCGGCAGGCCGGGAGTTGCTCAAAGTGGGAATGGAAAAGGACATTCCCTTTTGCGCGCAACGGAATTTATTTCCGATCGTTCCGACGCTCGGCGAAGATGGCGTGCTGCGCGGGTAGCCGTCGTTCCCCGGTAGCCGCCGCACGCTGGGCGGCGGTTCAGTTCGGACACATTGCTGGAAACCGCCGTCGCCCGGAGGTCGACGGCTACCATGGAGAAAGGCACCCGCCCAAGGGCCTGTGCGGGCTACCACTGAGTGCAACGGCTACCTCTGATCCGCTGCAAGACTCGACGCCGACGCCCCCGCAGGCGCAACCGGCTCGCCCTCGACGACCTTCGGCTGTTTAAGACTCATCGTGTCGTCATACCATTTTTTGTAATCGGCCTCGCTGTCGACCACGAGCGTCCCCTTCATCAGCGAATGGTTGTTGCCGCAAAGCTGCGCGCACACAATTTCGTATGTGCCGGTCTTGATCGGAACAAACCACGTAGGAATGACGGAACCGGGAATGGCATCCTGCGCGACCCTCATGTTGGGAATGCAGAAATCATGAATCACGTCCTTCGACATGATCTCAACGATGCACGGCTTGTTGACCGGAAGATGCATTTCGTTCATGGCGACAAGATCGTCCGCCGCATCGGGGTCGCTGCGATCAAGACCGAGCTGATTCGACGCGCTGACAAGCTTCATGTCGCGATGCCCAAACTTGCCGTCCGGTCCGGTGTACTGAAAGTTCCAGAGAAATTGCTGCCCCACGACCCGCACATGCGTGACATCCGGCCCTGTGGGGAACTGCGCGACGCGATTGGCCCAGATCGGCGCGGCAAAGGCCATCAAAAGCACAACTTCCAGGACAAGCACGCCGCCTTCGAGCTTCGTGGGCAGATGGCTCGTCGTGCCGACATAATTCGCCTTGGGATTTTTCTTCTTCTGAAAACGCCACAGCGTGTAGGCGTAAAACGAACCCCAGCCGACGAAAAGGATGAGCATGAACCAGTGCAGCATTTCGAGCATGCTGTCGATGGCGTAGCCGTGCAGCGACGCGTTCGGCGCAATGCCGAGGGACTCCATGAGAAAAGCGAAGGTCATGACGATGCTCCCGGATTGGGCTGAACGTCCTCTTTCATAAGCTCCTCGTAATCGGGCAGCGGATGCTTCGCGCGATAAGCCAGGTGCCAGCCAAACGCCGCCACTGCGCCGAGCATCGCGAACATAATGACAACCATGGCAAAAATCCCCACAGTCGCGGCATTGCCCATCTTGCTGCCGCTGGTGTCGCCGTAACACGCCGCGCACGCCATGGCGCTGGTGTTGAAAACGAAAACAAGCAGGCTGGTCCATGCGATCAGCGCCACGCCCCGCGAAGTAAGGAATGTCTTCATGTTATTACCCGATAATCAGCCGCCGCGTTTTCTTGAGAAAATAAAATTCATAACCAACCAGAGCCAGCGCAGCAAAAATGGAGCCAATCCCCGCGAGGATGTAGCGAACGTCCCCAGCCGCGCTCGGATCGGTAAAGCAAAACCAAGCGAAAATCAGCGAAATGCTGATCCCGGCAAAGATGATGATTTGATGAACGAATTTAAGGGACATGGCTTAGTTGGGGTTCTGGCTCTCGGGGTGGGCGTTGTCCCGGATCGGGTTGCCAATGCCTCTCACTTGGGAATCCCACAGGGAGAGAAGAATCATGCCGGCTAAAAAGATGGCCGTAAAAACCAGCGTCCTGAAAACAATGGAAAAATTCTTGAACAAGCTGGCCAGGAAAATAGCGATAAGCCCGCAGCGTAGCGCGGCCAGAACAAGCTCCACCGGGATGTTCCACGAGCCGAAATTGACGTTAAAAGCGAGAACGGTCAGCAGGATGATCGAGAGGAATCCCGCGAAAAATAAGGCGTTTTCGCGAAAGTGCTCCCATGCGTGCGCCACTTCGGCCGCCTGGTCGTGGGGCTGCTCCCCGTGACCATGCGCCACGTCTGCCGGATCATGCAGCACGGCGGTCGCAACGGGATCATGCGAGTGGCTTTCAGCGTTCATTGTGAAAAGTAATCCAAGTCGGTGTGAAGTGCAAAATCAGGTGAGGTAAAGAATGGGAAAAACCGTGATCCAGACGAGGTCGACAAAGTGCCAGAAGATGCCCGTCACCTCGATGCGGTTGGAGAGTTGCTCCGGGTTGCGCTTGTAGAGCCTCGATCCGATGGTGAGGAAATAGAGCATGACAATGATGCCACCGATGATGTGCAGCGCATGGAGGCCGGTAACCAGGAAGTAGATGGCGTAATAGGTGCCGTAGGCCGGGAGCAGGTTGCCCCAGCGGCCGACGTCGGCCTTGTCGATCGTGAAAGTCTGCTCTTCTCCTCCAGCCGATTCGCTCGCGGCGGGCGCGGCAGCGTCCTTCTTCGAAAGATCGACGAGATACTTCGGATTCGTGTCGGGGACAATGACGAAGGAATTGGCGGTCTGCTCATGCAAGTGGCCGCGCACTTCAAACGCATGTTGTGAGGGAACCGCAACGTAAAAAGCATCCAGCTTCGTCAGCTCGGGCAAATATTTTACCATCGCCTCCTCCTTGATGAAGAAGCCGAAGTGAACATATTTGTCGCGATATTCCTTCGCCTTGATGCAGAGAAAGACGACGCCGCACAGAATCGTGATGGCCAGCGCCACCCGATAGGTGTTGAACTTCCGTTCCTTCAGCGCGACCCACGCCCAGACCATCGTGATACTCGATGTAATCAGGATGCAGGTATTGGCAAAGCCCAGCGGAACACTCTGAATATGGTCCGGCCATGTGCCGTCCTCGGCGCCGAGCCGGACAAAGAGATAGGCTGTGAAGATCGCTCCGAAAAGCATCACTTCGGAAGCGAGAAAAAGCCAGATGCCGAGCTTGCCGTTATAGAGACCGGTATCGGGCCGGGCCGTGAATGTGTAGGGTATTTCCATGAGTGGTATTAGCCGAGCGCGGGAAAGCCGATGTTTCTTTCTTCCTCCGGCGGGGGGCCCGAAATGCGCACCGGCTTGCTGATTGGCGGCAGCGGCTCCCATTGCGGAGTGAAATCGGTCGGTTGTCCCGGCACGCTATATTCGTAAGGGCCGCGATAGGCGATGATCGGCCCGGTAAAGTTACCGTGGGGCGGCGGCGATGGCGCGGCCCATTCGAGCGTCGTGGCCTCCCAGGGATTGTCCGAAACCTTGCGGCCATATTTCCAGCTGAAGCAGAAATTGATGATGAACGGAATTTGCGCAAGGCCCATCAGCCACGCCGCCTCGGAGATGAAAACATTCCAGTGAAGGACGTTCTTGTTGAGCATCTCGTAAGTCGCTCCGCCGTCGTACATGCGGCGATGCATGCCGGCCATGCCCTGGAGGAACATCGGGAAAAAAACGCAATTCATCAGGATCATCGTCGGCCAGAAATGGACCTTGTTCCAAAACTCGCTCATCATCCGGCCCGTCGCCTTCGGATACCAGTAATGGATGCCGGCAAAGAGCGCGAAGATCGTGCCCGGCGCGATGACGTAATGGAAATGGGCGATGATGTAATAGGAATCGTGCAGGAACGTGTCCGGCGCGTTGAACGCGAGCGGAATGCCGGTCAGCCCGCCGATGCCGAACAGCGGCAGGAACGCCGTCGCCCAGAGCATCGGCGAGGTAAAGCGGATCGCGCCGCCCCAGAGCGAAATAATCAGCGAGCTCAGGATCAGGATCGTCGGCACCGAGATGATGATCGTCGTCAATTGGAAGAAGGAGCTCACCGCCGTGCCCATGCCGGTCAGGTACATATGATGCGCCCAGACGATCATCGAAAGAAAACCGAGCACCATGACGCCGTAGACCATCTGGTTGTAACCCCATATCGGCTTGCGGGAATTATTCGCGATGATCTCGGTGATGATCCCCAGGCCGGGAAGCACGAGCACGTAAACTTCGGGATGGCCCAAAAACCAGAATAAATGCTGCCACAGAAGCGGTGTGCCGCCGCCGCTGCTGACCAATGGCGCGCCACCGACCACAAGGCCGCCCGGCGAAAAGAGGCTCGATCCGGCCAGCCGATCCATCAACTGCATCAGGGCCGCGGCTTCCAGCGGAGGAAACGCCAGCAGGAGCAAAAACGCGGTCACAAACTGGCTCCAGACAAAAAACGGCATTCGCATCCAGCCCATCCCCTTCACGCGAAGCTGCACGATGGTCGTGATGAAATTCACGCTGCTCAAAAGCGACGACGTGATGTTAAACGCCATCGCGATGATCCAGATCGACTGCCCGGTCAGCCACATGGGCCATTTGAAAGAGGTGCCCACATGCCACCAGAACAAATGCATGCCCCAGAGATTACCAGAATACTTCGGAACCTCTGTCGTCACCCAAACCGGCAGAAAACCGAAGAGATCAAGGAAATGTGGCGTTATCAATAGCGGCTGGTCCGCGATCGTCGCCAGCGGAGTATAGGAGGTCCAACCCGACTTGGCCGCGCCGCCCGGAACCAAAAAGCTGGAGCACATCAGCACCGCGCTCGCGAAGAACAAAATCACGCTGCTCATGTTCAGGCGCGGGAAGGCCATGTCGACCGCCCCGATCTGAAGCGGCATCACATAATTTCCAAACGCCGCGAACGCAACCGGCACGATGCCGAAGAAAACCATGATCGTGCCGTGCATTGCGCCGAGCGTGTTGTAGAAATCGCCCGTCATCACGCCGCCCGGCATCTGGTCCTTGCCGAAAATAAGCTGCAGCAGCGGCGGGTCATTGGGGTCCGCCGCAACCGGCACCGGATCGACCGGCGCGGCGGCCATCAATCCGAGGTGATAGAGAATCTGATGCGCCTGATACATCATATGATTGCTCGCGTTGACCCAGGTCAGCGGCTGGCCCGGAAACGCAAGCTGCCAGCGCATGAGAAGCATCAGAAGAAAACCGAAAAACAAAAAGAAAAGTCCGCCCCACAAATATTGGATGCCAATCACCTTGTGGTCGGTGGAAAAAACATAGCTCCGCAAAAAGCCAAGCTCGTGATGCCCGTGAGCGTGATCGTCATGGGCCCCATGGCCGTGCGACGACGCATCGTGCGACGAAACGGCTGCGGCTTCAGAGTTGGATGGCAGAGCGTCCATAAAGTAAATTCAGCGGTTAGAATAGCACGAGTTTTTCAACCGCGCGCGTAGGTTTCTCGTTGATTTTAAAAGTATTAGGACGACTTCACACCCTCGAATTGATCGATAAGATTCGCAGCAGCCTTTTTGACCTAAACCGCCAATTCCATTACCAATCTTGCTACAAAATCACTGATTTACCTGCCGTCAAATGCGCTCATTATTTCTTGTCTGAAGGATCCGGGCCGTGCTGCGCAATCTTCAGCAGGTCCGCCTCGGAATAAGGCGTGCCCAGATGCGAGGCAAACTTCGCGCGCGCCGCGCCAACATCCTCGCGCTCGACAGCTCCGGCGGTGTTGCCCCATGTCGCGCGAATATAAGTCATGATGTCCGCCAGCTTCTCATCAGTGAAATTTCCCGACCAGCCGGGCATCACCTGCGTGCTGAACGTCACGCCCTTGGCTGTGATCGGCCCCGAGACGCCGCCCAGCAAAATCGCCGCCAGCCTGTCCTTCGATCCAAGCACCCATTCGGAACCAACCAGCGGCGGATAGGTCCCGGGCTGGCCTTCCCCGCTGGCCTGGTGGCAATTCGCACAGTTCCCGCCGTAGAGCTTCTTGCCGATGTCCATCGGGGTGGCCGGCGTCTCTGCCACGGCCTTCGATCCACCCGTCAGTGCACGACCTCCCGGCCCCTCATCGAGCAAGCCGCTGCCGAAAATTCCAAAACCGCTGAACGAACTCCCCGCCAGGAAAAGCGCGAAGCCGCAGACGATATAGAGCCAGACCGGCATCGGCTCGCGCTCGAGCGAAAGCGGCGCAACCTCCGGCGTCTCGACAAAATCAGCCGCGTTCGGCTGGATGGCCTCGTCGGGAGACGGCGTCGGCGGCGATTCAACCTGGGGGTTTTGGTGACTCATAACTCAGCTTTTGGTGGCGGGCGGAACATACGGAACACCGGCTTCATCCGGCTTCAAGTGATAATCCTTCTTAAGCGAAAGCAGGTACGCGACTAGCGATTTGGCCTCGGTCGTCGGGACAATCTCATATCCGGCGGCAGGCGCATCGGCCTCGGGCAGCACAAGCGCATCCCGCGAAGGCTGTCCCGTGATTTTGCGCGTGACGAAAAGGAACCGGTACTCGGGCATGCTACTGTGCGGATTCAGCACATAAGGATCGTAGAGATAGCGGTACAACGTGGCCGCATCGGGGAAGCGTTGCGCGACATTGCTCAGGTCCGCGCCTTCACGGCTGTTGCCGAGAAAAGTCTGCCCCTGCCAGATGTAATCGCGAGGATAGCTGCGGCGCGTGACGTCCTTGCCGTCCGCGTCCTTCGCCGTGCCCCAGCCGCGAATCAAGTCCGCGCCGGACGTGGCGGGCCGGACCTGCTGCGTGTGGCAGTAAGCGCATCCGTCGGCGGCATAGACGTGCTCGCCCGCATGCGCCAGGCCCGTCGAATCCCACGGCGTGATGTCGGTGCTGCCTTCCTCCTCGATGGGCGACAGATGGCCGAGCTCAAGCCACGGGAAAACCACCAGGGCGAACCAGGTGAAAAGAAAGATGCCGAGAAGAAGCACGAAGAACGTGCGGAAATTCGGAATGATATTCATGCGACCGGCTCCTCCGAAGCCTGGCTGGGCACATCGCCTTCATACGGTTCGAGCAAAATCTCGGCGGCGAGACGGTTCCCGCGCACGCGAAGCCGCAGCCAGTCGATCAGCATCCAGCCGAGGTGCAGCGCGAAAATCCCGTTGCCGATCGCAATCAGGCTGATGCACATCGTCGCCGCGATGTGGAAGGAAACCGAATCACCCGCGGCCACAGCAATCGTAACCTGCGGATCGGGATTCTCCAGCGCGTTCCCCTGCATGAAGCCGCCGAAGCCGAGCATCGCGATGACCAGCAGGATGCCGTAAAGGCTCAGGTAATAGTGAATCTTTACCAACATCGCCGAGCGCCACCCGAAATCGAGCAGGCGCGGCACGATATAATAAATCGCCCCAAACACGATGAAGCTGAAAAAGCCGTAGACCCACAGCAGCATGTTGCACTCGCGGAACATCGTGAAACGAAGCAGCTCGTTCGCGCTGCGAATCGAGAGGATTTCCTCCGAAATTCCGGCCACGACAAACAAAACCGCCGCCAGCACCAGGAAGGGAAACACAACGCCACCGTGATGGCCCTGCTTGCCCTCCGCGACAAAGGCGGTCGAAACCAGGTTCATTCCGATAATGGCCACCGGAATGAAAATCAGTCCGCTCAAGATCAAGCCCGTGGTGACCGTCTCGGCGGGGAAGGGTCCGCCAACAAAATCATGCACTGCGGTCCACGGCGCGAAAATAATCCACGTCCAGAACGCAACCTTCGACTTGGAGCCGAATCGGATGCTTATGCCGGAAATCTTCGGGATGAGATAATAGAGCAGGCCCAATCCGAGCGGAGCCAGCCAGAGCGTGTAGATGCCATGGACATACCACGCGCCGATTACTTCCTGAATCACGCCCGAACCCGGCAGTCGCGGCGCGCCAAGCAGAACGCTCCCCGCTCCGTAAAGCCACGGAAAGGCAAAAAGCGCCACCAATATCCAGGCCTGCGCGATGTGGTCGTGGCCAGGCCGCCGTCCCAGATAGGTGCCCACCGCCCACACGGCGAACAACGCGTAGGCAACCCAAAGTAGCCACGAGGCGTAAAAGGGAAATTCAAGCAGCTCGACTCCCGTACTGTCGCCAAGAAGAATCCCGCTCAGACCAATGGCGATGCCGAGGTTCCAGAACACCACCCCCGTCATCAGGAGGCCCGGCGCGCGGATCGGCTCCCGGCTCATCCGCGCCAGAAGCCACGCCGCCAGCCCCAACCCCGCCGTGCTCGCCCATCCGTAAACGAGCACGTCGATGGCCGCCGGCCAGACGCGCCCATAGGTGAACATGCTGAAGTTGTTCGAGAGATCAACGAACCATCCGAGAATCGGAAAGGTATCCTGCGGATGAGTCAGCGACGACGCATAGACCAGCAGGAACGTCCCCACAACCATCCAGTGGACCGCCGTCAGAAAACACGCCATCACCGGCACGCGCACCGAGGCGTCGACGGCGGCCAGGTCGGGATTCGTCGAGACAAATCCCCTCGGTGCAACGGTAGTCGGAAATAAAGTGGCCATATTACTTTTTCGGTGGAACGGTAGCCGCCGCACCTGCGGTGGGCAGCCCTGCGACGGGCGCGGAAGGTGTGGCAGGCGCGGCATTGGTTGAAGCTGCGGCGGGAGATCCAGCAACCGGAGCCGACTTAGCCGGAGCAGCCGGTACCGTCGCCGGAATCGCAGCGCCCACTGCGGCGGGCTTGCCCTTCAACGTATCGATCTCCTTCGCCATCGCTTCCTCAATCGGAATCCGAATAACGCCCTTCCCCTGATCGACCCATTCGGCTGTCGCATGCCCCTGCGCGTCGACCGGCGCGAGAAGCGCCTGCTCGTCATGGCGAATTTTCTCCAGCGTCGCGTAGCGTTCCTGCGCCTCCTGCTTGTCGTAATCGGTGTAGTCCTGCGTCATGCGCACGGAATATCCCCCGATGGCCGCAAAAAGCGCAAACGCCGCCAGCGTCCCGATGAGCCAGGCAATCTTGATCTGGGGTTGAGGTGCAGTTTCTTCAGGCATACTAATTGGTGATGGTGAGGCATTCGACCAGTCGCGGGTCGCGCGTTGGGAAAAGCGATGCGGTCGCTGCGATCTGGATATAGGCGAAAGCAAGGATCGAACCGACGGTGAGGAAAGCCGCGAAATCCTGCCAGCTCGGCAGCAGGGTCTCCACATGCGCGTAGGGCATGATAAACCAATAAAGCTCGACGCCGTGCATCACCAAAATCCACGCGGCAATGAACGTCAGCGCGCGCAGGCTTTTCTTCGTGTCCTGCGCCAAAAGATAAATCACCGGGAAGAAAAATTTCCCCGCCGCGAGGAAGTAGGTGAGATACACCCAGTCGCCGCGATTGTGGTCGTTATAGAAAATCGTCTCTTCGGGAATGTTCCCGTACCAGATGAGCAGATACTGCCCAAACGCGATGTAGGCCCAGAAAATCGTGAAGCCAAAAAGCAGCTTGCCCATGATATAAAAATGCTCGTGGTTCATCGAGCGCAAGTGGCCTCCGGCGCGCAGCAGCGCGATCAGCACGATGCCCGCCGCAAGGCTCGCCTGCGCGCAAATGGCATAGTTGTAAACGCCGAAGAGGCTCGACGCCCATCGCCAGTCGAGGCCCGCCAGCCAGTCGCAACTGAGAAACGTTTGCAGCAGGCCGAAAATCACCAGCGCGAGATAGCTGTGGTCGTGCATCCGGCGCGTCAGGATCGGATTGCCATCCTCATCCTGCGCAACCGAATTGCGGCGGTAATAAAGCCCGGCCAGACAAAAATAGATGAAGTAACCGCAGACGAAGAAGTAAAAGCGGGTCGGGTTGAGCCACGCGCTCCGAATGGCGACTTCATGGTCGTTGGCATGGGCGGGACTCATCCATTTCCAGAGCACATCGCGAAGATCGGGCCAGAGCAGCGGAATGAAAATAAGGAACAGCACGGGGAACAACCCCAGGACGTTTTCCCACGTCCGGCGCGCCAGCACCGACCAATCGGAATCGCAGGCATAGTGAAGCGTCACCCAGAAAAACGAGCCGAGCGCGATGGTGAAAAAGAAATAGAACGCGAAGAACCACGAATAGGCGAACTGGACGTGATCGGTCACCACGCCGATGACGGAGAGAATGATCCCGGCAATCGCCAGCACCGCGAAGATCGCGCTGAGCGGCAGCTTGCCAACCCCGAGTCGCTCAGGCGGTGGAATATGAATGGTGTGGGGATGCGCGCTCATGACTTTGCGTTGGTAAAGTTGTTCCCGCTGCCGGTCGCATAGGTCCTATTCGTTCCATTCATCGCCGTGCCGGGCGGTTTCGCCGGCGCTGTGGCCGGTGCAGAAGGCTCCGGCGCCGCCGGCTTCTTCGTTTTCTCAAGCTGCGTCTGCTCGTCGGCCGTGGCATCGGTGTAGACTGCATTCTGGCTCCGCTGAAGCGCCCGGACGTACATCACGATCCGCCACCGGTCATCGATGGTAATATTATATCCGTAACCAAGCATCTGCCCCTTCCCGTTGCTGATCGTATTGAAAATATCGCCGTCCGACGTCTGCCGCAACCGGTCCTGGTGATAATTCGCCGCGGTCGTCAGCCCATATTTGGAAACGATCCCCTTCCCGTCGCCCGCCGCGCCGTGGCACGCCTCGCAAGTGATCGTATAGCGTTCGCGGCCCCGCTCGATGTTCGCCGCGTCGATCTGCAACGCGAGCCCGCCATCGCGCGCCTCGTGCACGGGAATGCCATCGCCCCAATGCGTCTCGTCCCATCTGCCGGTCGACCAATAATCGTTTTCCGCCGGCATCTCCACAGCCACCGTGCCGGGAATCGGCGCGCGCGACGCCACGCCGTCGGCGAAGAAGGCGCTCGTTGCCTGGTCCTTCACCTTGTCCTGGTAAATCATGTCGGGAAAAAGCTCCAGCGGCGGCTTGGCCGAATGCTGGCCGCGAAAGCCCGCAATCGAGACGACGGCGATCACAACCAGGGCCAGGGCGAGGAAGAAGTAGCTCAGTTTCATTCCTCGTCTCCGATAAAGGTGAGATTGGTCCCGCCGATCTCGCGCAGCAAATCGACTGCCGCGTTTTCGTTAAAGCGCGGATCGTTGGCCTCGATCACGATGAAAAATTTATCGTGCGTGGCGCGCGTGAAAGCCTCCCATTCCCAAAGCGGATGATGGAGCCTCGGCAGCAGGCAAAGGGTCGTCATGCCCACGATGCTCATGATCGCCGAAAGAAGGATCATCAGCAGGTCGAGAATCGGCACAAAGCCGGGCAGGCTGAAGTAGGGCTTGCCCTGCTCGTCCATGGGATAGACGTACACCGACGTGATCGTGATCAGCAAAAATCCGCCGGTCAGCCCGGCCAGCCCGCCCGCGAACGTGAAAAGCCCGACCCACGATTTCGGCAGCCCCATCGCCTTGTCGAGCCCGTGTATATAATAAGGCGTGTAGCAGTCCCACGACTTGATGCCGCTCTCGCGCACTTTCTCGGCGGCGGCGTAAAGCTCCTTCGGGTTCGCGAATTCCGCGCCCACCGCGTAAAGCTTCTTCGGCACCGGCCCAGAGCCAACGGGACAAACTAGGGGATTCTCAGTCATGATGACTCCCAGGTTCGGCCCCGTTTTTGCTCACCGTGGGCGGTTCGTGCGGATTCGCTTCCGGCAGGACGCTCCGGATTTCAGCGATGGCAATCATTGGCAGGAAGCGGACGAAAAGAAGATACATCAGGAAGAAAACCCCAAGCGTGCCGGTGAACGTGAGCACATCGACGTAGGTCGGATAAAACATCCCCCACGACGAGGGCAGGAAGTCGCGATGAACCGAGCTGACGATAATGACATACCGCTCCAGCCACATGCCGATGCTCGGGAAAATCACGATCCCGAAAGCCGCCCAAGGATTGCGCCGGATTTTTTTGCTCCAGAAAAGCATCGGGATGAAGCTGTTGAAAATCAGCATGCACAGCCACGTCGTGCCGTAGGGGCCAAAGATGCGGTCCTGATAAAAAGTGAACCGCTCGTTCGGATTGCCGCCGACATAGGCGACGAAAAATTCCATCAGGTAGATGTAGGAGATGAGCAGCGCCATCAGCAGCACGAACCGGCAGCACATGTCGATATGCCGCAGCGTGATGATGTCCCGCAGCTTGTAGAGCTCCCGCAGCGGCACCAGCAGCGTGATCAGCATGCAGAACCCTCCGTAAATCGCGCCCACGCCGAAGTAGGGCAGGAAGATCGTCCCGTGCCAGCCCGGAATCACCGACGTCGAAAAGTCGCTCGACACCACGGTGCAGGTCGTGATGACCAGCAGCGTCGCGACGCCCGCCAGCATGAGATAGCAGAATTCGTAATTCGCCCATTGCCGCGCGCTTCCGCGCCAGCCGAGACAAACGATGGCGTAGAAGTATTTCAAAATCTTGTTCTTCACACGATCACGCATCGCAGCGACATCGGGAATCAGACCTACATACCAGAACATGATCGATACGGAGAGATAAGTGGACACCGCGAAAACGTCCCACAGAAGCGGGCTGCGGAAGTTCGGCCAGATGGCGTTCCCGTTCGGAATCGGCGCGAGGTACCACGCAAGCCAGACGCGGCCCACGTGCACTCCCGGATAAATTCCCGCGCACATCACGGCAAAGACGGTCATCGCCTCGGCCGCTCGATTGATGCCCGTCGCCCATTTCTGCCTCGTGAGATAAAGAATCGCCGCGATCATCGTTCCCGCGTGGCCGATACCGATCCAGAAAACGAAATTCGTGATGTCCCACGCCCAGTTCGCCGCTTTGTTTTCGCCCCAGACCCCCACCCCCGTGCTGATGAGATAAAGAATGCCGAGACCCGTCAGCGATGCGACTCCGCCCGCGATGGAGACGGCGATGTACCACCACATCGGCGTCGGATTTTCGATGACCGACGCGATTCGGTCGCCCACCCAAACCGCATCCCGGTTATTGGTGACGTAGGGCTCGCGGACATTCTCCAGCCGCGCGCGCTCGATCTCCTCGTCCATGTGCTTTTCGAGCAGGTCATACCTCGGCCGGGCCGGTCTGGTGGAAGGAGTGAAGTAGGGCATGGCGGTTATTTCGTATCCTCAAAAACGCTCGTGTGTCCAACGTACTGCGCGCCGGGCATCGCCGGGTTCGGATTCCGCACGCGTCCGAGATAGCTCGTGCGCGGACGCGTCCCAAGATAAGCCAGCACCCCGTATCCGCGCTCGTCCTGCTTGGAAATCGCAACCTTTTTTCCCTCGTTCCCAAGTTGCACTTGGGAACGTTTCCTGTTCCCGCGAAATTCTATTTCGCGCCAATCCGTCGCGCGGCGCGCGACCGCTGCCTCGCGGACATTCGCAGTTGGAAGAAGGTTCGTAATAATCATGGCGCTCATTTCGTCTCCTCAAACACGCTCGTGTGTCCAACGTACTGCGCGCCGGGCATCGCCGGGTTCGGATTCCGCACGCGTCCGAGATAGCTCGTGCGCGGACGCGTCCCAAGATAAGCCAGCACGCCGTAGCCACGCTCGTCCTGCTTGGAAATCGCAACCTTGCTGCTCGCATCGTTCATGTTGCCGAAAACAATCGCCTCTGCCGGACACACCTGCTGGCACGCCACCTTGAACGAATCGGTCGGCAGCGTGATATCGCCCGAGCCCGCGCCGTCAACATTCGACCTCCGAAGCTGCGCGATCTTCGCCTCTTCGATCCGCTGCACACAGTAAGTGCATTTCTCCATCACGCCGCGAATGCGCACCGACACGTTCGGGTTCTTCTGCAGCATGACCGATTCCGGCGAGCCCTTATAAGTGAGCGGACCGTCTCTGCCCGCAAGCGGCCCGAGATAAAGCTCGTTCGTCACGCCGAGCACCGGCAGCTTCACGTTCTCGATCGGGCGGTCGTTGTAGTTGAAGAAATTGAACCGGCGCACTTTGTAGGGACAGTTGTTGGCGCAATATCGCGTGCCGATGCAGCGGTTGTACGCCATGACATTCAGCCCCTCCTCGTTGTGGACCGTGGCGTTCACCGGACAGACCGGTTCGCACGGCGCGTTCTCGCACTGCTGGCAGGCCATCGGCTGGATGAGCATCTGCGGATCGTCGAGGTAAGAGGAGTTCGCCAGCGGTTCCCCGGTCGAATCGTTTTGCGGCGGATTGTCGCTCGCAAAATAGCGGTCGGTGCGAATCCACTGCATCTCGCGTCCGCGAATCACCTGGAATTTCCCGACAATCGGAATGTTGTTCTCGGCCTGGCACGCGACAACGCACGCACTGCAGCCGACGCAGGTGTTAAGGTCGATGGTCATCCCCCACGCAGGCCGGTCAGGCTGGTGGTCCTTCGAGTTCAGAGCCGGGGTGTCATACCCCGATTCGTAATTCTGGTAGCCCTTGAGCTGGCCCTGCCGCACGTCCTTGTCGACGCCGATTTCCTGCACGAACGCCGGGTCCTCGTGAAATTTATCGAGCGGTGCCTCGCGCACCAGCCCGCGTCCTTCCATCGAATTGTGCTCCTGCGTGAGCGCCAGCGGATAAGTCTTCTCGATCTTCTCAACTTTCACGCCAACAACAAAACCGGGCGTGCTCGACGTGCGAAGCTGATACGCGTTGAACCCCGCGCCGTCAGCCACACGCAGCGGCGGCGTAACCACATCGCGGTCGGCCTGCGTCAGGCGCGGCGCGATGCGGCCCCAGCCAAGCGCCAGCGTCAGCGTCGCATCGGCCTGGCCCGGCGCGATGAGAACCGGCAGTTCCATGCTCCGCCCATCGGGGGTCGTGACCTTCACCATCGGAAACGCCGTCATCGGATCGACATCCGGAATAGGCAAAGTCGCCGCGCGCGGCCCAACGTCCGTATTGGGCAGATCGAGCAGGTTGTCGTTCGCCGAGGAAATCTTGATGCCGAGCGCTGCGGCGGTTTTCGGGCTCATATAGAGCGCGTTGTCCCACGTCAGCTTGCTGATCGGATCGGGCAGTTCCTGGAGCCAGCCGTTGTTCGCGTAGCGGCCATCGTCGACATTGCCCAAGACGAAATTGAGTTCGTATTCGCCGGGCTGGAGAGGACGCCCCGCCGCCTGCTGAAGTCCCTTTTCTGCGCCCATCGTGCTCTGAAAATTCAATATCCCATTCAAGCCGCCGGGGATCGGAAAGCTCTCGCTGCCTGAGAAAAAGCCGTCGTGAACGAACTTATGCCAGTCGTTTTGGGAATCGGCCGTCTGCGTCGACCTTCCCAAGTTGCCTCCGGTCAGGACGCCAAAAGTCTCCTGCACACGCTCCGCCCCCTTTGCCTTCGGCAATCCGGCCAGCGCCGCGAGCAATTCGATTTCCGAAATACCCTCGTATAGCGGAAGTATCAGCGGCTGCTGGCAAAGATAAGTGTTCGTATCGTAACCAAGCGAATCGCCCCACGATTCCAGGAAATGCGCCGCCGGAATATGCGTCGTGCAAGTCGCGCTCGTTTCGTCGACGTGCAACCCGAGCCGGATGACCTGCTCGACCCGGCTCAGCAGCCCCGCCTTGTCGGGAAGATCGCCAAAGCCGAGATCAGCCGGCGCGTTGAACACCGGATTACCGCCAATGACAAAAAGCGTCTTCACCACGCCCTGCTCGATTTGTTTCGCGAGGTCGCCGATGCCCGCCGCGAGCGCGTGCGGGACGAATCGGTCCGTGTAAGTAATGTCCCGATTGCCAAGCGACTCGTTAATTTGTTTCACCGCTGCATGCACTTCGGGAGGCTGCTGGCTGCCGCAGATAACTACCGAGCGGCCCTTGGCGTTGCTCAAATCCTTCGCGACTTCAGCAAGCCACGCATCGACATTCGGATCAGCGAATGCGGCAAACGTGCCCGGCAATTCACCCTCGGTGTTGAACTTCGCCGCGAGCAACGTCGCCACCGCGCCAATCGCGCTCGACGGCATCCGCAACCGATGGTCCGCCATCCCGCCGGTCAGCGAGAAGCGGCCTTCCACAACGTAAAGCCGCGACATCGTTTCCTGCACCTTGCCCAGGCGGCGGCGGCCCGCGGCAAATCCGGAAATCATCTGCACGTTGCCTTCGGATGCGCCCAGAAAATCGGCGTCGAGCGAAAGAATCACATCGGCCTTCTCCAGATTGTATGAGATCGACGGAACGCCCGCCCACGGCTCGTATTCGGTCCAGAAAAGCTTCGGAAATTGCTTTTGCAATTCCAGCCGCAACCGCTCGCGCGTTGGCGATGTGCCCGGCTCGGTCAAAATCGCCAGCCCCTCGCCGCCGTTCTTCAGATAATCGCGCCGCAGAATCGCAAACTCTTCCCAGAAATCGTCCCACGTCCCCTCGACGTAATCCTTGCCGCGTTCCTTCGCTTTCAGCACCGTCTTGGACCGGTCCGGATCGTAAAGATCAAGCACCGCCGACTGCCCAAAGACATCGGTCGAGCCGTTGAAGCCGGGCACATTGGGATTGCCTTCGAGCTTCGTCGGGCGTCCGTTGTATGTCGTCGCGATCAGCGGAATCGCCCCGCCGCGTCGCGGCATCGACGTCGCATAGTGCAGCGCGTTGCCCGGAACCTGCCACTCCACGCCCTTGCTGTAAGGCACCGCGTGAAGCTCCGGCCTGCGGCAGCCGGTCAGCCCCAGCCCCGCCAGCGCAATCGATGCGCCCATGAATTGCATGAACCCGCGGCGCGTCACCTCATCGCCCTGCAACTCCGCCGCGCCCTGCGGAAATTCCCGCTCAAGCCGCGCCCGGAATTCCGGCGTGCCCGCGAATTCCTCGAGGCTGCGCCAGTATTTCTTCCCCGTCGCCGGAGGCGTTGGATGTTTAAAAATGCGTTTCATCGGTGGCAATTCAAATCAGTACCATCAAATTATCTAAAAAAGATCGGTCATCCTGAGCTTGTCGAATCTTGGCCCGTTGGGAACGGCCAAGATCGAATCGCCGCAAGGCGATCCCGAAGGGCGAGGGTTCGCGGGAGCGAACCGAGTCAACGATCAGTTCCGCCTGCCTTTTCCCCATTTCAATTCCTTGTGTTCCCTGTGTTCTTTTGTGGCTAATGAATTTGCGTTTCATCGGTGGCACCCCGCACAATCCGTCGGGGGATTGATTTTCCAGTCATGCACCAGTTTCCCGCCCAGCTCAGCCTGAGTCATGCCAGTCGGAACCTTCCAATCAAGATTAAAGATCGGTGATTGCCCGCCCGGCGTCTCGGCGGCGATGGGCCGCACAAATTCCTGCGGGTTGCGATGGCAATTCAGACACCAACCCATGCTTTGCGATTCATGTTGAAAAACCACATTCATCTCATTCACCTTCCCGTGACAGCTCACGCAACTCACCCCGCGATTCACATGCGCCGAGTGATTGAAGAAGGCGTAGTCCGGCACGTTGTGAATCTTCACCCACGCAATCGGCTCGCCCGTCGCCCAACTATCCCTCAACGGCTGCAGCTTCGGATTGTTTTTGTCGATGTCCCGATGACAATTCATGCAAGTCTGCGTCGTCGGATAATTCGAAAAGCCGCTCGCCTCGACATAGCTATGGCAGTAGCGGCAGTCCATCCCGAGCTGGCCCACATGGATATCATGCTGAAAAGCGACCGGCTGCACCGGCTGATAACCGACGCGCGAATATTTCGGCGTAAAATAATACCAGACTGCCAAAGTCGCCAAGGCACCTACGATTGACAAAGCCGCACCGGCCTTGATAACCGTTTGATTCGTGCCTTTGGGAAAAATATTTGCCATGTCGTTTTTAGGAAACACTGCCCTCTCCGCCCGTCATTCTCCGTCGATGTGAAAAATAAACTAGCACATCGCGACGTCGCGTCTTGTGGTTACCAGACGCTTTTTATACGAGCAACCGGAATTGTCGATTTTTCGCAATGTTTTTTCATGCGTTATCAGACGAGCTTATGACTGCGCGAAAATTGAAAAGAAATTTTGCGCCTCATTTCAGCGCATTTACCTCTGAAAATATTCACTGCCGCACCACGCAACCCAAAGTCTCGCCCATTTCTCAATTCAGGCGGCCCGCAAAAAAACATTTGTCTTTAGCATCATTTAGAAGTTGCGCTTCGCCTTCCCCTGCGACAACTTGCCCTCTCAGTTTCAAAAAACCCAATCAGAATAAATGTCACCTATGCAGCATTTCCTTCTACAAAACGGCGTTGTCGTCTCACTCGCTCTCGGCCTTCTTGCAGTTGCCGTCGCGATCATTCTTGCGCTCAAAGTTCGCGCCGCTGATACCGGCACCGCGCTCATGCGCGAAATTGCCTCGGCGATCGAGGAAGGCGCAAAAGCCTACCTGCGCCGCCAGATCATCACCATCGTCTCCATCGCGGTGTCGCTCTTCATCCTGATCTTCACCTTCGAGGGCGGCGCGACCGCCTTCGGCTTCGTCCTCGGCGCGACCTGCTCGCTGCTCGCCGGCTTCATCGGCATGCGCGTCGCCGTCCTCGCCAACGTCCGCACAACACAAGCCGCGACCATCGGCGCGAAGCCCGCCCTGCGCATGGCCTTCAACGGCGGCGCGGTCACAGGCCTCCTCGTTGTCGGTCTCGCGCTTCTTGCCGTCGGTGGATTTTACCTCGCCGCCGATGCCGCATTCGGCCAGGCCGATCATAAGAAAGCCGTCGACGCCCTCGTCGGCCTCGCTCTCGGCGCGAGCTTGATCTCCGTCTTCGCGCGTCTCGGCGGCGGCATCTACACCAAGGCCGCCGACGTCGGCGCGGACCTCGTCGGCAAAATCGAACAGAACCTCGACGAAGACGATCCCCGCAATCCCGCCACCATCGCCGACAACGTCGGAGACAACGTCGGCGATTGCGCAGGCATGGCCGCCGACGTCTTCGAGACCTTCGCCGTCAGCCTCATCGGCAGCGTCCTCGTCGCGACGCTCACTTACGCCGGTCATCCCAACGCCCAGGCCTATCTCGTTTTTCCGTTCCTCCTCTGCGGCTTCGCCGTCATCGCTTCAGTCCTCGGCATCCTCTTCATCAACGTCGCCAACCTGAAACCCTCCAACACGCTCCTCGCAGGCGTCGCGCTCAGCGCCGGCATCGCCGCGCTTCTCTTCCTGCCGCTAAGCATGACCCTCTTCCCGACGGAATGGGTCTCCATCTACGTCCCCACGCTCGTCGGCCTCGCCATGACCTTCATCACCGTCATGATCACCAATTACTACACCGGCACCGAATTCCCGCCCGTGCGCAAAATCGCCCGCGCCTCCGAAACCGGCCACGCCACCAACATCATCGCCGGTCTCGCCGTCGGACTCCACGCCACCATGCTCCCCGTCTTCGCCATCGGCGCATCCATCCTCATCTCCTACTCCTTCCATGAACTCTACGGTGTCGCCATCGCGGTCGTGAGCATGCTCAGCCTCTCCGGCATCATCATCTCCCTCGACGCTTTCGGCCCCATCACCGACAACGCGGGCGGCCTCGCGGTCATGTCGAAGCTCCCCAAGGAAGTCCGCAAAATCACCGACGAACTCGACGCCATCGGCAACACCATGAAGGCCGTCACCAAAGGCTACGCCATCGCATCCGCCGGACTCGCCGCGCTCGTCCTCTTCCGCTCCTATGTCGCCGAACTTCAGGCCCATCGCGTGGTCATGGCCAATCTTCACGGCGTTGCGGTCCCGGCGCCGATCAGCTTCAGCCTCGACCAGCCCATCGTCCTCATCGGCCTCTTCATTGGCGGACTCCTCCCCTTCCTCTTCGTCGCCACCACCATGGACGCCGTAGGCAACGCCGCAGGCGCGGTCGTGCGCGAAGTCCGCCGCCAGATCGCCGCCCACCCCGGCATCCTCACCGGCGAGGACAAACCCGAATACGGCACCTGCGTCGACATCGTCACCCGCGCCGCGCTCAACGAAATGATCTTCCCCGCGCTCCTGCCCCTCATCGCCGTGCTCCTCGTCTCCGTCATCCCCATGCTCGGCGCACAGGCCCTCGGCGGCGTCCTCGTCGGCACCATCATCACAGGCCTGTTTGTCGCCATCTCGCTCACCTCCTCCGGCGGCGCGTGGGACAACGCCAAGAAATTCATCGAGGAAGGCAACTACGGCGGCAAAGGCTCGCCCGCGCACGCCGCGGCCGTCACCGGCGACACCGTCGGCGATCCCTACAAGGACACCTCCGGCCCCGCCATCAACCCCATGATCAAAGTCGTCAACATCGTCGCCATCCTCATTATTCCGCTGTTCTTTTAATCCAAAGTCACTCGATTTTGACGAAATTACGGAATTCTCGGAGTTAACGGAATTTTTCCACAGTCATCCCATAGGAGACCTCTGCAAAAGTCCTCTTTTCTTGGGACAAGCTGGAGGCTTGCGACAATCCTAGCCGGTGGTCGAGCCCGCCGAGGGCGACACCACCGGAAACAAAAGCCAAAGAGCAGCACCCCGGCAGGGGTGCCACATCCGTGCGAAACCTTTCCCACTTCCCCTGCCTTCCCAATTCCGTAAATTTGGTAATTGGGAAAATTTGGTAATTTGGTCATGCTTCCTTCCCCCATGGACATCATCAACCGCGCCAACGCCGCCCCCTTCATCACCAAGGACGGCTCCCAAATCCGCGAACTCCTCGCCTACCGCAACTCCGTCATCCGCAACCAAAGCCTCGCCGAAGCCACCATCCCCGTCGGCAGCGCCACTCAGGAACATTATCACCCCAAGTCCGAGGAAATTTATTACATCCTCACCGGCACAGGCCGCATGAAACTCGACGGCGAACTCCGCGACCTCCTCCCCCTCGACGCCATCGCCATCCCGCCCGGCGCGCGCCACAAAATCTGGAACACCGGCAGCGTCCCCCTCGTCCTCCTCTGCTGCTGCGCCCCCGCCTACGAAAACGACGACACCATCATCGTCGAGTAGAGATCGGGTAGCCCGGACAACTCGTTGTCCGGGTGCGCGAGGGAGACATCCCTCGCGCACGAGAAGCCACCAAAAAATTCCACTTCCACTCGTTCCCAAACTTATCGCCCACCGCAGGAGTTTTGGAACGCATTTACTAAAGCTTTTCCATTGCCGATCTTGTGGCCACGCCTTCCCCCAACCCTGTAGGGGTTGAAGCCGCATTCCCATCGTCCCCCAATTCCATTTCGCTGTTGTGCCAGCCACCGCGCGACAGCCCCATCAGTCCTATTTGTCCCATACGTCCCATTCTCCCCCCCTCCGCGAACTCCGGTCCTCCGCGCGAAACCTTTCCCCTTCGGCTGCCTTACCTATTCCTCTGCTTTTTCTCTGTCAGTCCTCTGCAGTCCGCCACACGAGTGTGCCGTGCGAATCCCTTCCCCTTCCCTTGCCTTTCCCCACCCCCACCTCTGCCTTTCTCTTCGGTCCTCTTCGGCCCTCCGTGCGAAACTTCTTATTTTTCCCGCGACAAATTCAAGATTCTAAAACTCCGTAGAGTTTGTATCCTTTGAGACTCTTGACCCCGCAACGCACCCTTTCCCTCACCTTCGACTCTCCCGGGCACGCCCTCATCCTCGATGGCGGACAGACCCTCACGCCCCACACCATCGCCTACCAAACCTGGGGCCAACTCAACGCCGACCGTTCCAACGCCATCCTCATCTTCCATGCCCTCAGCGGCGACTCCCACGTCACCGGCACCCACGAAGATGGCCGCGCCGGATGGTGGGACCTCATGGTCGGCCCCGGCCTCGCCTTCGACACCGACCGCTACTTCATCATCTGCGCCAACGTCCTCGGCGGCTGCAAAGGCTCCACCGGCCCCAGCTCCACCAACCCCGCCACCGGCCGCCCCTACGCCATGGACTTCCCCGTCATCACCATCTACGACATGGCCCGCGCCCAACGCCCCCTCCTCGACTTCCTCGGCATCCAAAAACTCCACGCCGTCACCGGCGCCAGCATGGGCGGAATGCTCGCCCTCGCCTTCGCGCAGCTCTACCCCGACAGCGTCGAGGACGCCATCGTCCTCGCCTGCGCCCACGCCAACCACGCCCAGGCCATCGCCTGGAACAAAATCGGACGCCGCGCCATCATGGACGATCCCCTCTGGCGCGACGGAAATTATTACGACTCCCCCCAAGGCCCGCCCAAACACGGCCTCGCCGTCGCCCGCATGATCGGCCACGTCACCTACATCAGCGAAGGCGCAATGGACCGCAAATTCGGACGCTCCCTCCAATCCACCAAAACCGAAAGCTTCACCTTCGACATCGACTACTCCGTCGAAAGCTACCTCGCCCACCAGGGCAGCATCTTCCACCAGCGCTTCGACGCCAACTCGTATCTCTACATCACCCGCGCCATCGACTACTTCGACTTCACCGCCAAAACCGCCGGCGACCTCACCGCCGCGTTCGCCCAAACCCGCGCCCGCTACCTCTTCCTCTCCTACGACGCCGACTGGCTCTACTCCCCCGAACGCAACGAAGCCATGGCCGCCGCCGCCCGCGCCGCCGGACTCGAAGCCGTTCATCACAAAATCCACGCCCCCCTCGGCCACGACGCCTTCCTCGTCCAGCAGGAACCCCAAACGGAGTTGATCAGAGCGTTCCTTGAGCACTAATCTCTTCAGGTCATGCCTTCTTCACTCATCACCATTCTGGATCGTGCCAACCAACCCATCGGATCCTTTTCGGTCGAGGAGGCGCAACACCGGATGCAAACCGGCGAATTTGCCCCCGATCAACTGGCCCATGCTGAAGGCCTGACGGAATGGACACCCCTGGCAACGGTAATTGCCTATGTGCAAAGTCAAGTGCCGCCATTGCCCCCTCCAGTTTCGATGACCGTCCCGATTTCCACTCCGAGCTTTGCCGGCAATGTCGTCTACGGGGGATTTTGGCTCCGCTTCGCGGCCTACCTCATCGACACAATGCTGGTTTCCATCGTCGTCTACGGAAGCTTCGCCCTCCTCATGCTCATGACAAATCCGCAGGGATTCATCCATGACATGACAACCGGCAGTCAGACCGCCATGGATAGTACTCCATTTTGGGTCAAGCTGGTCATCATACCTATCTTTCTCGGCATTCCTCTTCTCTACTTTACTCTCATGGAAAGCAGTGCGCGGCAGGGCACTTTTGGGAAAATGGCTCTTGGATTGATCCTGACGGATCTCGAAGGACGCCGCATTACCCGCTTGCACGCGCTGGGACGGACAGCGTCGAAAATGATTTCTAATCTGACCTGCATTCTTCTCTATTTGGGCTACATCATGGCGGGCTTCACCGCGCGTAAACAGGCCCTGCACGATTTCATCGCCAGCACCCTGGTACTGAGACGCTGACACTCCATTGCCGATCTTGTGGCCACGCGCATTCCGCCAACCCCAACAGGGTTCAATAATATAGCCCAGGGTTGGCGCGCCAGCGCCTACCCTGGGTAAATTGCAAAAAGCACCCCAACCCCGTAGGGGTTGAACCACCTTTCCTCTTACTCCCCGCAAAATTCCATTTCGCGCTGATTTAGGTAGCCGCCGCTGGCCCAGCGGCGGGGCGGCGCGCTCGCCAATCCCCGGACAAGATAAATGCGAAAGGAGGGATCCAACAAAATATAGTTTGACATCGTACTGTTTGGCGTCATAGTAATGCCATGGAACGCAAGCCCGAACCTCACGATCTCCTGGTCGCCCTTCTCCTCGTGCAAAACTTATTGGAACGCCGCAGCGAAGCCTTCTTTCAGCCTTACGCGCTGACGGGGGCGCAATTCAATATTCTCAACCTGCTGGCAGCTCAAGCCGGGCGGATGGACCAAGCCGCTTTGGTCGATCTGCTCTTGGTCGGAAAATCGAGCATTTCGATTGTGCTCAACCGCATGGTCCGGGACGGGCTCGTCAAACGCGAGGAACATTCCAAAGACAGACGTCAGGTTGTGCTGATCCTGACGACGAAGGGCCGGACCTTGTGGCGCAAAATCTCGCCGAGTTATGAAGCCGGGGTGAAAGAAGTCTTCGGGGCCTTGCCTGCCTCGCGCCGCCACCGGTTCCTTGAGGACTTGAAAGCGCTTCACGACGCCTTTCTTGCCGAAGCGGGAGATCCCGAATCCGCTGGCCGCTGGCATACCCTCTTTTCTACATCGACTATCCTCCACCATTCTAAGATATGAATACGATTCCTTCTCCTTTGGACCGTCCCGCTTCGATCCCGATCCTGCGGCGGCTTCTCGCGGCAAATACCCTCACGACACAGGAAGCCGAGACCATGGAATCACAGGTGCGTCGCGATCTTCCGTGGAAGACTTGGCTCGACCGGGGATTGCTGAGCCTGGGGGTCGTGCTCATCCTGGCCGGCGTCGGCTATTTCTTTGCTCATAACTGGGATCACCTGACCAATGCGGACAAGCTGGGGCTTGCCGGAGGAGCTGTTCTGGTCAGTCTCGTGGGCGCGACTTGCGCGGGGTTGGATCGATTTCCGGGGAAGCTCCTGTTGCTAGCGGCAAGCGCCTTAGTCGGAGTTTACATCGCCGTCTTCGGCCAGATTTATCAGACCGGTGCCGACAGCTACGAGCTGTTTACCGCGTGGGCCTTCCTGATTTTTCCGTGGGTCGCCTTGGGCCGCTTTATGCCGCTTTGGATTTTTTGGCTGGGGTTGCTCAATCTGGCCGTGGGCTTCTACTGGCCCGTCTCCCCTTTCTTTGGTGCACTCGAAGGCTGGGAAATCTTTCGTCATGAGACGATCAGCCTGCTGCTTTTAAATGGCATCGCGCTTCTGCTCCGTGAAGGTGTGGAACGGTGGCCTTTTCCCTGGTTTGATCGCGGCTGGAGCAGGCTGATTCTGCTCGCGGCGACCTTGGTTCCAGCTTCCATGGAAACGATTGGAGAAATTCTCCATACCTGGGACAGCGGGGTATCCAATGAGAGCGCCTTTATCGCGTGCGGTCTTTACGCGGCATTCGTAACCGGTCTGGTTTTTTATTACGACAAGTTGCGCTACTCCTTGCCTGCCCTGGCAATTACCACCTTAAGTACCTGCACCGTCCTGACCATTTTGGTCATCCGCCTCCTGGACTTCAACAACCCCAACCTTGACGGCGGAAGATTGCTGATCGCGGGCCTGACTGTTCTGGCCATCTTCGGCGGTGGAGTCTTCTTCCTTCGCACCCAGCGGCTTTCCCACCAACAACACTAATACCATGAAATCACTCCAACAACTTTGCCTCCTCTCCGGAAACGGTGAAAGCTTCAGCCCGGAGCGCCTCCACCAAGTCGAAGAATCGCTGGTCGCGGATCATCGCACGGACATGCCTTGGTACCTTCGCATCATCGTGGCCATCGGCGCGTGGGTGGCCTCCGGCTTTTTTGTGGGCTCCGCCATCCAACTCATTGGCTGGCAGGATCAACACAAATCCACCATTGGATTCATCGGTGTGGCGCTTCTGATCATCGCAGTCACCGTCGGTCGCCAGACATGGGGTGTGTTTGTCGGACAATGCGCCCTGGCCGTGAGCTTGGCCGGACAGGCCATGATCTATTATGGCTTCGTGAACGAGCATCATCATCCGCTCGGCACGGCCACGGCTTTTTCCATTATTCTGGCGGCCTTGCTCTACGTCGCATTCCCTAATTTTTTGTCGCGACTGATGACTTGCTTCGCCGCGCTGCAAATCACGCTTTTCTGGATCTACACGGGAAATAACGGTGAACTCTTTTCCACGTATGGGGCTCGGTCCGATCTTTCTCAACTTGTCCTTTTGTATTGGGCGTTTCATCTCGCGGCCCTTTGCTGGTGCTTTTTAAGATCGCGTCACTCGGGGCTTTTCGCTCCGCTCGGTTATGCGCTCATTGCCTCAATCGCCGCGTGGCAGGTGGAAAATCTTTGCAATGCTTGGGCGGGGACGGTTTACGCTCGCTCGACGGAGATCAGCCCTGTGTGGATTGAATGGATCTTGCTCCATGTCCGAACCGCATTGACCGCGCTGACGCTCTTCGGCGTCTCGGTCTGGGCCGCCGGCGGAATTTCCATCCTGCGCGAAAAAGCCCCGTTGTTTTTCGGACTGGCACTCGCGCTGGCAGCCCTGCTTTGGCTCGGTTCGGGCGGTGTGCTGCTGGCCCTCCTTTTCATGCTATTGGGCTTTTCGCTGCAAAACCGGGCAATCCTCGGTCTTGGGCTCATCCTCTTTCCCATTTTTCTGACTCACTATTACTACAATCTTAACCTGGATCTGCTCGCAAAATCGGGCGTCTTGATCGGCTCCGGCATCGTGGTGCTTCTGCTGCGGGCCGGTCTCGCGCGATGGGCCTTTGCAGACCTGAAGGAGGCGGCATGAGAATCGCACTTATCTGGATCGCGGCGGCGTTTGTCTTCGGAAACTTCTACACCATGGTGGCGCAAAAAGAAGCTCTGCTGCGCGATGGACAAACGGTCTATCTGGCTTTGGCTCCCGTCGATCCCCGCTCGCTTTTGCAGGGCGACTATATGGCGCTCAACTACGAGGTCACGAACCAGCTCAATCATGATCGATTCGATTCCACCCAAACCAAGCACCCAAGCTCGGGCGTCGTCATCATCCAGATCGACGAGCAGAGTGTGGGGAAGTTCGTCCGCTACGATCAGGGAGGCGCTCTAGCTCCCGGCGAGCACCGGCTCAAGTATCATCACGCCGACTGGCGCGCCGTGATCGGTGCCGAAAGCTATTTTATCCCCGAAGGCTCCGGGCCAAGTTTCGCCCACGCCGCCTATGGCGAATTAAAACTGGAACCGGACGGTACACCGCTCATCGTCGCGCTTTGCGATAAGGATCGTCATCGCTTGGTCGCGGCAGCCACACATCCCTCACACTGAAAGAAAAAAGACCAAAAATTTTAGCCACTTCCATTTTCCATACCAGCAGAAACCCAATCCCCGCGCTTAAATAGCCTCGATGTTCTAAATAGTCTAAAAAAATAGGCTCCCCATGCCATTTAAGACACCCCTCCGAACTGCTCGACAAGTCCGCGCCGGCGGCCTGTAATTACCGCCCATGAGCCACGCACCCGAACCCACCGTCGCGCCGCCGAATCACCGCCTCGAATCCGACAGCATGGGGAAAATCCCCGTGCCCAACGACCGCTACTACGGTGCGCAGACCGCCCGCTCCCTCATCCACTTCGACATCGGCGACGACCGCATGCCGCGCGAGGTGGTCCACGCTTTCGGTACTCTGAAAAAAGCCTGCGCGCTCGTGAATCAGGACCTCGGCAAACTCAAGCCCGAGCTGGCCGAGCTCATCGTCCGCGCCGCCGATGAAGTCGCCGCCGGAAAGCTCGACGACCATTTCCCGCTGCGCGTCTGGCAGACCGGCAGCGGCACGCAAAGCAACATGAACGTCAACGAGGTCATCTCCAACCGCGCCATCGAACTGGCCAGCGGCGTCCTCGGCTCCAAAAAGCCGGTGCACCCCAATGACCACGTGAACATGTCGCAGTCTTCCAACGACACCTTCCCCGGCGCGATGTCGATTGCCGCCACGCTGGAAACCGCGCGCACGCTGGTCCCCGCCGTGCAAAAGCTGCGCGACGCCCTCGACGCGAAAGCGAAGGAATTCGATCCCATCGTGAAGATCGGCCGCACGCACCTCATGGACGCGACGCCCCTCACCCTCGGCCAGGAATTCTCCGGCTACGTCGCGCTGCTCGACGCCGACATCAAGCGCCTCGGCATGGTCCTGCCCGACCTGGCCGAACTCGCGCTCGGTGGCAGCGCGGTCGGCACAGGTCTCAACACGCATCCCGAATTCGCCGCGCGCGTGGCGAAGAAAATCTCCGACCTCACCGGTTATCCCTTCATCACCGCGCCGAACAAATTCGCCGCGCTCTCCGCGCACGACCCGCTCGTCATGGCCAGCGGCGCGCTCAAGACCCTCGCTGCGTCGCTGATGAAAATCGCCAACGATCTGCGCTGGCTCGCGAGCGGTCCGCGATGCGGCATCGGCGAAATCTCGCTGCCCGAAAACGAGCCGGGCTCCTCCATCATGCCCGGCAAGGTGAACCCGACCCAGTGCGAGGCGATGACCATGGTCGCCGTGCAGGTGATGGGCAACGACGCGGCCATCGGCTTTGCGGGATCGCAGGGCAACTTTGAGCTGAACGTATTCAAGCCGGTCATCATCTTCAACTATCTCCATTCCGTGCGGCTGCTGGCCGATTCGTGCCGCTCGATGGTCGATCACTGCGTCATCGGCATCGAGCCGAACCCGGAACGCATCGCCCATTTCCTCAACGACTCGCTCATGCTCGTCACCGCGCTCAACCAGAAGATCGGCTACGACAAGGCGGCCGAGATCGCGAAGACCGCGCTCAAGGAGCACTCAACCCTCCGCGCCACAGCGATCAAACTCGGCCATCTGACCGGCGAGGAATTCGACGCCACGGTGCGGCCCGAAGAGATGACGCATCCTTAGAACCTGTTCACGATCTTTTGATGAGTAAGGTCAGGAAGGCGAGATGGATGAACTGCAAGCTGGTATTGAGCATGCGTTCGCAGTTTTTCCAGAGACGGCGGCACTTTTCAAGCCAGGCAAAAGAGCGTTCCACCACCCAACGTTTGGGCATGACGGCAAAGGTGTGGAGGTCACTGCGTTTGGCAATTTGCACGGTCGCGCCAAGGGCGTCGGCGACGGCTTAGGCAAACGGTTCTCCGACATAGCCGCCATCGGGCAGCAGGCTGCAAACCCTTTGAAGGTTGGCGCGGCAACGAGTGAGAGCTTCCAAGGCGCCTTTACGATCGGTCACCTCGGCGGCGCCTTCCTGCGATCTCTCCAAGTTGGGCCGTCGCCTTCTTTGCCAATCTGTCGCGAATTTTTGCATCGCGCTTGGAAGGCCGGAAAAGATAGTGGTCTGAAACCGTCAAGATGTGGTCAGGTTTCCAATGGCTGGAAAACCAGCTGGCGGCATGACCCGACGTGATGAAATCGACTTCCCCCTTTTGAGCTTGGGTCGTGATGAGGTTTTCCAGGAGCATGAAACCGGGAGACAGCCTGGAATAGGTTTCATCATAGCCCACCACATGCATAAAATTGATCCGGGCCGAAACGATGCACAACAATCCGGCAATTGTGCAATCGGCCAATTGCAAGAGATGAATTTCATAACCGCCGATGGGTTCGAAATAAAACATCAAGTGCCTTAGAAAGGCATCGAATTGGGGATGATTGGCAATGCAATATTCAGAATTATGCTTCCAGCCGGAAGCTTCGACAGCCACCAGTTTCGGATAGGCTTCTCTTAGCTCCTCGGGCGTGGAAGCATACAGGAACCGCGGCCCTTCAGCAGCGAGCCTGTTATGCGCGTTTCTGAGCTGCCTCCTGAATTTCGGCGAGAGCCTCTGGAACGGCATGTCGCTTGGCCCACACGAAATGGAATCGATATGTCCGCCGCACGCTCTTCCAAACGTAGTCAAACTCGGAAGCGTCGGGGTTTTCAAAAAGGCCGCATGGGCATGGGATCCCTCAATCACATCAGTAAGTGCAATGACATCCCACCAGGAATTTAACTTATCCAGATAGCGCACCAATCCGGTAAAAACATCGGCGTCGATAACAGATTCCGCGAAAATGACGTCCCGAGTCGCCGGCGTCTCACGTACATTCGATAATAAGCGCAGTGCCTTTACCGGGACCGGGTACGGGACTCCGTGAACCCAGGCCGTGGTGACGCGAAGAGGTACTATGCCAACGAGCTTGAGGGAATCATAAATGGCGACATAGAGGTAGCTGCCGTCACCGAACTGATCCATCGTTCGGGTCAACGCTAGAAACCATTCGACGTGGTGATAGTGGCGGGCCGGTCTCAGCCCTTGTGTCAGTTGACGCCAACCGTCGGCCAGCTTGAGCAGTCCGTCCATACTGTGAATGATCTCAAATCGCAGCCCGTTCCATTCGGAGAATGACTTTCCGCGGTGAACCGCCCACGCCGCCGGGAAATCGGAAGCGGGATTAGGCTTGGGAATTGGCGTGTCTCTGATTCGTGATAATATGAATTTAACGGCTCTCTTGAAAAAGCACACGAGTTGGGTCATCGAAGCTTGCAGTCCCACCAAAACTTTCCCTCCCATGACCAGATTTAAGCCTGCGGACTTGGGCAAGTCGAATCTTCCCTTTTTTCAAATTAGCACACTACCCAAAAAACTGTACCACCGCCCCAAAAAGCCTCTCTTGTTTTGAAACGACTTTCACGTTAAGATCGCGCGTCATCAAACGAATGGCGCACGGGAAAACCTCGCACCTTTGCTTAAATTGATCTCACACCATGCAATGGCCTGACATTTTCTTTAAGGCCAAGAAACTTCGCAGCGAGGACAAGCCATCTCCTGCCCCGCAGCCCGTCCTCGTCACCCCAAAAAACACGCCCACCGACCTTCACCCGCCCGAGATCAAGCCGGTTCCCGTCGTGGTCGCCACAAAAGCCGCGCCAACTCCTGCGCCGCAAAAAAACGCGCTCGAGGAAGAAACGGCGACGCCCACTTTGTCCGCCGCGCACGGCATCGTCCTGCGCCCGCCGGTCTGGCCCAGCGTGCCCGCCAAAGATGCTCCCAATGATCCAGCAACCGCAGCCCCGGCCGATCCCGCGCCTTACTCCTCTGCCGTAAAAAACATTGAGGAACTGATGGCCGAAGCAGATCCCCTGCGCGCGATCAGCCAGACCAGCGCCATTCGCCTGTTGAAACGAAGTGCTCCCGAAACCGATGCGTCGAATGGAAAGTCGAAAACGCTCGCCGAATCGACGCCGGCGAAATCGGAACCGAATCCCGCAAGCGCGGCTTCAGCCTCGCCCACCACACCCGTCGCAACTGCCACAATTGCCGCCCCGCCCGCTCCGAAGACGGCTCCCACTCCACCTCCAACGCCAGCCCCGCCCGCCAAACCCCTTATGCCCTTTGGCTCCATCTTTCGTCGCAAAGCGAAAATGACCGAGCTGGCCCGCATCGTCCTGCCACCGCCCAAGCACGAAGAATCGGTCCCAGCACACGCTCCCGCCGGGCCATCCCCCACGGTCGTTCCCGCCGCGTTCCCCGTTGCCGCCATGACGGCGCGCGCGGGCCAGTTGCCTGCGGCGGCTGCGCACGACAGTCATACGGAAACGGGATCATCTGACAACAAACCAAGCGTTGCCCCGGAACCCGAGAAAACGGCAGCTCCGGCAACCGCGTCCGCGCCAACTCCCGTTGCCGAGACAAAGCCGGTCGCACCGCTGCCGAATTTATCCGACGCGCCGAAAGTCGATCCCGAGTCCCATAAACCCGATCTCTCCACTGCATCCCTGCCCAAGATTGATCCCGAGGCGCACAAGCCCGCGCCGACGCCCGCCGCTCCGGCCCCGTCGACGGCATTGAGCACGCCAGCTCCCGCGCCGGAAAAGCGCGAGTTCCATCTGGCCAACGGCGAGCACGTCGCCGGAACCGTCCTCTCCGAAACGCCCGAGGCCGTTTACATCGACCACCCCACCCTCGGCGTCATCACCATCCCGCGCGCGCAAATCGCCAAGCGCCTCATCGAAATCATCCTCATCAACGGCGACCGCATCGTGGGCGACATCATGGCCGAAACCGCCGACACGCTTTATGTCCGCCACGCCAGCCTGGGCATGCTCACCGTCCCGCGCGCGCAACGCAGCACCCGCGTGGTCGAGGCGATCCTCAACAACGGCGACCGCATCCTCGGCGAAGTGCTCAGCGAAACCGACGCCTTCACGGTCATTCGCAGCGCCACGCTCGGCACCGTCACCATTCCGCACGGCAAAATGTCCATGCTCAATCGCAAAATCGAGCAGATCGAACTCAAGGCATTGCCGTCTTCCGCGCCTCAGATCAAGGACAAGCCGTCGGGCTAAATGTAGCGGCGGTCCGTGACCGTCGCAAATTTGTGCCTTTACTTTGAGGATAACGGCAGCGGCTTTCTAAAGCCGCACAGGCGATTTTCAATAAGTTCAAGTGGACGGAAGAAAACAAAAATATGGCCATTGATTTTGTTCTTTAAGCGCCCCTTCCAATCGTCACGCACGTCCCATCCTGGTATCGTTTCGCGAACAAGGAGACTTTGTTCCTTTAAATCGTATTCATCCATGACGATGAATTTTCGCCATCTAACGACTCCATAAGCGGAGCAATAAATCAGGAGAGCGACCAAGGTAAAGATCGCGATTTTTTTCATGAGATGGCGTAATGCTACAGCATTTCAAAATATTATGCACATATCGGATGTTTGTTCCGAGCCATCCTGAAAGGATGGCAATCACTCAGCCCAGGGTTGCGAGGCACGAGCTACCCTGGGTTTCACATCGGATGACCCAAACCCTGAAAGGGTTTTATCGCCGGTGGAGAAAAAAGAGATGTGATCCAACCCTTTCAGGGTTGTGCCGGAGGCGGGATAACCCAGGGTAGGCGCTGACGCGCCAACCCTGGGCTGAATGATTCAACTCCTTCGGAGTTGCAACCGAACCTATGCACGATAAGTTGGAATGCTCTAATGCAAAATCGCTTGAAAGTCAGCGACTGTCATAGACCGCCGCTACAACTGAAAAGGCTACGCATCAACATCCCACACCGGAAAAGGATCGGGCAGCGCCGCCCACGCTTCGAGCGGCCGCGCGTATTCCTCGTCCGTCAGGAGACATCCATCGAGCTGTCTCCGCATCGCGCCGGAAAGCGGCTCGGCATCGCCGATCAAAATCAATTCCTGGCGGCGATCGCCATACGGCTCGCGCCACGTCTCCTGCATCCGCATTAGCGCCTCGGGTTCCCGCAGCCATTCTTCGCGCGGAAGGGCGGCCCACCAGATGCCCGCCGCGCCGCAGCTATTTTGCCAGCGCGTGCGCGACACGCCGCCGACGAGAAGGTTTCGCGTCGCCAGCCAAACGAGTCCCTTCACACGCAACAAGCCCGGATGCTCCGCGTTGAACCAATCCCAGAAACGCCCGGGATGAAACGGACGGTGCACGCGGTAAAGCGCGGCGGACAATTCCGGCTCCGTCGCTCCGACAGCTTTCCGTTGCGGCCGGCCTTCCACCGCGATCCCAAGCTCCTGCGGCGTGGCGCGGCCCAGGCAAATTTCGGGCGGCACTTCGCCGTAATCCGTCTCCACAATTCGCGCATCGGGATTGATCGCCCGCAACGATTTCATGCACGCCTCGCGTTCCGGTTCCCCGATCAGGTCGCATTTGTTCAACACAACCAGGCTCGCTCCCGCAATCTGCTCGCATTGGAAATCCCGCCAAGATGAATCCGATGCGGACGCTTTGCCCTCGCGATGAAAATCAAGTGCATCGACGACGCAGACAACCTGGTACAGCTCGGCCCATGGAGAAAAGGTTTCCGGCTGGCCTGGCAAAAGCCCGAAATGCCGCGCCAGCCGCGCCACGTTCGCCGTTCCCGCGACTTCGATCAAAACATGCTCGTAACGTCCCGCTCGCGACAGATCGCGCAAACAAGCCGCGATGGCTCCGGCTTGTGCTGTTTCATCGCCATCAGGAATTTCAAATACCGCATCGTTCGTGCGCCGCATCGCGCCGCAAAGACCCCGGAGCGCCTTCGCATCGAGATTCAGCGCGCCCGGATTTTCCACCAGAACGGCAAGGTGCCCCTCGCGATGCTCGCTGATGAAGTAATGCAGCAGCGACGTTTTGCCTGCGCCGAGAAAACCACCGACGAGCGTAACGGGCAGGCGGTTATTCATTCCAATCCCCCGGGCCGCGCAAACCGCAGCCCGTCCAGATTCGCCGGCGCGTCCTTCGCCTGCAGCAGCGCGAAAAAATCGGCCCCCAGATGATTCGGATGCGTCAGCGTATTCCATGCGCGCAAGTTTTCCTGGATTTTTACCTGCGGGCCGCCCGCGCCGCTCAGTTCCTCGTGCGCAACGCCCATGAGAAAATGCTGCTGATCGAGAAAACCAAGCGTCGCCAGCCCGGCGTGCTCCCCTGCCCGCGCCAGCGCGGTAAAATCGACATGCGCAGTGATGTCGCGCATGCCCGGCTCGGCCAAAACATCGTCGATGCTGTGGTGCCTCACAAATGCCGTCAGCGTGCCGCTGAAACGAAACGGCGCGTAATAAAGCGACGCCGGATAACCATAATCAATGGTCAACACATAGCCGCGATTCAGCGCCCGCCCAACCTCACCCATCCAATGCCGCGCGCGCAAATTAATCTCGGTGGCGTAGCCCTCGACAGCAGGCAAAGAGAGCGCGTCGATGGCCCCGGCCAGTTCCGCATCCTTGATGGGCAGGTCCGTCCAGCGCAGCGAATCGGCCTTGATGTCCACATGCTGCTCCAGCCATTGGCCGGAGCGATGAACGATGGAGCGAACGGGAAAGGCATCGGGAAGTTCGTTGGAGAAAAAGACCCCGCACGGTTTTGCCGCGGCAAGTTCCGGCGGGGTTTCAAACCACGTTATGCGCGAGACAAGCGCCGGCTCGGGCGCGCATTTCTGGAGGATGCGCGCCGCGCCGGAGGACTGCACGATGCCGTACCGGATCGTCTCGAAAAAATCGGGCGTCCCGGCCCGGCACCATTCGAGAATGTCGCACGCGAGCTGGCCGTCGTGCGCGCCCTGCTCGATGATCCAAAACGGATTCGGATTTCCCAGCGCCTGCCACATCTGGAAAAACTGCCGGGCCAGGAGATTTCCGAAAAGCGGCCCGACGCTCACGCTGGTGAAAAAATCCCCGCTGCGTCCGATGGGCGACGGCCCGCCAAGCTTCGCGTAATAGCCGGAACCGGGATGATAAAGCGCCATCTCCATGAACCGGTCAAAGCGCATCGGACCTGTGTCGCGAATTTCGGCGCGGATGATTTCCTCAAGATCGGTCATGGAGATTCATTAGCCGGTCCTGCGGACGGCAGTAAAGAACGCGGAGAACATAAAGATTCTTGGGTAGCCAATTTGTATTGCCTGATCACGTCACACCACTATAAGGAGATTCATATGATCGGGGACATAATTAGATTCCTGTTTAGCCCCGCCGGATTTAGTTCGGGGCCCAATGGCTTCCAAATAAATGGCCCGTTCATAGTCGTTGTGCCACTCGAAATCGCCTTCATCTTTTTTTTCATCGCTTCTTTGATTTGGGTCTGTAGAGACGCACGGAAACGAAATAAGAACGCCTTTGTCGCCCTGATCTTCATTCTTCTCACTGGCTGGCCGGCCTCTTTTATCTGGTGGTTTTGGCTTCGCCCACCGCTTAAACAATAAATAAACATGCTCTACACCAGCCCCGCGATGATGTTAACGAACATCGCGAGAATCGCGGTGTTGAAGGCGAACGAAATCAATCCGTGCACGAGCGCCAGCCGCCGCATGTCCGACGACGCAATCTGCACGTCGGAAACCTGGCACGTCATGCCGATGACGAACGAGAAATAGGCGAAATCGGAATAGTCGAGACTCTCCTTGCCGGGAAAAATCAGCCCGCCGGAAATCGCATGGCGCTCGACTTGGCCGGCATCCTGAAAATAAAAATGCGCGTAACGAAGCGCGAAAAGCGTGTGCACCAGCATCCACGATAAAACGACCGCCGTCAGAGAAAGCGCGATGTGCCCGGCGAGCCCCGTCGGCGAAAGATTCTTGGCGACGGCCAGCAAAAAGCCGACGGCCACGAGGCTTGCCGTCGCGGCGGAGATCACAAACACGAAGAGAAAAGTCGCGCTCGCATCCTGCAGCCGGGCGTTGCGCCGCGCTTCATAGGGATCCTTCGTCGAAATCACAATCCATGCCATGGCGAGAATCGTCAGGGTGAACATGTCCCACGCGACGACAAACTGTGTTGGCAACGTGACCCGGCCATGCAATCCCAGAAACGTGAGCGCGGCGACGGCGCAACCGGCCAGGAACCGATGGTGGGCATCCAGGACGTATCGGACGGACGACGGCGAAGCGCTCGGTTTGGGTGATGTTTTCATTATCGGATTCGGCCTTCGGGGAAAAGTATCCGAAAAGCCGCTTCACGTCGAATCGCTACGGCGTCAGCAGCAGTTCCTTGTCGAAACGCACCAGCAGGAAGCCGATCACATTCATTCCAAATTGATCGCAGGCCAGGCAGCTCGGCAGCTCGTAATTGCGGAAAAAGATGACTCGATTGTCCCAGAACACACGCGTCGTAAGCAGCGGAGACGTGTATTTTTTGTTGGGCACGGTCGGCGCCATGTCCGTATCGCCGGGCAGAATCCGCATGGTGAACATATCGCTGTAATCGTTCGGCGTGTAGAGAATCGCCAGCTTGCCGTCGATATCGAGATGCTCGACCGGATCAGCGTAATAATTCATCCCCTTCGGAATGTCGGCCAGCGGAAACCAGCTCTTGGTAAAAATATCATGAGTCAGCGGTAGCGGCTCAAAATTCTTGTCGGGATCGGGCACCACGCGTTTCATTTCTCGGTGAAAGGCGATGTCGAACAGCGAGCCTTTTCCCGCCAGCGCGTTGTCGCCCCAGATCGCTCCGCCAATCTGAAGATAATCCCGCAGATTCTGGATTTCCTTGTCCGTCAATTTGAAGTCCTTGTGCCCGGTAAAGAAAATAAAGGGAGGCTTTTTGTCGAGCAGCACCGGCCCGCTCAAGTCCAGCGGAGTCGGCACCACTTCGCCCGTCAGATGGCCCTTGCCCCATTCGTTCATCTTCGCGACGAGATTGGGGAGGCTTCCGGAAACGATTCCATTGGTCTTCGCGTCGATAACATTGTTACACCCCCAATCGCCATCGGCGTAAGAGACGAGGTAGACCGGAAATTTGGCCACAACAGCCTTCGCATCGCCGTTCGTTTCGAGGATATTATCTGGAGGCCGGTAAAGCGTTACTGTCTTCTTGATTTCGGCCGCCCGCTCAGCGGACATCGTGCCCGGTTTTGTCGCGACTTTTTGCTGCGCGGTTTGCGGCGTGGGACCAATATGCGCCGTCGGCGAGGCGATGCGCGGCATCGGAATCTCAAACTTCGGAGACGGCAGCGACGGCGAGATGATCGCCGTCGAGGGTGTGGAGACGAGGCTATTGGGCACCTCTGTGGATTGCGGAGCTGTCGCCGGAGGCGGCGGACGCTGCGTGGAAGGCTTCACGAAGGTCTTTATAAAATCATTCTGGAGCGGCTGAACAGGCGGAAAAACAACCCGGGTGGCGACCATGACAAACACGATCAAATGGAGCAGCACCGCGCCCAAAAAGTAGCCCGCGCGCGAAAGCTTTTCCGCCCAATGCCCGTCGCTGCCAGGTCTTTGCCGGGCGGGCGCTTGTTGTGGTGGTTCTTTGAGGGCCATGGGTTCCTAATCGGACGGCGTGCCGAAGGCGAGGTTCTTCACCTTAGCCGCGGCGCAGGCATTCAACACGTCGACGACCCGCTGATGCCGCGCGCTTCGCGACGGCGTGATGACAACCGGCTGCTCGGCCTCGGCACTAATAATTCCCTCGAGGTGCTTCTCCAGTTGCGGCAGGGCCGGGTCGGTCGGCGAATCGTACGGCGCATCGGCAATGGTCACCTGGCCTTCGGCGTCGATGCTCACCGTTACCGGCGCCGCTCCACCCGGAGCGCCGATGCCCGGTAGTTGCGTGGTAAGCGATGCCTCGTGCTTTTGCGCTCCCGCCGAAACCATGAAGAAAAGCAACAGCACGAACAAAATGTCCAGCATCGGTGCGATCTGAAATCCGAATTCTCCGTCGCCTACTCCGCTTGCCATAATTTTCTCAGTTGGAAGCCGTACTGCCGCCCGTGGGAGCGGAAACTTGCTTGGTGTTGCCGCCGATCGAAACGGCAAAAGTCACCGTGCCGATCCCTGCGGTCGAGCAGGCGGACATCAGGTCCGATATGTTACTGTACTCGGTATTTTTGTCCGCGCGAATCACGACGTTGGCCGCCGGATTCTGTTGATGCTGCGCCGCCAAAACGCCCTCCATCGAATCCGCCGTCGGATAGGGAACGCCGTCGAGCGAAAACGTCGCCACGTTCTTGTCGTTGTCCCAATCGACATTGACGATGATCTCGTTCTTGTGCGTCTCTTTCTCGGCCGGCTTCGCGTTCTTCGCATCGGCCAATTCGAGGTTCTTGTCCTTCTTCAGAACTTCGGTCGAGGTGATCGCCATGAAAAACAACATCAGCACCAGCAGCACGTCGACCATCGGCGCGACCTGAAACTCCGGGTCCCCATCCTCATCGATGCGCTTGCGTTTGCGCTGGCGTTTGACACTCGGTGTGGGCATGGGAAAAGAAACCGGTGGGCGTTATGTCGCGCTCCAATCCAACGTCGCGCCGCAATTCGGACACGGCGATGCGCCGACCGCGATGAGCGCGTTGCAGGAGGGACAATTCGTGGTGACGTTGCGTGAAACCTTTTGCATGCCAGCCGTGCCCGTGCGAATCGAACGCGATTTCGCCGCCGCCTCCGTCGAAAAGTTTTCGCCGATGCGCACCCCGGCGAGCTGCTGGTACGGAATGTCGTCGAGCAACCGGTAAACGTGCGACTCGGCGTGCAGGATCGCCCGCTGCGCCCGGGCGCGTAGAATATAGAAGAAAATAAATGCCGGCACCGCGACGACCAGGCCCGACATCGTCGCGATCAGCACCTCGCCGATTTTGCCCGCCAGCAATTTCGGGTCGGCAATGCCATTGTCGCCCAGCGTCTTGAAAGCGCCGATCATGCCCCACACGGTGCCCGTCAGCCCGATCATCGGAGAGACCACGCCGATCACGGAAAGGTAGGTCGTGTTCGTCTTCAAATCGTTGGCTTCGCGCAGCGCCGTTTCCTCCACGATGAACTCAACCGCGTCCTTGCTCCGCCCGATTCTCTCCAGCCCGTTCGCAAGCACATTGCTCAAAAAGCAGCGGTTCGCGCGGCAGATGTTCCACGCTTCCTGATAATTTCCTGCGGAAAAAGCCTCGCGGATGCGCGCGATCAGCGCGGGCGGCGCCAGCTTGTTCACGCGCAGCATCACGAATCCCTCCAGCGTAAACCAAACCAGGCAGACCGATGCCGCCGCGAGGACATACATCACAAAACCGCCCTGCTGAAGCATGTCCTGCAGCGTCGTTGCTTTCGGCGCTTCCGTGGTCGGCGCACCCGTAGCGTCGGCACTGCTCGCCGGGGCTGCGGGAGGCGCGAGCGTGGCCGGGCGCGGAGCCGCCGATGGCGTGGCGGGATGCGCGGGCGTCGTCGCATTTTGCGCCGGCAGCGTGTTGAAAACGAACGACGCAGCCAGCAACACAACGGCGAACAAACCGACTCTCTGCGGATTGGATCGAATGGAGGACATAAATGAGGAATCTAGGGGTCGGGCGGTTATGTGGTCGAGGGGGAAAACGATTCGATGCTTATTCGATGTTAAGTCCGGGATTATGCTCGCGCAGGTTCGCGGCGCGCTGTTCGGCCTGCGCCGCAAGTATGGGATTTTGATAAAACATCGTCTTCACGGTCAGATACGCCTCCAGCGCCTTCTGCGGTTTCTGTTGCGCCTCCAGCGCCTGGCCATAGACAATGAACGCATAAGCGTAAATCGCGCCGTTCGACGGCGAAGGCGCAACGTCCTGATTGGCCTGATCCACGATCGGTTGCACGGTGGCGAGCGCTTCCGAGACCATGCCCGCCTTGAGACTCAACCCCGCCTTGCATGCCTTCGCCACATTTTCATACGGCGTGCCGGAATAGACCTTGCTGATCTGGTCATACGCTGCGACGGCACGGCTCAACTCACCCTCGGCGGCGTAGGCATCGCCCAGTTGCGCCATGGCCTCCACCACCCAGTCGACCGGCAGCCCCGCAAATTGTTTGACCTCCGGTTCCAGCGCGGAAATCACCGTGGCGGGCGACACACCCGGCGTCTGGACCTTCGCCACATCCGCAGGCATCGCCATGACGACCGATTTGATATCCGAAAGATAGTAGGGGATTTTGTTCACGCTTCCCGTGGCGCTGCGCGTCTCGATCATCACCTGATTATCAGTAACACCCACGATGCGACCGGGAATCACCGTGCCGTCGTTTTTCGTGATCTGATCATCCGCGACCACGCGAAGCGTCAGACAGACAAGCGCAATCAGAAAGGCCGGCTGGATCCGTCGGCGAAATAGGCATGAACCAATCACCATCATGGCAATTTAGCACCAATTTACGCCGGTGCGTCAACGGAAACTCCTGCGCCGGTGCAGATTCCCCCTCGTTCCCAAGTTAATTGATCCCGCGGCATCTTCTGCTAGGCTGAACGCTTCGTGACCGCCCCTGCCACACGCCTCTCCCCGCCCGCGCTCGTCATCGGCTCGGGATTCGGCGGACTGGCCGCGGCGATCCGGCTCCAGGCGCGGGGCTACGACACGACGATACTCGAAATGCGCGGCAAACCCGGCGGTCGCGCGTGCGTCTTCACCGACAAGGGCTTCACCTACGACGCCGGGCCGACGATCATCACCGCGCCGTTTTTAATCGACGAACTTTTCGCGCTCGCGGGCAAGCGCACGCAGGATTACGTCAAGATCGTCCCGATCAAGCCGTTCTATCGCATCGTTTTTCCCGACGGCCGCGACTTCACCTACACCGGCGACCAGGCCGGGATCATCGAGCAAATAAAGAAATTCAATCCGGACGACGTGCCCGGTTATCTGAAATTCGTCGAGAAATCGCATGCCATCTTCGACCGCGCCTTCATCGCGCTGGCCGACCAGCCGTTTTCCTCGTTTGCGGACATGATCCGCGTCGCGCCCGACCTCATCCGGCTCGGCTCGTACGAATCGGTCTACCGTCTCGTGTCGCGTTATATCAAACATCCGCTCCTGCGGCAGGTCTTCAGCTTCCACCCGCTTTTCGTCGGCGGCAATCCGTTCCAGTCATCGTCGATCTACGCAATGATCCATTACCTCGAACAGGAATGGGGCGTCCATTTCGTCATGGGCGGCACGGGTGCGCTCGTGCAGGCGCTGCTGCAGCTCTTCGGCGAGATGGGCGGCAAACTGCGGCTCAACGCGCGCGTCGCCGAATTGCTGGTGGAAAACGGCACGGCGCGCGGCGTGCGGCTCGACTCGGGCGAAGAGCTGCCCGCGAAGGTCGTCGTCTCGAATGCCGACGTCGCCAATTTTTACAAGAAGGCCGTGCCCGCCGCGGCGCGCAGGAAATGGACCGACCGGCGGCTCGACCGGATGCGTTATTCGATGAGCGTTTTTCTCATCTATTTCGGGACCGACCGCACGTATCCCGACCTGGCGCACCACACGATTGTCCTGAGCCCGCGCTACAAGGAATTGTTGGAGGACGTCTTCAACAAAAAGATTCTCGCCGACGATTTTTCGCTCTATCTCCACGCGCCGACGCGTACCGATCCATCGCTCGCGCCGCCCGGCTGCGAATGCTTTTACGTGCTCTCGCCCGTGCCGAATCTCGGCGGCGATGTCGATTGGAACGCGGTGAAGGATTTCTACGCCGAGGAGATTCTGACCTCGCTGGAAAAGCTCTGTCCCGATCTGCGAAAGCACATCATCAGCAAGCAGATTTTTACGCCGCTCGATTTCGAATCGCAGCTCGACGCGCATCTCGGCTCCGCGTTTCAGTTCGAGCCGATCCTGACCCAAAGCGCCTGGTTCCGGCCCCACAACGTGAGCGAAGACGTGAAAAACTTTTTCCTCGTCGGCGCCGGCACGCACCCCGGCGCTGGCGTCCCCGGCGTCATCAGCAGCGCAAAGATTCTGGAGCGGGTGTTGCCGGATGCGTCTGCCATGTAGTCGTGATGCACCACCACCGAGATTTTGACGGAATTACGGAATTCACCAAATTAACGGAATTTTTCGGATTTACATTCCGTCATCCTGAGCTTGTCGAAGGATCTCTTACTATTGTGCCTTTATGGATTTAAGATAGTGTATGATTTGCATTATGAGCAAACCGCGACCTCTTATTTCGTGGGTGCAAGACCGTTTAATTTTATCTCTTTTGGCCACGGTTGCAGGATGGGGCGCAGGTTTGTTACTTTTTGCGATTAGCGGTCTTGGCACCACTGTCACAAACTCAAGAGATCATCTCTTTTTTGGTTCCGGTGATTCGCTCGGTTGGACTTATATGATCGAGGATCTCTTTATTATCGGACTCTTCATGGGCATCTATGTTCTTTTCGTCTGGTTTTTTGTCCTATTTCCACTGTCACTTCTTGTTCCCGCTAAATCATTTTTATGGAAGCCACGAGTGCTTACCCTTTGCGGAATCTTTGCGGGTCCGAGCCTACTCATCGGGTACATCGTGATCGCCGGAAATAATAACATCAGTTCCTTCTTTAACCTGATGGATTTGTATCAATATTTTTTTGCTTTTATAGTTCCAGCTACGATCGGCGGAACTACCTGTTACGTTGGCGCATGGTTAAACAGCTCTTGGGATCGCGAATTTGAGGCCGATGTCAAGGCGGGCAAACTCGACGCTTTGGGGCAAGAAGCCGACAAGGATTTTGAAGCTGGCCGCTGCAAACCGCTTTGAATCACTTTCTCTGATGTTCCCCCATCCCCACATTCCGCGCGAAAACGCCTATTTGGCCTATCTGTCAAAAGATTTTAGGCAACCAAGGCTATTTAGGATTTGCAAGGCTAACGCCTTCTCGCCTTTTCGTGCGATAATGATGGCATGAACAGTCAACTTTATCTCAATTTACCGCGATTCCGCATGAATCCTCTTCGCGAATCCGATATGCCTGATTCGGCTCATTCGCCTGATTCGCCTGATTCGCCTGATTCGCTTATTTTTTTATCAGGTATGCGGAACGATGCGTTGCCGAAATAGCCTCCATCTCGACATTCCACGCGAAAACCCCTAGCCTTCCCGAATGGACAGACTACTACGCCTTCTGGAGGAAAACGCTCTCGCCACGCACGAGACGCTCGCCGCCCAGTTGGACACCACGCCCGCGGAGATCAAGAAGCGCATCAAGCAGCTTGAGCACGACCGCGTCATTCTCGCCTACAAGGCCATCGTCGACGACGAGCGCGCCAAGCGCACGCAGGTCAAGGCCGTCATCGAAGTGCGGATCACGCCCGAGCGCGAAGGCGGCTTCGACCGCGTCGCGCACCGGATCGCGCAGTACCGCGAAGTCTCCTCGTGCTTCCTCATGAGCGGCGGCTTCGACCTGCTCGTCTTCATCGAGGGCAACACGCTGCAGGAAGTGGCCGGCTTCGTTTCCGAGAAGCTCTCCACCCTGCCCGGCGTGCTCTCGACGGCGACCCATTTCAATCTCAAGACCTACAAGATCCAGGGCGTTTTGCGCGAAGCCGTCGTCAACGAGGAGCGCCTCAAGATCAGCCCGTAACAGGGAGAAAGGTGAAAGGGTAAAGGGAAAAGGTACTGCATCAAAATCCGCTTCTCCGCCCCCCACCCTTTTCCTTTTACCCTTCACCCTTTTCCCTTCCCTTGCGTCCCATGCACCTTCCCGTCTCCACCGTTCCCCCGACTTCATCGCCGGACTTCATCGCGGACCACGTGCGCGATATTCCGCGCTCCGGCATCCGCGATTTCTTCGAGATCGTCCAGTCGATGCAAGGCGTCATTTCGCTCGGCATCGGTGAACCCGATTTCGTCACGCCGTGGCACATTCGCGAAGCGGCCATCTACGCGCTGGAACAAGGCAAGACCGGCTACACGTCGAATCTCGGCCTGCTGCGCCTGCGCGAAGCCATCGCCGATTATGTCTCGACGGACTATCATCTCTCGTACGACCCGGCAAGCGAAGTGCTCGTCACGGTCGGTGTCTCTGAGGGACTCGATCTCGCGCTGCGCGCGGTGCTCAATCCCGGCGACGAGGTGATTTATCACGAGCCGTGCTACGTCTCGTATAGTCCGAGCATTGCATTGGCTCATGGACGCGCTGTTGCCGTCGCCACGCGCGAGGAGGACGAATTCAAGCTTCGCCCCGACGCGCTGCGGGCCGCGATCACGCCGCGCTCGAAAGTGCTGCTGATGAATTTCCCGACCAACCCGACCGGCGCTGTCATGACCGCCGCGGAGTTGGAGGAGATCGCCGCGATTTGCCGCGAGCACAATCTGCTCGTCATCACCGACGAGATTTACTCGGAGCTTTCCTACTCGGAGAAGCACACCTCCATCGCGTCGTTGCCCGAAATGCGCGAGCGGACGATTTTCCTGCACGGCTTCTCGAAGGCTTTTGCGATGACCGGCTTCCGCATAGGCTACGCCTGCGCGCCCGCGCCGCTGATCGACGCCATGATGCGCATCCACCAATACGGCATTCTGTGCGCACCCATCGTGAGCCAGGAGGCGGCGATTGAAGCGCTGCGCCATGGCCGCCCCGACATGCTCGACATGCGCGAGAAGTACCGCGATCGCCGCAATTTTCTCGTCCATTCCTTCCGCAAGATGGGTCTGCCCTGCTTCGAGCCGCGCGGTGCATTTTATCTTTTCCCGAGCATCAAGACGACCGGAAAGTCGTCGCGTGATTTCGCCTTCGGCCTGCTCAAGGAGCAACAGGTCGCCGTCGTGCCGGGCGGCGCATTCGGGCCGAGCGGCGAGGGCCACGTCCGCTGCAGCTACGCCACGGGCATGGACCAGTTGCAGATCGCCGTGGAGCGGATCGCGGAGTTTGTCGGGAAAAGTTGAGAGGCCACGTTATGGCTTACGATAACATCGATAACTTGGATTCTCTCCGTCGATTAGTGGAAGAATTAGGACGCCGCATCTCGGTTCTGGAAGATGATCTGCCCACTTACATTAAATCGAGAGATGGTGCCCATCCTCATATTGAACACGATTCTCGCGGCTTTCATTATGTTATCGTTGAGAGGGGCAAGGAACTAAGGCGCGTCACAACTCAAGATGTTGATGAACTGCTTTACTTGATTTTCCAGGATATTACTTTCGGCATGGCGTGTTCTTACGAGGTAAAACATCGAATCGTCGGAGAGGACTGCAGAAGGCAGCTATTTAGTTATCAACTCGGACTGCTGGAGCAGTTGGATTTTTCGTGGCGAAGGAAGAGAGAAGAACAGATCACCAACACGCTTAAAGACCACCCTTTCGATGATCTTTCCATGGTGCGTGTAGATTATTGTGTTCATCAGCGAAATACGACCAAGCTGACTGAAGAAGAAATATGGGAGAGAGCCTGCGAGAAATTCCCGCTACCCAAAGTGAAGTCGTAAGCTTGAAACAACTCGATCATCAACTTAACTTGTCTTCATGACCCTCGACGAAATCCTTCACAAAATCGACGACCTCTCGTCCGAGGAACGACAAATCCTCCGTCGCGAGGTGGCCAATCGGCTCTCGAAGGCAGAAGCTCAATCTGCAACGCCGGAAACCGGCGCTACCCTCAAAGAGGATCGCCAAAAAGATGAGGCTTGACCCGTTTTGCGCGCCCGGTAGGCTTTCCACCCCCACTCAACCCATTTAATCCCATGCGCGAACAAGTTATTTTGGAATGCACCGAGGCTGCCAAGGAAGGCAAGTCCGCTTCACGTTACTTCACCACCAAGAACAAGAAGCTGCAGCAGGAGCGCATCGAACGGCTCAAGTACAATCCCGCCCTGCGCCGCCGCACGGTGCATAAAGAGCGGAAGTAGGTCGTCCCCGCCACTTAGCGGGAACGGTTTTTGAAACACCACGCCACGGCATAAGTCGTCAGCGTCCCGAACATCACGCGCCAGGGAAATTCGAGCGGGACGAGGCCGTCGGGCGGCTGAACATAGCCGTTGGCGAATTTCAGCAGGTTCCATTGCGCGAGTCGGACGATGAGCGGGCTGATGTTGGAACTGTGGCCGCGCACGAGGTTGATCAATTCCCATGGCAGACTGCTGATCCACGGCAGGAGCCCGCAGAAGGTGAGCACGGCCACGAACCCGGCCAGCATCGCGAGAAGATTTCCGCGCTCAGTCCCCCGATTTTTTGTGGTCATTCCCAGGAGAAAAATGCCGAGCAGACACCCGTAGGTGTAGCCGAAAATGCCGAGCACGATGGGAATGATCCGCGCGTGCGGCGAATAGACGACCACCGCCGCCGTGATCGTGCCGATTCCCGCAAGGAGCAACGCGAAAACGACCGTGCTCCAGCGCACCGCGCGGACCACATGATGCTGATCGGTGCCCCTCCCCCACCACGGCACCCAGAAATCCTGCGTGAAGCTCGTGGCGAGCGCGTTGAGCGCCGTGCTGAGAGAGCCCATCGCCGTGGCCAGTACGCCCGCGATGAGCAGGCCGCGCGCGCCAGGCGGTAGCGAGTGGAGAATGTAGTAGGCGAAGACCTCGGGATTTTTCGTCGGCAGATTCGGATCGTGATGCAACTGGTAGAACACGGCCAGCAGGATGCCGATGAAAAGAAAGCCGAGTGCGATTGGGATATCAACCACGCCCGAGAGCACCAGCGCCAGACGGCTTTTGTGATAATTCTTCGCTGTCAACATTCGCTGCACCATGTCCTGGTCGGTGCCGTGCGTGGCCATCGTGGTGAAAACGGAGCCGAGAAGCGCGGCCCAGATCGTGTATTCACTGCCGAGAATTCCGTAGACGTTGGCCATGACGCCCTGGGTGTGAATCCCATTATCGTAGAACTTCAGATCATCGGGCCGGGTGAGGATCGCGTGTGCGCCAGCCCAGCCCCCGACGCCGATCCAAAGCGAGACAAGGGCGTAAATCACCGACCCGCCCATCACCGTGGCCTGGATGACATCGGTCCAGACCACCGCGCGAATGCCGCCCGCCGCAGTGTAAACGGTGGTGAGCGCGGTCACCAGCAGTACGGCCCCGCCGTAAATCCAGACGCGTTGCTCGTCGGTAGCGGCGACGCCATGGACCATTTCGTAGCCGAGGACGACGACGACGGCCGCGACATAGAGCCGCGTGCCGCTGGCCAGGAGCCGCGTGATGAGGAAGACGGCGCTCGCGGCGTTGCGCGTCGCGACTCCGAAGCGAATCTGGAGAAATTCGTAAATCGAAACGACGTTGCTGTCGTAAAAGGGGCGGATGAAAAGATAGGCCACGATGACGCGCGCGACGACCGTTCCGATGGCGAGCTGCGCGTAGGTGAAGTTGCGCAGGCTGTAGCCTTCGCCCGGCGTACCGAGAAAAGTCGCCGCGCTCAACTCCGCCGCGACAATCGAGGCGAGCACCGCCCACCAAGGCAATTGGCGGCTGCCCACGCTGAACTCGCGCATGTTGTCGCCGCGATGCCGCGACGAAGCAAGGCCCACGCCGATGACGAGGGCGAAGTAGGCGAAAATGGCGAAGGCGTCCCAGAAGTACGGCATTGCTAAGGTTAATAAACGGTAATCCGCCGGGCGCAAAAGGAATTCCAGTTTTTTTCGTGGCGTTTAGTATAGTAATCGAATGCCGATCAGCATGCGCAACCCCTATGAGGACCCCGATTCCTCGACGAACAACAGGGTCGTGGTCGACGTCCTGCTGCTCTCGCTGCTCGCCCATGCCGCGATCATTACGGCGATCATCCTGATTACGGTTTTCATGCCGATGCCAAAAATCATGCTGCTCAAGTCGGCAAGCCCAACGGTCAGTCTTTCGCTCATGCCGCCGCCGCCCGTTCCAGCGGTGCCGAAAAAGCCCCTCTTCGTTCCCACCATGCCCGACGCGAACGCCCCGCATAAAGTGCAGCCGATCGAATCAGCCAACGACACCACATTGAAGAGCAAGAGTCAGACGGCACGCGCGCCCGAGTCGATCATGCCGGATGTCAACGGCAAGGAACATAATCCAGATCTCAATGAATCGCCCAAGATCCCCCAGGTTCAAAAGCCGGAAGTTTCCTCGACACCGCCCACGCCGAAGCAGTTCAAGCTGCAAAAGCCGACCCCGCCGCAACCGCCGACTCCACAGCAAGCGCTCAAGCCCGTGCCCAAGCCGCCGGCACCCACTCCTCCCAAACCGACCCCGTCGCCGGACAACCCCAACGGCCTGCCCGTCCTGCCTCAGATCAATGCGCCCACCCTTGCCATGCAAACCCAGTCGACGCAACCGCTCGCACCCGCCGCGTCGCAGCTGGAGCAGGCGACCAGCGTTCATGGCGCGATCAGTCCCGGAAGCGATAATTCGCCCGCCGCGATGGCGACCGACTTGGGGAAGTATAAACAATATATTTGCGCCGTCGTGGGGTCCTATTGGTACCCGGATATCGATAAGCATTTTGGCACCATCGGCGTCGGGACGGTCGCTATTAGATTCACCATTCATTCCGACGGGACCATTTCCGACGTCACGATCCTTGGAGGAGACGACCAGATACTCAGGAATATCAGCAGAAACGCCCTGGTCGCGCCCGCGCCTTACAAGCCGTTCAGCGAATCGATGGTTAAAGAAGTCGGCGACAGCTTCACGGAAGATTTCACATTCAGTATTTACGGGAATTGAACTCGTAAGCGTTGCTTTCTCTTCGTTACCAAGCGCAGGGATACATGACCAAATCTCCAAATTTCACCAAATTAGACCGCTTTGGAATGTAATTTAGTAAAAACAATTCCGTCATCCTGAGCTTGTCGAAGGATCAGCTACCAGAAGATGTAGCATAACCCACCGGAGGCTGATCCCTCGACAAGCTCGGGATGACGGAGCTTTTTCACCAAATAATGTCTACAAGTGGTATTACTAAATTTTTCTGAATGGGGAGAGCAGGGTAAATATCGCGTCCATTCCGCACCTCGAATCTTTGCCATTAATCTGGAAATTTAGATAAATTTGGTAATTTGGTTATGCAGTGATTTCGACAAACCCGCCTGGAAGCGCCCTTCCAGGCAATCAAAACGTCACCGTGGAACGGAGACCCACGACGAGTGTGTCGGGCGAGTGGGCCTGCGCACCGGCGGTAAAGATGTACTGCACATCGGGCTGCAATTGCCACCACGGAGACAGCGTAATCTGATAAGTGCCCTCGATCACCGATTCGTATTTGTAAGCCGGGCCACCGGTCGCCTGACTGTAATCACTATAGTCGTGGCTGATGGCCGAGCGAGAGACGGCAAGTCCGGCGATGTCATCCTTGCGGCCCGGAATGGGTCCCGTAAAGTTGAGGCCGGCATCGATGTCGAAATCGACGATGGTGCTGTCTGAAGGCGCCGTGCCCGCGCGCAGAAAAAGGTTGAGCGACTGCGGGTCGCCGGGGGCGTTTGGCTCCGTACGCCAGATAGTCTGATCGGCCACGCCATAGATTCCATAGTTGCCGCCAGCGGATTGGAGCGGACCTGTGCCGTTGGCGTAAGCGGCCTGCGAGGCCCAGGTCGAGAAATTCGCCGTGTGGACCCAGCCGCCGAGCTTATAGGTGCCCGGCATTCCCTTATCGTCCTTGCCTTGGTTGAGGAGATAACCGAGCTCGGAAAAAGAGAGAAGCCCGGTGCTGGCGGAGAAGCCGAAACGCGTGCCGTTTTTGTTATCTTCGGATTGGTCTCCGGCATCGCCGTTATAAATCGCGGTCATGAAATAAAGCGAATCGATCGGCTGCAACTTGAGCCGCGCGCCGGTTGTGGTAATCGGATAAATCGGCGGATCGTAGGGCTCGAAATCGTACGTCATCATGGGCAGCGCACCAAAAGTGCCGTTGACGTAAAGCAGGGCGGAGGGGCTGATCAGAAATTCCGAGTCGGCGGCGATCTGCCCGACTTCAAGCGAGATTTTATCATCGAGGAAATTCTGCTGAAGCCACAAGTCCTCGAGTCGCAGGGTGTCGTAGGCGTCGATGTTGCTGATCGTGGAAATATCGCCCACATCCTGCTGCGTGAGGCTCGGACCATGCGTCCAGTAACTGCTCGCGCGAAATGTGGCTCCTTTCCACGCCCCATCGGTCATCTTTTCAAAATCAAACGAGACGCGCGTTTCGAGCAGGCCCTCGTAAATCGCACCCCGTCCGTAGTTGCCGCCGTAGGGATTGCCGAGAACTTCGCTGGTGTACTGGGCATAAAAGTCAGCGCCGTCGTCGTGGAGCTTATCGCGCAGGCCGCCCCAGTTGCCGGTAAGATCGGTTTGCTCCCAAATATCCTGGGGCGCGGATGGCGCGGCGGTGTCCGTGCCCGCGAAAAGTCCACCAGCCGAGAGCCAAAGCAGGACACCCAGGAGAATCAAATAAGAGATGAGGCACTTCATAAATTTACGCGGAGAAAGTTGTCGCCGAAATTGGAGAAAAGGTCAACATGCAAGTTGCTTGCAAAACGACAGGGAGCTTATTCGGCATCGCTGGAGGCTGCGGCAAGAACTGAAGTTCCGCTACCGGTGGCTTGTTATTTTATGACGTTGGGTTGTTCTCGAATTCCCGCGTGAAGCGAGTTAACCTTATTTATGCGTCGCGTCATCCTGGGAATCGTGGTGGTTTTGGTTTTGATCGCGGGGGCCGGCGGCGCTTTTATCTGGTGGAAGATCGCCGGGCTGAAGGAACGCCTTGTGAGCGATCTCGAAAAAGTCCTCGGTGCCAGGGCGCAGGTTGCCTCGGTCGATCTCGATTTCTGGAAGGGCGAATTTCACGCCGCCGGGATTTCCCTCGTCAACCAGCGGGATTCCGCGCCGTGGGACAAAGCCGATATCAGCCAGGTCACCGTGCGATTCCATCCCAGCGATCTTTTCGCCTCGACCCTGCCTGTGACCGTGGATGTTTCCTCATGGAACGTGGTCCTGAATTCGCCCCTGCGGACGGCGCAGACGCCTTCCGTTGCCGCCTCTCCGGCACCGATTTCCGCGCCCTCGAAAGGCCGTATTCAGGTGACCCAAATATCGGCGCAGGAAGGCTCGGCGGAAATCGATTTTTTCGGCGACAAGAAGGTCGTGATTCATGACGTGGCCTTCGAAGCGGAAAACAATGGCGCGGGCGTTTGGACAACACGGCTCCAGGCGGCCGCCATCACGGCGGGGTCGATGGAAACCGGCGCGAGTTCCGTCGAGATTCGCGGCGAGCAGGACCGACTTACTTTTTCCAACCTGCGAATGCAGTGCGATCAGGGAGTCGTCACCGGAAGCGGAAAATTGGTGCTCATTGGCGCGCATGATGCGGAGGTTGACCTCAAGGCCGTCGATGTACCGGTCACGATGCTCGTGGCCGTCGACTGGCAGATGAAACTTTCCGGCCTGGTCGGTGGCAATCTCCATTATGCTGGCAATGACCAGGGCGGCGGCGCCAAGGGCCAGCTCGCCGTGAACCACGCAAAATTCAATGTCCTTCCCTGGCTGGGGAAGGTCACTGCGCTGGTCGGTCTTCAGGATATTTCCGACGTGGAAGTCGACAAGGCGACGACCGATTTCGAGTGGAAGAACGGCGCGCTCCACTTGTCCAATCTCGATGTCCGCAAGACGGATGTCACCCGGATCGCCGGGGAGATCGATGTCGATCCGCGAGGCATGGTCGACGGCAAGCTGAAGCTCGGTTTGCCGTCCAGCGTCACAGCCAAGTGGCCCGACATGCAGGACAAGGTATTTCCCATCGCGATGGAAGATTACAACTGGGCGGAGGTGCATCTGACCGGAACGCCGGACCATCTCGAGGAAGACCTGACGCCGCGCCTGCTTGCCGCCGGGGTGGGACAGGGCACCGATCTCTTCAAGCAAGCGACGCAAAAAGCGACCGATCTTTTCAACAGCCTGATGGGAAAGTGAAGAGGTATGGCATTTAATATATCATGTCATGCGCCCGGCACCCTCGTTCCCAAGTTTGGGAACGGGCTTGCCGAGGCAACTCCATTGCCGATCTTCTGACGCAGCATCAGGCGATATAAACAAGGCAAAACGTCCCATCTGTCCCATTCGTCCTATCTCTCAACGCGGCGTCTGGGCCATCGGCTGCACCGGCTGCACCGTATTGGTCAGCGCTGGAGCAGAAGCGCTCGAAGCCGTCGTCTTGTTTTGCGCGACAGGCCCCGTCTTCGCGGTGACTTGCGCCGGTTGGTTCACCGGCGGCGCAACAACCACCGGCGGCTTGGTAGCCGACGCGACCGGCCCCGCGGTGGCCGATGAAAATTCGCGAAAAAGCTCGTCCTGCAACTTTTGCTCGCGCGCCTTGAACACTGGCTCGAATTGCTTTGCCAGGTCGCGATCCATCTGCAGCCGCTTGTCCCAATAATCTTTCTCAAACCGCGCCTTCTCCTCCGGCGTTAAAGTGAGCAGCCCCATGTCATGCGCTTTTTGCAACGCCACCTTCGTGCGATAATCACGGAAATCCTGTATCCGCTGCAACAAAACGCCGTCATCCCGAAGGCTCATTTCGTTATAGCCGGGCCATTGCTCAAGCTGGGCGCGAATTTCCGTATCGGAAAGCTTCGTCAGCGAATCGAGCTTCTCGCGCACGTTCAATGAGTCCTGGTTGGGAATCTGCACCTCGCCCACATCGGGAAAAGGCATCTTCAGTTTGAGCGGATGATCGATCTGGTCGCTCGGCACCAATATCTTTCCGTAACGGCCCAGCGTGTCTGGAGGAAGAGAAGGAGCAACCGGCGGCGCATTGGTTGCCGGAGCCTTCGCGGGCACGGATGCAGTCGGCGCCGGGGCCATTGGAGCGGACGCCGGTTGTTGCGCGCGCGCCGGCGTCGAAAGAGACGCCACCAAGCCCAGCGCTCCCGCAGCCAGCCCGAAGCAACCGGCCGGTGATGTTAGTATGAAGAATCTTGCCATGAAGAGGAGGACGATTCCGAATCGTTGTCGATGGACGCTAAAATCTTAAAAGCTTCCTGCACATTCTTTTGTTTATCAGCCTTATGCGAATGAACCTGCGTCACGGCAAGCGCAACCGCCATCAAAATGGCCAGCCCGCCGCCGAGCGCCCAGCGCCACATCCGCGCGAATGAAATAATACCCCATTCCACACCCCGCTTCGCTTGTCGGCAGCGCGCCAGCGTCCGCGTCGCAAACCACGCGTCCGGCTCCGCCATGGGCGCACGGGCCAGCAAACGCCACACCGGATCGTTCTCATCCAGTCGCGCGTCCTGCGAGGGGTCGTTGGGTAAGCCTTCTTTCATATGGACATTAGATCAAACACTAGAGGCAGGATTGAGTTGCGCACTATTTTTTGGAGGGTCAGCCTCCCGGCCTGACCCTGACTTTGCCTTGGTAGCCGCCGACCTCCGGGCGACGGTCCCATTCGTCCCATATGTCCCCTCGTTCCCAAAAAATGCAAAGTCATTCCCCACCCTCCTTAAGATAATCCTGCAACGCCATCCGCAGCGTTTCCCGTGCCCGAAAAAGCAGCGACTTCGTCGCCGGAACACTCGTCTTCAAAATCTCCGCGATCTCCTCGTAGGAAAACTCATCGTACCGCCGCAACACAATCGCCAGCCGCTGCTGCTCCGGCAACGCCAAAATCGCCTCGTCGACCTTCCGCAACATCTCCCGCTCCAGTATGTTCTCGCGCGGCGTCTTGTTTGCCGTGTCGGGCAGGTCCCGGTCGGCCCCCTCTCCCGAATGCCCCTGCTCGTTCTCCTGCGGATTCAGCGAAACAAGCGTCGCCCGCGAACGACGGCGATGCTCGTTGAAAACGAGATTGCGCACGATCGTGAACATCCACGTCTTGAACTGCGCCGCCGCCCGGTAAGACCCCGCCGCCCGGTAAACCCGCACAAAAACCTGCTGCGCCAAATCCTCCGCCTCGACAAAATCGCCGAGCATCTTCGCGATGGTCCCGTAGACCGCCCCCTGATGCTTCTCGATCAGCTCGCGCAAAGCCGCCTCGTCCCCCTGGGCAATCCGAACCATCAGCGCCTTGTCGTGCGCATCGGACGCGCCCGCCGCGCGCGCCCAATCTTCATCTCGATCACGGTTCTTCATCGTTGCCAGCCCCTACCGTAACGAGACTTCCCCACTCCTACAATCTTGACTATACACGCTGGCAGCCATCGTACCAAGATAGCCCGCGCAGGCCCTTGCGCGGATCTTTTTTAGCGGTAACCGTCGACCTCCAGGCGACGGGTACCCATTGCCCCTCGTTCCCAATCCCCTGTCCACTTTTTCGGGACAGGTTCCTCCATTTGGGAACGGGATTGCCGAGGCAACTCCATTGCCGATCTTTTCCACGGGTAGCCCGGGCTACTCCGTTGCCCGGGCGCGCGCAGCGCGCAGGAAGCTGCTTCTGCTTTTCACGCTCGCATATCCCTCATCAGAAGTTACCCTTGCACCATGTCTTGCCGCCACCTCGCTCTGGCAGCCTTGGGAATTCTCCTTCTTTCTCCATCCGCTTCACGGGCTTTGGACCAATCAAACGACTTTTCGCCTCCGGTCATCGAAGGTGGCGACACTGCCGAGGGAAAGCCCATCGCTAAGAAATTTACTACGATCATCATCCCTTGGGTCAATTTCGAGAGAACCGACATCGCCCAGGTCATTGGTTTTCTGAGGAACAAAAGCAAGGCGCTCGATCCCGAACACATAGGCGTTAAATTTCGTCTTGCCGTGCCTCCCGACTCGGATTCCAAACCCTCCGGCCATCAACGGCAGGTCGGCCTAACCCTGGAAGATGAGCCTATCGGCCACGTGATAAACTACGTTTGCGTGGAAACCGAACTTGACTATAAAATTGCTGACGGAACGGTTGTTCTCTACCCGGCTGAATCGCAACAGGAACGAGACGCTCGCATAGCTGTTATCCTAAAAAAATTCCGCACCATCATCATTCCGAATGTCAATTTCCAGAAGTTAGACATCGCTGCTGTTGCTGATTTTCTGACGGTTAAGAGCAAGGAACTTGATCCCGAGCACACCGGCATTACTTTTGTGCTCCGTTTGCCTCCTGAAAATTCAGAACACTCCCCCTATACTCGCGAAATCAGCATGAACCCGCACGACGCGTCAATTAAGGATGTTCTCGATCAAATCCAGCAACAAACGAATTTAATCTTCACGTTCCATGCGAAAGAGGTCGTTTTTGGTCTCCCTGAGACCGGAGGGCCGACACTCATCCGCAACCACCCAAGCTTGCCTTTACCCCCGCCAGACCGCATCTTATAGTCCTATGTCAGGCCATTCCCGCTGGTCAAAAGTCAAAAACTACAAAGGCGCCATCGACGCCAAGCGGGGCAAAATCTTCAGCAAGCTCTCCAAGGAAATCTCCGTCGCGGCCAAGGCTGGCGGGGGCGATCCCAATTTCAACCCACGCCTGCGCCAGGCCATCGCCACCGCCCGCGGCGAAAGCATGCCCGTCGACAACATCGAGCGCGCCATCAAAAAAGGCACCGGCGAACTCGAAGGCGCGGCCTACGAGGAAATGACCTACGAGGGCTACGGCCCCGGCGGCGTCGCCATCCTCGTCGAAGCCGCCACCGACAACAAAAACCGCAGCGCCGCCGAAATCCGCGCCATCTTCACCAAACACAACGGCCATCTCGGCGGCTCCGGCAGCGTCGCGTGGATGTTCCACCGCAAAGGCGTCGCCACCATCACCGCACCGGGCGTCTCCGAAGACGACGTCATCCTTGCCGCGCTCGACGCCGGGGCCGAGGACGTCCGCTCGCACGAAGACATCATCGAAGTCGTCACCCCGCCCGACACCAAGCTTGATGCCGTCGTCAAGGCACTCGAACACGCAAGAATACCCATCGCCAGCGCCAAGCTCAGCTACATCCCCGGCAACCTCGTCCCCATCACCGACCCGCACATCGCCGAGCAAATCCTCGCCCTCCTCGAAGCCCTCGACGATCACGACGATGCGCAAACCGTCCATGCCAACCTCGACATGGCCCCCGACCTCCTCGCCAAAACCGGGTAGACGTCTTGGGTGGCCCGGGCTACTTGTTGCCCGGGTCGTCCCGCTTCAGCGGGGCGACAGGAAGCGATTCCGTGACGTACGAAGTGCCGTTATGTATGCACCATATTTTGATTTGCTCTAAAATAATTTTTAAACGCAGGCGCATCGGCCTTCATCCAATCCCATTAATCATATTAATCTCATCCAAAATTCTTTCCCCTGCCTTCCCCCTGTTTTCATGCCTTCATGTTTTCCTGTCAAAATTCCCCTGCCTTTTCCCTTCCAAAAAAAAATCCGTTAATTTGGTTAACTCCGTAATTCCGTCAATGTCTTCCCTTCGTCTCCCCTCCCTAACAACCTCAACAACAATTTCTTGGATTTATTTCAATCGAAATCGCGCTTGCAATTAAATCGATTTTCTCTAATCCCTAAACCATGAGCGACTGGTACTACGCAGCGGATAACGAACAAAAGGGCCCGATTAACGAATCCGAGTTGAAAGCGAATCTCGCCGCCAACAAACTTCCCGCCGACACCCTCGTCTGGAAAGACGGCATGGACAACTG